>Ga0214923_10000538_pt1 | contig 56994 bp, 53 predicted proteins | sample LL1510_MetaG_FD_177993 | JGI IMG/M metagenome (GOLD analysis project Ga0214923, IMG submission 177993) | Freshwater microbial communities from Lake Lanier, Atlanta, Georgia, United States - LL-1510 | ecosystem: Environmental > Aquatic > Freshwater > Lake | place: USA: Georgia | collected...
AGGAACCCCGAGACCGCCGGCTTGCCGGCCGCCTTCATCGCCACCGGCACCGCATGCATGCTCGCCTCGGTGCGGTGGCAGGTGCCGAAGGCGTCGTTGACGTAGGCGTCGGCCAGGGCGGCGAGCCCGTCGACGTAGGTTTTGTCGTCCCCCTTCTTCTCCCCCTTGTTGAAGCGCACGTTCTCGAGCACGAGCACGCCGCCCGCGGGCAGTGCCTTGGCCTTGGCCTGCGAATCGGGCCCGCCGGTGTCGGTGGCGAGCGCGACGGGCGTGCCGAGCAGTTCGCCGAGCCGCTTCGCCACGGGTGCCAGGGAGAAGGCCGGCTCCGGCCCCTTGCCGGCAGGGCGACCCAGGTGCGACATCAGGATCGCCTTCCCGCCGCGGTCGAGGATCGAGCGGATCGTCGGCAGGGCCATGCGGATCCGGCGGTCGTCGGTGATCGCGCCCGAATCGTCCTGCGGCACGTTGAAGTCGACGCGGACGAGCACGGCCTTGCTGCGGGGGTCGATGTCGGCGACGGATTGTTTCGGCACGGCGGCTGGCTCCTGGATGGCGCGGGAAACGGCGGACGCCGGTATTCAAGCCGACCGCACGCCCAGCGGCAACCCTCGGCCGCCTTTCAGGCCGGCATCTCGACCACGGCCTTGATGACGCCGCTCGCCGGATCGAGGAACGCGGGGAACGCGCGGATCGTGTCGGCGAACGGCGTGTGGTGCGTGATCCAGGGGCGGGTGTCGATCCGACCCTCCTCGATCAGGGCGATGATCCGGGTAAAGTCGCGGGACAGGGCGTTGCGGCTGGCCAGCAGCGTGAGCTCGCGGCGGTGCATCACCGGCGCGTGCGGGAACACGAGGTCGGCCTGCGTGATCCCCACGTACACGAGCCGGCCGCCGAAGCTGCACAGCGACAGCGCGGCCGCCATGCTCCTGTTGCTCCCGGTGGCGTCGATCACGACGTCGCACATCCGCCCGTCGGTGAGGGCCGCGAGCGCCGCGGCATCGGCATCGGTGCCCGTGGCGGCCACCGTCTCGGCGACCCCCATCTTCTCCCGCACGAAGGCCAGCCGGCCCGGCGCCATGTCCATCACGATCACGCGGGCTCCGGAGAGTTTCGCGAATTCCAGGGCCGACAGGCCGATCGGCCCCGCGCCGATGACGAGCACCGTCTCGTCCGGCTGGGGCGCGCCGCGATCGACCGCATGGCAGCCGATCGCGAGCGTCTCGACGAGCGCGTTCTGCTCGTGGGTGAGCCGTGGCGACGGATGCAGCTTCCGGGCCGGCACCGTGAACAGCGGCCGCAGGCCCCCGTCGCAGTGGACGCCGAGCGTCTGATGGTGCTGGCAGCAATTGGTGAGCCCACGGCGGCAGGAGGAGCACGCCTGGCAGTTGATGTAGGGCTCGACGCAGCAGCGATCGCCGGGCTTCACCTGCTCGACCCCCGGGCCGACGGCCACGACCTCGACGCCCAGTTCATGCCCCGGGATCCGCGGATAACTGAAGAACGGCATCGTGCCGAGGTAGCCGCCGTAGTCGGTGCCGCAGATGCCGACGGCATGTACGCGGACAACCGCCTCGCCGGGTCCCGGCGACTGCGGCTCCGGGACGTCGATGAAGCGGAAGTGCTTCGGCTCTTCGAGGAGGAGGGCTTGCATGGCAGGTGGTCTCGGGGTGACAGGCTGAAGCCGACGGGGTGACAGGCTGAAGCCTGTCCTACGGGAGGTGGTAGAAACGGCGGGCGGTGCGGTGGCGGATCTCGTCTTGTTCGGCGGCGTAGAGGGTGGCGATGAAGTCGGTGACGATGCCCACGACGTCGGCGTAGTCGCCCGAGACGAGGCAGACGGGCCAGTCGCTGCCGAACATCAGCCGCTCCGGGCCGAAGGCTGTGAGCGCGGCGTCGAGATACGGCGTGAAGTCGGCCGGCTTCCAGCGGCGCCACGCCGCCTCGGTGACCATGCCCGACAGCTTGCAGCAGACATTTTCGTGGCCGGCGAGCACCTCGATGTCGCGCCGCCACGCCACGATCTCACCCGACTCGATCCGCGGTTTCGCCAGGTGGTCGAGCACGAACGGCTGCTCCGGCAGCAGGCCGACGAGTTCGCTCGCGGCCGGCAGCTGCGGCGGAAAGAGCAGGAGGTCGTACGTCAGGCCGAACCGGTGCAGCGTCCGCACGCCCCGCACGAACGCCTCCCCGAGGAGGAACCGCGGGTCGGGCTCGTCCTGCACGACATGCCTCACGCCCACGAATTTCTCGTCGGGCACGAACGCCGCCAGTTCGTCGGCCACCGTCGCGCTCCTGAGGTCGACCCAGCCGACGACGCCGAGCACGAACGGGTCGGCGGCCGCCAGGTCGAGCAGCCAGCGGGTCTCCGCGAGCGACTGCCGCGCCTGCACGGCGACGCTCCCGCCGACCCCCACGGGCCGGGCGACGGTCTCGAGGTCGGCCGGCAGGTAGTCCTTGGCCAGCCGGTCCATTCCCGGGCCGATCCAGGGGTATTCGGCCGGCGAATACCTCCAGAAATGCTGGTGCGCGTCGATCGTCATCGGTTCAGTTGTTTTCAGGCAACCCCTCGGTGTGCCCGACGTTCTTCACGGGCGCGAAGATCGCCCGCACGTCGCTGAGGAGCGCCTCGTCGATCGGCTCGGCGGCCCACTCGGCCCAGGCCCGGATGTTGGCGGGGTTCGCGCTCCCCGCGACGGTCGTCGCGATCGAGGGGTTGGCGAGCGCAAACTGCAGGGCCAGTTTCGCGATCGAACCGCCGCGGGCCCGGCAGAGTTCGGCCGCTCTCCGGGCGGCCGCCTTCACCTCCTCCGGCTCCTTGAGCCAGGCCGGCAGTGGCGCGTCGGTGAGCAGCCGAGCGCTGAAAGGCCCCGCGTTCATCACACCGACACCCCTGGCCTCGAGAAAGGGAATCGTCTCGTCGGCGAAGCGGGTGTTCTGCAGCGTGTACTGGTTGTAGTTGAGCACGCAGTCGACGCCGGCCTGGTCGCAGATGAAGCGGAAGATCTTCTGGGGATAGCCGCTGAAGCCGATGAATCGCACCTTGCCCGACTGTTTGATCCTCTCGAGGGCCGGCAGCGTCTCGTCGACGATCTGCTGCAGCGGTACGAACTCGACGTCGTGGCAGAGCACGATGTCGAGGTGGTCGGTGCCGAGGCGGTGGAGCGACACGTCGACGCTTTCGGCCACCCGCTTCGCGGAGAAGTCGAAGTGGGCGAGGTCGTAGCGGCCGAGCTTCGTGCAGAGCAGGTAGCGGTCGCGCGGCACGCCCTTGAGCGCCACGCCGAGCAGCACCTCGCTCATGCCGCGGCCGTAGAAGGGGCTCGTGTCGATGAGATGCATGCCGCTTTCGAGCGCGGCCCGGACGCTCCCCAGGGCCTCGTCGAGCGTGATCGAGCGGAATTCCTGGCCGAGCGAACTCGCCCCGAAGGCCAGGATCGGGACCTGGAGGCCGGTCGTGCCGAGGCTGCGGGTCTGCATGGCGATCACCCGAACGTGCGGCAGCCGAGCGAGAGCAGCAGATTCGCCCACGGCTGCGTGTCGGCGGTCTGGATCGTGAGCACGTGGTCGTCGGAGGCGACCGCCTTGTAGAACTCCCATTTCACGATCGGCTCGAGCGTGCAGGGCGAGGTCGCGGCGGCGAGGATCCGCCGGTACTCGGCCCACACCGGCGGGTCGCCCGGCGTGGCCGCCGCGTAGGAATCGGCCCGATCGACCCCCATCGTGTGCACCTCGTCGATCCGCACGGCGCCGAGGATCGCCTCGAACACCTGCGCCACCGTGGGCACGCCGGGCATGAGCTGCAGCGACACGAGCTCGGCCCGCGGCCCGCGCTTGTTCGTGGCCGGATAGTTGCCGTCGGCGATCAGCACCTTGGAGTGGTGCCCCGACTCGGCGAGCACGCGGAGGATGCCGGGATGGAGCAGAGGACCGTTGAGCATGGGTCAGCCTTTCGCGAACGTCCTGAAACTCTCGATGCTCTGCCGGGCTGCGGAGAGCGGATCGGGCAGGGGAAACACCTCCGCCGAGAGAAAGCCCCGATAACCGATCGCCTCGAGGGCGGCCACGGCGGGACCCACGGCCGTGTGGCCGAACCCCACCGCCCGACGGTTGGAGTCGGCCCAGTGGACGTGGCCCACGAGGTCGCCGCAGGCCGTGAGCGTCGCGGCGAGATCGGTTTCCTCGATGTTCATGTGAAACAGGTCGCAGAGGAGTTTGACGTTGCCGATGCCACGGCCGCGGAGAAACTCCGCCGCCTCCTCCTGGCGGTTGAAGAGGTTCGTCTCGTAGCGATTGAGCGGCTCGTAGAACACCACCTGCCCGTGGCGGGCGGCGCGGACGCCGAGTTCGTGGAGCGCGTCGGCGAGCCAGCCGAGCGCCGTCTCCCGGTCGACCGGGCCGTCACTTCTGCCCTGCATCGATCCGATGATGACCGGGGCCCCGAGCCCGCCGGCCGCGTCGACGAGTTCGCCGATGAACGCGCGGGCGCGGGCGCGGGTCTCGGCGTCGGCATGGCAGAGGTGCAAGGCGTGCCGCACCCAGCCCGCCCCAGTGCCGACCGCCGCGAGCGCGAGGCCGTGCGCATCGAGGAGCCGCGCGAGCTCCGCGGCCGAAAGCCCCGCGGCCGAGCAGGGAAACACCTCGACCCCGTCGAACCCGAGTTCGGCGGCCGCCCGGCAGCCCGCCTCGAGGCCCCCGTGGAACACGAACGGCCCCTGCTTCGCTTCGGGAACCAGACAGATCGTGATTGCGGAGCGCATGGGGGGTGGGGTGACAGGCTGAAGAGGTCGGGGTGACAGGCTGAAGAGGTCCTACGTGAGGGTGACAGGCTGAAGCCTGTCCTACGTGGGCGTGACAGGCTGAAGCCTGTCCTACGTGGCCGTGACAGGCTGAAGCCTGTCCTACGGGGGACCGAGGAAGAGGGGTGCGAGGTGGCGGTCGAAGATGTTGGCGGTGACCTGGCGGGCGACGATCGCGCGATTGGCCACGAGCAGGTCGGTGTATCGGCTCCCGTGTTTCGCGGCCACCTTGAACGACACGTGCAGCAGCTGCCGCATGTGCGGGTTGAACTCCGGGTGGGTCGGCACGTGGCGGATCGCCGCGGCGAACTGCGGCCCGCTCCAGCGCTCGACCTCGGCGGCCCGCGGCAGCCGCGCGCGGTCGATGTCGATCACCGACGCGTAGGGAGCGCAGAATTCATCGACGTGGTCGAGGGCGTAGGCGTAGATCTCCTTGACGAGCGCCAGGCCGTCGCCCCCCGCCTCGGCCAGGCCGATCACCTCCTCGAGCCAGGTCGTGCCGGCCGTCTTGAGATGCACGCCGGCGCCGGTCCGGGCGAGCGTCCGGCGGATCACGGGGTAGAGCGAGAACTTGTCGCTCCCGGAGTGCACCGAGAGCTTGAGCGACTCCGGCAGGCCGTACCGCGCGGCCGCGAAGCCGCACACGGCGACGTCGTCGGAAAACTCCTGCTCGAACTGCACGAGGTCGCCGACGTAGTCGACCCCCTTGTTGAACCGGCCGGTGAACTTGGGCGCGATCGTCTGGAGCGGGATCTTTTCTTCGCCGAGGAGGGCGAGGATCACGAGCAATTGCGGCGGCGTCTGGGGCTCGTCGGTCTCGTCCATGCTCACCTCGACGACGACGTCGCCCCCGCGCGCCGCCTCGATGTGCCGCCAGATCGCCCCGGCCTCCCGGCAGGCGAGCAGGTAGTGCCCGGCGATCCGGGCCACGGCGTCCTCCGACATCCGCATCACCTTCGTGATTCCCGGCACGGCAAGCGGCTTCGCGAGCTCGGGGTGCCTCGCCACGAAGGCCCGGACGTCGTTCTCGGGGGCCGGCTTCCCGATCGAGTCGGCCACGTCGATCGTGAAGAAGTCGCTCGATGCGAGGAACCGGTCGACCGTCTCCAGGCGGATGTGGTCGGCGTCGACGAACCAGGGGTGCGGCCAGTTCCGGGCGGCCACCGCCCGCTCGGCCGCCACCCGCACGCTCGCCGGCTCGCTGCCGATGAAGGAATGCTCGCGATTCGACTTGTTCCACACCGGCGCGACCACGACGCCGCGACCGGCGAGCTTTTCGAACGCGGCGAGCTGGGGCTCGGCCTCGTGGGCGAACCGGTCGCCGACGCCGAACGAGAACGGGGGTAGAGATTTCATTCGATCGAGCATAGCCCGCCGCCACAGCCGCCGGGAATGATGATTCTTGACCGGATATTGGCTATTCTTGGCCTCCATGCGGCGCGCGTCCCGATCCTCGCTGCCCCCGTTCGTGTCCCGGCAGGTGTCGGCCGCCCGCCGCTACTTCCTCGACCTGCGGCCGGACCGCCGGAGGCCGCTGGTGGTCGTGTGCGGCGGCGAGGAACGGGTGCGGGCGGACTACGTCGTGGCCCGCGATGATTTTCCCTACTGCTGCGTCGAGTTCGTCGCCGCCGGCCGGGGCCACCTCACCCTCGCGGGCCGCACCGAGGCGCTCGGGCCGGGATCGGTGTTCTCCTACGGGCCGGGATTCGGTCACGAAATTCGCACCGCACGGCGCCAGCGGCTGCGGAAGTATTACGTCGACTTCGTGGGGACCGAGGCGCTCGGCCGCCTGCGGGCGGCCCGCCTCGAGCCCGGCCGGCATCTCGCCGTGAGCCGGCCGCACGAGATCGGCGGCGTGTTCGACCTGCTGCAGCAATGCGGCCTCGCCCAGTCCGCTCACAGCCAGGCCCTGTGCACGCAGCTCCTCGGCGTGCTGCTCACGAAGATCTCCGAGAGCGCCGTGCCACCTGGATCGGCCGCGGAGGCAGGCTACGGCACGTTCTCGCGGTTCCGACAATTCTTGACCCATGGGCGGGAGCGGCTGCTCTCGGTCGAGCAGGGAGCCAGGGAGTTCGGAATCACGCCCGCCTACGCCTGCCGGCTGTTTCGCCGCCACGGGGAGCGCAGCCCCTACCAGTTTCTCCTCGCCCAGCGGATGGCTCTCGCGGCCGATCTGCTCGCCCACGACGGGCTTCAGGTCCGACAGGCGGCCGCCCGCCTGGGCTTCCCCGACGTCTCGCAATTCTCCCGCGCCTTCAAACGCGTCGCCGGCGTCTCCCCCCGCGCGTTTCGGCGGCGGGCGTGACGCGTGCCGGCAGCGGCTCACAAGACCGCTGAAGCTGAAGGGTGACAGGCTGAAGCCTGTCCTACGTGGGCGTGACAGGCTGAAGCCTGTCCTACGTTGGCGTGACAGGCTGAAGCCTGTCCTACACGTCGAGGTTTTTGACGTCGAGGGCGTGCCGCTCGATGAAGTCGCGCCGCGGCTCAACCTTCTCCCCCATCAGCACCCGGAAGAGATCGTCCGCCGCGGCGGCGTCGGACATCGTCACGCGGAGCAGCGTGCGGTTGGCCGGGTCGAGCGTGGTCTCGCGGAGTTCCTCGGCGTTCATCTCGCCGAGCCCCTTGAAGCGGGTGATCGACAGGCCCTTTTCGCCCGCCCGACGCACCGCCGTGAGCAGGCCGCGGAGATCCTCGAGGCCGATCTCGTTCTCGCCACGGCGGAGCGTGTAGCGCGGCGACTCGCTGCCGGTGCGGTCGACCGGCATGAGGGCGTCGATCCCGAACCCCATGGCCTCGAGTTCCTTCAGCCCCGCGTTGATGCTCCGCACCTCGTGGAGGTCGACGACGACGAGCTGGTCCTTGCCCGTGCCGTGGGCGGTGCCCGGCATGGCGTCGCCGGCGGCGACCGATTCCTCGATCCGGCCCACCGCGAGCGTGCCGCCGGCGGCCTCTTCCTTGGCCTTCACGAACGCCTCGAACTCGTCGCGGCTGTTGAACCAGTGCTCCTCGGCGCCGTAATAGACGTGGTACATCGGCAGCTTGCCGGTCGCCGCATCGCGGCGGGCCGCGTGGTCGCGGAGGCTGATCCCACGCTTCTCCAGCGCCAGAAGCGCGTCCTCGAGCCCCGCGAGCGTGCGGCAGAGCTTCTGCATCGCGTCGCCGGCGACCTCCCGGCCATCCCCCGGCAGGAACACGCCCTCGCCGAGTCCCTGGTCGAGGAGCTGCGTCTTCATCTCCTCCTCGGTCTGCACGTAATACACCTGCTTCTTCGACCGCACGCGGAACAAGGGGGGCTGGGCCACGTAGACGTGCCCCTCGGCCACGAGCCGGTACATCTGGCGGTAGAAGAAGGTGAGCAGGAGCGTGCGGATGTGCGAGCCGTCGACGTCGGCGTCGGTCATGATCACGACCTTGTCGTAGCGCCGCTTGGAGAGGTCGGCCTCCTCGCCGATGCCGGCGCCGATCGCCGAGATCACGCTGCGCACCTCCTCGTTGGCGAGCACCTTGTCATCGCGGCTCTTGTAGGCGTTGATGATCTTGCCGCGGAGGGGAAGGATCGCCTGGTACTCCCGGTGCCTCCCCCCCTCGGCGCTCCCGCCGGCACTGTCCCCCTCGACGAGGTACAGTTCGCACTTCTCGACGTCGCGGCTCGTGCAGTCGCGGAGCTTGCCGGGCAGGCCGCCGCCGGAGAGGGCCCCCTTCCGCTCGCGCAGGAGCTGCTTCGCCTTCTTCGCCGCCTCGCGGGCCTCCGCGGCGAGCACGCCCTTCTGCACGATCGCCTTGGCGCTCTTGGGGTTTTCCTCGAGGTACGTGGCCAGATGGTCGCCGACGGCCGAGTTGATGATCCCCTCGACCTCGCCGTTGCCGAGCTTCGTCTTCGTCTGGCCCTCGAACTGCGGGTGCGGCACGCGGACGCTGATCACGGCGGTGAGCCCCTCGCGGACGTCCTCGCCGGTGGGCACGAGGTCCTTGTAGAGCCCGCTCTTCTTGCCGTAGGCGTTCAAGGCCCGGGTGAGGGCCGCGCGGAAGCCGGAGACGTGCGTACCCCCCTCGGTCGTCGCGATGTTGTTGACGTAGCTGTGGAGGCTCTCGGTGTATTCGCCCGTGTACTGCAGCGCGATGTCCCAGGTGACGCCGTCGCCCGAGCCTTTGATCGTGATCACGTCGGCATGGATCGGATCGCTCGCCTTGTTCAAGTGCTCGACGAACTCCTCCACGCCCCGTTCGTAGCGGTATTCCTCGGAGTTGCCGCTGGCGGCGTCGGTGAACGTGATCCTGACGCCCGAATTCAGGAACGCCAGCTCCCGCAGGCGGCGGGAGAGGATGTCCCAGGAGAACTTCGTCTGCGGGAAGATCTGCGGGTCGGGCTTGAAGGTCGTCTTCGTCCCGGAGCGGGTCGTGGTCCCCATCCTGCGGACCGGCCCGGTCGGCTCGCCGCGCTGGTACTCCTGCTGCCAGGCGCTCCCCTCGCGTGACACCTCCACCTCGCACCACTCCGAGAGGAAGTTGACGACCGTCACACCCACGCCATGGAGGCCGCCGGAGGTCTGGTAGGCCCCCTTCTCGAATTTTCCCCCGAACTTGAGCACCGTCATGACCCCTTCCAGGGTCGACACGTCGCGGTCCATCTCCTCCGAGAGCTGCGGGTGGCGGTCGACCGGGATGCCTCGGCCGTCGTCCTCGACGGTCACGCTGCCGTCGACGTTGACCGTGACGCTCACGTGCTTCGCGTGGCCGGCCATGCACTCGTCGATCGAGTTGTCGACCACCTCGTAAACGAGGTGGTGCAGTCCGCGGGCGGTATTGTCGCCGATGTACATGCCGAACCGCTCGCGCACGTGATCGCGGTCGGAGAGGTGCTTGAGGTCGGCACTGGTGTACCCCGGCCGGTCGGCGGCGTCCGTCATGATCGATTCCCCTCGTGCGTGCCCGCGGTGTCGCGGCCCGCGTCCGCGAGCACGCGGCAGCGGATGTCGGTGATGCCCTCGGCCGGCACGAGCTCGCCGAGCCGGGCGACGACCTCCCGCTTGTGAAACCCCATCTCCTGCACGAGCGCCGAGTGGCTGACGAGCACCTCGAGCACCCCGCGGCGGACGAGCCCGGGCTGCGACGCCCCGCGGAAGGCCGGCGGCGCGGCCCGCTCCCAGGCGGCGGCCAGGGCGCCCGCGGCGTGCGCCTGGTCGTAGCCGGTGCGGGCCAGGAGCCGCGACACGAGGCCGCCGATCGCACGCGGGCCGCCGGGGATGTTTCGCATCGGCATCGGCACCTCAGTCGGCGGCCAGCGGCATGATCACGTAGCCGTAACCGTCGTCGGTGCGGCAGACGCAGGCGCTCTGCGGGTCGGTGAGTTCCACCGACACGTTCGCCCCGCCGTCGAGGACGCGGAGAAAGTCGGCGACGAACCGGGGGTCGAGCTTGATCTTCACGGCGGCTCCCGCATGGTCGATCGGCAGCTCGATCCGGCTCTCGCCACTCTCGGCCGAGCGGCCCGAGAGGACGAGCCGCCCGGGCTCGAAGGAAAAATCGACCCCCTTCGACTGCTCGCTCGTGACGATCGCAGCCTGCCGCACGGCGGCGAGCAGGGGACCGGCCACGAGGCTCACCCGCACCGCCTCCGGCCGCTCGGGGAACACGTCGCGCCACCGGGGAAACCGCCCCTCCACGAGCCGGGCCGAAATCGTCGTCGGCCCCGTCTTCACGAGCACCTCCGCCGGCCGCACGGCGACGTGCACCGGGGCGTCGGCCGCCGCGAGGCAGCGCTCCACCAGCTGCATGGCCCGGGCCGGAACGATGGGCTGCGCGTCGGACGGACTGCCGTTGAACCCGGCGGCCGGGCCTTCCATCTTCGCGAGCCGACGGCCGTCGGTGCCGATCGCGATCACCGACCGGGTCGAAAGTTCGAGGAGGACCCCGCCGAGCGCGAACCGGCTCGATTCGTTGTCGGTGGCGAACACCGTGCGCCGCACGAGTTCCCGCACCAGCGGCGTCGTGAGTTCGAAGCAGGGCTCGCTCGGAAACGTGGCCGCCGCCGGGAATTCGAGGGGATCCTCCCCCGGCAGGCGAAACTCGCTGCGCGGTGCCTTGACCATGGTGGCGGTGCCGTCGGCGGCGAGTTCGAACGACGTTCCCGGCGGGCTCTCCCGCACGATCGCCGCCAGCCGCGCGCTCGGCAGCAGGGCCGTGCCCGGGGAGAGCGTCTCCACCCCTTCGATCTCGGTGCGGATGCCCACCTCGAGGTCGGTCGCCGAGAGCACCGCCGCATCCTTCGCCGCCTCGAATTTCACGTTCGTGAGGACCGGCTTCGGCGACCGGGCGGGCACCACCGCCGCGGCGCTTTGCAGCGCCGTCAGGAGCGATTCTCGGGAACAACGCACTTTCATCGGGTCGCGACGATCCTCGCGAGGGGATCGGTCCAGGGACGCCACGGGCGGAAGACCCTTACTGTACCCGACGGAAGGGCCCCTGAAATCCCCTCGAAACCCGAGCCTTTTCCCCCGTTGTCGGCCGCCCGGCCGCCGGCTCCTCATTGATACAGGAACTGTTCAAAACAAGGACGAGTGTTCAGGTTTGAGAGAATCACTACGAGGAGAAATGTGCCATTGCAAGGAGGCCGCCGAGCCGCCGGTGGGCGATTCCTGACCTTCAAATCGTGGCCTCGGATGCATCTGGCGTGGCATGTCGAAACACTGTCGATGACACGTCGAAACAGGCACGGTTCGCGGCACGGCGAGGCCCGGGGGCAGCGACGGTTCGGGCCCGGTCGATGGATCGGGACGTGGCGGATCCAGGCACGACCCGCGCCGGGAGATTGCGAGGCCGTCGTGCAGCCGGCTGGCGGTCCGGACGTCGACCTGCGGCCCCGCTCCGCCGCCGACGGATCGGTCGACACGGTGCCGACAGTCAGCGGACGTCGAGCAGTTCCACCAGGAAGTGGAGCGTGGCGTGGGGCGGGATCACGGGGGGAGCCCCGCGGGCCCCGTAGCCGAGCGTGCTGGGGATGACCAGCTCGATCATGCCCCCCTTGCCGACGAACTGCATCCCCTCGGTCCACCCGGGGATCACGCCGTCGAGCGGAAACTCGATCGCCTCGCCACGGCTGTAGGAACTGTCGAACACCTTCCCGTCGTCGAGCCAGCCGTGGTAGTTCACCTTCACGGTGTTCGTGGCTTTCGGATTCGCGCCGCCGCCCTTGCGCAGGATGCGGTATGTCAGCCCGGAATTCGTCGTGGCGAACGCCAGCGGGGCATCGGCGTCGATCGCACCGGCGCCTGCCGGCAGCTGCGGGTGGGGCACGTCGGCGGCCATGAGGGGCTCCTGGTGCATGAGGCCTAGGAGGGACAGAACGACGAACGGACAGAGCGTACGCGGGAAACGCATCGGGCTGGCTCCGGGGGAAGAGGGCCCGCGGAGTATAGCAGGCGGCTACCGATACGTCGGGGCGTTCGGCTGCCGGATCCGCTCGGCGGCCCGCAGGGCTTCGGCCTCGAGCTCACGGCCCACGGCCTGGGCCCGATCCCGGTTGAACGTCACCGTCGGCATGCCGCCCGAGAACGAGACCGTGATGATGCCGGTGGCGATCAGGATCGGGATCATGAGCAACAGGAGCCTCGACCCAAGCCGCGAGGTGGCGATCTTTTGTACCGGCGCCGGCATCCCCAGCGTCGCCACCTGCGCGATGCGCTGCGAGTAGCTCGCGCCCCGCGAACTTTTTCTTCTGCCCGCCATGCCGCCGACTCCCTCGAGGAAGAACCGACCCCGGCAGTGAGATCGGCGCGGATCGCCGCCGGGGTCCAGCAAGGCGGCCGATCGACGCAGAGCCGACGGCCGTGGAGCAGCCTGCCCAGACGGCAGCGTCGCCGTCGCCCACCCAGGTCACGGGTGTGTGAATGCCGCCGCCAACCGGTCGAGGGCCCCGAGCAGCTGCGGCGTGGGGCAGGCCGTGTTCAGCCGGATGAATCCCGGCAGGCCGAAGTCGCGGCCGTCCGAGGGGCCCAGCCCGGCGGCTTCGCAGGCCGCCTGCGGGTCCACGACGCCCGTCGCGCGGCAGTCGATCCAGGCGAGGTAGGTGGCCTGCCAGGGAAGGCAGGACAGCCCCGCGATCGCGGCGACGCGCTCGAGCACGAGCGCCCGGTGACGGCGGAGCAGGGCCAGAAGATCCAGCCGCCACTCCTCGCCGTGCCGCCAGGCCGCCTCGGCGGCCGCGTATCCGAGCGGATTCACCAGCGGCACGAGGCCGCCGCCACCCGCCCGCCAGCGCCGACGAAGCGCGGCGTCGGGGACGATCGCGGCCGCACAGCCCAGGCCGGCGAGGTTCCAGGTCTTCGAAGGCGCCGTGAGCGTGATCGCCCGGCGCGCAGCCGGATGGTCGAGGCTCGCGAACGGCACGTGGACGGCTTCTTCGTCGAGGACGAGGTCGGCCCAGATCTCGTCGCTCACGACCGCGAGGCCGTATCGCTCGGCGAGGTCGGCGAGGCGCAGAAGATCGGCGCGACCGAAGACCGTGCCGGTCGGGTTGTGGGGATGGCAGAGCCAGAACAGCGTCGATCGCGGGTCGGCGGCGGCCCGCTCGACGGCTTCCCAGTCGATCGCCCACGCGGCCTTCTCCTGCACGAGAGGCACGCGGATCGACCGCCTGCCGGCGAGCCCCGGCAGCGTGAGAAACGGCTGGTAGACCGGCGTGCACGAGACGATCCCGTCGTCCGGTTCGGAGCACAGCCGGGCGGTGATCGAAAGCGCGGTCACGACCCCCGGCACGCCGACGATCGAATCGGGGTCGACCTGCCAGCCGTGCCGGCGGGCGAGATGCCCGGCAAGGGCGGGCCGGAACCCCGGCGGCTCGTGCGTGTAGCCGAAAACGCCATGCGCGACCCGCGCGCGGACCGCGTCGAGCACGACCTCGGGCGCGGAAAAATCCATGTCGGCCACCCACATCGGCAGCACGTCGCGACCGGCCCAGCGGTCCCACTTTTCCGACCCCGTCCCGTGGCGGTCGGGGCAGGATCGGAACGCGGCGGCGACGGCGGGCGGCCTCATGATGGCCGCAGGATACCACTGCCAGGCGACCGTCATGGATAGCGATAGATCGCCGCGGCGCCGCTTTCGGTGGGCATGCGGATGCGGTCGAGGGCGAGGATGCCGCCGCCGTGGAGGACGACGCTCTCGGCGATCGCCCCGAGCAGGTCTTCCGTGCGCACCGCCGGCGCGTCGCCGGTGCGTGAGAGGTCGGCCGGCTGAACGCCGTCGCGCTCGATCGCGCCGCTGTCCCGATCGAAGCGGCCCGGCTCGAACCGGTCCTTTTCCACAAGCAGGAGCGACACCTTGCCGGCCACGGCCGCCCGTGCGATGTCGGAGAGGTCGTCCGCCGCCAGTCCGCGATCGTGGGCAGCCGTGAAGAGCCGCACCTCGTGCGCCATGAGCCGCTCGCGGGCCCGCGCGAACACGGGCGCCACGAGCGCCGGCAGTCGTTCCTCCGGCACGAGATGCACGTCGTGCGACACGCCCTCATCGAGCAGTGATCGATTCCTCGAGAGACCGCGAAACGCGGCGGCCAGCCGCGGCAGGGCCACGAGCACGAGCGGCAGCCCGGAGTGGCGCGACACCCGTTCGTGGACGACCTCGTCGACGTAGCGCAGGAAGATCGCGGTGTCGGCGTCGACGTCGTCCCGTTTCGAGCCCGTGCCGCCGTGCACGATGCTTCCCCCCCCGAGCCCGGTCGGCCCCATGCCGCGTTGCACGCGGTGCGGCTGCCAGGTCTCCGCATCGACCGCCTCGCCGCGATCGAGCGCGGCCGGTTCGCCGAGACCGTGCAGCGGCACGGGATCGAGCGTGTCGGCGGCGCCTTCGCGGAGGCAGCCCTCGAAGACGTGCGCCGCGCGGCTCGAGAGCGCGAGCACGTTGTAGCGATCGGCCCCGGCCACCAGCCGCAGGAGCGGGAGCGTGTGAAACCGCCCGGTCACGAGCGCCAGCGGCCTGGGCTGCACGGGCAGTTGAAACACCCGTGCCGTGCCGTCGGCCGCGAGGACCGCCAGGCCGTCGCGGGCGTGCTGCCAGAAACGGACATTTTCGCCCAGTGTGTGGAGGGGCTCGAGCAGGCGGTCGATCTCCGGGCGGGGATGCGCGTGCGAAAGCCCCGTTTCGAGGGCCTCGACGAGATGGCGGAAAGCCGGGCGGTCGACGAGGTTCTCGGGCACCTTGCGGTGCGTCGGCATGTAGAGCGAGAGGCAGGGGGCGGGGTGCTCGCCGAGCAGTTCCCGCACCGCGTCGCCCGAGACGTGCGCCACGGCGAGCGGATTGCCCGTGAAGAGGGTCGGCATCGTCGGAAAGCCTCCGCAGGAAGAGGCATCCGGCTGCCGGCGCCCGATGAGGACGCGTCCCGTCGGGGGAATCGTTCGCCCCCCGTCCCGCGAAGGCAAGGTGAGTGAGTCAGGTGAAGATCGTCTCGATCGCCGGACAGGGCCGCTCGTCGGCTCATGGCCGCGCGAGCCCCCGCACCTCGGCGTCGGTGAGCGGGCGGTTCCAGATCTTCACGTCATCGATGACGCCGTGCATGAATTCGCCGCCGGACGAGCAGCCGATCCGCAGCCACTGCCCCGGCTTCATGAGCCGCGGCGTGCCGGCGCAGGGCATCGTCTTCTTGAGGTCGCCGTCCAGATAGAGCCGGAACTGCTTGGCCGCGTCGTCCACGACGTAGGTCACGAGGTACCAGCGGGCCACGTCGAGGTCGCCCCCCTGGCCGTCCGTCCCCTTGTCGGCGGCATAGAAGTTGACGCCGGTCTCGATCCACTTCTCGCCCGTGCCCACGTCGCCGTGAACCCTGTCGGCGTTCACCTTCATGTCGAACGTGAAGTCGCCGCCGTGCCGCGTGCCGACGATCCCCGAGTAGGTCGGGGGCTCCGTGAGCCAGATCCACGCCGACACCGTGAACGACGGGATGTCGAAGTCGGCGTGGTAGGGCACCGCGACGTGGTCGCCGCTCTCCCGCACGAACAGCCGGGCCCGGCCGATCCGCCCCTCGGCGTGCGGCGCGGCGCCGTGGACCGTGCCGTGATGCCCGCCGGCCGAGTCGTTGGCCCGGCCGCCGCCGGGCTCGTCGAGCGTCCAGTGCGCGATGGGCGGCGGCACCGGGGCCACGGGGCCGGCGGGCGCCTTCGCCACGGCGGGCCGCGGCGTCTGCGGCGCGACCGGCCGGAACCGCCCGTCGTTCTTGTTGCCGCGCGAGAGGACGTAGGCCAGGAGGTCGAGAACCTCGGATTCGTTCAACTGGTCGAGCAGGCCCCGCGGCATGAGCGACTCGCTCGAGGGCGTGATCTCCTCCACGTTCGCCCGCGGAATCTCCGCGAACTTCGTCGCGTCCTCGGGGTCGGTCACGACGGTGATCGCCGCGTCCGACTCGGAGACGATCCGGCCCGTCACGACCTTGCCGTCGGCCGTCTGCACGATGCTCGCCTTGTACTGGTCGGAGACGACCCTGCTCGGGTGCACGATCGCCTCGACGAGGTCCTTGAGTTGGAACCTGCCGGCCGCCTGCGTGAGGTCCGGGCCGGTCGCGCCCCCATCGTCGCCGTAGCGGTGGCAGACCACGCAGCGGGCCGCGGCGAACGTGCGTTTGCCGTGCTCGAAATTCCTGCCGCGGGCGAGCTTGGCATCGGCCGCGGCGAGCACGTCCTCGAGCGTCCACGCGCGGCCCGGCCCCTCGGGCTTGGGCAACGGCGGCGGGACCCAGCGCTCGAGGATGCCCTGCGCCTCGAGGGCCAGTTTGTCGTTTTCGGAATGGCCCGTGAGGCTCTCGGCCTCGATGTTGGCCAGATACTTCCGGAAACTGTTGCCGCCGGCCCAGTCGCGGCTGCGGCGGAACCAGGCGTGGTAGGCCTTGCGATCGGCCGGCGTCCAGGCCTGCTTCTCGCGGACCGTACGCAGCGCGTAGGCGTAGTGGACCTGCAGCAGGTCCGGCCGCTTCTCGAGCGCGGCCCGCACGGCGCCGCCGTAGCCGGCGTTGCGGGCGATCAATTGCCGCAGTTCGTCCTCGTCGGCGGCGAGGTTGGTGGCCCTGCCCGAGGCCGACGACGCGGCCAGCAGGCCGCAGAGCTTCGTCACGATTCCGGGAGCGCGGATGGCCACGAGGAGGTTCGCAAGCTCCCGATCGAGGTCGAAGGTCCCCGAGGGAAAGAGCGGGGCGAGCCGCGCGGCGATCCGGGCCTTGGCCTCCGCCGACGGATCGCCGAGGCGGACGATCGCGAGTTCGTAGGCCCGCGCGAGGTCGATTTTCCCGGCCGCGTCGAGGGCCGCCGGATCGATCGCGTCGAGGGCCGCGAGCACGGCGGCCTGCGCGGCAGGCTCGGCCTGACGGGCCACGGCGATCGCCGCGGCGATCCGGGCCCGCGGCTCGGTCGTTCCGAGCGCCTCGTCCTGCCAAGAGTCGAGCGGCTGGTGTTCGAGGGCGACGCGGGCTGCGTAGCGGATGAAGCGGTCGGGGCTCGCGAGGTGGGGCAGGGCCTTGGCCACCGCGGCCGCGGGGTCGTCGGCGCGGCGGTGCAGGGCCTCGAGGTCGCGCCGCAGGGCGCGTTCGGCGGCGTTCCGCGGGTCGCGGCAGTCGACCGGCGCCGTCGGTTCGGCTCCGGCATACGCGACGCGATAGAGTTCGCTCTGGCCGTCGCGGCCGCCGACCGCGAAGTAGATCGCGCCGTCGGCGCCCACGACCGCGTCGGTGAGCGGCAGCGGCGTGCGCGAGACGAACTCCTCCTTGACGGCCCTGTAGGTCGACCCCTCAGGCTCGAGGTGGATCGCGTACATCGTGCCGAACGTCCAGTCGCAGATGTAGAGGGCCTTCTGGTATTTCGCCGGGAACGTCGCGCCGTAGCCGAAGGTCACGCCGACGGGCGAGCCCGGGCCTACGTCCACGCAGGCCGGCAGGCTGTCGGGCAGGCACGCGGGCCACTTGCCCGAGCCCGACCGCCAGCCGAGTTCGCTGCCGCTCGTCGCGTGGTTGACCCGCGTGGGGCGATACCACGGCAGGCCGACGTCCCATTCCATGTCGGCGTCGTAGGCGAACAGTTCGCCGTCGGCGTTGAAGGCCATGTCGTAGGGATTGCGGTAGCCCGCGCTCCACACCTCCCACGACTTCCCGTCGCGGTCGGTGCTCGCGATGTAGCCGCCGGGGGCGAGGATGCCGACGGCGTGGCCCCCCGCGTCCCACTGCCGCGGGACGATCTGGTCCTCGTCCCAGTTGGCCGGCAGCCGGCTCGTGCCGTCGGCGGGCAACTCGACGCGCCGCTGCTGCGTGCGGACGCCCCCCATCCTCGCCGGGGGCGACACGTCCTTCACGGCGAACGGCAGCTTCGTGTGGTTGCCGCAGATGACGAACAGGCGCGTGCCGTCGGGCGAGAGATGCACGGCATGCGGCCCGTGCTCGCCGTTGCCCGGGAGGTCGCGCAGTTTCTCGACCCTGTCGAGCACGTCGTCGCCGTCGGGATCGGTGACGCGGTAGAGCCCGCTGCCCGGGCCGCCGTTGCACACGACGTAGAGCGCGTCGAACGCCCAGAGCAGCCCCTGGGCGGCGGTGATCTTCGCGGGAATCCGCTCCACGACCGTGGGCTTCGAGCCGTCGGCCGGAGCGGGCGTGATCCGCACGAGGCCCTTGTTGCCCTGGTCGCTCGCGATGAGCCGGCCCTGCGAATCGACCGCGAGGCAGACCCACGAGCCGAGTTCGTCCTTGGGCACGACGAACAGCCGCTCGACCTGAAACCCCACAGGGACGCTGAACGCTGTCGCGGCCGCGGCGTCGTGTGCATCCCTCGCAAGCGTTATCCGCTCGGCGTCCTGCCGCCATGGTCCGGTGTCGGCCGCACTCGCGAGGCCCACCTCCAAGAGGATTGTCCGCAGGACGGTCACAAGACAGGCAGGACGAAAAAGCCCGGTAACGCGCATGGCCGTCTCCGAAAAGGGAAATATGCCGCAAAATCAGCGGTACTGTAGTCTGCCTCAGGCGTCTTTTCCAACACCTTTGGCTGCCCTTGAGACCGCCACGCAACGGCCGCCGAGCTCGGCCGTTGAATCCCATTGGCGGCTCACCGCCCGCCGACGGTTTTTGAGTCGAGCTGAGAAAAGGTCTGCAGCGTGCCGCTCTTCCTGCGATGGATTCGTCCCCTTGTCGCGGTCCTGCTGCTTGCCTCGATGCTTGGCGCCGAGGGCCGGCCGGCCCTGAAGGCACGTGCCGCGCGGGCACGATCACGGCTTCCCGAGGCGGTGATGGCCGCGCCTCCGCAGCCGGTGATGGAGGTCGCCCCCGTCGCCCGCTCGACGCGGCCGTCGATGGCGGAGGCGGCCGCGCGAATCGACCGCCTGATCCAAACGCACTGGAACGAGCACGGCGTCGATCCTTCGCGGCCGCTTCGTGACGACGAGTTCGTGCGACGCGTGTATCTCGAACTTGCCGGGAGGATCCCGAGCTACGACGAGACGGTTCGATTCCTCACCTCGAAAGCCGCCGACAAGCGAGGCGATCTCGTCGACGACCTGCTCGAGAGCCCCGACTATATCAGTCATTTTTACAACTTCTGGGCCGACGTGCTTCGGCTCCAGGAGCGGCCTGACAAGCATCTCGTTCTCGAGCCCTACCTCTTCTATGTGAAGGACTCGATCCGCACGAACAAGCCCTTCGACACGTGGGTGTACGAGATGCTCACGGCCGAGGGCAAGCCCTGGGAGAATCCCGCCGTCGGTTTTCAGTTGCGCGACGAGGGGATGCCGCTCCCCTACGTCGACAACACGGTGCGCGTGTTCCTCGGCACGCAGATCGGCTGCGCCCAGTGCCACGATCACCCCTTCGACCACTGGACGCAGCATGAGTTTTACGAACTCGCCGCGTTCACCGCCGGCACCGTGACGCGGCCCGCCGACCGGCTGCGCGGAGCCGGCCGCAGCCGCACCGCATTCGACCCCGAATCCCTGGCGATCGCGAGGTCCGCCCGGGACCTGCAGAAGCAGAACGTGGAGCGGAACCAGAAGAACAAGGCGGCGGTCGCCCAGTTCCTGCGAGCAAACGTCACGAGCGTGGCGTTCGTTGACAAAAAACTTCTCCTCCCGCACGACTACCAGTACGACGACGCCAAGCCGCTCTCGGCCGTGAGCGCCGAGGTGCTGTGGGGCGCGGTGCCGGAAAAGGCCCGCACGGCCGCCGGCCGCGAGCAGTTCGCGGCGTGGGTCGTCTCGCGCGACAACCGCCAGTTCGCCCGCACCATCGCCAACCGGCTCTGGAAGAAGGTGATGGGCGTCGGGCTCGTGGAGCCGGTCGACGACTTCAAGGAGGACAATCCCCCGAGCGACCCCGAACTCCTCGAGCACCTCGCCGACGAGATGCTGCGGCTCGAGTTCGACCTGCGGGAGTTCGTGCGGCTGTTGGTTTCAACGGATGCTTATCAGCGGCAGGCCGTCCTCCACGACCCGGCTTCGGCCGCGCCGTTCCACTTCGCCGGGCCGGCGCTCCGGCGGATGACGGCCGAGCAGCTCTGGGACTCGATCCTCACGCTCGTGGCCCGCAACCCCTGGTCGGTGCAGCGGCCGACGCGCGACGAGGTCGCCGCCACGGTCGGCCTCGATCTCGAGCACGCCACGCTCGCCGACGTCGATGCGACGCTGGCGGGGTTTCTGCGCACGTACGGCCGGAACCAATACAAACGGCACCTCGACGAGATCTGCGGCTACCGCGGCCTCGAACTCGTGCGGGCGAGCGAACTGCCGGCGCCGCTCCCGCTTGGGCACTTCCTCCGGCAATTCGGCCAGAGCGACCGGCAAACGATCGAGGGGAGCAGGACCGTGGCGACGGTGCCCCAGATTCTCGCGATGTTCAACGGGCCGATCACGCACGCGATGCTCGAGAAGGGCTCGGTGATCTATGACAACGTCACGAGGCACCGGCCCCAGGAGGCGGTCGACGTCGTGTTCCTCTCGGTGCTCTCTCGCAAGCCGCACGCCGACGACCGGCATCTGGCCCTCGAGGAGATCAACTCGGCCGACGATCCGGCCACCGGGTGCGGCAACCTGATCTGGGCGCTGCTCAACACCAGGGAATTCATCTTCATCCAGTGATGGCCCGCGTACGCCGGGCCAGGGAGACCAGCATGCGACGACCTTTCATGCGAGGCGGGATCGAAGCAGGCGGCGACGAGCGGATCGCGAGGCGGGCGGTGCTCGGCGGGATCGCCCGCTCGGCGCTCGGCGTGACGCTCCTCGACGGCCTCTCCGGAACGCTCGCCCAGGCCGCGAGCGGCCACGGCAAGGACGGTGTGAACCTGATCGTGCTCATGATGCGGGGCGCCATGAGCCACCTCGACACCTTCGACCCCAAGCCGGGCCGCGAGGAGCAGGGGGAGACGAAGACAATCAAGACGAAGACGCCGGGCGTGCTCTTCGGCGAGCACCTGCCGAAACTCGCCGCACAGTCCGACCGGCTCGCCGTCATCCGCTCGATGACCACGGAAACCGGCGACCACCAGCAGGGGCAGTACGTGATGCGCACGGCCTACCCCGTGCTCAACAGCATCCGGCATCCGTCGCTCGGCTCGTGGTCGCTCCACGTGCAGGGGAAGGCGAGCCGCGACCTGCCGGGGTTCGTGCTCGTGGGCAACGGCAACGAGCACCCCGGGGCCGGCTTCCTCGATCCGGCCGTGACGCCGGTGCCGGTGGCCGATCCGGCGCTCGGCCTCGAGAACACGACGCGTCCGGCGTACCTGAGCGAAAAGAACTTCAACCGGCGGCTGGCGCTCGCCGACAAACTTGACGCCGGCTTCAAGAAGCACCATGCCGGCCCGCAGATCGCGGCCTACGACCAGATGTACAAGGACGCGGTCCGGCTGCTCGGCAGCGTCGACCTCGAGGCCTTCGACATCGCCAAGGAGTCGGAGAAGACCCGCGAACGATACGGCTCATCGCCATTCGGGCAGGGCTGCCTGCTCGCCCGCCGGCTCGTGGAGGCGGGCGTGCGCTGCGTGGAGGTCGAGTACGGCAAGTGGGACATGCACCGCGAGATCTTCGACGAGCTGCCTGAAGCAGCCGGCCATCTCGACGCCGGGATGACCGCGCTCATCGCCGATCTTGAGGAGCGCGGGCTGCTGGCCTCGACGCTCGTCGTGCTCGCCACCGAGTTCGGCCGCACGCCGCGGATCAACGAGAACGCGGGCCGCGATCACCATCCGGCGGTGTTTTCCTGCGTGCTCGCAGGCGCCGGCGTGAAGGGGGGCGTGGTCCACGGGGCGAGCGACGAGCGCGGCTTCAAGCCCGACAAGGACGCCGTCAGCGTGCCCGATTTCCTCACCACCGTGGCCGCCGCCTGCGGCCTGCCGTTCGACAAGGAGTTCTTCGCCCCCAACGGCCGCCCGTTCAAGATCGGTGGGGGTGGGAAGCCGATCAAGGCGGTGCTCGTGTAGCCGGCACGCCTCGATGGCTTCGCACGCGTGGAGCCAGCTTGTCGGGTAGACTGGCACACTGGGTCGAACACTGTGGTTCGTCCTGTCGATCGATTCACCAGTCGTCTCCGGCGAGGATCTCATGGCGTATCGTTCCCTCGGGTGGTCCGCGTGTCTCGTGCTCGCGGTGGCCGTGTGCGCCGTGACACGGGCGGCGGAACAGCCCGGGCCAGCCCGGCTGCTCGTCGTCACGGTGACCACCGGCTTTCGGCACGCTTCGATCGCCACCGCGGAGCCCGTGCTCGAGGAACTCGGTCGCGAGCGCGGCCTGTTCCACGCCGATTTCCTGCGGATGCCGCCGGGGCGGCCGACGGCGCCGCGGGCCCCGCAGCGGAAGAAAGACACCAGCGACGAGGCCTGGGCCGCCGAGCAGGCGGCGTTCAAGGCGGCGCAGGAGAAGTTCAAGCAGGACGACGCGCCCTGGCAGCAGGGGCTCAAGGAGCAGTTCGCCACGGCGTTCGCCCCCGAGGCGCTCGCGACCTTCGACGGCGTCGTCTTCGCGAGCACGACGGGGGACCTGCCGATCCCCGATCTCCCCGCATTTCTCGAGTGGATCAAGTCGGGCAAGGCCTTCATCGGATTCCATGCGGCGACCGACACGCTCAAGAGCTCCGACGCCTACTGCGAGATGGTGGGCGGCGCGTTCGCCGGCCATCCCTGGACCGCCGGCGGCGAGCACGGCTTCGTCGTCCACGAACCGGGGCATCCCGTCGTGGCGATGTTTCCCGAACGCTTCCGCTGGAAGGACGAGATCTACCAGTACGACCCGCGCTATAAGCCCGAAAACCTGCGCGTGCTCCTGAGCCTCGACATGGCCGCGAGCACGCCCCAGGAGCCCTGGCACGTGCCCGTCGCGTGGGTCCGCGACTACGGCAAGGGCCGCGTGTTCGCCACGAACTTCGGCCACAACGACGCGACGTGGAACGATCCGGTGTTCAAGAAGCACGCTGCCGCAGGGATTGCCTGGGCGCTCGGCCGCATGGCGGCGCCGGCAGCGCCGAACCCGGAGGTCCAGGCTGCGGAATACCTGCGGAGCGTCGTGGCCGCGGCCGCGGCGGCCGGGGGCCACGACGCCGACGCCCTGCGGGCCCGAGCCGACGCGAAGATCGCCAAGGATCCGTCGTGGGCCGCGGGCCTGCGGCCGCTGCTTCTCGAACTCCGCGGCCGGAAGCCGGATGCCCGGGCCGAACTCTACGCGCAGGTGCTCGCCGAGATCGAGAAGCCCGGGCGCTGAGCGGAGGCGACCCTGGCGGACGGGTGAGCGATGGGCCGCCCGGGTCGGAGGCGATACACTGCCGCCGGCAGGTACCCGGGCGGCGGGCGGACGAGGGCACATGACATCTCCCGAACACGCACGCGGCAGGCGGACGGGCCTCGTGCTCTTCTGGATCTACGTCGCCCTCTACGGCGGCTTCATGGGGCTCGTGCTCCTGCGGCCCGACCTCCTCTCGATCCGGCCGCTCGGGGGCGTCAACCTCGCGATCGCCTCTGGAATGACGCTGATCGCGGCGGCGTTCGTGCTCGCGCTGGTGTCGCTCGGCATCCGGTCGGATCGGTAGGGACCAGGGGCGCACAAGCCGGATGCTCTACGAATCGTCCCCGCTCGCGATCGCCATCTTCGCCGCGTTCGTGCTCGGCGTGCTCGGCCTCTCCTTCTGGCTCGGCCGCAAGGGGCAGTCGGCCCAGGCCTACTACGCCGCGCACGGCGAGGTGCACTGGTTCGTCAACGGCATCGCCTTCGCGGGCGACTACCTCTCCGCCGCGTCGTTCCTCGGCATCTGCGGGATGATCGCCTTCCACGGCTACGACGGCTTTTTGTACTCCATCGGGTTCCTCGCCGGCTGGATCGTGGCGCTGTTCGTGATCGCCGAGCCGATCAAGGCGCTCGGCCGGTTCACGTTCGCCGACGCCCTCGACGCCCGGTTCAACAGCCGCGGCATCAAGCTCGCCGTGGCGATCTCGACGCTCGTGGTGAGCGTCTTCTACCTGATCCCGCAGATGGTGGGCGCGGGCGACCTGATCGTGCCGCTCCTCGGGCTGCCCCACTGGGCGGGCGTGGTGCTCGTGGGCGTGGCGGTGACGTTGATCGTCGTCACCGCCGGCATGGTCTCGACCACCTGGGTGCAGTTCATCAAGGGATCGCTGCTCGTCTTCTTCTGTGGCGTGCTCGCCGCCCTGATCCTCGACCGGGGCCTGGCCGTGAACGCCGGCCGACCGGGATCGGAAAACCTCGCGCCGCAGGTGCGCACGACCCGGCCCGACGGCACGGTGCTCGTCGACGGGGTGCCGCAGTCGCGCGACCACGACCTGCGGCCGGTGGGCACGATCCTCCGGCTGCCCGACCGCTACGCCGGCAAGGCATCCACCGGGCGCCTGAGGCCGCTGGAGTACCTCGGCGTGCTCGAGGACTCGACGGTGATCACGTGGTCGGCGAAGAAGCACGTCGATGCCGACGGATCGCACGTCACCTACACGCCGGTCGAGCGCAGGGGCGCCGACCTGCTCAAGCCGGGCGGCTACTTCAAGGGGCTCGTGACGGGGAAGCTCGCCGACCGGCTCGACTTCGCGAGCCTCATGCTCGCCCTCTTCTGCGGCACCGCGTCGCTACCGCACATCCTGATCCGCTACTACACCGTGAAGGATGCCGCCGCCGCCCGCAAGAGCACCGTCGTGGGGATCGCGGCCATCGGGGCCTTCTACGTGCTCACGCTCTATCTCGGCCTGGGGGCGATGACGAGCGGGGCACTCGACCCCACGAGCACGAACATGGCGGCGCCGCTCCTGGCCAAGTCGTTCAGCACGACGCTGTTCGCGATCATCTCGGCGATCGCCTTCACGACCGTGCTCGGCACCGTGAGCGGCCTCGTCATGGCCGGCAGCGGCGCGGTGGCCCACGACCTCGTGGAGAACGTGATCGGCGTGAAGATGACCGACCACGAAAAGGTCCGGTGCGGCAAGATCGCGGCGGTGGGTCTGGGGGTCGTGGCGATGGCGCTCGGGATCCTGTTCCGCAGCTTCAACGTGAGCTTCCTCGTGGGCTGGGCCTTCAACATCGCGGCGAGTGCCAACCTCCCGGCGCTCGTGATGCTCCTCTTCTGGCGGCGGACCACGAAGCAGGGGATCATCGCGGCCGTCACGGTCGGGATGCTCGCGTCGCTGGGCTGGATCCTGCTCTCGGCCGACACCTACGAGAAGGTTTACGGCTGGAGCCGCGAGGCGTCGGTCGTGCCCTTCAGCCAGCCGGGGCTCGTGACGATCCCGCTGGGGTTCGTGGCGCTCGTGGCGGTGTCGCTCGCGTCGCCGCGGCCGGGACGACCCTGACGGCCGCCCTGCGGTCAGGCCCGCGGCGAGGCCGTAGGTCACCGGCGTCGTGATCTCGAGGCCCCGCACGTCGGAGACGAGCAGGGCGTCGTCCCACTGGAAGATCGTCACCTGGCTGTTGGCGACGTCGCCGGCGTGTTCGACGAAGTCGCGGCGTGGCAGCTACATGGCGGGCGGTTCCCGGGATGAGGCGAAACCCCGGAGGCTACCACCCCGCCGTCCCTACCGCCTGCGGCCCTCTCGCCGGACCGGGATGCGTGCTCCCCGCGGGCCCGCGGGGGACTCGTGCACCACGCTCAGCACCCGGACGGTCGAGCCACGGGTGGCCGGCATGAGCGTGTGGGCGGTGGCGGCGTCGAGATAGACGCTGTCTCCCTTCGCGAGGAGGAGCAGGTCGTCGCCGTACTCGAGTTTCAGGCTTCCGTCGAGAACCAGGAGAAACCGCTCCCCCTGGTGGCAGTCGGGGCCGTGCCTGGTGCCGGGGCCGGAGATCTGCAGGACGACCGGATGCATGGCGCGGTCGCGCCAGGCATCGGCCCGGTGTTCGACGGTCACGCCGTTGCGGCGCCTGCGGTCGGCGGGCTCGACGCGGCCCTCCCCGTCCTTCACCGCCACGTACCTCGGCGGCACCGCCAGCCCGGCGACGAGGTCGTCGACGCCGCACTCGAGCACCTCCGCGAGTTTGACCAACCCGTCGAGCGAAGGCGTGAGCAGGCCGTTCTCGAGCTTCGAGAGCCAGCTGACCGTGAAATTGGCCCGCGACACGACGTCGTCGAGCGTCATCCTCCGGGCGAGGCGGGCGGCTCGGGCGCGGTGCCCGAGATCGGACAGATTGACGGCGGGCGGCATCGGTGCGCGGCTCTCGTTGGGGAGCGGAGTATGCGCACGCCGGCACGCGGTCGCAAGAGGGGTCGGCCCCCCTTGAATGTGACTCGGCAACGGCTCAGGCCCCGGGCCGGCGGAAGTGCCGGTAGGCCTGGAGCACGTCGTGGAGGTCGGCCGAGATCGTGACCTCGTCGGCCTCGAAGTCCCCGAGCCAGGTGCGGTTGCTGGCCACGGCGTCCGCCAGGAGCGGCAGGATGTCGCCGAGCGTCGTCCGCACGGTGTCGGGCCGGGGGGCGGCATGGGTGCGGGGCATGCCCGCCACGTCGGCGTCCGGTCCGCTGTAGAGTCGAAGTTTTCGTAGCGCCATCGTGTGGGTCTCCGGTGGCCGGTCGGCCGGGTGGTGGCGGGGCGAGCCGGCCTTCCCTGGCCGGCGGGCAGACGGCCTCGCCGGCCGCACGAACACCTCGCCACGAACGTGATATCGGCTCGGCGGGCCGACAGGGTTTGGCCGAATTCCCGAGTCGTAACGAAAATGCCGCCGACGGCCGGTGGGCCGGGCCGACTGGAGAAGTTCGGGAAGCTCAGGCGGGCGGACGGCCGTTGCCGGCGGTCGAGAGGCGGCCGGCCCGGAACGCCTCTCCCATCGCCTGGGGCACGAGCGCCTCGGCCCGGAGAACGCGGGTGCGGTTTTCGGCGGTGGCGGCCTTCATCTCCTGCTCCCGGGCGATCGCGAAGGCCCGCCGCTCCTCGGCCTTGGCCCGGGCCACGCGGGTGTCGGCCTCGGCCTGATCGGCCTGCAGACGGGCCCCGATGTTTTCCCCCACCTCGATGTCGGCGATGTCGATCGACACGATCTGGAAGGCCGTCTGCGCGTCGAGGCCGCGCTGGAGCACCGCCTTCGAGATCGTGTCGGGGTGCTCCATGACGTCGAAGTGGCTCTCGGACGATCCGATCGACGTGATGATCCCCTCGCCGACCCGGGCGATGATCGTCTCCTCGGTGGCCCCGCCGATCAACTGCTGGAGGTTCGTGCGCACGGTGACGCGGGCGCGGATCTTGAGCTCGACGCCGTTCTTGGCCACGGCCGAGAGCGTCGACTTCCCGCTGGCCGTGTCGGGGCAGTCGATCACCTTCGGGTTGACGCTCGTCTGCACCGCGTCGAGCACGTCGCGGCCGGCGAGGTCGATCGCGCAGGCCCGGTCGAAATCGAGGTCGAGGTCGGCCCGGTGCGCCGCGATGAGGGCCCGGATCACGCGGGGCACGTCGCCGCCGGCGAGGTAGTGGGCCTCGAGCCTGCGGACGGAGGTGTCGCGACCGATTCCGGCCTGGGTGGCCATGATCTTCGCCTGCACGATCGTGCGGGCGTTGACCTTGCGGAGGCTCATCCCCAAAAGCTCGAGGAACGTGACGCGGGACTTCGACCAGAAGGCCTGGAACCAGAGCTGGCCGTAGTTCAGCACGAGCAGGAGGAGCGTGAGGGCGAAGAGCCCGAGCACGACGCCGGCGCCGACGAGCGCCGGCAGGGGAAGCTGGCCTGGAAAACGGTTCAAGGGAACGCCTCGCGCGGACGGGTGTTCCGGTAGGATAGTTCGCGGAACGAGCCGGGGGAAATCCGCGCTAGTAGACGAGGACGGCTTCCACGCGGTGGGGGGCGAGCCGACCGCGGCCGCCGAGCGGCTCGATCTCGATCAGGAAGGCCGCGCCGGCGACCGTGGCCCCGCCCGCCTCGACGAGCCGCATGCAGGCGGCCGCCGTGCCGCCGGTGGCGAGCACGTCGTCGACCACGAGCACCCGCGCACCCGCCCCGAGCACCCCCTTGTGCATCTCCAGCCGGTCGCGGCCGTACTCGAGCTCGTACTCGTGCTGGATCGTCTCCGCCGGCAGCTTGCCCGGCTTCCGCACCGGCACCACGCCCACGCCGAGGGCCAGGGCCAGCGGCGCGGCGAACAGGAAGCCGCGGGCCTCCACCGCGGCGATCGCGTCGATCCGCTCGCCGCGCCACGGCGCCGCCATCCCCTCCACCGCCGCGGCCAGGGCCCGCGGGTCGGCGAGCGCGGGCGTGATGTCGCGGAACAGGATGCCCGGCTTGGGAAAGTCGGGAACCGGGCGGATGAACGACGCCAGATCGACGGGGGGGTGGGCGGCCACGTGGCTACGCTCCCCGCCGCAGGGCGATCGTCGCCCGCGGCACGCCGTCGAGTTCGAGCGCGAGCATCGCCAGCGTCTCCGACTCGATCTGCCGCACCCGCTCGCGGGTCAGGCCGAGCACGGCGCCGATCTCCTTGAGCGTCATCGGCTCGCCGCCCCCGAGGCCGAACCGCAGCTTGAGGATCCGTGAGGCCCGTTCGTCGAGCGTCTCGATCCGCTCGAGGACGTGCCGCATCGTGTCGCCGTCGAGGAGGACCTCGGCCGGGCACTTCATGTTCTCGTCGCGCACGATCTCGCCGAGCGACCAGCCGCCGTCGGCCTGCTCGGTCTGCGGCGCCGCCTGGTGGACGTGGATCGCCTTCTTGATGATCGGCAGTTTCTTGCGGGCCAGCCCCAGCATCCGCGCCACCTCCTCCTGCGTGGGCGTGCGGCCGAGCACGTCGACGAGCCGGGCGGTGGCCCGGCGCCACTTCGAGAGCAATTCGACCATGTAGGCCGGGATGCGGATCGTCTTGCCCGAGTTGATGAGCGCCCGCTTGATCGACTGCTTGATCCAGTAGCTGGCGTAGGTGCTGAACCGCGTGCCCACGGCCGGGTCGAACCCCTCCACGGCCCGGAGCAGCCCGAGGTTGCCCTCCTCGATCAGGTCGGGCAGCGGCAGGCCGCGGTTGGCGTAGCCGCGGGCGATGTTGACCACGAGCCTGAGGTTCGCCCGCACCATGTGGTCGCGGGCGGCGGCGTCGCCGCGGGCGATGGCGTGGGCGAGTTCGCGCTCCTGCTCGGCCGACAACAGCGACGTGTCGTTGATCTCGCGGAGATAGGTTTCGAGCGGGTTCTGGACGGCGGACGAGGGCTTGCGGCGCTTGTCTGGCATGGGACGACGACGACCTGCGGCGACGGGATGAACGGGATGGACTCGATCGAGCCGCGGACGGGCTGGCCGGAGGGCCCGCCGAGCGACCGCGACAGGACGTTGTATCGGCGGCCCGGGCGGGCAACTGGACAGGCGGGGGAAGCGGGGCGGTGCGTGCCGGCTCGGCCGGTCGTGCCGGCTGGCGCGGAGGGGCCGCCGCGGTGACGGTCGCCTCAAGCCAGCGACCAGTCGACGCGGACGAGCTCGGGCGTGGCACCGAGTCGCACGGGCACGAGCGACGTGCCGATGCCGCGCGAGACGTACATCGGCGGGCCGGCGTCGCGATACCAGCCGGCGACGTACCGCCCGCTCCCCTCGGGCAGCGCGAGGGCCACTCCCCAGGGTGCCACCTGCCCGCCGTGCGTGTGGCCGGCGAGCAGCAGGTCGGCCGGGTGCGCCTCGGGCAGCGGCACGACGTCGCGCGCGAGCGGACAGTGCGCGAGGAGCAGGTGGTTCGGGCAGGGTTCGGCGCCGAGCAGGGCGGCGGAGGCGTCGGGCGTGCCGCCGCGCAGGTCGTCGAGGCCGGTGATCCGCAGCCGGGCGCCGGCGACCTCGATTTCCACCGAGCGGTTGACGAGCAGCTCGACGCCGTGCCGCTCGTAGATCCGGCCGAGCTCCTCGGGCGGCACGCCCGACCAGTGCTCCCAGTTGCCGAGGATCGCGAACCGGCGCGGCGCGGAGGGCAGCTCGTGCAGGAACGTCTCGAGCCGCCCGAGATCGAGCCGCCGGTCGATCATGTCGCCGGTCAGGAGGAGCAGGTCGGCCCGCGAACCGTGGAGGCCGTCGAGGAGCCGGGTCTCGAGCCGGCCGATGTGCCGCAGATGCAGGTCGCTCACCTGCAGGAGCCGCAGGCGGCGGTCCGGGCGGGCCGAGCGGCTGGCGATCGCATGGTCGGTCGTCTGGAGCCGGCCGGGAGTGACGAGAAAGCCGTCGACGGCCGCCGCCGTGGGCAGCCCGGCGGCGACGAGTCCGGCCCCCGCGAGCAGCCGGCGGCGGGTCGGCCCGGGGGTGGAGCGGGCGGCCGGGGCCCTCATGGCCGGGCCGCCCCCCGGACGCCGGGGCCGAGCGTGCGGTCGAGAAACTCGAGCAACGCCCGCCCGGCCGGCGCCGAGCGTTCGAGTGCCGCGCGGTGGCCGGTGCCCTCGAGGATCACCAGCGTGCTGTCGACTCCCGCGGCCCGCAGCGCGGCATCGAGCCGCGCGCTCTGCTCCGGAGGAATCGACTCGTCGTGGTCGCCGTGGATCACGAGGCAGGGCGGATCGTCGGGCGACACGTGCGCCAGCGGGCTGGCCCGCTGGGCGACCTCGCGAAACTCCGCCAGCGGCCCGCCGACCAGGAGGCTGGCCGGCGACGAGGGTCGCTCGTGGTCGGGGCCGAGCGACGCGAAGTGCGCGGGCGCCGCGACCGTGCAGACCGCGGCCACCCGCGGCTCCGCCTGCCCGGCCAGGCCCACGAGCGCGGCCAGGTGGCCGCCGCCCCCGCTGCCCACGACCGCGATCCGCTCGCGGTCGATGCCCCACACCTCGGCGGTGCGTCGGATCTCGTCGATCGCGGCGCGGCAATCGTCGAGCTGGGCCGGAAACGTGGCGGTGTCGGTGAGCCGGTAGCCGACGCTGGCGACGGCGTAGCCCTCGTCGGCGAGCCAGACGACGGGGCAGTCGGCCCGCGAGCCGTCGCGCCAGGTGTCGCCGTGGATCCAGACCACGAGCGGCATGCCGCCGGCGGAGCAGCCCGACGGCAGGAACATGTCGAACCGCTGCCGGGCATCGGCCACCGGCAGCGAGGGCTGGTCGCGATGGACGGCGAGTCGGCCGCTGCCGGCCGCGTCGGCGGCGAAGGGCGAGTCGAGCGTCGCCCGCACACCGAGCGGCGCGGCCCGGGTTTCGGTGGTGAAGATCTCCGAGACGTCGAGCGGCGGGTCGGCGGTCGCGTCCGGCAGGCGCACCGCCAGCGGGACGTCGTCGAGCGGCATGCGGCGCCTGGCAGCGGCCCGGCGCTGGGCCCGGCGCGACGGCCGCCGGGCGGGGGCCGGCTCCGCCTCGAAGGGGGCGTCGGCCGTGGCCCGTGGGTCGCCCCGCCAGGCGAGTTCCACGGCCGCCCAGTCGCGGTCGGCGGCCGGCGCGGGCCCGCCGAGCGCCACGGTCGCGGCGACTGCGAGGTGGACGAGGCCTTCCCTTGTCACGGCACCGGTCCCTCGGAGCCCGGAACTAGCGCCGGGCTTGCAGTTGGCCCGACGGCGTAAGCTCGTCGATGATCTTGGGGATGTAGCGGGAGAGGACCTCGGCGAGCCGCTCGCGGTCGATGTTCCGCTGGCGGGCGATGTCGTCGAGTTCGCGCTCGCCGAACACGTCCTCGATCTGCCGCCGGCTGACCGGCTTGTTGGGCCCGGTGCGGACCCACGAATCGACCTCGTCGCGCAGGCCCTTCTCCTCGAACTGCTTGACCACGTCGGGAAGTTTCTGGGCGCCGCCACCGCCGAAGATCTGCTTGAAGATCTCGGCCAGGTCGCCGGGATCGGGCATCCCCGGGGGGGCGCCCTGCGGCGCACGCTGCTGGGGGGCGGGCTGCGGGGTCCGCTGGGGCGCCTGCTGCTGGGCCGCGCCCTCGAGCACCTGCTTCAAGATCTCGCCGAGGATGTCCATCGCCGCGTCTCCGCCAAGAGGTGTGCGGAGGACTCCCGCGGCGTGCAACCGCCGTCTGGACCTCCGGAGCGTCGAGTATAGCGTGGCGGCAGCCGCGGGGCAGCGGCCGACCGCGGCCGCGTGGATTCACGGCCCCTGCTGCCGGCCGGGATTGAGGATCCTGTCGATCGCGGTCTGCACGCGGGAGCGAACGGTCGGATCGGGGTCCTGCTGCAATCGTCCGAGCGCCGGCACGGCTGCCGCGGCGGCCGGCCCCAGCCGTGACAGCCCCGCGACCGCCGCTGACCTGACGACGGCCTCGGGGTCGTCGAGCGCGGCGTCACCGGCGGGATCGCCCGCGGATCGATCGGGCCGATGTTCGCCAGCGTGCCGAGGGCACGGCAGCGCTCTTTGGCGGAGGCGGATCCTGCCATATCCAGCCAGCGCTCGACGGGCTGTCCTCCGAACCACACGCCGGGCGGGTCGGCAGGCGGCGGCCTGCAACCCGCGGTCAGGCCCGCAGCCAGAACCAGCGTCGTAAGCAGCAACCGCCGCCGTCGAATCGGCGCCGGCTCGAGTCCCGAGCGCCCACCATGCGAGGCGGTCGGTGGTGACAGTCCCGTTGTGCTTGTCGTCCGCGGAGCCCGAGATGTCGCGCATGAACCGTACCGAGCCGTCGCCGAAGAGTTGGTGGGCACCGCGCGGATGGAAGCTCGACGGATCGTCGGTGCCGCCATCATCGGACTGCGTGGGCGTGACCGCGTTGATCCAGTTGGAGTGCATCAGCACGAACACCTCGCGGGGATAGCTGCGGACGACGCCCTTGTAGAGATGGTTCCAATAGTCGTACGCCGGATTCCACCGGCCGATCTGTGGCACCGCCACCGGGAGGGCAGCGGCCCAGGTGCCCTGCGTGATTCCGCAGGCCCGCTCGCCTGCGAAGAGCGTGTGAGTGAGTCCGTCGGCGACGTCCCGAAACTTCGTCGCACTGTTGCGGTAGAAGCACCCGTGGAACGCCGGTTCGTCCTCGTTGTCGCCGAAGTTCACGTCGGTCTCGTCCCCACCCACGTAGGCCGCATAACTGCACGGGGCCGCCGTCGTGCCCGTGAGCACGTTCCCCATGTCGTCGTAGAGCACGACCGGCGTGGTCTTCTGGTCGGACGGGCACAGATAGATCGGTACCTTGGTACGAATGACGTCCGAGCCGATCGCCGACTGCTTTTGATCCTGCGACACATAGATGCCCACCTGCTCGGCGAACGGCAGGCTGTGGAACATCCAACTCCAGCCGGGGGTGGTGTCGACATACTCGTCGTCCTTCACCGCAGCCAGCGTGGCGGTGAATCCGGGGGGCAGGACGCCGCTGGTGTCGTGATAGGCGGTGAGCGCGATCCCCATCTGTTTCAGGTTGTTCTTGCAACTTGCGGACCGCGCGGCCTCGCGAACGCTCTGCACGGCCGGCAGCAGGAGGCCGACGAGCAGGCCGACGATCGCAATCACCACGAGGAGTTCGATCACCGTAAAACCGCGGCGGGCACGCATGGCCGAGACCTTTTCAACGAGTGGATGTGAGTGGCTGTGAGCGACGATCATCCGTCAGCGGCGGCAAACGCCATGCCGGAAGGCGGGCGCCCGCACGTCGGGCCGGTTCGCAACGCAGTGCTGACGAAGCGACGATAATTTCCCCGCGCGCGAGGAAAGATTCACCGCTCGAGTTTGGCCCGGAACGTGGCCCGGTCGACGCCCAGGATCCTGGCCGCCGCGGTGCGGTTGCCGGCCGTGCGGGCCAACGCCTCCTCGGCGAGGGCCGTCTCTACGAGGCCGACGAGTTCGCCATGGAGGTCGCCGGCCTCCGCCCCGCTCGCCGGCCAGCGGGCGGCGATCCACGCCCGCACGGCACCGGCCAGCGCGGCGTCCGTCGCCGAGCCGGTCGCGCGAGGCTCGCCGGCGGCCGCGGGCGGCAGGTGATCCGGCTCGAGCGCGGCACCGCGCGCCACCGTGCAGGCGTATTCGACCGCGTGCCGCAGTTCCCGAACGTTGCCCGGCCACGGACGCTCGCGGAGGGCCGCGAGGAACGCGGCCCCGACCTGCGGCGCGGCGTCAGAAAAACGATCCCGGAACCACGCGACCAGGGCGGGCACGTCGTCGAGCCGCGCCCGCAGCGGCGGCAGGACGATCGGAAACACGTTGAGCCGGTGGTACAGGTCGCCGCGAAACCCGCCGGCCCCGATCGCCGCCGTGAGATCGCGATTGGTGGCCGCGATCACGCGCACGTCCACCGGCCGCGGGACGGCGGAGCCCACCGGCGTGATCTCGCGCTGCTCGAGCACCCGCAGGAGTTTCACCTGCACCTCGGGGGGCGCCTCGCCGATCTCGTCGAGCAGGATCGTGCCTCCGGCCGCGAGCTCGAACAACCCCTGACGGTCGGCCGTGGCCCCGGTGAACGCGCCGCGCACGTGCCCGAACAGCTCGCTCTCGATCACGCTCGGCGCCAGGGCCGCCAGGCTCGTCGCCAGAAACGGCCCGGCCGCCCGCGGCCCGTGCGCGTGGATGGCCCTGGCGGCGAGCTCCTTGCCGGTGCCGGTTTCCCCGGTGATGAGCACCGGCAGATCGGTCGGCGCGACGAGCGCGATCTGCTTGAACACCTCCTGCATCGGCGGCGACGTGCCGACCAGGTGCGCTCCGGAGGCGGGCGCCCTCGTCCGGCATGACGCGCCGTCCGCGGGTGCCGCGTCGGCGAGGGCACGGGCGACGACCGTGGCCATGCGTTCGAGATCGAACGGCTTCACGAGGTAGTCGAACGCGCCGGCCTGCAGGGCCCGGACGGCGGTGTCGAGGTCGCCGAACGCCGTCATCACGACGATCCTCGCGGCCGGGGCGAGCGACCTCAGGTCGGGCAGGGCGGCGAGGCCGTCGCGGCCCGGCAGGCGCACGTCGAGCACGAGCGCGTCGGGCGCGAACCGGCCGCAGGTCTCGAGGGCGGCCTCGGCCGACGCCGCCACCTCGACGGCATGGCCGTCCTCCGCGAGCCGCTCGCGCAGGCTCCACCCGATCGCGGGTTCGTCGTCGACGACGAGGATGCGGCTCATGTCGAGAGGCTCCGGGGCGGGGCGGTCCCTGTCTTCAGTGTCTCTTCCGGCAGCGCGATCGCAAACCGGGTGCGGTCCTGGCGGCGGCTCCAGGCGAGCGTGCCGCCATGCTCCTCGGCCACGGCCTTGGCGATCGCGAGCCCCAGACCGATGCCCTCGGGCTTGCCCGTCACGAACGGTTCGCCGAGGCCGGCGAGAATCGGCTCCGGCGGCCCGGGGCCGGTGTCCTCCACGGCCAGCTCGATCCGGCCGTCGACCACGGCGCCCGAGAGGCTCACGAGGCCGCCGCGGCCCGCAGCCTCGATGCCGTTGAGCGCGAGGTTGACCAGCGCCGCCCGGAGCGAGTCGGGCCGCCCGACGAGCGTGATCCCGGTCGGCAGCTCGCAGGCCAGCCGCACGCCGGCATGATCGCAGCGCGGGGCGGTGAGATCGCGGACCGCCCCCAGCAGGTCGTCGACGGCCACCGGGCCGCGGGCCGCCGCGGCGGGTGTGCCGAGTGCGAGCAGCCCGCGCACCTCCTCCTCGACGATCGCCAACTGGCGGGTGGCGACGGCGAGGCTCTCGTCGGACGCCCCCGGCGTGCCCGGGCAGCGGCGGGCGTGCACGTCGATGGCCAGGCGGGCGCCGGTGATGGCGTTGCGCAGTTCGTGGGCGAAGCCGGCGGCCAGTTGCCCGAGCAGCCGCTGCCGCTCGCCGGCGACGAGCGAATTCCGCAGCGACGCGAGCGTCGCGCTCATCCGGTTGACGCCGGCGACGAGCCGGTCGACCTCGTCCCGCGCTCCTTCGTCGACGACGCGGGCCCCGAACTCGCCCGCGGCGATCCGCTCGACGTGCCGCTCGACCGCCGCGATCCGGCCGGTGAGCGACCGCGTGGTGCGGAGCGCCAGCGGCACGAACGCCGCGAGCGTCGCCGCCGCCACCGCCAGTACCGGCCAGACCGTCTCGAAGGCCGCGGAAACCAGCGGCTGCTCGGGCGTGAGCACGAGCACCTGCTCCGGACGCACGCCCGCCGCGCGGGCCAGGCCGACGCGGTAGCGGTCGCCGCCGAGTTCGATCCGGCCGGCGGCGAGCGCGGTCGGAATCGCGTCGGCGGTCAGGGCGGCCAGCCTTCCGGCGGGCAGCGATGCGGCTCCCACCCGGGCCGCCGCCGGATCCCAGACCACGAAGTGGCTGCCGGTGAGCGCGTGCAGGGCGGCGAGGATCGCGGGAGAAAGCGCGACGCGCGATTCGGCGAGAGCCCGCGCCACCTGCGCCTGCCGCACGCGGGCCGCGGCGGCGGTGCGCTGTGTCGCGAGCCAGGCTGCGAACGCCACGTTCACGAGCACGCCGGCCAGCACGAGGCCCACGACGGGGAGCACCAGCCGGGTCGTGAGCGAGTCGGAGCGGAGGCGCGAGGGCATGCCGCAAGTGTCCCCGGAACCGGGGGGCGGTGCCACCCGTGTGCCGGTCGTCGTCGACGCCGGCCGCGTAGAGTGCCCGCGAGCGGCGACCTCTCCCGGGCGAGTGCCGGCATGCAGTTTCCCGTGGTGCCGCCGTTTTTCCGGGTCGGACACGCCGGGGCACCCCCCGAGGCCGATGCGGCTGTGCTCGAGAGCGCGCGGGTGGATGCCGCCGCGGCCTCGGCGGCGCTTTCGAGCGGCCCGCGGGGACTCTCCGCCGCCGAGGCGGCCCGTCGGCTCGCGGCCCACGGCCCCAACGCGCTCGCCGAACCGGCGGGGCCCGCGCCGCTCGTGCTCGTGCGGGGCGCCGCCATGAACCCGCTCGTCGTGCTGCTCGCGATCCTCGCTCTGTCGTCACTCGCGACCGGTGACACGGTGTCGGCGATGCTGATGGGGGTGATGCTCGCGATCGGCGTGGGGCTGCGGTTCTCGCAGGAGTGGCGGGCGACCGCGGCCGTAGCGGGGCTCCAGCGGATGATCGGCGTGCGGGCCACCGCACTGCGCGACGGGGCGCCGGCGGAGGTGCCGCTCGTCGACCTCGTGCCCGGCGACGTCGTCGCGCTCGCGGCCGGCGACATGATCCCGGCCGACTGCCGGCTCCTGGCCACGAAGGAGCTGTTCGTGGCCCAGGCGGCCTTCACCGGCGAGTCGTTTCCCGTGGAGAAGCACGCCGATCGGGCCGATGCGGTCGCCGCCACGCCCCTCGACCTCCCCACGGTCTGCTGGTTGGGCACGAGCGTGGCGAGCGGGGCGGGCACGGCGCTCGTCGTGGCCACGGGCCGCCGCACGCTCCTGGGGAGGATGTCGCGATCGCTCGAGGCCCCCGAGCCCCCCACGGCATTCGACGCGGGGCTCGAGCGGTTCACGTGGCTGATGGTGGCGATCGTGGCCGTGATGGTGCCGCTGGTGTTCCTCATCAACGGTCTCACGAAGGGGGATTGGACGGAGGCGTTCCTGTTCGCACTGGCCGTCGGCGTGGGGATCACGCCGGAGATGCTCCCGATGATCGTGACGGTGTGCCTGGCGCGGGGCGCGCTCGCGCTGGCGGCGGAGCGGGTGATCGTGAAGCACCTCGACGCCATCCAGAACCTGGGCGGGATGGACGTGCTCTGCGCCGACAAGACAGGCACGCTGACGCTCGACCGGATCATCCTCGAGCGGCACTGCGACGTGCTCCTGCGCGACGATGCGGAGGTGCTCCGGTATGCCTGGCTCACGAGCCATTTTCAGACGGGCCTCGTGAACCTCCTCGACCGCGCGATCCTCGACCACGAGGAACTGCGCGAGCACGTGGCGAAGGAGGGGATCGGCAAGGTCGACGAGGTGCCGTTCGATTTCGCACGGCGGCGGATGTCGGTGGTGGTCTCGCTGCCCGACGCGGGCCGGCAGCTCGTCTGCAAGGGGGCGCCGGAGGCGGTCTACGAGTGCTGCTCGGCGGTCGTGCTCGACGGCCGGGTGGAGCCGCTCGGGCACCCGCCGCCGCCGGCGATCACCCGCGGGTTCGAGCGGCTCTCCGGCGAGGGCTTTCGAGTGCTGGCCGTGGCCAGCCGGGACGTGGAGGCGAAGCCGGCCTACGGCCGCGACGACGAGCGCGACCTGGTGCTGCGCGGCTACGTGGCGTTCCTCGATCCGCCCAAGGACTCCGCGGCGGCGGCGATCCGCGATCTCGTGTCCGGCGGCGTCGCCGTCAAGGTGCTCACCGGCGACCACGAGCTCGTCAGCCGCAGGGTGTGCGAAGCGGTGGGCATCGAGGTGGGTGCCGTGCTCGTCGGCCGCGACGTCGACGGCCTCGACGACGCGGCGCTCGCCGCCGCGGCCACGCGGGCCGCGCTCCTCGCGCGACTCACCCCCGGGCAGAAGGAGCGGGTGGTGCGGGCGCTCAGGCGGGCCGGCCACGTCGTGGGCTTCATGGGGGACGGCATCAACGACGCCCCCGCGCTGCGGGCGTCCGACGTGGGGATCTCGGTCGACTCGGCCGTCGACATCGCCCGGGCGAGCGCCGACTGCGTGCTGCTCGAAAAGAACCTCGAGGTGCTCGAGGCGGGCGTCCGCGCGGGCCGCCGCGTGTTCGTCAACATCCTCAAGTACGTCCGCATGGGGGCGAGCTCGAACTTCGGCAACATGCTGAGCGTCGTCGCGGCGAGCCTGTGGCTGCCGTTCGTGCCGATGACGCCGCTGCAGATCCTGACCAACAACCTGCTCTACGACTGCTCGCAGGTGCCGATTCCCACCGACGAGGTCGACCCGGAGCTCGTGGCCCGGCCGCGGCCCTGGTCGGTCGGGCAGATCTCGCGGTTCATCCTCCTGGTGGGGCCGGTGAGTTCGCTGTTCGACGTGACCACGTTCGCGGTGCTGCTGTTCGTCTTCGGCTGCACCGATCCCGGGCGGGCGGCGCTGTTCCACACCGGCTGGTTCGTGGAGTCGCTCGTCACGCAGACCTTCATCATCCACGTGATCCGCACCGAGCGGATCCCGTTCCTCGAGAGCTGCTCGAGCACGTCGTTGGCGGCGACGACGGCCGTGGTGATCGGCCTGGGGATCTGGCTCGTCGACTCGCCGCTGGGTGGGCGGTTCGGCTTCGTCCCGCTGCCGGCCCTCTACTGGCCGATCCTGCTCGCCACGGTCGCGGCCTACGCCACGGCCACGCATCTCGTGAAGACCTGGCTCGTGCGGCGCGGCTGGATCGATTGACGCGGCCCCCGGACGGGCGCGAGGCCTGCGACCGAGCGCCCCGGACCCGTGACCCGTGACCCGTGACCCGCCGCCGCGGTGAACCGGGTGGTCAGGCTGCCGGCACGGCCACCGGGGGCGTTTCGGCGGTCGGTGCCTCGACCCCGACCTCACACCCGTGGTCCGTGGAACCGGAGATCTCGGAACCGTAGAGCTCGGCCATCCCGGCGATGGCCGCGAGATACTCGTGGAAGTGGGCGTCCATGTCGAACCCTCCGTGGCTGGACAACTCTACGCGTGTCCGGTCGGGAAGTTCACTCTTGCCCGGCCTGCCGCGCCTGCCCGGATCGCCGGATCGCGCGGTGGTGAGGGCGTCGCACAATCCGACGCACGCGGAAGCCCGCAGGACGCCGCAGGAGGCCGCCCACCAGTGGCGGGAGAATGAGGACGGCCCATGCCGGCCTGAGGAAACCGCCGTGATCGCGTCTGGTCTTGTAGATGAGCTCAAGGAGAGGCTGGCGGCGGCCTATGGCGCTCGGTTGCACGCGGTGGTCCTTTTTGGCTCCGAGGTCCGCGGGGATGCACGGCCGGACAGCGACATCGACGTTCTCGCCGTGCTCGAGACCCTGCCCGGCGACTACGGCGACAGCCCGCTGCTGCGCGAAGTGCGTCGTTCGGGTGTTGCGGCATGAAGGAGTTCACCCGCAGTCAGTGGGCGAAGGCATGCGGTCTATCGCCGCCGCTGAGGCGACTCTCGAGACCGATCCCGACTCGGCCGCATCGAGGGCGTACTATGCGGCATTTCACGGTGTGACAGCGGTCCTCGCGGGACCGCCGACTACGGCGGAGTCGCCGAGGCTTCTCTGGCAAAGGCACAACCACCGTATTCCTAGCGAAATGCCGGGTTCCAGCAAGAAGACGACTCAGAAATAGCCTCACTCTTCAAAGCGTGGAAAGCCGCAGGAGGTCGCATCCTGTGATCCCTGAAGGAAGTCTCGTCCCGAGGGGTGGGATGTCTTTGAATTCGCTTGGCATCTCATCTCGATGCGGTGTACGCTTGTCCGCATGGTCACGCTTGCCGAGATTGAATCCGCCGCTGCCGGACTCTCGCCCGCCGAGAAACAGGAACTCATGCTCTTTCTGGCCTCGCGCCTTCGGGCCGAGGGCGCGCCGCTGCCCGAACCGCGCACTTTTACCCCTGATGAGATGACCGGCTGGATTGCGGAAGACGAGGCGGACATGCGCCGGCTTCGAGAGCGGTCGTGAGGGTGTTTCTAGACTCCAGCGTGCTGATCGCCGCGTCGGCGTCGGCAGAGGGTGCCTCTCGGGAGGTCTTTCGCAGGGTATCGACGCGGCACTGGCAATTGATCACGACGCCCTATGCGGTCGCCGAAGTCACCAGGAATCTGGATACCCCGCGAGGAGTCAGTCAGATGCCGATCAAGGAACATGATTCCGTCGTCCTGTCGCGACCGCTACCCGAGCATGGCCTCCAGATCGGCGATGTCGGTGCGGTTGTCTTCGTCCATCGCAACAACGAGGCCTACGAGGTGGAGTTCATCGCCGGTGACGGCAACACGGTGGGGGTCGTGACGCTCAAGCCGGAGGACATCCGTCGCCTCGACGCGAGCGAGATCCTCCATGCCCGCCGCATCTCGGCATAGCCAGATGACGCAATCATCGCATGGCACGACCTATGCCGTGGCAATGAGAGCGTGGACTGAGGGCCGGACGCTTTCAGGTGCTGCCGATTCGGGGCTGACCTCGCACGGATCGCAGCCTCGGCAAGCCGAATGGCGTGATGGCCACGGCCAGAAACCAGAGCACCGGTCCGCCGATGGTTCCGGCGTTGAGTTCGATGATGCCCGGCACCACCTGCACGAATAGGAACGCCAAGTCTCCGATGCCGATCACAATCAAGCCGATCAGGTAACCCACCCACGATCCCTGTTTCCAGATCATCCACGCCACGAAAAGACCGAGGACGCCGTATCCGCCCACATCAAGGCAGAAGTTCAGGATGATGTGTGCGTGGACATTCGCCGTCAACGCATCCGTGGCGTGCTGAAATGCTTCATGCGGGGCGTTTCTGCCGCCGGTGAGCATCTTCCACAATCCCGGGGCACCGCTGGCAAGGTATTGGTGAACGCCTTCATACCCCACCCAGAGATGCAGGACTCCCCAGAGAGCGAACAGAACCGCTCCGATTTTCGCTGGCAGGCCGACGTGAGTGGGTTGTGATGCTTGGCTCATGTTCGTCTCCTCCGTTCGGTGTGGCGTTGAGAACGCCCGATAGTTGACATGTAATCTATCGGCACGGCGGCTGTGCCATCTATACGTTTTTTTTGCAGTCGAGCCATGGCCCGGCAAGGCGGAGCGGGTGGCGATGACTACGCCCGCAGGCTCTGGCGGGCCTTCTCCAGGAGCGAGGAGAGTTGCTCCAGTTCGGCTCGGCTGAGATGGCCGAGGCACTCACGGTAGAGATCCGTCAGCGGACCATCGATCTTTTGGAGCACGTTCCTGGCTTTGGCGGTCAGGTCAACGTAGATGACCCGCCCATCCTGTTCGCATCGGGTCCGTGTGACGAAGCCGTCGTTCTCAAGCCTGTCGAGCAACCCGGTCATCGCAGGCACGACCTGAATCATGCGACGGCGAATCTCCATGCACTGCATCGGACGGCCTTCGCCCCGGAGGATGCGGAGCACGTTGTGCTGGGAACCCGTCAGGCCAAATTCTCGAAAGAGCTTTCCGAAGCGGTTCTGGAACTGGTCGCTCGTGCGGGCGATGTTGAGCATCGCCTCCTTCTCGGGCGACTCGAACGGCTTCTTTTTTCCGAGTTCTCGTTGGAGTGATTTGCCAGCCATGGCGTCACGGTAGACGAACTCGGGAGTCGAATGAAAGTTCGAGTCCTTTTAGCCTGTCGCCACCGTCAGGGTTCGCTTTTGGGAGTGACGCAAAAAGCGACGTAAGGAATCGTGGCAGGAGGTGGCAGGGAGTGGCAGGTCAAAAAACGCCACCTGCAAAAACACCGAGAGGCAGAGGGTTTTGCCACCTCCTGCCTCCTGGTGCCACTCCTTGCCGATATGGCTTAGCTCCCCGAGTAGGATTCGAACCTACAACCTACCGGTTAACAGCCGGCCGCTCTACCGTTGAGCTATCGGGGATCGGTCGAAACGGGAACGAGGCGGGAACGGGGACGAGGCGAATTCCGATCGGGAACACGCTCCATGAAAAACTAGCGTATCAGCCGCCGGAAATCGAGCCGCTCAGCCCGGCAGCGGCCCCCGCCGCTTCTCGAGCACCACGCCGTTGCCCCGCGCGTTGTAGGCGATGGCCATGAACGACCGCATCAGCATCACGCCCCGGCCACTCGGCACCTCCAGCCGCTCCTCGAGTGTGCAGTCGGGGACGCTCGCCGGGTCGAAGCCGGCCCCGTCGTCGGTCACTTCGATCCGCGCGCGGTCCTGCGACACGGCGCACGCCACCCGCACGGTCTTCGCGGGATCGAATTTGTTGCCGTGCACGATCGCATTGACGATCGCCTCCTCGGTGGCGAGGTGGATGCCGAAGATGTCGGAGGGCGGCCAGCCGTGGACGCCGAGCTGCTCGAGCAACTCGTCCATCACGAGCCTGCTCGAGCCGCGCTCGCTGGGAAGCTCGTAGTCCCGCCGCCATTCATCCGCCGATCCGCCCGCGGGTTCGCCGGCCGCTGCGTGGGTTCCCATGTGATCCGCCGGGAGATGCCGGTGTGCCATGACGCGGGCGAGGCCGCCGCTACTGGAAGGCCGCGATCGCCTCCGCCTCGTCCTTGCGGATGTCGAACACCTTGTTGAGTTTCGTGATCTGGAACACCTCGAGGATCTCGGGCCGGATATTGCTCATCTTGAGACGGCCCTTCGCCGCCTTCACCTTGCGGTCGAGCGTGATCAGCTTGCCGAGTGCCGCGCTCGAGAGGAATTCCACGTTGGCGAAGTTGAGGAGGATGCTCCTGCGGTTGAGCTGCTCGACGAGGCCGAAGAGTTCCACCCCGAGCTCCTGGATGCTCGCCTCGTCGAGAATCTTCTTGTCGACGAACCTGACGACGGTGACGTCGCCGATCTTCGAAGCGTCGATCCGACGATGCGCTGTCATGCGACGAACTCTCCGGCTCGGGCGGGCGGGGCTGGAAACCGGGCGACTCCGGACCCACGTGTGACTCACGCGAGGCCGACCCGAGCGAGCCTACCGAGTCGGCCGGAGGTTTGCCATCGGCGGCGGCCCCGGGCCGACCGCTGCCAAACTGGCAGCGGGGCGTCCGTTCGACACCCGTGTCGGGTCGGACGTGGTCCTCTCTCGTTCCGGCCGGGCCCCGTGAAAAAAGGAAAACCCGTCGTTTCCCGCCTTTCCGGCGCGCCAGTTGCTTACAGTTTCGCGGCCGCTCTGATGGAGTGCCGCCGCGACAGGCGACGGCCGGCGGATCGCCCGTGCGGTTCCCGACCGGGTCGAGCACCCTTTCCCGAAAGCGAATCCGTTTCAGCGAGGTTTTCATGACAGCCACTGCCACCAAGCCCGCCAGGAAAAAGTCGAGTCTCATTCCCCTCGGCGATCGTGTCGTCGTGGAACGCGAGGAGGGGGAGCAGAAGACCGCCGGCGGCATCCTGCTTCCCGACTCCGCGAAGGACAAGCCCGCCCGCGGCGTCGTCGTCAGCGTCGGCGAGGGCAAGCTCGACGACGCCGGCCGCCGCCACCCGCTGCAGGTCAAGCCCGGCGACCGCGTCGTGTTCACGAGTTACGCCGGCGAACCGTTCAAGGTGGGGGACGACGAACTGCTCCTGATGCGCGAGGACGACATCCTCGCGATCCTCGGCTGACGCTTCGTCCCGCCTGTTTTCCCTTCATCCCACACGAGTCACGAGAGGAGATTTCGACATGGCCAAGATGATGGCATTCGACCAGGAGGCCCGCGAGGCGATGCGCCGTGGCGTCGCGAAGCTGGCCCGCGCAGTGAAGGTGACCCTCGGCCCCAAGGGCCGCAACGTGATCCTCCAGAAGAGCTTCGGCTCGCCGACCGTCACGAAGGACGGCGTCACGGTCGCCAAGGAGATCGACCTGGAGGACGTCTACGAGAACATGGGCGCCCGGATGGTCCGCGAGGTGGCGAGCAAGACGAGCGACGTCGCCGGTGACGGCACGACCACCGCGACGGTGCTCGCGGAGGCGGTGTTCAACGAGGGCCTGCGGGCCGTCGTTTCGGGCTGCAACCCCGTGCACATGAAGGCCGGCATCGAGAAGGCCGTGGAGGATATCACGGCCAAGCTCAAGGACATGTCGATCCCCGTGAAGGGCAAGAAGGAGATGGCCCAGGTCGCGGCGATCGCCGCCAACAACGACATGGAGATCGGCGAACTGCTCGCCGAGGCGATGGACAAGGTGGGCAAGGACGGCGTGATCACCGTCGACGAGGGGAAGAGCCTCAAGACGGAGATCGAGTTCGTCGAAGGCATGCAGTTCGACCGTGGCTATCTCTCCCCCTACTTCGTCACCAACCCGACGCAGATGCAGTGCGTGCTCGAAGACTGCTACATCCTCGTGTATGAGAAGAAGATCTCGAGCGTGAAGGACATCGTGCCGCTGCTCGAGGCCGTCGTGAACTCGGGCAAGCCGCTGCTGATCGTGAGCGAGGAGGTCGACGGCGAGGCCCTGGCCACGCTCGTGATCAACCGCCTCCGCGGCACGTTCCAGGTGTGTGCCGTGAAGGCCCCGGGCTACGGCGACCGCCGCAAGGCGATGCTCGAGGACATCGCGATCCTCACCGGCGCCACTGCCGTGTTCGAGAACCTCGGCATGAAGCTCGAGAATCTCGGGCTGGCGGAACTGGGCCGCGCCAAGAAGGTGATCGTCGACAAGGACAACACGACGATCATCGAGGGGGCCGGCAAGTCGAGCGAGATCAAGGCCCGGATCGCCCAGATCCGTCGCGAGATCGAAGCGGCCACGAGCGACTACGACCGCGAGAAGCTCGAGGAGCGGCTGGCGAAGCTCGCCGGCGGCGTGGCGAAGATCAACGTCGGCGCCGCGACCGAGAGCGAGATGAAGGAGAAGAAGGCCCGCGTCGAGGACGCCCTGCACGCCACGCGGGCGGCCGTCGAGGAGGGGATCCTGCCGGGTGGCGGCGTGGCCCTCCTCCGGGCCAGTTCGCAGGTCAAGCCGAAGGGGCTCTCCGAGGACGAGGCCGTGGGCTTCAACATCGTGGTCCGGGCCTCCCGGGCCCCGGTCACGATGATCTCGTCGAACGCCGGGCAGGACGGCTCGATCGTGTGCGAGAAGGTGCTCGCCGGCAGCGGCAACTTCGGCTACAACGCCGCCACCGACGAGTACGAGGACCTCGTCAAGGCGGGCGTGATCGACCCCACGAAGGTGACGCGGACGGCGCTGCAGAACGCCACGAGCGTCTCGACCCTTCTGCTCACGAGCGACGCCCTGATCGCCGACAAGCCGAAGGAGACGAAGCCGAAGGCCGGTGGCGCCGGCCACGGCGGCGACTACGACATGTACTAGGTTCACGCGCAACACGGGCATCGTGCCCGTTTTCGCTTGGGCCGGCGTGGGCACAGCCAAGGTGTGCCCAGCCGGCCGGGCGGTCGCACCTCCCGGCGACCGTGGCCGCAGCGGGGCTGCGGCTCGGCGTCTCGCCTGCGGCGAGCGTCGCCGGGGTTGAACTACAGACCGCGGTCATGACGGTCTGGTTTTCCGGGACGCGCGAGGTCGTCGAGCGGGATAAAGCCGTCGCTGCCGGTCGGGGCATCGGCCTTGCCGCATGAAGGGGCGGCGATCTGGCGCCAGAGCGTGCGCACGAGCCACAGCCCGGCGGCGACGGAGATGGCGATGGCGATGGCGTCTTGCATCGATCACCATCCCAGGGCCGTGCCGAGCTGGTAGACGGCGAAGGCGCCGAGCCAGGCGAGCACGGTCATGTAGGCGAACGTCACCACTGGCCAGACCCAGCTCCCCGTCTCCTTGCCGATGATCACGAGCGTGCTCGCGCACTGGGCGCAGAGGGCGAAGAACACCATGATCGACAGGGCGACGCTCAGGGAGAAAACCTTGCGGTCGGTGCCGTCCCAGGTGGCGGCCTTGAGCCGGCGCACGAGCATCGTGGCCCCCTCCTCCTCGGCCGGGTCGACGTCGCCCAAGTTGTAGATCACGCCCAGCGTGCCGAGCACCACCTCGCGGGCCGGAAAGCTCGCCAGCGCCGCGCAGCCGATCCGCCAGTCCCAGCCGAGCGGCCGCACCACCGGCTCGAGCGCCCGCCCCGCCCGGCCGAGGAAACTCTGCCGCAGCGCCTCCCCCTGCCGCTCGGCCGCGGAGAGTTCCGGGCCGTCGGGGAGGACGGGCTTCGGGTAGCTGCCGAGCGCCCAGATCACGATGCTCATCGCCAGGATCAGCGTGCCCGCGTTCTTGAGGAACGACCAGGCCGCCTCGCGCACCCGCTCGAGCACCACCGCCGCCTGCGGCCAGCGCCAGCCCGGCAGCTCCATCACGAACGGCTGCGGCGGCCCGCGGAACAGCGTCCGCGACAGCACGCCGGCGACCGCCGCCGCCACGGCCACACCCAGGGCGTAGAGCGCGACGAGCACCAGGGCCGGCAGCCGCAGCCAGGAAAACCCCACGGCCACGTCGGGCACGAACGCCCCGCACAGGAGCAGGTAGACGGGCAGGCGGGCCGAGCAGCTCATCAGCGGCGCGACGAGGATCGTGAGCAGCCGGTCGCGGCGGTTCTCGATCGTGCGGGTGGCCATGATCCCGGGGATCGCGCAGGCGAAGCTCGAGAGCAGCGGGATGAACGACTTGCCGCTCAGGCCCGCCCCCACGAGCAGGCGGTCCATCAGGAACGCGGCCCGGGAGAGGTAGCCGCAGCCCTCGAGCAGCGCGATGAACAGGAACAACAGCGCGATCTGCGGCACGAACACCACGACGCCGCCGACGCCGGCGAGCACGCCGTCGACGAAGAGCGAGCGCAGCGCGCCCGGCGGCAGGAGCCCGCCCACCCCCACGGCGACACTGTCGACGCCGGCCGAGAGAAGGTCCATGAGCGGCGCCGCCAGCCGGAAGATCGAAGCGAACAGCGCGAGCATCACCAGCGCGAACACGAGCGTGCCCCACACCCGGTGCGTGAGCACGCCGTCGATCGTGTCGGCCAGCGGCCGCCGCGCGGGCCGCGAGCGGGTCACCGCCTCGGCCACGACGTCGTCGATCCAGGCGTAGCGGGCGATCGCCTGCCGGGCCGGAGCCGGCCGCGCGGCGTCGATGGCGGCCAGATGCGCCGCCAGATCGGGCGCCGGGGGCCGGGGTCCGGCCGGGGCGGCGAGAATCTCGTCGCGGAGGGTGGCGATGCCAGACCCGGTCGGGGCGACCACCGGCACCACCGGGCAGCCGAGCCGGCGGGCGAGTGCGGAGGCGTCGACGGTGATCCCCCGCTCGGCCGCCACGTCGACGAGCGACAGGGCCACGACCGTCGGCAGACCGAGCTCGAGCGCCTGGCTCGCGAGGAACAGATTGCGGGAGAGATTCGTGGCGTCGGCCACGACGACGACGCAGTCGGGAGGCGCCACGCCCGGCATCCGCCCGCGCAGGACGTCCACCGCCACCGCCTCGTCGGGGCTCTGGGCGGCGAGGCTGTAGGTGCCGGGCAGGTCGACCAGGTCGACCGCGCGGCGGCGGTGCACGAACCGGCCCACCTTCTCCTCGACCGTGACGCCGGGATAGTTGCCGATCCGCGTGGGGATGCCGGCCAGCGCCGTGAACAGCGTGCTCTTGCCGGTGTTGGGATTGCCGACGAGCACCACCGTGAGCGGCCGCGTCGGGTCGCCGGGGCCGACGGCCTCCGCCATGCCCGGCTCCTCAGCTGGCCACGGTGACGAGGGCCGCCTCGCGCCGCCGGATGGAGAGCCTGTAGCCGCGGACCTCGAGTTCCACCGGGTCGCCCAGGGGCGCCGCGCCCACCACCGCCACCTCGATGCCCGGCGTGAGGCCCATCTCCAAGAGGCGCAGCGAAATCGGATCCGCCCCGGGCACGTCCGCCACGGCGGCGGTCTGACCGACACCCACCTGTTCCAGCGATCGCACGGTGAAAATCCGCGTCATGCGGCTCCGAAAACAGCCCCGGCTTGAGTTGAGACTGAGTCTCAAATCGACTGCTGAAGTGTAGAACGGAAATCCCCTGCGAGCAAATCGGCCGCGCATGCCGCGAGGAATCTTCGTCACCGGCACCGACACCGACGTCGGCAAGACGGCGGTGGCCACCGCCATCGTGCGGTCGCTCGTCTCGGCCGGGGTGCGCGTGGGGGTCTACAAGCCGGTGGCCACCGGCGGCAGCGCCGATGCCGAGGCCCTGTGGGCCGCCGCCGGCCGGCCGCTGTCACTGGCGGCGGTCTGCCCCCAGGTGTTCCTCGCCCCGATCTCGCCGCCGCGGAGCGCCCGCGTCCAGGGGCGGGCCGTCGACGAGCAGCTGCTCGGCCGCGGGATCGAGCCCTGGCGGAAGGGTTTCGACATGGTCGTCGTGGAGGGCGCCGGCGGCCTCCTCTCGCCGCTCTCCGACACGCTTTCGAACGCCGCTCTGGCCGGGCGGCTCGGGCTCCCGCTCGTGATCGTCGACGCGGCCCGGCTGGGCGCGATCGGCCGCACGCTCGCCACCGCGACGGCGGCACGGGCGCTGGGACTGGCCCTCGCGGCGATCGTGCTCTCGGAGACCGTGCCGCCCGGCGCCGGCGCTCCGGACGATCCGGCGAGCCCGTGGCGAATCGCCCGCGACAGCCGGGAGGACCTCGCCGCCGCCCTCGCGCCCCTGCCCGTGGGGCTGCTCGCGCACGGCGCGAGCGCCGTCGAGCCCCCGATCCGCTGGGCCGGGTGAGGACGCCCCACCGTCTCGGAGCCGGTTGCGGTCAGTGCGGCGCGGCCACGAGCCGCTCGGACGCCGGCAGCCCGCGGGCGGAGAACCGGCCCAGGTCGAGCCGCATCGTCACCCGCCAGGTGCCGTCGGCCGCGGGGGTCACGATCCAGTGCGGCATCACGACGACCGACTGGTGCACCAGTTCGAAGCCCCCCTCCGACTGGCTCACCGACCGGATCGGAAACGTCCACACGCCGGTCGTGGCGTTGTTGCTCGCGGTGCCGAACGAGAGCCTGGCGTCGACGTCGAGCCAGTCGTCGACGAGGCCGAGCGCGCGCGCGTGCGGCAGGTCGAGCGCCGTGCCGAGGTCCCCGAGGTCGCGGCCGAGTTCGTCGTAGAAGAACCGGCCCGGAGCGGCCGCCGGCAGGCCGGCGAAGTTGAACTCCACCGCCAGGTGCTGGCGGAACCCGGCGGGCAGCCCCTCGAGCTTGTAGGCGATCTCGAGATCGCTCGAGCCCGCCTCGAGCGTCACCGCCTTCGAGAGCGTGAAGGGGATGCCCCAGGCGTTGCCGGTCCGCGACAGGAGCACCTGGATCCTGCCGGGATTGCGGCGGATGCTCGCCTCGTAGGCCCCGGCGGCGAAGTCCCCCCGCTCGGGCGCCTGGCCGTCGGCGACGGCCGCCGCCGCCGCGTCGACGTCCCAGAAATGGTCGACGAGGCTCTTGCGCCGCCCGTGGTCGTACCGCACCAGCCGCTCGAGCCCCGCCTGCTTGAACCGCGCGGGCGTGGCGCCGTCGACGATGCTCCGGGCCAGACCCGGGCCGGCGAGCACCTGCTCGTGGTAGGCCTCGGGCCGCCGGTCGAGCGTGGCGAGCAGGTTGTGCTCCTGCTCGCGGAGATCGAGCTCGTAGAGCATGCCCCCCTTCGCCGGCGCGAACCAGGCGTCGAGCCGGTCGCTCGAGAGCCGCACGTCGGTGCGGCCGTCGAAGTCGTAGTCGGCCGTCGTGGCCTCGATCCACGCCCCCGAGCGGCCCTCGGCCCGGTCGGCCGCCTTCTCGGCGCCGACGAGCTCCCGGAAGATCGCGGCGCGCAGGTGTGGCAGGTAGATGCCGCCGAAGGCGCCGTGCCAATACGCGCAGTTGCACTGGCCGCGGTAGAGCGCCTCCGTGGCGGCCTCGAGCGCCGCGGGGTCGGCCGGGCCCGCCCGCCGCAGCCGCTCGAGCCGCGTGCTCACCGCGAGCATCCGGGCGTACATCTCGTTCGCCTCGGGGTAGCGCAGGCGGAAGTTCCGCCAGGTGCCGCCGCGGATGAAGGGCGCCATCGCGGCCAGGGCCGGGTCGGTGGCGGCCGCCACGCGGGCAGCCACGCAGGCCAGCTGCCTCTCCGGCGGCAGCACCCATTCGGTCATCTCCCGGTAGCTGCACTCGGGGAGCCACACGGTGCCGGCCGGCGGCGTGTCGCGGACCACCTCCGACGGCAGCGCCATCTCGATCCAGTCGGCGTTCTGCTCGAGGAGCGAGAAGAACGCCTCGAGCCATCCCTCCTCGAAGCAGGCCCGATGCGTGTCGGGCCAGACGCCGAACTTCTCGCCGTCGTCGCCGAAGATCGCCAGCGCCCCGCGGCGGCGCGAGGCCAGCCAGCGGAGGTGGTCGATCGTCGCGTGCGGCGCCGCGAACGGGATCACGTAGCGCAGCCGTTCGCTGACGGGAAACACGGCGAGTGTGGCCCCGTCCCCCTCGGTGAGCCAGAGGCGGTCGAGGTCCTCCTCGCCGAGTCCGGCGGCCTTGAAGTGGCTGTCGTCGAGGATCGTCCACTCGATTCCCGCGGCGGCGATGTCGGCCGTCATTCCGGGATCCCAGACCCGCTCGGCGACCCACATCCCCGACACCTTCGTGGAAAACCGCCGCTCGAGCCGGCGCGTGAAGCTCGTGATCTGCCCGATGCGGTCGCGGGCGGGCAGCATGGCGAGCACCGGCTCGTGGAACGCGCCTCCCACGATCTCGACGCGGCCCGCCGCGACCAGCCGCGCGAGCCGGTCGAGGTAGTCGGGGTGGGTGCGATCGAGCCACTCGACGAGCGGCCCGCTCGTGTGCATGGCCAGGCGGATCCCCGGGTGCCGCTCGAAGAGGTCGAGGAACGGCAGGTAGGCGTCGCGGTAGGCGTGCTCGATCACCTCGTCGAAGTTGCCGACGGGCTGATGGTCGTGGAGCACGAAGACGAAGCGGACGGCGGCGGCCATGCGGAGCTCGGGAGGGTTCGCGGACGAGACCGCGATTCTCGACCCCGTGGCGGCCCGCGCCAAACGCCGGCCCGGGTTTTTGCGGGTCGGCGGCGGGGTCGGGCGCGGCGGTCGTGCCGGCGATGCCGGCTGGCGAAGGGATGCGGCCTCAGGCCTCGCGCAGCCGGCGCGCCGACTCGGCCGGGGTCATGGTCGTGATGTGGCAGCCGGTGCCGAGCTCGAACCCGGCGAACTCCGCGAGCCGCGGCAGGATCTCGAGGTGCCAGTGCCAGTGCTCGATGCCGGAGGAGGTGGAGCCGACCGACTCGAACGGAGCCTGATGGAGCCACCAGTTGTAGTCGGCCCCGGGCACGAGCCGGTCGAGCCTGGCGATCACCCGCTGCGTGAGGGCGGCGAGCGCCGCGACCGCCCCGGCGTCGGCCGCGTGGAAGTGACGAGCCCGGCTGCGCGGCAGGATCACGGTCTCGAACGGCTGCCTGAGGGCGTGCGGCACGAGGGCCACGAGGTCCCCCTGCTCGGCCACGATCCGGTCCTCGGCCTCGGCCTGGCGGATGACGGTGCCGAAGGGATCGCTCGAGCAGCCGGCGATCGCCAGCTTGCCGGCGACGAGCGGCGGGAGGAAATCGAGGGCCACGAGCTGGCTGTGCACGTGCTCGAGCGAGGCCCCGGCCCCGGCCCCGGAGTTCTTGAAGACGAACGCCCAGGCGAGGTCGGCCCGTGCGGCGAGGGTGGCGAGACGGCGGCGGCAGACTTCCCAGGCGTCGCGCCACCGCGCCGGCTCGATGGCGAGGATCGACTGCTCGTGGGTGGGCGATTCGACGAGCACCTCGTGGACCCCGTGGGCGGGCTGGCGCAGCCCCGCGGGGCCGCCCACCCCCGGGTGCGGATCCGCCTCGGCCACGACCGGGTATTGGTTGGGCACGAGCCGCACGTGCCAGGGCCGCGAGTCGTCGTCGGGCATCCGCGCGACGGCCGGGGGCGTGCGCGATTCCTGTCCGGCGCAGAACGGGCAGTCGGTCGCGCCGCCGCCGCCGCGCCCCCCCTGCACGGGCCGTTCGGCCCGCTGCGGTGCGACGAACACGGTCCGGAGCGCGAGCGGCTCGTGATGGCGGTGGGGCGCGGTCATGGGCAGAGCGTACCATGACGCCGCCGCGGCAAGGCGTCGCCGGCGCGTTGAAGATGCCCGCGGCGGCCCGTAGACTTTCGCCGCCCGGTCCGGATGCACCGACCGGCCCCGAGGACCGCACCATGCTCACCGTCGGCGACCCGTTTCCGCAGTTCAGCGTGCAGGCCTGCGTCGGCACCGGCAAGGACGACATCAAGGTCCTGACGAACGAAGACTACGCCGGAAAATGGGTCGTGTATTTCTTCTATCCGAAGGATTTCACGTTCGTCTGCCCGACCGAACTCGCCGAGTTCAACAAGCAGCTCAAGGCCTTCGAGGACCGCGACACGAGCGTGGTCGGCGGCAGCACCGACAACGAGTGGTCGCACATGATGTGGCGCCGCTCGCACCCCGACCTCGAGGACCTCGGCTACCCCCTCGTCGCCGCCCAGCTGCTCGGCCCGGCGCTCGGGATCCTCGAGAAGACGGAGGGCTACTGCCTGCGGGCCACGTTCATCGTCGACCCGCACGGCGTGATCCAGTGGGTGGACGTCAACCAGGGCCGTGTCGGCCGCAACGTGGCCGAGGTGCTCCGGGTGCTCGACGCCCTGCAGAGCGACGAACTCTGCCCCTGCAACTGGAAGAAGGGCGACCCGTACGTGAAGGTCGGCTAGGCCGGAGGGAGCCCGTGCGGTTTCGACGGCGGCCATGGCGGCGGAAGTTCGCCGACGCGTTTCGCGGGCTGGCCCGGGCCGTCCGCACCCAGTCGAGTTTCGCGGTGCACCTCGCGGCGGCCGGCCTGGTCGTCGGGCTGGCGGCGGCGTTCCGCGTCTCGGCCGTCGAGTGGTGCCTGCTGGCCGGGGCGATCGCGGCGGTGCTCGCCGCCGAAATGTTCAACTCCGCGCTCGAAGCGCTCGCCCGGGCGTTCGGCCCGGGGCGGAATCCGCGCATCCGCGACGCGCTCGACATGGCGGGTGCCGCGGTGCTCGTGGCGGCCGGCGGTGCGGCGGTGCTCGGGGCGATCGTGTTCGGGCGGCGCGTCGCCGCGTGGCTGGTGGGCGCGGCCGTGTGCGTGGGGGCGGTGCACGCGGGCGCCGCCGACATCGTCCTCTGGCCCGACGGGGTCCCGGAGCCGCGGGTGCCGGCCGAGCCGGCGGAGACAGTCGAGGTCCGGAACGACGGCATTTCGCGGCGCTCGAACGTGTCGAACCCGCGGCTCGTCGTGTTCGACGTGCCACGGGACGACCCGGACGGCCTGCGCTCCGCGCTTGTCGTCGTGCCCGGCGGAGGATTCGGCATCCTCGCGGATGAGCACGAGGGGGGCGACGTGTGCCGGTGGTTCAATGAACGCGGCTTCGTGTGCTTCACGCTGCTCTACAGGGTGCCGACCGGGACGTTCGAGGTCCCGAACGCGGCCCCGGTGATGGACGCGCAGCGGGCCGTCGCCGAGGTGCGTAGCCGGGCCGGCGAGTTCGGGATCGACCCCGCGAAGATCGCGCTGGTCGGCTTCTCGGCCGGCGGCCAGACGGCACTCGTGGCGGCCGCGAATCCGCCGCTGTTTCCAGGCGCCCCGGATGCCGCCGCCTGCCGCCCCGACGCCCTCGCGCTCATCTACCCGTGGAAGGTCGCCCAAGGGGACGCGGTGCGCGGCGACGTGCCGCTCGGCGCGGGAATGCCGCCGACGTTCATTCTTCAAGCCGCCGATGACAAGACCTCGCCCGCCGCCGACGCCGCGGTGCTGTACCGCGGCCTGCTTGCGGCGCAGGTCCCGGCCGAGATCCACGTGTACGAGTCGGGTGGCCACGGCTTCGGGATGAAACCACGGCCGGGGGGCGGCGTGCTCGGCGCCTGGCCCGAGCGGGTGCTCGACTGGCTCAGGACACGCGGATTCTGAACCGCTACCGCCCCGTGCGGAGGTCGTAGCACAGGATCGCGTCGCCCTCGCGCAGATAGAGCAGGCCGTCGAGGATCACCATGTGCGCCCAGCTCGGCCGGTCGCCGCTGCCGGGCACCTTGAAGCTCGACACCTCCGCGTAGGCCGCGGGGTCGGCCTTCACGAGCGAAAGCGTGCCGTCGGAGTAGCGGACATAGACGTGGCCGTCGGCTGCGGCGACCGTCGCCGAGCCCTTGCCGCTGCCCCGCTCCTTCCACACGATCTTTCCCGTTTCGAGCTCCGCGCAGATGAGGATCGCCTGATCGTCGGCGCAGCCGTAGAGGTGGTCGCCCACGAGGACGACGCCGCCGTGCTTGTTGGCGAGCTCCGGCTTGAGGCCGTAGACCTCATTCATCGTCACGCTGCCGCCCGGCCCGGCCTTCTGCCGGACGAGGGCCCCGCCGCGCTTGTAGCCGGCCGCGAAGAAGACGAGATCGCCCTTCACGATCGGCGTGGGGATCACGGCCGTCGTCTGGTCGATCGGATAGGCCCAGTGGAACTTTCCGGTCTCGGCGTCGACGGCGAAGGCACCAGCGGCCGTGGTCTGCACGTAGACCTTCCGGCCGCCCACATCGGCGCTGACGATCGACGAGTGACCTGCGCCGCGGTCGCCCTTCATCGGGCAGCTCCAGAGCGGCCTTCCCGTCTTCTTGTCGAGCGCCACCATCGTGGCCTGCTCCCCGCCGGGCGTGCACACGAGCCGGTCGCCGTCGATCGTCACGCTCTCGCTGTAGCCCCATGAATCCCCCTTCGTGCCGCCGAAGGTCGCCTTGAGATCGATGCGGAATTTCTCGCGACCGTCGGTCGTCGCGCAGGCCACGAGCTGCCCGAAGGGCGTGATCACGTAGACGGTGTCGCCATCGACCGTCGGCGTGCTGCGGGAGCTTTGCCACGACTCCTGGCCATCGGTCCACGGCCCGCCGGTCTTCGTCTTCCAGAGCTGCCTGCCCGTCTTCCGATCGAAACAGGAGAGATATTCGTCGGTGTCGCCCGCCGTCGAGAGACCGTCCCCGAGCGTGAAGATCCTGTCGCCCGCGACCGTCGGGCTCGCGTAGCCGCGGCCCGCCCCGGCGGTCTGCCAGACGAGCGGCGGGCCGTCGGCGGGCCACTCCTCGAGCAAATCGGTGTCGGGGGCGACGGCCGTGCGCTCGGCCCCGCGGAACGTCGGCCAGTCGGCGGCCGGAGCGTCGGCAGCCCGGCCCAGAAGCATGCCCCAGGGGACGATCACGCCAACGGTCACTGCCCAGCCTCGCATCGCGCCTTCTCCTTACGCACGTCGGGGGATTCGTGGAGCGTACGGCCGCGACGGCGGGTCGGTCAACGGCCCGGCCCACGGTACACTCGACACATGCCCGGGCGGAACCGGGCGGAAATCGCGTCCAGGAGTCGAACGTCGTGGCTGCCGAAGCGTCGTCGGAATCGGTGTTCACAGCGCGCGTCTCCGTCGAGCAGGTCGAGGAGGGGCACGACCTCGCGCCGAAGTTCGACACCGCCGGCCTGATCCCCTGCGTGACCACCGACTTCACCTCGGGCGAGGTGCTCATGGTGGCGGTGATGAACCGCGAGGCCCTCGCCAGGACCATCGAGACCGGCGAGGCCCACTACTGGAGCCGCAGCCGCCGGCAGCTCTGGCACAAGGGAGCCACGAGCGGACTGGTGCAGAAGGTCGTCGAGATGCGGATCGACGACGACCAGGACTGCGTCTGGCTGCGCGTCGAGATCAAAGGCGGCGCGAGCTGCCACGTCGGCTACCGCAGCTGCTTCTATCGCAAGGTTCCCGTCGGCGGAGAACGCGCCCAGGGCACGGCGCTCGAGTTCACCGAGCACGAAAAGGCGTTCGACCCGAAGGCCGTGTACGGCGACGCCCCGAACCCGACGCAGCTGTGACTCTCAAGTGCGCGCCGGCTTCGGGCTCCCCGTGTCCCGCTCGTCGGCGTATTTCGGGCACCGATTCGCCGAAGGCGAATTGGTCGGCGGAGCCATGGATGGCGCAGCGCAGGCAAATCCGAGTGAGCCGAAGCCTGGAGGGCGAAGGCGAACGTCCGGCGACGGGATATGGGGAGCCCGAAGCCGGCACACGCCTCGAAGGCATGACAGGCTGAAGCCTGTCCTACGGGTACGCCGCCAAACCGCACGCCCTCCCGGGGCGTTTGGAGCGAGGTATCATTGAGAAAGCCCGTCGCGAGGGAGTTTTGCGATGCTCGAGCCCGCCCAGGTCGTCGATACGTATTTTCTCGAGTCGCGGCACCAGTTGCTCGAGATCGCGGCGTATCTCGATCGGTATGACGCGGCCGTGGCGCGGAACGGGAACTCGAACGGCCTTGCCGCCGACGAAAAGAAGCTGGCGGTGATCCGCCGGGCGCTCGAGATCGTGGCCGAGCAGAAGCCCGCGCGGGAGCGGACGGTGGCCCTCCTCGAACTGTTCGCGACCGTCTAGCCTCCGGAACCCGCGAGACGAGCGATGCAGATCATCCAGCCCCACTACCACGCGATCGCCCGCACCGCCCAGGACTACGAGCGGATGGCGATGAGTGGCGTCGTGGCCGTCGCCGAGCCGGCGTTCTGGGC
>Ga0214923_10000539_pt1 | contig 56976 bp, 62 predicted proteins | sample LL1510_MetaG_FD_177993 | JGI IMG/M metagenome (GOLD analysis project Ga0214923, IMG submission 177993) | Freshwater microbial communities from Lake Lanier, Atlanta, Georgia, United States - LL-1510 | ecosystem: Environmental > Aquatic > Freshwater > Lake | place: USA: Georgia | collected...
AGGAACTTGTTGTTGTTGGAGTTGAGTATCCATCATAGGAACTTGTTGTTGTTGGAGTTGAGTATCCATCATAGGAACTTGTTGTTGTTGGAGTTGAGTATCCATCATAGGAACTTGTTGTTGTTGGAGTTGAGTATCCATCATAGGAACTTGTTGTTGTTGGGGTTGAGTATCCATCATAGGAGCTTGTTGTTGGGGTTGAGTATTCATCATGGGAACTTGTTGTTGTTGGACTTGGGTATCCATCATGGGAACTTGTTGTTGTTGGACTTGGGTATCCATAATAGGAACTTGTTGTTGTTGGACTTGGGTATTCATAGGGTGGGAAGGTTCTTGAAATAGACTATCCATACTAGGTGATACATATTCCTCATCAGTTGAAGGTGTTATTTCATCATTCGTAGTAGGAGGATTTTCCACTACTTCTTCTTCTTTCGGTTTTGTTGGTTTAAATATAGAATCTAAAAAATTATTTCGTTCCTCTTCTACTTCGCGTTTTCTATGTGTTAAATAATCAGCAACTTCTTCAAAATAGCGATACGGAATTGTAGACGTAGCTTCTCCTCCTTTAAATATAATTTCTTGGGTTTCATTATCTAAAATTTCAAATTGATAATCTAATGGTTCATCGCTAATATTATTACTATCAATGATATTTTTCAAAATATCTACCACATTTTCATTATCAATAGTTTGTAAATCAAAATAATAATCAATAGTATAATTCATATTTTATATATAATAATTATATCTTTATTTCACGATATAAACCTGTAAAAAATTGAAATAATATATCTAAATAGATTATTATAACAACAACAAAATATACAATGGTAAGAAACGAAAAAGGCGGTAAAGGTGCGAAATCACTAGCAAGAAAAGTTCAATCTACGAATACTCATAAAGGATTATTACAATTATCAACATGCGACGAAGAACAATACGCGTGTGTAACGAACATGTATGGAAATGGTATGTGTGAAGTGTATACAAATGATAATGTAAAATTAATTTGTCATATACGAAATAAATTCAGGGGTCGTCAAAAAAGAAATAATCTGGTGACTAAATTTTCATTAGTATTGGTCGGTCTACGTGATTATGAAAACCCGCCTAAAAACTGCGACTTATTATGTATTTACGACGATTCTGATATAGACCAATTAAAAAACAATCCCAAAATAAATATAATAAATATATTACAAACACGATTAAATAATTTATTCAGCACGTCAGCAGAAGCAAATGATGATACTGAAATACAATTTTCAAATGATGTAGAAGAAGAAATCGAAATATCTCGACAAAACAATAAAATAAATGAATTTAAATTAGATATTCAAACAGAAATAAATATAGAAGATATATAATAATATTTAATAAATGCGATTAAAAACAATAAAATATGAAAGCGAAGAAGTCGCGAATGAATATAAAGAAAAAAAACATTACAAACTTATAATATTAATCATAGCATCAGATGCGCCACATTATGAAGTATTTAAAAAATGTTGGATGGAGTATATGAATAAAAATGAAAATATAAAATCCTTTTTTTTATATTCCAATGAAAATATGGATACGGATATTTACATAACAAAAAATTCCATTACATATAATTGTAAAGAAAGTTTAATACCAGGTATATTATATAAAACAATCGCAGGATATTATTTTATTCAAAAGAAGTTAACATATGACTTCATGTTAAGAACCAATTTATCGTCTTTTATCATTTTTCCAAATATATTAAAATATTTAAATTCTATTGAAAAAAATAATATATGGGTGAGTAATTTAGAATTAATGCCGTTTATCAGTGATACAAATATGAAAGAATATTATGAAGTATTAGAAATGCTACGTAAAAAAGACAAGAAAGCAGTAATTCCTGAAAAAACAGTAGAAAATTGGAAGTATTTTACTTCTGTATTGGGAAAATTTTACAATAATGATGATATTTTTTCAAATAAAAGGTTTTATTTTATGGCTGGTTCATATTTTATTCTTAGCAACGATATAATAAAACAATTATTATATGAAGTATGTATAAATAATATATTAGAAAAGGACAATATTTCAACTATACCGGATGATGTAGCAATAAGCGCATTATTACAATGGTCGAGTTTTCCGTTGCCTAAAGCATATGATTCACAAGATAATTCTTTAATTTGTTATAGATTAGAAGAAAATTACAATGAAAATTTAATTCATATTCGCAATAGAACCGATTTATATTATGGTAATCGAGATTTAGATATGAAAAATATGGTAAACCAAGTAAAAAAATTTTATAATTCAAATTTTGAAGCATAAAATTTATATAAAGAGAAACGCGATGTTATGACCTTCTAACATAGGATTCTTTTGAGGTGGTACTTTTGTAGTCGTATCATTTAGTTCCCAAGGTATTTCGCCATCTTCCCAAGATTCAATATCATCTAATGGAATTTCTAAAATAGCAGGAGCACGAATTTTATTTGATTTGCGACTATTATGTAAATCCTCCATAAATTGTATTATATTTTTAAATTTATTATGACTACTAACGAAAATATTTTTTTGATTTTGAAAAGTAAATTTAGTGTAAGAGTGAATATTCATTGTATTCACTAAAAGTAAACATAACAATGTATAAATTGTATTCATTTTTATGTGTTTATAATTACTATATACAGAGATATTTAAATCAATTTTATATGAATTATAATACAGGATAACTTGGTTCCAATAATACACCGCATTGGCCATCCCCATTGTTGTATTTTGAGCCACGGCCAATGTAAATATAGCCATTATCGCCCCAAGTAGTTCCCCAAGAGTTTTTGATTAAATAATAATCTTCCCCATCCATAGTTCCATAACCAACGACTAATACACCGTGATCAAGCTTGGTTCCGCAATCATCGGTAAATACACCTGATTTGTATAATTGGAATGAACGTTGGTCTGCTTCAATCGCAACTGAAACTGGTTGTTGAGCAACGGCAAGCATCATTTGTTCATCTGAACTAGGATCTACATCAACATAACTTTTCACTTGACTGGATGAAATAACAGAGCAAGTTTTGGTGCAGGTACCAGTTTCAGTGGTTTCACCAGAAACATATGGATAAGCATTTTCAGAACAAAGACCACCATTTTTGTTAATCCATTTGAAAGCATTATCCATTTGACCACCATTACAACCAAGATCGCGACCACCATTTTTGAAGTTATCACAATCAACTAATTGTTGTTCTGAAAAACTTAATAAGTTTCCATACTTGTTATAATAAGCACCTTCTAATGCGCCAGTTGTGGAAAAACTCCAACAAGAACCACATTGTCCTTGGTCTTTTACATCTGTCACCGCACCTTTTGTAACCCAGTTAATAGAACTTGGAACATCAGCTAAGGTTAAGCCGCGAAGATTATTATATTGTTCAGAAGATTCGATTGACTCAGATTCTTCAAAATTTTCATATGGTTGATTGAAATTAATAAATCCAATATATTCACGGAATTCAGCACTATCCATTCCTGAGAATTGATTGTGTCCAAGAGTAAATGTTAAATTTTTATTGTTGATTTCTTCAATATATTTATCATTGGATAACCATTTATTATAAATGGCTAAATAATGTTGGTCATTTAAAATTTTTATATGGAATTTATTAACCCAATTTTCGAAACGATCCAAAAATCGTTCAGAACCAACAACCGCAGTTGCGCAAAATAGAATGGAAACAAGAATGTTTGTAAACATTATATAATAATATAACAAATTGTTTCCATATTTTTTACAAAAATATTTATTCAATTTTTTGATGTTGAAGTTGTAATCTTATTTTTTTTCTACTTTGGTCTTCATTTTCAAATAAATATATTTTGAAATTTCGGTCTGTATAATTTTCCAAGTTCTCATCAGTCGTATAAGAAGTTAATAATTTAATATCCTTCAAATATACCATATACTTGAACTTAGCTCCTTTTACCGTCTTATCAAACAACACACCTTCATAATCCGAGTTCATAATATCAGGATTGTGAAAACATCTATGTAATACATCACTCGCTACTTGTATTTTGCGTATATCTTTCATACTTTTATTTATAAAATCCATTTGTGCTAACCATTTCGTCAAGAACGCATCCGCCGAACTAGATAAATCAACTAAACCCATATATTTGATAAATAACAACATATTCAATAAATCAATCAATCTGCGTATCGGACTCGTAATTTGAACATAATATTTGCGTTCCAACATATCATGGTGTATATCCGCATCATCGGCATAACAAATATATTTTCCAATTACATTATTCCAGGAACGGATAACTTGTTGGGTATGATGGTCAAGTTTGGTAATAGGTAAAGGAGAATGACTATATTGAACCGAGCGGAAAATACCCATTTTATGATTCGCCATATGTTCTCCTGTATTCGAATTCATATAAATCATCCAGTATTCAACCAAATCATGACTATCTTTCATATTCTTATCAAGAGTCGCAGTAAATTCAAATAATTGTTTATAGGAATGATTTTTTAACAATTTTGGTTCTTCGTATACAAAGTTTTTTTTAACGCGAATGACCGCATTTTTATATTGAATATCTTTTAATTGGACGTTCTCATCAAATATCGCGTCCATCACAAATGCGAGGCGGTCATTATTTTCTAATAAACTACATACAACATCAGATAAAGCGGCAGGCAACATCGTGCGTTTTTTATCTGGTAAATAAATGGTTGAAACGCGAGTAGAGAAAGAATCCCACAACTCCATTTCTTCTAACCAAAGGCATACATTCGCTATATAGATACTTATTTTCGTTTCATTGTTATCCAATGCCTGTATACTGAAAGCGTCATCAAAATCACGGCTGTTCTCAGGGTCAATTGAAAAGATATATTCGGCGCGTCTATCTTCTAATTGATATTTAGGTTGGGTCAACATACGAGAGATAATAGTATCGGTCGTATTTTCTTGTAAAACATCGCGCGATTTATTGGTGAAGTCATTGATGGAAATATGTAGATGTTTACAATATAGTTGATATTCATAATAACAATTTAAATCATCTACATCACCGATGGTTTCTTTCAGTAAACCGTGTGGATGGGTTTCATTCCATTGGTCAAATATGAACAAAACATATTTATTTTTGAATACTTTGGAAAAATCCATTTTGATTTCATAAGGTATAAGAAATACAGGTAGTTCTTTATCATCGGGTATACATTTATATAATAACCGTTTTTTATTAGCAGTTCTACCGAATGAACGGTTGCCGTGTAATTGTAAAACGCCAGCCAAATAACTGGTATTCAATAATTTAGATTGTATGATTTCGGAATTCATTTGTATAGATATTTGTAATTAGCAATTAAATTTTCTTTTAAAATCAATTTTTTATATTTAGATACATATATAATGTTAAAAAAGCCAGACTTCTTATTTCAATTAGATTTTTGGTTCAAAATTGTATTACTTATTTCAGTAATGATTAGTTTTTACGTATTTATACAAATATTAGTGGTAAAAGATTTAACTTATAAACCAATGTTTTCAACATGGCAATTTCCAATGTTGTTGGCTATTTACATCGAGGTTCTCTATGGAATGTAAAATAATTACAAAATATAATTTGTAATTATAAATTATAATGAAAGTAAATATAAATTATATTTTTATATTTTTAATATTTGTTGAATTACTGTTTTTATTTTTTAATAGCAATGAAATATTTAAAGAAAAAATCGATTATATAATTTCACCAGAAGGAAATGTTGGTATTAAAATGCTCTCTATAATATTATTAATTTTATTTATATTAGCAATATATTATTCAACAAAATATATCAATAAACGGTTTTTCATTGATAAAATCATATTATTTATATTCATAATATTAACATTTACAATTATTATAGAATATAAATTATCAACAAATCCCAACTTCTCTACCATTGAAAATAATACAACTGAGGCATTATCAAAATCTACAACAGGTGATTTTGTTCTATTTCGTTCATACCATACTTATGATATTCCAGAACTATTTTTTTATAGATATTTACATTCATTATTTAGTAATGTTTATTTTGGACATATGGGAATAATAATAAACCAAAATGGTATTCCATATATATTAGAATGTGCCGATGATTCACATAAAAGTGAATTAAATAATATATATAAGAATGGTGTAGTATATCATAAGGCATATGATAGAATACAAGAATATAGTGGTAGTGTATATTTAATTAGAAATAATATTGATAAATTCATAGACAATGATAAAATACGTAAATTTATGAATAAATATAAAGATTATGAATTCTTAGAAAAAAATATTGGTTGTGTAACACTTATAATAAAATTTTTAGAATATTTTAAATTATTTAAAAATAAAATAATGTTTATGCTTCCGTATGAATTTACAAATAAAGAGATATACAAGATTGATTATCAACCAGTTGAAAATATTAAAATAATGAATAAATTTCAAAAAAATCAAGGATAACACATTAAATTGTTATCATTCGGCGTACTTCTTAAAAAATATAAATTACTACTCACTAATATGAATAATATGTTGCTATAATATTTTTCGACATCTTTATTAAAATGTCTATAGTTAATTAAAACTACACTTAATAAAAGTAATCCGAATAAAAATATAAAACAATTACTAAAACTATTATAATGATTCAATGTGGATTTATCTTTAATCGCCCTATATAAAATTCTCATATTAATAGTAAATAATCCTATTAGTACAGAGAACAATATATTTTTTGTAAAGAGGAAAGTAAAAATGAAAAAACTCATAAATATTGAGATATAACCGTTGATGATAATAACCGGTGTATATTCCAAAATTATATACCGTAAAATAAATATCAAGATAACAATAATTATTAAACGTGTTATAGTTGGTTCCATTATATTATATACTTATACAATAATTTACAATTATTGATTTTGTAATTAGAAAAACAATTTTTGTAATTTATAAAAACTATGGATATAATATAATGATTCATTTTAGAAAACCAAATTATATAATTATTGGAATACTCATATGTATTGTAATGATTGAACTTACGCCATACGTTATAACAGTAATATCACCTGATTTATGTTATGGTTGTACCTCCATAGGAAAATTTCAACAAAAATTAAATAACGAATATAATACAGGATATATCGCTTGGTTTTCATACATATTGTTATTCTTGTATATAATATATCTAGCAACAAATTTAAAAAATCAATATCTGAAATACATAACTATAATAGTTTGTATATATCTTATATATTTACCCACATTGCCTTTATTATCAGTAATGACTGTATTATTGAGTATGTATTTTAAAAACCCATCATTTATACATAATTATCATACTATTTTTCCAAGTTCAACAAATATCGAAAAATCAGCAAATACTATTATAAATGAATTTAATACATACTTAACAAATAATAAAATAGAGTGTATAAGAAAAACAAATCCAGGGTTCAAAATTGAAAATACAAATAGTAATGAAAATTGTTGGAGAGCATTATATTTAAAAAAAATTGGTGTAATAGACCAACAAATGATAAAACATTTTCCGAATACGATAAAATTAGTAGAAGACGAGCAAATACATAATGCGTTTTTCAGTATTTTAGACCCTGGCGTTGAAATACCATCACATCTTGGTTATTACAAAGGTTATTTAAGATATCATATGGGGGTTGAAATACCAAACAATAATACTGGTAGAACAGATGATAAAGCATATATAGTATGTGGTGATGAAAAATACATATGGAAAGAAGGTGAAGGTATAGTATTTGATGATATGTATCTTCATTACGTAAAAAATCCAACAAATCAGACCCGTGTAGTATTATATTTAGATGTGAAACGTAGGTCAGAAAATCCGTTTATAAATTTTATCAACAATGCGGGTATTTATTTATTAGAAAATTCTATTTTATTGAAAACCTTTTTGAAAAATCAGCACAACCAAAATAAAATAACTGAATTATAAAATTGAATATACGATTCAATTGTATATTCAATAACACAAACACACAATATGGAAACCCAAACAGAACCCACAGAAACAGTAATAGACAAACCAAATATAATGATAGATATTTTTAATAACCCGCAAGAATATGTATGTAGTATATGTATTGACCCTATGGTAATTGAAGACCAAGAAAGCACTCGATTTATGAAAAGTTGGTTAAATTATAAAGACAAAATATTCCATAAACCTATATATCAAACCCAATGTAATCACGCTTTTCACGGAGACTGTTTACTTGAATATAAATATCAAAAACGTATATCAAAAACAGGAGGATATGATGCGAGTATGAACCCTATTGAACCAGTTGTATGTTGTCCCAAAATAGATTGTCCATATTGTAGAACGAATCTAGACTATGTATATACATATACGCATTTCAATATAGATGATCCGTGTAAATATTATTTATAGACGATTTACAAAGAAACATATAAATGAAAATGAAATAAAACTATTTTTTTATCTACTATAAAGTTCTCTATGCCTCCTAAAAAATTTTTCAAAAAGAAGTCTACAGCAACATACGCAAAAAAAGAACCGAATGTAAATCTAAACGCCAAATACTTAATCATTGTCGAATCACCATCCAAATGTGGTAAAATAGAAAGTTTTTTAGGTGAAGAATATTGTTGTATAGCATCCAAAGGGCATATTCGCACGATAGAAGGATTAAAATCAATCGATACAAAATCTACATTTGAACCAACATTCACCATCATTGACGAAAAAAGTTCTCATATTGAACAAATGCGTTCGGTAATCAATAGGTTCTCTAAACAAAATATTATATTAGCATCTGATGATGACCGAGAAGGAGAAGCAATCGCATGGCATATATGTAAAGTATTTGATTTACCCATTGAAACAACCAAACGAATATTATTTCACGAAATAACAAAAAAAGCCATTATTGATGCGGTAAATAACCCAACAAGAATAAATATGAATTTAGTTCACGCCCAACACGCCAGACAAGTATTAGATATGGTGGTTGGATATAAAATTTCGCCACATTTATGGAAATATTTATATCACAATAAATCAAACTCTTTATCCGCAGGGCGATGTCAAACCCCCGCATTACGTTTAGTCTACGATAATGAAAAAGAAAAATCGGAAATAGAAACCAAATATAAAACCACTGGTAGTTTTACTTCAAAAAATATATTATTTACATTGAATCATGAATATGATACGAATGAAGAAATCCAACAATTTTTAGAAAAAACAAAAACATTCCAACACAAATTAACCGTAGGTTCTCCAAAAAAATCCACCAAAACTCCACCGAAACCATTCAATACATCGAAATTATTACAAACAGCTAGTAATTTATTACATATGTCTCCCAAAGAAACAATGAGTTTATGCCAACAATTATATCAAAATGGTTATATTACATATATGCGAACCGATAGTATGAAATATTCCAAAGATTTTATTGATAAAGCGAGTGGTTATATCATGAAAGAATGGAACAAACCTGAATATATTGGGAAGTTAGAAACAATTGAACAGAAGGACCTTCAAAATCCACACGAAGCCATTCGTATTACCCATATTGAAACCCGCACGATAGCAGATAGTGATAACCCACGTCTAAATACACTATATAAATTAATATGGCGAAATTCAATTGAAAGTTGTATGTCGGATGCTTTATATAACAATTCAAATATAAAATTAACAGCGCCGAATGAAAAATATTACACGTACACAGTAGAAATACCTATTTTTTTAGGTTGGAAAATACTAACAGAAAAAGAAGAGAAAACGACTGAAAATCAAAATCAACCAAACGCCCTATTATTATTTTTTCAATCCATCGAAAAATCGGGGAAAGAAGTCGCCTACAATTTTATTGAAAGCACTATCGCAGTCCGAAATAAACATCAACATTATACAGAAGCTACCCTCATAAATACATTAGAAGAATTAGGAATCGGACGCCCCTCAACATTTGCTACGATTGTAGAAACAATCCAAGAGAGGGGATATGTAAAACGCAAAGATTTAGAAGGAGAAAAAATAAAATTCATAGAATATAAATTGCGAGGAAAGGTTCTCGACAGTATAGAAAAAGAAAAGGTATTCGGAAATGAAAAAAGCAAATTGGTATTAGAACCATTAGGATTAATCACCGTAGAATTTTTGATAAAACATTTTCAATCAATGTTCTCCTATGATTATACCAAATCAATGGAAGATAAATTGGACCAAGTATCCTCTGGAGCAGAATCGGATTGGGCCAAGTTATGTAAAGAATGTTATCAAGAAATCAAAGAATTATCCAAACCCATCGCAAAGTTGGAGAAACAAATTTATCCGATAGATGATGAACACGATTTCATATTTGAAAAATTCGGACCAGTCGTACGAAGTAAAGCGGAAGACGGAACATTTGTATATAAACCAGTGAAAAAGGATATGAAAATCGATTTAGAAAAATTAAAAAATCGCGAATATACGTTGGATGAATTATATGAAATAAAGAATAATCATTTAGGTGAATATGAAGGCGAACCAATGTATATAAAAAATGGTAAATTCGGTCCTTATGTGGAATGGGGAGAAAAACGAGAAAGTATTCGAAAAATAGAAAAGCCATTAGACCAAATAACGTTGGAGGATGTTGTAAAATATTTAGGAAGTGATATTACTTCAAAAAACAAGGCCATCTTGAGAGTATTAACGAAAGACTTAAGTATTCGTAAAGGGAAATTCGGTGCATATGCTTATTATAAAACAGCGGCCATGACCAAACCCGATTTTTACAATATAAAAAAATTCCCCGAAGGTTTTGGAACGTGTGAACCGAATGTTCTCATTGAATGGTTAGAAAAAACCTACAAAATACAGATTGAATAACGCTATGAATAAAATATGATAAATATGTATAAATGAATTCAAATATTATAACGAAACCTCAAAGAATAATAGACGGAAATAAATATATTAACGTAGTAAAAATAGTAGGATACTTAGCAATATACATCATATGTTTTGTATTTATATTTCAACGTGAACAAGAAATTTCCAGTTTCATTTTGTTAAGTATATATCACATGTTTTTCTTACTATTTATATTACAATCAATGATAGAAAAATCTAAATTTGATGTTCGTAGTATTACCGCATTTATAGAAGGTGGTTCAATGATATGGGGTGGAATGTTAATAGGAGCAATCTTAAATTTTGTATCGTTAGTATTGTTTTTGATATCATACAATCATGTATATAAACAGCATAAAATACAAGGTGATGGTGTTGTTCCATTGGCTAAGAATAATATGAAGAAAACCAAAGAGTTCAAAATCTTTTTTGTGGTAAGTACTTGTTTAACCTTATTATTATTAATGTTAATGAATATGAGCGAACATATTATTTATAAAATATTTTTAACACTCATTTCGGGAGCAGTGGTCGGATTAACCTCATATGAAGTATTTTTGTGTAATAGTTTATTAGAATTAAATAAAATAACAGTCATTTCCCGATAATTCATTTTATATTCGTAAAAATATAAAATGAATGTTCTCTATAGTATATAAAATGAAATATTACGAAACTCATTACGATGATTATATAAACGCGGTTGAAAAATCGAATATCCATCCCGAATTAATAGAAGTATTCAATCGATTTCCCAAAAATAACAATGACGTGAATAATTGTATCATATACGGTCCCACTGGTTCAGGTAAATATTCACAGGTTCTCTCTTTATTAAAAAAATATAGTCCAAGCGAATTAAAATACGATAAAAAAATTACATTACAAACCGATAAACAGACATATATGTATAGAATTAGTGATATTCATTATGAAATTGATATGTCGTTATTAGGGTGTAATTCTAAGTTGGTATGGCATGAAGCATTTTTCCAAATAATAGATATTATATCGGTAAAAGCCGATAAGTTTGGAATAATAGTATGTAAAAATTTCCATTTAATACATAATGAATTATTAGAGATATTTTACAGTTATATGCAGCAATATAATAGTCAATCCAATATCAAAGTTAAATTCTTTATTATAACTGAACATATTAGTTTTATGCCGACAACCATTATAAATTCTTGTCTCGTAATTAATGTGAAAAGACCAAATAAAAATGAATATAATAAAATGATTACTACTCATCAACCACATGCGATTGTGAATTCAAACCCATTCTTCAAACAAATAACGATAAAAAGTGATGAAGATACAAAAATTAAAAAGACATTGGAGATAGTAGATTCCATCGAATTGGATGGAGTATTAAATTTAAAAGAAGTTCGTTATTTTCCATTAGTAGAAGACGCAGAAAAAATGCCCAAAGACGTATTCAATATCATATGTGATAATATTATTGCCGAAATTATGAAAACCGACAAATTAGTATTTACGGATTTCCGAGATACATTATATGATATACTTACCTATAATTTAGATGTAACGGAATGTTTGTGGTATATATTACGCTATTTTATACAGAACAACTATTTAAAATCAGAAGATATCACAGACATATTAGAAAAAACGTTTTCCTTTTTGAAATATTACAATAATAATTATAGACCTATATACCACTTAGAGAGTATTATGTTTTATATAATAAACAAGATACACAAATACGATGAATTATAAAAAAGCGTGTAAACATCTGGGAATTGAAGAAACCGCAACTTTAACAAAAGATATTTTAAAAAAACATTATAGAATGAATGCCTTACGATATCATCCAGATAAGAATAATACACCAGAAGCCTGTAGTAAATTTCAAGAGATACACGCATCTTATGATTTTTTATTAAAAACAATTGACGGAGAAAATGTATTCAATGTTAATTTTGAAAACGAATTTGAAGAAGAAGATAACAATGATAGTTATGCTGGGATACTCATGTCATTTATAAAGAATATTATGAAAAATGATGGAATACAAAATAGTTTATACTATATCATCATAGAAAAGATTTCAAATATGTGTGAAAAGAAGGCATTGGATATGATAGAAAAGGTAGATAAAACGGTTTTAATCAAAATAATTGAAATCATAGGTAAATATAGAGAAGTATTACATTTTTCGAATGATTTTATAGAAAAAATACGAATAGTATTAAATAAAAAAATAGAAAATGATGAATGCATTATATTGAACCCATCTATCGACGATTTATTCGAAAATAACTTGTATAAACTCGTTGTAAATAATACGACGTATATTGTTCCTTTATGGCACGATGAATTAGTGTATGATAATAATGGAAATGATTTATATGTGAAATGTTTTCCAATATTACCTGAAAATATAACCATCGATAATAAAAATAATATCCACGTGAATATAACCTATGATGTAAAGGAGATATTAGATAAAGATATAGTCATCGTAGGCATTGGAAAAAAGAATTGTGAAATAAATCCCAAAGAATTATTGCTAATGAAAAATCAAACAGTGGTATTAAAAAATGAAGGGATTTCCAAAATAAACACGGTAGATATATACGACATTAGTAAAAAAAGTAATATAATTGTCTATATCACATTGGAATAATGATTATATAAATGCGATAATCATTATTGAATAATCGAAATATTACCGGTATCTGTTGCATGATTGGTAAATACTCGGTTGAACATATTTGTTTTGATGGATAATGAAACAGGGTTTTTCATAATATCTTTGAAATACAAATTAAACAGCCATAAAGAGGCGAAATTATAATAATCCACCGCGGTATTTGGTTTCAGAACCACTTCCATATTATACACAAATTTGAATTCCTTTTCATGTTTACAAAGATATTTCACAACAATATTATTCTGTAAGACTTTCGACAATACATCCGCCAATTCAATATTATAAAGTGCTTTACATTTGTCTGAATTAATAATTTGTTTCAAATCATCGTAAACAATGGTCGCTTCAAAATAGTCTTTGTAAATTTGTGTTTTTATTTCTTGAGGTAGTTTTTCAATAATGGTTGTTATGTCGGTCATTTTACTATAGTGTGAAATTAAAATATACCGATAAATTCTTCTCAATTTTATCTAATATATCAAAGAATATAAAATGTTCTCTGCATTTATATGTAGATGATACAATTGATTGGAATATTCGGTATATTATTATTTATAAACTTAACAAATAGTTGTAATGGTTTTCTAAATAGAGCGCAATTACAAAGTATACGATATATATTAACACATCCGAATACCCCTGTTGATATACGAAGAAAAACGCAACAAATATTATTTTCAGAATACATGCCGTGGTTAAAAAAACAAGTGCGTTTATTTAAGCAGACGAATGAAAAATCGTTGAAATTTATTTTGGAATATGACTTACAACAATATGCGATTATTGGGTTTTTAGATGCTATCAATAATTTTGATGGTAATTCATCGCTCACACATTTTGCGGCAAAGCATGTAGAAGGTAAAATGCGGTTAGGATTATTAGAATTGATGCCGTTAAAGCCATTGAACCATTATCAAAAATATATTAAGAAGCGCAAATATATGATGCCGAGTATTCTATCGTATGATAAATATTGGTTATTTGATAAATGTAAACGTTCAGTTGAAGATGAAAAAAATATTGTCTTATATAGTTCTCCATTGGATAATACAGTAGTCGCGAAAGAAACGGATATCATTACCGATATAAAAATGGCTGTGATGGAAATGCCTGACCAATATAAATCGCTCTTTTTCGCCCGTTATGATTTTGGAAGTTTGAGAAAAATAAGGAGTGTATATAAAATATGTAAAATGTTTCGTTATAGTGATGAAACCTATAGAAAAAGGATGAACGTAATTCATACGTATTTGCGATGGAGACTAAGGAAATTAGTATTTTGAATAAAAACGAAAATAATATAGAAATATTTTTTCTCTGTATATAAGTAAATGAATAATAAAGAAAAATTATTAATAGCAAAATATGAAAATGAAGTGAAACGGCCAAAAAGTTCGGATTTAGGTGTGAAAAGTGATACGCGAGCAAAATTACGAGCACTTATAGCAAAACAAATTTTAGATAATTCACAGACAACCAGAAGAAAATATAGTCATTCTATGGTATCATCTACTGTGTCGGACAATTATATAAAAGATTTAAACGCAATCAGTGCTTTAAAAAAATTACAAAAAGAGCGATTAATCATATCCAGATTAGGATTTGCCGAAAAGGCATATGCGTTGGATAAACAAATCGAAGTTATGCGAGAAAAAGCGAAAGTAGTAAGAAAAGCGGAAGAAGAAAAATTAATGGCTGAAATGTTAGAAACTCTACATAAAAAAAATGAACGGAAACAACAGAGATTAGATGCGGTAATAAAACAAGAACATGATGAATTAGAAGCATCTATTAAAAAAGAAAAAGAAGAGATGATAGAAAAACATCGTAATGAATTTTTAAAAATAATTGAAAACGCTGAACGCAAATCAATCGGTAAAATAAAAAGTTGTAATTGTGAAAACGATTATTTATGTCATCATAATAAAACTTCTTCGTGGAATATACGAAAACCCAAACCTATTGTAATATTATATCGTAAAAATAGTAAAAGATTAAAACAAGGTGGTCGTACGGAGGATGCTATACAAATTGAAGAAAAAGCGGATGAAATTGATTATGAAAGTCAAATTGAATGGAAGAAAAATATTGCGACATCAATCGTCCAATCACCATGGAATGCGAATGAGCCAATTATTGATAGAACCATAGAAAACCATAAAAAAGAATTAGAAACAATGGAAAATACTCACGAGTTTAAAAGAAATGCTTTTAAAGAAAGATGTAGTAGACGTAAGTTTGCTTTACATAACAATTTGATTACGGATGAACGGCGATTGAAAATAAAAGCAAAAAGAATATATGAAAAACAATTACAGGAAAAATTAAGACAGGAAGGTTTAGATGATAAAACAAATATTTCAGATGATGAATACTCAGACGATGAGAAAGATCATAGATATATAATGAATAATAATCGTTTCCAACGTGAAAATATTCAACAAGAAAAACCATTAGTTACTGTATCTTTTTCTGAAGGAGAACAAAATTCATTAATTAACAGTATAAAACAATTTAACGCATCATATAATAATAATAATACCATACATCAATCATTTAATTATTCACCCAAAACAAATACGATGGTTAAATTTTTAGAAATTGATCCAGAACCATTACCGAAATTAGTAAGTGAAACCAAATATAAGATTACGCAAAATAATGTATCATTCTCAATAGATGCCGATATAGATATGGAAAATAAAACGATTACACCTATCATGCCTACCATGTCTAAACCAACCTATAATACATTTGTTCGTCAAGGAACCATTATCAAACAAGCATAATATGTTATATGTATTACATAATATATTATATTATCCAAGTCGCACCATGTTTTCGTAATAATATTTTTATTTTTTCATTGGTTGCGGAATTTAATGGGGTTCGACCATATTTATCTGGTGCGTTAATATTCGCATTTTTTGAAATCAATAATTCAAGACAAGATAAATTATTTTCCGCTGCTGCTACATAAACAGGTGTTCTACCATTATTACGCGCTTTATTTACATCGCCTCCTTTATCTATTAATAATTTTAAACAATCATAATTACCGTGATATGCCGCTACATATGTTGGGGTTCTTCCGTCTTTATCCAATTTATTTACTTCTGACCCAGCTTCTAATAATAATTCTAAACAACGGATATGATTATAAAAAGTAGCTACGTGTATGGGTTCTTCGCCACGTTTTTCAACTAAATGTATATCCGCGCCATAATCCAATAATATTTGTAAACATTTAAACCTACCATAACGTGCCGCAATATAGGCGGGTGTTTCATTAAATGATGCTGGTATATTTGGGTTCGCTCCATTTTTCAATAATAATTCTAAACAACCACTATACCCATTACATGCCGCAACCCATACTGGTGTTTGTAATTTTTCATTTTGATGATTAATTCCATCATATTCTTTCCATTTTTCTAAAAATATTTTTAATTTATCCACAGAATTATTAAATGTTAAATAATGTATATTTTTTCCTATTTTTTTTATTAATTTGCGTTCATCGTCTCGTTTTCGTTCTTCATCCGTAAAAAACTTTTCTTTATAATATGTGTCATCTCCCGACTTTATTGTATCCGCTGTAATGTGTGAAGCAAAAGACATTTGTTTTATAGAATAAGATATATACTTATGATATAATATTATTTTTATATTTTTTACAAAATTACTATAACTATATTTCGAATTGTAAAATATCAATCAAGTCGATTACATTTTTTATATCGGTTAAATTGAGGTCATCCGTAATTTCTGTCTGAATTCCTATAACAAATATATAATTTCCGTATCGGTCGGATACTGGTTTTAATGCTAATAAATTTTTAAAGGGTGTTCCATCTGCTCTATAATTTGTAATAACTACACTAATTGATTTCGAAACCTCTAATGAATTTTTCATTAACACATATTGTAATTCTTCTTTTCTGGGAGGTTCATCTGGTTGTAAAAATTTACAATTTTTTCCTATAATATATGCTCTATTATACAAAGTCATTTTTTCAAATTGTTTATTCACATATAATAATGGAAAACCCATTATATTTTTTTTCGCGTTTGATATAGTTACACTTAATGGTAAATTCTCTACTATATATATCATTCGATTAAACCATTTCAAATCATAATAGTTTAAATGATTATATAAATAATCACGCGATGGGTCTTTAAACAATTCAATAAATTCATCTATGGTAGATTCTTCTGGAGTAACCGTACCAAATAATTCATTTATTCTGGCTTCTTTTTCTCGAATAAGTTCTTTGTTTAAATCTTTTGATAAAACCAAATTCAAATTTGTATTTAATTGTTCACAGTAGATATACTGTAAATATGAATTTGTTTTTGGTTTATTTTTTGCGGCATCTAATAAATCCATATGATATTACTATATTACTATAGTTTTATATTTTTTATAGAACTAAAATGGAATTATAATTTGATTTTTGATTTGGATTTGTAATTAAAAATCCGCAAACAATGAATTATCCCCTTTATATGTTTGTACATTGGGTATGGAAGAAATCGGTTCATACATATCTTCCTCTAACTTTTTTGGAATATAACATGGTATATATGTTAGGTTCGTAATCTCATTTATCGTCTCTTTATAATTAGAGAATAAATCATGATTGAATATAGATATTGTTCCATCTTTCGCACCAATTCGGTTCTCTCGTTTACTGGTTAGTAATCCTAATAATAAACTCTCCATCAATTCATTTTTAATAGTTATTTTTACATCATCAGGTAAAACATATTCTGACCTCATTGTTTTTACTATATTTGTAAATAATAACGTCATATTGTTCTCACCTGAAAACGGCATCTTTTTCATAAATAATTCATATAACAAAATACCCAACGACCATATATCGGTTGATTTATCATAACCTATATTCAATAAAATTTCAGGCGACAAATATTCAGGTGTTCCACATAATGTATATGTTTTTTCATCGACTATTTGTTTAATGACTTCTCCATTTTCTGCTGTATATTCATTTACATATCGTATTCGTTTTGCTAATCCCATATCTACTAATTTTAAATATCCTTTTTCATCTAACATAATATTTTCTGGTTTCAAATCTCTATATATAACACCTTTGTTATGGCAATAATCCAATGCTATAACTAATGCCGATAAGTAAAACATTATCAAGTCAAATGGGATACTTGGTAATTCATCATTATGATATATTAACGTGCATAAATCACCACACATGAGAGGTTCAAATACCATACATAATTGATCTGCGGTTTGATATGTGCCCGATAATTTTATAATAAAAGGGTGTTTCAATAATTTAAGTATATGAACTTCTTCCATAAGATGATTTACATTTTTTACTTTCGCTTTTGCTAATACTTTTACCGCATATGTAGTTTCTACATTATTATCTGTATATACTGATTGTATTACATGACCAAATGAACCAGCGCCTAAGACATTTATAAAACGAAAATTATTAATATGAAAAACTGGTTTGGTCTCAGTTATTGCTGGTTCTTCTTCATATAAATAATGTTTCGTTTGTTCTTGTATATTTTTAATTTTATTTTTGATATTGTTTTTTTCCAGTGTAAAAATTCTATGTTATATCATAATATATTTTTTACTTCATTTTTTATAAAAATAATTTATATTTGTTGTATTGTAAATTTGTAAAAACAAAATATAAAGATTGTACATTATTATTTTTATACAATATGAACAATGAATTAAATAATACATTTAAAAAACAACGGCACAAATATATGAAACGAATTACGATAACAAATGGTTTGACTGATAAAATTATTACATATTTCAATAATTTTGCGAGTTGTAATATTATAGACACGAATATCAAAAAAACAATAATCATTGATAACATAGATGAAACAGAAAAACAAATGTTAAATCTATGTCCAACCGTAAACTCTATAACTGAACCAGAATGTAATGAAATATTAAATTCTATTTGGAAATCAAAATATTTATCGAATGCACCTGTCCAAGAATATAATTGGTTTGGAAAATTAATAAAGATGGTTGAAAATATACCAATATGTATAACTATTTCAGCAGCAAGAAAAGAACATTTTGGATTTCCATTAGTATATGTAAATAAACATTTTGAAAAAACAACGGAATATCATAGAGACGAAGTTCTCGGAAAAAATTGTAAATTCTTGCAACCTGAAGAACCTATAGAAGAAGAAATGCCACAACATATATTGCTTTGTAAATCATTACGAGAAGCTTTATCTACAAGTATAATAATAACCAATGTGAAAAAAAATGGGGCGCTGTTTTATAATTTGTTATCATTCAAACCTATTTTTGATATAGATGGTAATTATATTTATTGTATGGCCATCCAAACAGAAATAACCGAGGACGCTATAAGCACTATCGCCGCACAAAATATTATTGATGTGCTGAATATTCTATGTAATATTTGATAATGTACTCAATTATATATTGAGAACATTTGTATGGGTAAAATTGCGTATTATTTACTAGGTAATCTATGTAATCCATCTCTATATCTTATCATTTAAACTTTTCCAATTCTTTCACTAATTTATCTACCTTATCCGATAGTTCGTCCTGTTCTCTCATAAATAAATTATGGCGTTCCTCTTCGTCATTCTGTTTTTTTATTAAATTTTTTAATTCTGCGTTTTTTTCTTGAAGTAATTCTTCAATCTCTTCGCGCAAGGTATCAATATGTATTTGTCTCATCGCATATTCTGTAGCGAATTTTGTATTGCTATTACGGTGATCAGTTAATTTTTTTTTTGCTTTCTCGAGTTCATTGATTATTTGTTTGAGGTCTTTATCATCACCGCCCTTAAACAATTTTTTGATCGATTTGCGAGCAGTTTTACGTAAATGTTTCTTAGATATACGAGAATTTTTGCGATTTCTATTTGAATAGCGACGCATTATATACTATATAAATATTTTATTCTAAATCAAAAAATAAAAACTTAAAATGTTCTAAATATATATATTCATTGAGAAGATTAGAATGTGTGGAATCATAGGATATCTAGGAAATGACGAACATAAAGAATATATATTATCTGGTTTAAGATTATTACAAAATCGTGGTTATGATTCCGTCGGTATATCTTGTATTTCCAATGGAGAACTTCATACTACAAAATTCGCATCCAAAACCACTTGCGACGCATTAGACCAATTGGAAGAGTCGGTATATAACCAAAATATCAGTTCGAATTGTGCGATCGGTCATACCAGGTGGGCGACACACGGTGGTAAAACCGATAATAATGCTCATCCACATCACGATAATTCGAATAAAATTGCCTTAGTTCATAATGGTATTATAGAGAACTTTCAAGAAATCAAAACAAAATTATTAGAGAAAGGTTATATATTTAAATCTCAAACCGATACTGAAATTATTGCGGTTCTCATTGGTTATTATATAGATAATGGAGAACCTATACAACAAGCCATACAAAAAACGATTGAAGAATTAATAGGTACGTGGGCTTTAGCTATTATACACGCAGATTTTCCCAATAAAATATGGATTACTCGCAACGGTTCTCCTTTATTGCTAGGAATGGAAGAAGAATTTATAATGATCGCTTCCGAACAAATTGCCTTTGGTAATTATATCAAAAAATATATTGTATTAGACAATCACGATTTAATAGAAATTACCAAAGAAGAGAGAACCATTACCTACAATAAAAACATTCATAGATATGCTATAAAAAACAAAGCAAACCAACATATAGAATTGAAACCAGCCAATTATAAGCATTGGATGTTGAAAGAAATTATGGAACAACCCGATTGTGTTATTCGCGCCATGAATAATGGAGGCAGAATAGAGAACAATGTATCTGTAAAATTAGGCGGATTAGATACCAATAAATCCCGATTGTTAGAAATAAATCATTTAATCTTATTAGGTTGCGGTACATCATTACACGCAGGATTATGGTCAATGGATATTTTTAAAACATTAGATATTTTTGATACGGTTGTCGCATATGATGGTGCGGAATTTCAAATCAAAGACATTCCCAAGAAAGGTACGGTCGGCGTCATTTTATTATCCCAATCAGGTGAAACGAAAGATTTACATCGTTGTATTCAAATCGCCAAAGAATACGATTTAATCAGTATTGGAGTTGTAAATGTAGTGGATTCGATGATTGCTCGTGAAACCAATTGCGGAGTCTATTTGAACGCAAGTCGTGAAGTAGGAGTCGCGTCTACCAAATCTTTTACCAATCAATGTGTTATACTCGCCATGATTGCTATTTGGTTTTCACAAAACAGAGGAACTTGTATAGAGAGAAGGAAGCAAATCATAAATGATTTAAGAAATTTACCATTCCATATACAAAATGTTTTGAACAAAGAAGAGAACCTGGGTGTATTTATTGATTTTTTTATAAACAACCATACGTGTTTTATATTAGGAAAAGGTAAAAATGAAGCGATAGCCAAGGAAGGCGCATTAAAAATAAAAGAAATATCCTATATACACGCCGAAGGTTTTAGTTCAAGTTCTCTCAAGCACGGACCATTTGCGTTGATTGAACAAAATTTACCTATTATCATTTTAGATGTAGATGAAGAGAACCGAGAAAAAAATAAGAATGCTTTTCAAGAAGTATCCGCTAGAGATGCGGTAGTTCTCAGAATTTCCGATGTAGAAGGAGAACTAAAAGTCGATAAAAACGCAACGTTTGGAGGTATAGTAGCCAATGTATATATTCAATTACTTAGTTATTTAATATCTATACAAAAAGGTTATAATCCAGATTTTCCAAAAAATTTGGCGAAAGTAGTCACTGTAGAGTAAGTTGTATGTACAACTGTAATTATTTGTAATGCGATTATGCTAACAAATAGTTTATTTAGTGTTATTTTATATATTTCGGATATATATAATATGTCGGGGTGTACTTGTCTAGGTGTATGTGCGTGTTCCGCTGTAGCACTAACCGCTATATTTTTCGGCGTGAAACAAACCAATCAACCAAAATGTAATCATAATTGTAATGATAAGGAAACCAAAGTAATAGGGGATGAATTAGTATAAAACATCATACATAAAAAATAAAGCAGAAACGCCCTATTTTTTATTTCTATTTTTATTTATTGGTAATTGTAATGACTGATACATCATCATATGAGTGTGAATCATACGTAGATTTTGTAGGATATACTTCTTCTGGTGTTTGCGGTGATTTTGCAACAAACCAATCTTGTTTCCATCTTTTTTCGGCTAAATCCGCGAGTTCTTCACCATTCAACGTTTTCATACTATGTAAATCATCTGGATGTTCAGGTGTAAATACATCCCATAAACCATCAGATGCTAAGATTATTTTTATTTTATCTGTTTCGGAATTATAATAAATAGTTTGTCGTTCAGGAGCAAATTCAGTAATTCCGTCATGACCTAATGCTTGGGTAGGAACAAATGAATGATTTTTATTATAATCAATCATATACGATGGTTTACTTACAATAGTCGTCGGATTGATAGCAAAACAACCATAACTTAATCGTGGAAATATACTAATATCTCTTCGTTGAAATAAACGAATTTGTTCAGCTGTATTCGTCCAATCGTGTATTGGATTATGATAAACAATTTCATCGTTTTTAATAACATACAATTCTGAATCTCCTATGGAAAATGTTTCTATCCGATTATCATAAAATTTAGTCATCAAGAATGTAGAACCTGAACGTGATAATTGGTTTAATAAACGAGATTGACCGACTGAATAGAATACAGATGGTTGAGTTTGTTGAATATGTTCTTTTTTTAATATTTCTAATTGTTCTTGTATTAAAATATGTGGATGTTCGACTTCAAGAATTTCCGCCAAATGTGTTTGTATAACGGTTCGGATATCATTCACGCCAATATCATTTCCGTGTCCATCGATGATGATTCCATAGATATATGGTTCGTTAGTTATTGAATTAACGGCATTACCTTGGTATATTTCATCTTGTTTTTTACAAAGTTGTAATATTTTTGAGTGTATCATTTGTTTGTTGGTTTTATTATCAGATATCAATAAAAAAAGAAATCAATTTTGTAAAATAAAATTATACCATTTGATGATTGTATGGTAATTGAAATATCAAAACTTCATTCATAACAAATTCAATGATATCATACATGATAATAGTACACAAGATATATTTTATATATTTCACATATTTTTGTAGTTTTTTTTCAGTTATATATAAATAAGCAATTTTTAGAAGAGATATACCCATATACGACATACATTGAAATCCTTTTCCTAAGATAGCACACACAATACCCAATAAATAAAATCCCATAATTTGACCAACAAATGTAGAGACCTGCACAAAGAAATACGGTATATATGGTATAAGTATCATTTTTGAATCGATATAATGAATATAATCTATATAATCTATATAATTATATTCAATTTTGTAAATATCTATCGGTATTTTATTATGAAAAGTCTTTTATTTTTATCATTACTTCCATATTCAATCGCAAATATATATGTTCTTGCTTATTCGTGGACCCCTGGGTTTTGTTTTACGAATAATCCTGATTATCCTGGGTGTTTAGAACCAAAATCATATTGGAAAAATAATTTCACAATTCACGGATTATGGCCACAATACGAAACTACGGGTTATCCGTCATATTGTTCTACGGAAGAGTTTGACCCCGATGTTCCTGTTGAAATTGGATGGGATACAATGACGACTTATTATCCTGATGTGAAATATGATGAAACTAGTCCAGATTATGATTCTTTTTGGGAACACGAATGGGATAAACACGGAACTTGTTCGGGGTTATCACAAACCAATTATTTCCAACAAGCCATTACATTAGCCGAAACATTTACTACCCCTGAAATATTACATAAATATATCAATACCACGAATTCTTTATCCGCGAATGATCTACGAAATTCTTATGGAGGTTCTCAATATTGTGTTTTACAATGTAGTAATCAAAATATGTTAACTGGATTATATACGTGTTGGTCTCAATCGCCCGTTTTACAAATAGAATGTCCTTCTTCTGTTCAATCTGAAGATACATGTAGTACTCAATATTTAACGATTGTTTCATTATGATAAATCATATAAAAATTTGTTGTTCTCTTTATTATATAATTATTATAATGAGTATATTACCATACGCTATATTTGGTGGTTATTTCTATCAATCAAATAGTGGCGGGTTTGATAATATATATGATTTTGCGGAAACACTTGAAAATGCTATACATATATATGAAATATTATTACATACAAAAAATTATGAAAATATGACATATAACTGGGTACATATAGTAGATTTACGAACCAAAACTATTATAATTGATAGTAGAAATATTTATAATAAAATAAATCCCAGATGTAAATTATAATAAGTAAACTGATTGATTTACTTATTATATGATACTATTACAATGGCCCCATTCAAAATCATCAAATATATAATCTAATCCATCGTCATTGTTTGGATTAATCGCCAAATAATATTCCCAATTGGTAATCATACCATCTCCATCGCTGTCCGCTATTTCTTCAAAACCATCTAACCAAGGTAAGGATGAAGGTAATGCGGGGTCTGACGCATCGTGTCCTGTACATGTATATGCGTCAGGTAAATATTTATTTTCATTTGCTTCTAATGAAAAATATGAAAAAGAATACCAAGTTTCGGCTGAACCATCTACTACTGGCCATCTATAAATTGGCGTTCCACCATAATCTACATATCCATTTAATCGTTTTGCGGATAACAATCGTTCAATGGTTGGATGTATTACCCAAAATAATATATCGATAGGAGAAGATGATTCTAACATTTCACCTTCAATGGATGACATACTGCTTAACATATACACCATATCAATAATAAATTCTTCTGGAAATATTTTATTAAATACCATTTGACTATGACCAGACAAAATACAATCATACACATTTTCCCAGTCGGTTGTTCCATTGAGTAATGCTTCTACTTGACAACTACAATCTTTTGTAGGAGTATTTTCATCACAATTATCTGGACAAACTAATAAATTAGGAGTTCCATCCCGAGCACACATATGTGAACGCCACAAAGATTTATACACGTGAAAATATTCACCCATCACCATATTTTCCAACATAGTTCGCCTAGCACCTTTTGTTCCCCATTCCCATTCATCCATACTATATCCGTGCGACATAATTTCTTCTGGGGTCATATCCGCGTCTAATAATTCGGACCACGTATCAGTAAAATTTTTATAGGTTTCTATACAATCTCCTCCCATACCACCTAATTGAACGTGAACGGTTCCATGTCCATCATTTGGGGATAATATTTGAAAATCGGATAATGTCGATGAATTAATAATATCAAAATGAGTTTGACAGTTAGGTATTCTTTTATTTGTTGCTTCCACGCCGCATATATCAAATAAATGTCTAACCGCATATTCATCATTATTATTATTCCAATATGAACGAATATAACCATATGAATTTGGTTCTACAATCGATTCATTGGTTATTTTGGGCATTTTAACATAAGCAAATTTAGAATCTTGAACGTGGTCATTTTCATCCGTGCTACCAAACCATTTATCATTTAAGAAAGGGGTTATTTCTAAAAAATAAGATGGACTTTCACCTGCGTCTGTTATTTCTTGTCCTTCAATAGTAAAATCCCAATAAGGTAATGTTACGGATGGGTCAACTGAACGTAAAGCGGCTTCAAATGATTGTGTAATGGCGAAATGATGAGTGAAAAAACCACTGCCTTCATGAAATTGGTCGCACATAATATCATTTGACGCCAACGCATGTTCTTCAACGAATTGATTTATCCCTGTAAATTTATCGCCATATTTTGCTTGTCCTTCAACGGTTGTATATTTCCATATTTTAGAAGCCGCATGTAAAAATTTATGTCTATCTTCCGAACTTAAGGCACGTAATTCACGTTTTACATATTTTACGATAACTGAAATAGTTTGGTTTATCACCACTTCATTATTATTGTCTATCCCCTGTAAATATAAATCATATTTTCCAGGAGCGGTAAAGACTTTTTCGATTGAATTTCCCCATAGTATATCTTCATCGGGATGAACCCATTTCCATGATAAAGTATTGTCGATGATATTATCCGCATTGATAGAAAAAGAGGTTGTTTTATATGGTTCTACTAAATATTTATCAGTTAACCATTCATACTTGGCTCCTGAATATTTACCATATTCATTCGATACCGTAATATTTATTTTATCATAAGTATACATTGTTGATTTCATAGTATCATCAGTTGATACAGTAGTATTGGTTGTATCAAAAAATATAAATAAGCCAGCGGTTATGGTCAATGTAAAAAAAGTTAGCATTAAACCAATAAATAATCGAAGTTTAAATACACTTGGAGTTTCATATTCATCCGCATTTTTTTCATTTAATAATGTTGCTATTGCTATATCGTTATCTTCTATTGAATTATTATAGATTCTATTCACTTCCGCATTCACATCATTCTCATCTATTGCTTGATATTTTCGGAATAAGGACATTTATATATCAGCGCAAAATATTTTTATATGATTTATACAAATATTTTAGTTCAATTGCTGTTGAAATTTAAAAAATTGCTAACTAAATTGATAAAATCCAAATAATAATCTAGAGATGCGGTTACAAAATCACCATCATAATTGCGCGATAGAATTTGATGTGTATCATGTAATATGAATAATGAGAACAATCCTATTCCGAAAACAGCAAACATCTTCGCATATAAGCTGTATGTTCCCGCAAACCAAAATACAATTCTACTTATGATTAACAGTAATAATGTGAATAATAAAACGATTCCAAATGTACTTCCTAGTTTTATACCAAAAGATAATAATCCTAACGCTAAAACTATGATAGATATAAAAAACCCGATAACTGAGAATATAACTGCTTTCAACATTTCTAAACCATATAATTTTTCCCAAAAATTAAGTATCAACCCCATATATGCGGAAAATATAGAAAATACGATGAACCGCGCCCACGAAGGCATAGGCATATTCATAATGAATATCAATACAAACAAGGGTAAAAATCCAATAAAACTATATCTATAAAAGAAACTATTTTTTCGCTCTTTTATAACCTGTATATCTGTATTTACTAAAATATAATAGGTAATCCCTAATTGGACAATTAAATTCGCAAAAATCATGATTAAAAATGTTTTTTTCTCTTGTATAAGTTTTATTGTATTTACTGGGTTAAACGCACCTCCTTTCATTAGTTTTGACCCGCCATTGAATAAATGATTATATAAACTGGTATTTGCCATTTTATATAATCCGTAGAAATTTTTTAGCAAATAGTATGAATCAAATAATATCCACAATAATTTGCTACCAAAATCAAACCATTCATAATTATAAATATCTTACATTTATTTACAAATGGTTCGTCATCTGATAATATGGAATATATTGGGTCTTTTGTGTAATATCGCCAAGGAATATATATTGAAAATATCCAAGTATATGCCCATAAAAACGAATAATACAAATCATTCTTACTAAAATATTGATAACATACATCCTGTATATATATTTCTCGCAAAAACAATAAAATAGGAAGAATATGAATCGCATATGCCCATAGATTATTAAACCATACAATATATTCGGGATGTATAATTTGACTAGTATCCTTCATATTCACTACTATGATACCATACCAATATCCTAATGTAATTATAAAATGAATATTGAAGGCTACTGGAAAAATACGAGGATAGAAATAATATATAAACGATAGCATATGTCCAGTATCTGTAAAACGAACAAATTGTTTCACTTGATTGTATCGTTTATAAGGTTCTGGAAAATAATCAAATGAATTATAAAACCAATAAAAATAATTGGTTGGAAATAGTTTGAGACCTATAATACTTGATAAAAATAAATCTTCTGTATTTTTATATACAATATAGGATACGATAGGTACATAAAAACCATTTTTTATAAATAAATTAAAATAATTATATGATGTTGTTGTTAACGCAGTAATCATTATTATAAGAATACAATTATGATTTTATATTGCTTTCAATTATTCAATTTGGTTTCTAGAAAATCTTTATGTTTCTCTGCGTCTTCATAACCGCTCAAAAAAAGTTGAGAGAAATTATATTTGTTTTTAGAGAACAAAGTAGTAAATTCATTGATATCACCTATCGTGCTTCTTTTCGTTTCTTGTTTCCACATACTAGGCGTAATATGAAGTACATTTTGTTTTATATTTAAATAAGGTACTCTGCTAAATCCTCCATCAAATGTAAATTTATTGTGATATCTATTTATAATTCCACCAGTAATAAGCGGTATATGAGAACTTGCGATACAACAATTGATAGCGTCTTCTAAATTATTAAAATCCGAATATATGGTGGTTTCTGGATATAAACCATTCAACGTGGTTACACCAATAAATAATCTTCTCAAATCAAAATCATCTGTAGTATAATATTGTAAAATTTTAGTTTTCATCAAGTTCTCCAATTCAATAATCGTTTTGGAATTTTTTATACTGTAATCGACAATTTCTTCTTTCAAATATTTCACATCTTTCTTACAACATAATACGAGTGAATTCCACGCTCCAGCAGACGCACCTGAAAAAATATAATTATCCAGGTCGAAATTGTCTTTTATATACATACATACCCCTAGCATGTATACACCTTTGAAACCGCCTGGCGATATCGATATTATTTTTTTATCTTCAATAAATTTGTTTTCATTCATATAATTTTCTTTTTCATTCATACCAAAAGTTCTCTTGTTTGAATTAGTAATTATATATTGGGAATTCATATTCATATATTTCGTTTGATAGGAACGCATCATTTTTAAAAAAGTCATATTAAACAAATAAAAAAGGAATACTTTATATATATATTTCATGATACATATAATACAATGAAAAAATAAAAAATAAGAATATTTTTACTCAAATATTCTTATTCAATTATTTATTTAAATTACAAACGATAAATGCTATTCACCACTTTTATTTTTTATATTTTTTTGATAATTTATACTGCCTTCTTCTTGACTACCTTCTTCTTGACTGGTTCTGCTTCAGCTGCTACTGGTGCGACTGCTACTGGTTCTGCTGCTTTTTTGATGACTTTTTTCACTGGTGCTACTGCGACTGGTTCTGGTTCTTCTTCCTGTTCTTCATCACTGTCTTCCACTGCTACCGCGTTTTTACTGGAAACTGTTGGTTCAATGACTTCTTCATCATCATCAACTGCTTCAGCCACAACTGGTTTATTCATTGAGGACAAGTCGTCATTAGATAATTCGATATGGCATTTACCATATACACTGACCACTTCTTGTGGTTTTACAACACATTGGTTTAATTTCCAAGTAACTCCCCAACCTTTTCCTCCGAACCATAATCCACCACATTGAATTACACAAGCGACTTTACTCATCTTGGTAATGAAATCTTGTGGGGTCATTCGGTCATTATCGCAAGGGAAGATTAATTTTTGATTTGTATCATAAATTTCAATTGCCCAACGACCATCATAATTTGGAACTTTGGCGCGAATAGAAGGAGGCTTAGTATAATCGAATTTTTTAGTATTTTTGTCTTTTGAGTATTTGAGGAATGGGAAGAAGTTATGCTTTACTACATCACGAGATAATTCTTCTCCGAACCATATTTCACTGTTCTTAACAGCATCGTCTAATATTTGGTTTTCGAATTCTTTTAATTTTTTTAAAAATACGTCGGTTGCGTCTGTTTTGTATTGTTCATTTGGGAAATTTAATGAAATAGTGAACTTTCCATCGGATTCACCAGTTTTTTCATCAGTGTAATCGGAAATTCCCCAAGTCATCATAAGTGGGGTCGATAAATGTAATGCGCGATTTGATTGAGTACTAATAATATTTATGGATTTTCCGCCGCGGTCATTGACTTTTGGCTGCATATAACGAATACTTGAAGTATTCCATTGGTCTACTGAAACTACGATTGGCGATGATTGTTTTGACATTGTAATTAGTTTGAGTGTGCGAGTATAAGTAAGTAATAAGAGAGCTGTCTGAGACTGGTATACGTTATATATTGACTTCTCTTTAATTCAATTTTTTAAAGAATTTATTGAAAATAACATAAAAAAGAGAACATGATGTTCTCTTTTTGTTTACATGAATTATTATAAAGAAAATGTGAAAATCGATATAAATATATTCTCCTAGTAATATATAATCTTATGTTATCTACATTACGAAAAAATACAGAAATGGATTGTAATATAAATAAACCATCTACATCCGACCCCCCAATATTAACTTACAAAGAATTTTATGAAAAAAACATTATATTGAAAAAATATAAATTACCTGAAATTAAAAAAATAGTGAAACATTATAAATTGCGTCTAACTGGAAATAAAGATGTTCTCATTCAACGTATTGAAAAATATTTTAAAGATATGGTTTCAGCAACTAAAATACAAAAAATATACAGAGGATGGATGGTTAAAAATTCATTCAAATTAAGAGGCAAAGCATTTTTAGAAAGGTCTATTTGTGTAAATGATACTGATTTCGTTACATTAGAACCTTTACCTGAAATACCATATGAATTATTTTTTAGTTATCAAGATGAAAAGAATTTTCATTATGGGTTTAATATCACATCTTTGATACAATTAATGAGAACAAAGTCATCAGTTACAAATCCATACAATAGAGAAAAATTAAATTATAAAACAGTATTCAATATCATATCCCTTTACAATATTGTCCAAATTATTTATCCAGAATATAAAGATGAAATTAGTGTAAAATTGGTAGTGAATAAAAACAATGGAGTTTCGCGAACAAATACACTAACAAATGGTATGAATCGTACACACGCGTTCTCACGGCTTGAATTTTTAGCAAACCAACAAGGAAGATTTAATTCAGTGAATTATACCACGACTATGCCCGAAAATACATTACACAGTCATAATTTACGCACTGCTACGAATGATTTTACTGGTCAAATATCTAACAATTATTTTAATCCACGCGTAAATCATGCGTCAATGACCCCTGAAGTTCGTAATAATTACAATAAAATCATAGAAATCAGAAAAAAACCAACGAGTATACGCATACAAGAATTATTCATTGAAATTGATCATTTGGGCAACTATACACAAAGTAGTTGGTTCACCAGTTTAGAAAAACGTGATTTGTTGAGATTATACAGAGTATTATACGATATTTGGAATTTCCGTGCGCAACTCAGTATTGATATCAAATTAAAAATTTGTCCATTGTTTGACCCGTTTAGTAGTATTTTTGTTCAACCTATTTATCAAAACAATATTACCGAAGAACAAATCAAATTTGTTTGTTTAACAATTATAGAAAATATGGTATATAGTGGAATAGATGAAGAATTTCGTAAATTAGGAACTTTACATGCTCTTTCCGCATTGACTATCGTTTCTACTCCTGCTAGAATGTCGATGCCTTGGTTATATGAATCTATCTCTTTTTTATAAAATTCCGCGTTTTTTATTTATTTTTATAAATCCTTAGGAATATTCAAGCGAATAAAATATAATTATTCATAAATAAATATATTTAACGTGAAAACAACTTAAAAACGAAACACATTATATGTATATAGTGAGAATGGTTAGAGCATCTAAGACTTCCGCAGAAAAACAAACCGCCGCCCCTGTTTCAACTCCAGTTGTTGCTGAAGCAACAAAAGCACCTCGTGCTAAGAAGGTCAAGGCTGCTGAGCCAGTCGTTGCCCAAGTTGCCGCCCCAGCAACAACCGCACCAGTTGAATCCACTGAAGCATCATCTGTTTCAGTAAAGATGACTGAGTTCAGTGCTAAATTACAACAATTGGTTGGATTATTCTCAACAGTTAAGAACGATTTCAAGACCCTTGAGAAGACTGTCTCTCGCGACTTAAAGGCAGCACTAAAGGCTTCCTCAAAGAGAAAGCGTGCTACTGGCAACAGACAACCATCTGGTTTCGTAAAGCCAACCTTAATCAGTAATGAGCTTGCTGAGTTCTTAGGTAAGACTGTTGGAACTGAAATGGCCAGAACTGAGGTCAGTAAGGAAATCAACAAGTACATCCAATCCAATAACTTAAAGGACCCAGCCAACGGTCGCAAAATCAACCCTGATGCTAAGCTTTCAAAGTTATTGAAGTTAAGTAAGACCGATGAGCTTACATACTTCAACTTACAAAGATACATGAAGCATCACTTCATCAAGGCAACCGCCACCGCTTAAATCTAAACTAAAAAATACCATAAAAATATGAACAACTAATAAAATATAAAAAACTATAAAAAATGTAAAATTATGTAAAACAAAATAAAAATTGTAGCTTAGAGAATGATTTTATAACATAAAATACCATAAAAATTTTATGTTATAGATGTAAAAAATTGAATTACTTATTTGCGAATATTTTATATTCATCAAACACAACAACAACAAACGCAAACAATGGAAGCTCGTCAATTATTAGCCGAATTTAACAAAATTCAAAAACCAATTCAAACCGCGGTAGAGTCGAATCATTATGTCGAATTAGGCTCAGTTGAATTTGTAGAACAAGATACAATGGAATCATTAAAAATCAAAGTTATTCCATCATATGGATTCCACAAAGGACAAGAATATTTCATTACCTTACAACTTCGTACCAATGACTGGCCATTCGTCTTCATCGATTCGGTATTATTTGATACCATAAAAACAAATCAATACTTGAAAAATAAAGGAAGAGTTGGTTCTCACAAAGGTATTTGTATTAAGAACTTATCCTATGCCTATAATTTTACTAAAAATTTCAAGGAAATTTGTAATAATCAATGGGAAAATTATTTATTCCAAATCATTACATTATTCAATAATTTCCAAAATGATTTCGAAAAAGGCAACGGTATCAAATCAAATTTCAAAGAATTATTAACAACATCCGAATGGATGGATTTATAAAAATTAAAAATAAAAATTAAAATTAAAAATAAAAATTAAAAAAGTTAGTTCCAAAAGGTACTCTCTTTTTTTACGCAAATATTTAAATTCTACTGTAAACGATATAAATATGATTACATAATACAATTTATATCCATGTCTCAACCCACCGAAACGATTGATAACAATGATGATATATTTATGAATGATTTTCATAATGAAGAACAACAGCATCCACCACAACCACCACCAGCAGCATCCGAACCGACTGAATCAAAAAAACCTTTATCTGTAAAAGAGAGTCAAGAATTAAATTTTATGGATAAAGTTAAAAAATATGTATCAGAAAATAGAACAAGAGTTTATATTTTAACTCCTTGTTATGGTAGTTTATGCTTTGTAAATTACGTATTATGTTTACAATCTACTTTTGATTTATTTCGTAGTGTAGGTATTGAACATAAGGTTGAATTTTGTAGAAATGATAGTTTAGTCTCCCGTGCTCGTAATAATTTAGTAGCCAAAGCGATGAATGACCCACTTATGACTCATATTTTATTTATTGACGCAGATATTACATGGGAACCTGTTGATGTTTTAAAATTAATTATATGTAATAAATCATTATGTGGTGGTGTATATCCTATCAAACATTATTATTGGGATAAAATCGTAAAAGATTCAAAAGACCGAAATGTTATAAAAGAAATGATTGATAAGAAAAATAATTCACAATTTGCGAATCGTATATCAGATGAAGATATGATAGAACACAACTTATTACGATATAATATCAATTATATTAATAATATGCTTTCCATTGAAAGTAATTTAGCAAAAATTAGACATTTAGCTACAGGGTTTATGATGATAAAACGACCAACTATCGAAAAAATGTGTAAAGCATATCCTTCCACTAAATATGTAGATGATGTCGGTTTTTTAAAAGGCTCTGAAAATGACCACGCATATGCGTTATTTGATTGTGGAGTAGAAGACAATCATTATTATTCAGAAGATTGGTTATTTTGTCATCGTTGGACAAAAATGGGTGGTAGTATTTATTTAGATGTCACTATTAATTTAATGCATACTGGTAATGTAGATTTCAAAGGCTCATATTTGTCCACTATTATTTAGAAAAATACAAAAAAATTACGTCAATATTATACTGACGTAATTTATCGCTTTACAAAAACAAAGCCTTCTGGCTCCATGATTTTATACAATTTTGGTAAATTCAGTTTTGTTTCACGATTTATATTATTCACTTCCCATTTTATCAGTTCATCATTCAAAGATACTTGGAATAACTGATATGTTCGTAATAATAATTCATAATTTTTAATATATTTTGTATTTTTCACTAACCATACATAAAAGTTATTCGGCTGTTTATTTTCATGTTTCATTTTTTCAACATATACTATATATTCATAATACCATTGTATCGTTTCATACAGCGATGTTTCATTATTCATATTATAATCGGTTCCTGATAATACTATGATTTCCTTAAATATTTTCGGCGTCATTTTTAATTCTGATATAATTCTGCTCGTATCATATAATATTACAGTGTGATTCAATAAACTAATATTTCGAATTACATAATTACATCCATATAGAAACATATCCATATCATCGCTTACGCACCCCCATGCCTTTTCTGTGAACAACAAATACGCACATAAATTATCGGCTTCGCCTGGTGCGTCATAATATAATACCCCATATGAATCTAATAATTCTTTTACTTTGTGTAAATCTTCTTCTTTAATTCGAATGAATTGTTTTTTTAACATTTCCATTTCCCATTTTTTTTCTTCTTTTTTGATTTCATCGGTTTCAGTTTCTAATGATTTTTGTATTTGTAAATATTGTTGTTCTGCTTCTAATTTATCTAATCGCCGTTTGATTAATAATTCCTTTTTTTCAGGAGGCGGTTTTCCATCAAATATAAATATAGGCGTTATTTTATAATGTTTTAAAACAGATACAAATAAATACATACTTTCTATCAATGTATTTCCAATGAGAAATTTATACATATAAATACTAGCGTCTATGACCAGGGTTTTCCCCGATAGTTCTTTTAAATGTGTTTTTTTTATGGATTTTTTACTACAATTATCTAATAGAAATTTATTTAAATTTTTTATCCCCATTATGCTTGGTGTGTTATTTGTTGTACATAATGACTTGATGTGCGGGTTCAATTTTTCACAATCGTATAGGTTGAAGTAATTCTTTTCTATCTATAGTGTAATGGAATCATTTATCATTGGTTTAAAAGAAAAATTCAACGAACATTTTAAAAATCCTGTTAGGTTCTCTTCTACTTCTAAAAAATTAATAAATGAAATTGTAAATTTAATTATCGAAAGTAATGATTTTTATGAAAGCCATAAATCAAAAATTCATATAGAGAAAAATACTACAATGCCTGAATGTAATATGATGGATATTATTCCAACCAATATCATAAAACATATAGAGAACATGAAGGCAACCAATTACGTTTACAAATTTAATATACATTCAAAACAATACACTGTTTCGTTTTATACAAATTTTACTGATGAAATCATACAAGAATATATTAAAAAAGTCTATATGTTGTTATATATTGTATATACTTATGCGAATAAAGATTGTTCAAAAAATTTGAATATTTATTTATATTTAACAGATTTGAAAAAGGTTCTCCCTACTCATACAAAAGTTTTAAAACAGGAAAATGTAAATACTGCTTTTACTACTTCTTGTAAACCAAACGCAGAGATTGTTTTATTTCGTCATGAAGAATGGTTCAAAGTTCTCGCTCACGAATGTTTTCATTGTAATGGATTAGATTTTTCTAGTGCTGATACGAGTGATTGTGATAAAACTATCTTGGATATTTTTCCCGTATCCGCGGATGTTCGTTTATATGAAACTTATTGTGAAATGTGGGGGGAAATGATAAATGTTTTATTTATTTCATACTTTTCTATAAAAAAAATAGAGAACATTGAAATATATATTTACAAAATTATATCCAAAGGAGAACTTTTATTACAGAATGAACGTATGTTCTCTATGTTTCAAAGTTCAAAAATTCTTCATTTCTTCGGAATAGATTATAAACAATTATATGATAAACAAGATATGAATTCTCATCGAGTGAGACAAATCAAATATAAAGAAGAAACTAGTGTATTATCATATTATATACTCAAAAACATTTACATATTTTTTATGAATGAATTTGTCGAATGGTGTGTTGAGAACAATAAAGATAAATATGGTAATGAAAGCTTAGTTTTTACCAAAACAAAAGAAACTATGAATAGCTACTGTGAATTTATTAAATGCCGTTATACGAACTATAAATTCGTGAATTGTGTACTGGATTTTGAAAAATGGTTGGATTGTTCCAGCGATATTCATCCGAGTATTTATAACAGTATGCGAATGACTGTCTACGGGGATAAGTGAAAAAAGGCTTTCACCCTTTTTCTTTTTTTATTTTTATTTTTCTAATTCATTAAAGATGTTTCGCGTAAGAAGACATTTGGAATTCCAGTGGTAATTTTATGAACCCCATTATCGCAATGAGTAGTGTCTAATTCATCAATCGTCATTGGAGCACACTCATTAAATGTTGACTTATAGTTTGATAATTCGGCTTCTAATTCAGCAATGCGAACTTTTTGTTGTTCTATTAATTTTTCCATAAATTCGTTGCTAGCAATCAATTGATGAATATTTAAATCAGGAACTTTGACTTCTTTGATTGGGGTTTTGTTAATACGAACCGCAAAATATCGTTTTAATCGAGGATTGTTCGCAGAATAAATGAAATGACGATTGCGTGAATCGTTATATCCATCTATTTTTACTTCTTGAAGTTCTCCATCAGCTAAACTACTCATATGAAGTTTACCACTACTGTATAATTCTTCAAAATGAATAAACGCAGATACCCTGTTATTGTTGTTTGCGATTGGTTTAGAAACATAATCAACTCGTGATACTTTTCCCCAATTCATTTTTTCGAAAAATTCTTTCATACTTTCTTCATCAAATAATTGTTTTCCTTGTAATACCATATCGGATGGTAATACTGGAATGTATAAACTGTTCATTGATGCGGTATTGGTATTGAATTCCATTTCTTGTTTGTTGTTGTTGTTGTTTGTTGTTTGAGCGCTTGTTGTTGTTTTTGATTGCTCTTTATAATTAGGTAAAAAAGGAATTCAATTTTTTGATAAATTTAGGATAAAAATACCAAAATATAATCTATTGTTTAGATATATAATGTCCGGAAGTTTAAACTCTAGCAATTATGAAGTTATCAACACTGAAATATGTGATTTATTAAATACTGGAATGTATTCATCAGTAGCTATTAATATTTATTCGAATTCTAAATGCACATTAATAGCGCAGGATGAACAAGGAAATGATTTAACCAATAAAGTTATATTAAATGTTTCAAAAATCTCAGCACATAAAGATGATAATGGTAATGATGTAAATGATAAAATTACTTTCACATTTAATGATAATTCTACATTAATTTTAGACGATGAATTAGATAATTATTGGTATATATTAACAGGTATTCCTATGAAATTTACTAAATTTTAAATATACAATCATATATTCATACGAATAATATATGATTATGCTTTTTGTAATTGACGACGAACCTTTATTAATAATTCATCTACCTCCGCTGGATTTCCTGGTTTAAAACGCATCAATTTAGCATTTTTCGTTTCCATTAATATTTTCTTCAAATCTAAATTTTGCGAAAATTTAGCCATCAAAGCCTTTAATCGCTCTTCTTCATGTCTTGGATTTTGTTTCACTTCATAAAAATCTTCGTCTACCACAATATTATTGGGTATACTCTGCTTTAATTTATATTTTTTATTTGGTTTACTTCCCACTTTCTTAGCCAAAGCAACATCATTACTTAATTCACTTTCACTATCTAATGAAAATTGCGCATAAAAATCTGGGAAACCTTTCTTATATTGTGAACCTTGGAAATAATGCTCTACCGAAGCCCATCGTTTTCCATCTACTGTAAATGGCGAAACCCAACAATCATCTATCTTTTTTCTCCAATCTACACACATCTTATCTTTGTTCAATATATTAAAATCGGTCATCTTTTCTTTCTTGATTGATTCGCCTGAACCTTTTCCTGCTTTGGTATGTGCTGACTTAGAATAAAATACAAACACTGTCTCAGGGTCATATTTATCATAATCAAAATCTTCTACATCATCTACTGGTGCGCCTTCATCCGCAGGCAAGCCTAATTTTGTTTTGAAATTACGAAATTCCTTGATTAAATAATAAGGTCCAGAATTCTTCTCCATACATTTATTTATGATTAACACTTTTATATCATACGGAACTTCTGAAAATTTAAAAATCTTCTTCTTTTTATAGGTAATTAACTCATAATGATTCACATCATAATCTGCTATAATATAATAATCGGGTGAAAACTTCCCCTGTTTTTCTAAATCAGTATCATTCAACTGACCACACTGTAATACTGAATGAATATCACCATTTTCATACGAATTTTGCGACATAATAATAATTTTAACATTCAATAATCGTTCTAATGTCGAGATTGCCCATGTATCTGCCCAATAATGCGATGTCTGTATATACGCTTTTAATTTTTCCAAACTATCTATTCCCTCCATAAATTTAAATTCTTCAAGCAATTCTTTCACATCTTCTTTTTCTACTTTTATTTTATTGTATTTTTCAATAACGTCTTCCGCTTGATTCAATAATTCTTTACTTTCCTCCTTTGACTGTGTTCGTTGATTTCTTTTCTTTAATTCACTACCTATTTTTTTCAAACCACCCATCTGTTTATCTTTATCTTGTAATTCACTCAAAAAACTAATATACAATGTGCGATATTGTTCATATAATTCTTCGGTAGCTTCATTTGCTAATAGTGCTCTCAATTTATCGATTGTTGTATGATGACCTATTTGTTCATAAGCTTTACATACCGTTTCAAAAAAACAATTACCGTCCTTATTTGTTTCTTCTATATCATAATTGTTATTTTTCATAAATGTCTCTATCCATTTATTTTTTGGTTTTTCTACATATTCGTCTTTCATTTTTTCACTATCTTCTTTGCTTTCTTCTGGTAAATTTGAGGCATGTTCTGTATTATCGATTTCAAAAACTCCTTCCTTCAACGTTTCATCAGTTTTTTCTTGTTGTTTTGATTTTTTGTCTTCGGTTATATTTAATTTAAAGACGTCTTCATTCTCATCTTCCGAATTATCTTTTTCCATTTTATCATCCTCTTTGTCTACTATTACCTCGTCTGCTTCAGGTTCTTCCTTTACTGTTTCAACACGTACTTCTTTATTGTTCTCATTATATTCTTTGATTAATTCTCGCACATAATTTTCATTGTTGAAATACAAAATATTCCCTTTTTTTAAATCTATATCATTATCCGTGTCTAAAATATTGTTGAACTTATCACTTTCAATTTCAAATATACCTATCTTACACGCGACAATATTTCCCAACAATAAATAAATGGAATAAAATATAATACCTTTTTCTTGTTTGGTAAACAGCTCCTTTCCTAATGCGATTTCTAAATCATTATCATATAATTGAATATCATATACTGTCGATTCATAATCAATATCACTTTTATCTATACTATTTAATTCTGAATATTCAACTTCGGGATTTATAATAGATTTTACCATTTATTTATATATTATATTTATTTTTTATTTCCAAATCTTTATATTCATTACGACTTCAAATTATCTAAAACATCCATATATTTAAATATAGCTCGACTTGAAATGCTTGGTTTATCCTTAGCTTTCAATTGAGAACATTTCGTCAAATTATTCACAATACTCTCCCATTTTGTTTCACTTGCTATTTCTGCCTTACTATTCGTTATTAAAATAAATAAATTTTCCGTTATTTCTTCTACTTCATTCAATTTATTTGGGGTATCTATGTATGAAAATACTAAATCTTGTAAATATAAAATGATATCTATAAATTCAGCGGTATTTACCAAATTCTTTTTCATTAAATTCACAATAAACAAGGATAATGCTTTTCGTTTATCATTTATTTTATTATAATTACAATACTTATCATAATCAACCGATGAATCAACATATATAATTTCTCGTATACCTTCTTTATATTCTGTTATATAGACCTCTATCACTGTTTTAAAATCTGGATATTTATCACATAATTCTTTATATAAATTCGCATACAATTCCGAAAAATATTTATTTGTACTCGCTATATCAAATATGGATTTCACTACTTTACTCATGTCATCCAACAAATTTTCGTCATTTTCCGCTACCATATTATGAATATATTCTATAATTTGGTCTTTCTGTGTATCATAATTCTTAGTCGTTATTTTATTTAAACAAATACGTATATCGTTCAATAATTTATCTATGCCTTCCTTTTTATCTATTTTCGTTATTTTAAAGGGGTTCGCAACACGTATACTCTCCCAATCTTCATTCTCCCCTTTTTTCGAGTGATTCATCTTGTATTTCTTATTTACAGTGCTATATTGATTCCCCTTTTTATAGGGTCGTTCTGTAGGATACTCATTCGCAGGTGCAGGAGATTGAGTACTAACAATCGAATCGATTTCACTCGATAATTCAAAAATAATTCTTTCTATATTTAATGGCAAAGTATAATCGAAACCATCAAATAATATTTGTTTAATATCTTCATTTGTATATCTGTATAATGTAGTCATTATATATTTACATATTGCTAAAATTTTATATCTATTCAAACAAATATTATATTTACCATAAGGAGAACCTGCGTTTGTTAATTACAATTATATTATGTAAATAATATAATGTTTGCTGGTATCTGTGATATTTTACAAAACCCCATTACAAATGATTCTATCAATATTGAAAAAAATATTCGCAATAAAGAGAACATGGTTCATAATTTCAAACTACCCATACAATATTTAGATAAATCACAGTTATATTCATTGTCTGATACTGTATCAAATGATTTAGAACTTATTTCGGTAGAAAATGAAAAACAAAAATCTATGTATCATTATTTATTTAAACCTACCCACGAATTCGCTGAAAAATTAATTCCCGAATGGAAAAAATACTATACCACCAATACCGATTATTTAAATGATACGAAATCCGTTATCGAAAATATGGATATTTTACACAGTAAAACTGACGCATATGCTCTTGATTGTAGCAAAATAAAAGAAATATGGATGGAAACCAAATGTAATGCCGAATTTTTACCCAAATACAACTACATTGAATGGGATATGATTAAACATTTCAATCAATCACCTAAATTATTACAATTATTATCCTATGTTCAATTATCTTCTCCATTAATCAGTTTCATTCTACCGTTTATGTTGTTGTTTTTTCCATTTATTATTTTGAAATTTCAAGGAATTCCAATTACGTTTCACGGATATATTGAAGTGTTAAAATCAATCGCCAAACATCATTTTATCGGCAAGGCGTTGACGACTACTATGGGACAAATGTCATTTGATAAAATGGTATATCTTGTAGTCATGGGCGGGTTTTATATTTTACAAATTTATCAGAATATTACCATGTGTTCAAAAATGTATCATAATATGAAAAATATAAATGAACATCTATGTTTGATTCGTAATTATATAAAACATTCTATTCATAAAATGGAGAACTTTGTCTCTATCAATAAAGAGTATACATGTTATTTCGCGTTTTGTAAAGATATATCTCAACACGCAAACACATTACAACATTTTTATACGCTGATTGAGAACATTGAACCTTTTGGGATGACCTTCAAAAAAGTGAATGAAATGGGATATTTATTGAAATGTTATTATGAGTTATATTCGAACCAGGATTATGAACAAGCTTTATTATTTTCTTTTGGTTTTGAAGGATATATGAATAATTTATCGGGAGTAGCAGAGAACCTAAGAGACAATATTGTCTCTTACGCTAGATTCGATGTTTCTGGAAATTGTAAATTAGTAAAACAATATTATCCGCCATTGATGAATGAGAACCCAATAAAAAATGATTGTTCATTTGATAAAAATATGATTATTTCTTCTCCGAATGCTGGCGGAAAAACGACGATGATTAAAACAACTACGATTAATATTATTTTTACACAACAATTAGGTTGTGGTTTCTATCAATCTTGCGTAATCAATCCATATACCCATATTCATTCCTATTTAAATATACCAGATACCTCGGGTCGCGATTCATTGTTTCAAGCTGAATCTAGACGTTGTAAAGAAATTATTGATATTATTCAAGAAAGTAAACCAGATTCGCGTCATTTTTGTATTTTTGATGAATTGTATTCGGGCACAAATCCAAAAGAAGCGACCAAATCCGCTTATGCGTTTTTATTATATTTAGCCAAATTTTCTCACGTGAATTTTATGTTAACCACTCATTATGTTGAAATTTGTAAAAAATTCAAGAAATCAAATTGTATTGAAAATTATAAAATGAATGTGGAAATTTTAGAGAATGGCGTATTAAAATATACCTATAAACTGAAACGCGGTGTATCCAAAATTCAAGGGGCGATTAAAATTTTAGAACAAATGAATTATCCTACTGAAATTATTAATAGCGTTAAAAATTATTCCCAGAATAAAATGTAAGGATATTATAAGTTTCAAAATATAGAATGTTTTCTGGTTTATCTAGTTTAATGGGTTCTAATGTTCCCGCAATGCCCACTGGAGTACCTGGTGCCGCTTCATTACCGGCAGGAATTCCTGGTATGCCGACACCTAGCGCACCTCCATTATCTGGCGCGATTAACCCTTCCTCTCCAAATAAACCAAGTGAAGAAGCTTGTGTAGCAAAAGACCTGAAAGATTTATTCAATGCGTTATATGGTAAATCAAAATATTTCGCATTTAGAATGCCTTTGAATTTTAAAAAGGAATTTAAAACAAGTAATCGCATTTGTTATAATTCTGCGGGCATTCATAGAGATAAACCCCATCATGAAATATCTGATATTCAACGTTCATGGTGGTTAGTTGAAAAAACGGATGTTCCAGAAGAATACAAAATATTATATAGTTATACCCCTTGTAATTATTACCATACCGTTGATTACAAAAGTTCTTATTTCAAACCTCCTTGGATGACTGTCTCAAAAGGTGTATCTTATAATGATAGCGAAGACCCTGAACACCTTAAATTAGACCCTAAACCTAAACCAGGAAGTAATTCAAAAGAACCACCAAAAATAAAAATACCGTGGTCTAGCGCTTTACATTGTTTACAACCTATGAAGGACGATATAATAGAAACATTTAAATATAAATCATCTGCTTTCGCTGGCGGTTCAAACCGCAAATCAAAACGTCGTCATTTTAATCCTCGTCGCACTAAAACATACAAGAGAAACAACATAAAAAAATAATTGTAAAAAATATAATCATGTTTTTACAATTATTACAATCGGGATTGATTATTATTGGTTTATTTGCGGCATCTATTTCGACATCGTATTATATATGTGAAATAAAGAAACTGCCTTTTATAAATCCACTCTACCATAAAGACCAAAATATTAGACATAAATATTACTCACAAATAACACAAACGATGCCTCCTGTTTTTATAGGAACTACCTTATTGTTCAATCATGCGAGTCAATATTTTACGAATAATAAAATGAATACCTTTCAAACTGGAATATATATTGTATTATATTGCGTAATCATAGAATTTGTGTATTATCTTTATCATCGTATTATACATCATAACTTTTTTTATAAATCAATACATTCCAAACATCATGAAAACACGGTTATATATCCTATAGATTCCATTTATGTAGGCTCATTAGACATTCTCTTATATATAACCTGTCTACATATACCTATTTATATCTTACGCGTCGATTTATTTATATACTCTATATGTGTCTATATTTATGTTTTATTGGGATTCATATCACATTCAAGTATATTATATAATCATCATGTAATACATCATAAACTGTTTCGCTATAATTATTGTCTAGTCATCCCTATCTTTGATTTATTATTTGATACATATCGCGAACATTTGTAAAATATTTATTTTGGTTGTTTTTCGTATATCATGATTCGTTCATCCGTCTCTTTATGTTTTGTAACGTGCACATCTTTATTAAACATATGTTGTTGCGATTTTAATATAAAATATTTTTCCGTTATTTTATTCATATCACTCAATAAATCATAGGATTCATTCGTATTTTTAGAACCATATCCAGATAAAATATAACACATTTTTCCGCCTGGAACCAATACGTGATTACATAATTGTATGGTTTTTTCCCAATAACCATCCAACCATTCTTCATATGTTTTATATACATCCGTGCTTTGGTTTTCACTCTCGTATAATTCTAATTTATAATAAGGTGGACTGAAAAATACTACATCAAAATGTTCTCTATATTTGGTTAAAAATTCTTCATTTTTATATAGGTTCTCGGATGGTTCACAAAAAATAACTGTATCTTTCTCTGGATAAAACTCTTTGGCGAATTCTTCGGTTTTCTTACATACATCTGGTATAACATCCGTTCCAACATATTCTTTTACCAATGGAGATTCTAAAAACCCATAACAATACGAGGTCCACCCCAAGGTAGGTGTAAATATTTTACTTCCTTTCAATTCTATTTGATTTAAAGAATACACTAAATAGGGATTCATAATGGATGCTCTGAAAAAATAAGAGGAAAATACGCTTCCTATACGGCCTTTTTCAATATAATGTGATGCGCTGGGTGTTAATAATTTATAATCGATGACCGAATGTATATATAAATCGTTCAACACATCTATAAATGAATGAATGTTCTCTATTCCCGATTTGGTATTTTGTAAAATATCTTTATAATGAATATTTCGAACAATATTTTTGTATTTCAACTTGATGTTGTTATTCATTTCGTTATGTATCATCGGTGTGTCTGTAATATGTAATTTATTTTTATCGATGGATAATGATAATTTGTAAAAACGGGTTAAATAATTGTTGCGTTTTTCAATGTTCTCTAATAACAATTTGATTTTTGATATATCAATCGTTTTTCGTTTCATATAATCGGACAATGGTTCTTTTTTATTGCCGATTTTGACTTGTGCTATTCGTATAAACTCTTCCAATGTTTGTGGTTCTCGTATAAAAAGATTTAAAAATTCGGATAATTCTAAAAATTTCATTATTGTAAAATGATATTTTTATTTTGTTGCGATAACATATTTATCGACTAAATAAATGATAGGAGTTGATATTGTATTGTTTTTGATTGAATGATATGCGGTTTTATGTAAATGTACAATGTTCTCGTTATTCAACCATAACCATAGATTGTATACTATAAATAAACCAATCATTGCGTATATATCACTTGTTGAACTAGAAACATTTCGTAAAGTCCATAATGGATATACTTTAATACAGAGTTGAATGAGTATAAATAAAAAGATATAAATAATTGAATTATTGAAATAAATCATAGTGGATAACCTTAAAATGTTATGCAATAATGCTAAAAATAACGCGATTTTTGGATTGTAGCTGACTATTTTATATTCATACAACACATACCAAACAAAAATCCAATATGAAAATACAAAATCGAACCTGGGTATCATATAAGATATTAATAGATTTAATTTTACCGAGTTATTTATTATTTTTAGACCCACTAAAAAATCGAAAAATAAAGTAGTCGAGGTTTTCCGAAAATGGACATTTTAAAAATGTCCAATTTTCAAAAAGGGCCGATCACTTTTTTTTGGAAAAATGTGAATTTTCGATTTTGCAGTAAAATGCTGTAAATTACGTTTTTTTATTTTTCAATTGTTTGCATAAAATTTTTATTATTTTCTTTAAGAAAAGGTTTAGAGGCATGAAATTATTTCCACTAATAATATAAAATGGAAACAATTTCATGCCGAAAAATTAGAGTAAGTAAACATTCTAAAAATACGGCTACTATACAATGTGAAAATATAGAAAATGACCAAATAAAAACGACAGCATATCAAGATTCGGCATTTTTGGAAATGTATTGGAAAGATAAAAATGCCGCATATGTTTGTGAGCAGTGTAATTTTACTTGTTCAAAAAAATCAAACTTTCAAGTTCATTTAAACACCAATAAACATAAAAATAAAAATACGCGTGAAAATAATTGTAATATTTGTAATAAAGTATTCGCAACAAACAGCGGTTTATGGAAGCATCGTCAAAAATGTGTTAAACCACCGATTGATGAAGTAAGTGAACCAATAAATTCAGCAATAAAAGAAACTGCTCTTTGTGAAACCCAGGGAACAATGAATATAACGAATAATATTCCTATGAATTTGATATTAGAAGTTATCAAACAAAGTAAAGAAATACAAAATGTTCTCATTGAACAAAATAAAGAATTACAAACCAAATTATTAGAAAAAGAAAATAAATTATTAGAACAGAATGAAGAGCATCATAAACAATTGGTTGAATTGGCCAAGAAACCAAGTATGGTAAACTCCAATAATCAATTCAATTTGAATTTTTTCTTGAATGAAACATGTAAGAATGCTATGAATATTCAAGATTTTATTAACTCGATTAAATTGACTACTCAAGATTTTGAAACCACTGGTAGAATTGGTTTTGTAGACGGTATTTCTCGTATTTTTATTAATGAATTGAAACGATTAGAAGTAGAACGACGTCCACTTCATTGCACAGATATGAAAAGAGAAACCGTATATGTGAAAGATAATGATACATGGGAAAAAGAGAACCAAGAAAAGAAAAAACTGAAATGGGCAATTAATAGTATTGCTCAATTGAATTTGAACCAAGTTCAACAGTGGCAACAAGAATATCCAGAATGTATAGAGAACAACACAAAAGCAAATACTAAATTCACTGAAATGGCGATGATAGCATTAGGTGGAGTGGGAGATGAACAAGAGGCAAAATTCCGAGACAAAATCATGAAAAATGTGCTCCGAGAAATCGTTATTACGAAAGATGTATAATATTACAAAGCATATATAATAATAAGTTTATTCATTCAAGTAAAATTATTATTTTCCAGTGTCCCTATAAAAACAATAAAAAGTCCAAAAATAAAGTAGTAGAGGTTTTCGAAAAATGGACATTTTAAAAATGTCCAAAATTGAAAAAGGGCCGATCACTTTTTTTGGAAAAATATGAATTTTTGATTTTGCAGGGATTTGCAGTAAAAATCGTTTTTTTGGAAAAATGTTGTTTGCATAATTTTTTTATTGAAAAATGATTTAGCGATAAAATTTAGGAATAAAATGTTTCCTCATTTTATAAAATGGAAACGAAAATTACAGAACAAAATATGAAAAAATATAGTTGTGAAATTTGTGATTATAACACGAGCAGGATGACCGATTTTAATAAACATATGTCTACTAATAAACATAAAAATGTCGTTTTAGGACAAAACGTTTCCAAATTGGAAACCGAAAAATCCAATGAATATGTTTGTGAAAAATGTAATTATTCTACCACAGTATGTAGAGACTATAATAAACATTTATCTACTAAAAAACATTTAGATAACGAGACAGGTAAAATGAAAGATGAAAATAAATGTAATTGTGGTAAAGTATTTGTAAATCGTAGTGGTTTATGGAAACATCGCCAAAAATGTTTAAACGACAATGTATTATCAGTAGTGAAAGACGTATCAAAAGAAAGTATTACAAATAATATTCCTATGAATTTGATATTAGAAGTTATCAAACAAAGTAAAGAAATACAAAATGTCCTCGTTGAGCAAAATAAAGAATTACAAAATAAATTATTAGAGCAAAGTCAACAATTATTAGAAAAAGAAAATAAACTATTAGAAAAAGAAAACAAATTATGGGAACAAAATGAAGAACATCATAAACAGTTGGTTGAATTAGCGAAGAAACCAAGTATGGTGAACTCGAATAATCAATTCAATTTGAATTTTTTCCTCAATGAAACCTGTAAGAATGCGATGAATATTCAAGATTTTATCAATTCAATCAAACTAACCACTCAAGATTTTGAAACCACGGGCCGCATTGGTTTTGTAGATGGTATTTCCCGCATTTTCATCAATGAATTAAAACGTTTAGAAGTGGAACGTCGTCCAGTTCATTGCACTGATGTGAAACGTGAAACAGTGTATGTGAAAGACAATGATACATGGGAGAAAGAGAACCAAGAAAAGAAAAAACTGAAATGGGCGATTAATAGTATTGCGCAATTAAATTTAAATCAAGTTCAACAGTGGCAACAAGAATATCCAGAATGTAGAGAGAACAATACCACAGCGAATACCAAATTTACCGAGATGGCTATGATAGCATTAGGAGGTTTTGGAGATGAAGAAGAGACGAAATTCAGAGACAAAATCATGAAAAATGTGATGCGGGAAATCATATTAGATAAAAAATAAAATTATATTCCATTCAAAATATTTTGGAATATAATTTATGTGTTAGGTAAAAAATGTTTATTCATAAACTTTTGTATAGTGAAATGTGTTAATTCCACATTTTTAGATTCTTCTCCTAATAATTTTTGAAGACGTTCATCTGGTATTAAAATCTTTTTATTTTCTGGATTTTTTAAATTATTTTCAGAAATATAAGTCATCAAAAATTGAGTTACTTGGGTTCTAGCCCGTTTGCTACCTTTTTCACAGCCCATGAAATCACATAATTCATCACTAATGGTTACTGGTAAAGCAAAACCAGACTTTTTACGAGGTTTTTTTTGTTTGGTTTCTTTTTTCAAATAGCTTTTCACAAATTTATTAATTAACTTCTCAAATGTTCTAATTTCTTTGTTAATATCATCAAGTGAATTTTTCTGTTCCGAAATTTTATCTCGAATAAGGTCAAATTTGGCGATTAATTTGGTTAAATTCGCAGGTAAAATATCAGTTGTTTCGTCATTTTCAGGTTCAGTTGTATCCTCTATACGTTGAATGTTTTCCATTACAAATATATACTAATTATGTAGTATATATTTATATTGTTTTTTATATTATATTGATATCATTTTTCTATATGAGATTTATGCTTGAGTGTCAGGTCTTGGACCACGGCCTCCTCTTCCGCGACCACCTCTTCCTCCACGACTATCTACTGGACGTCTACGATGAACAGTTGTAAAACCGTCTTCACCAGATGGGGCTGCTGGTTGGTCAGGTTGAATACGGTATTTGCGGAATGGTTTTGCTTCACCCTCGACTACTGGGCGGTTAGAAACGCGAGTTTCACACATTAATTTACCTCCTTTGATACCAGTAATATTGGTTGCTTGGAATTCATGCTTTTCATTCGTAGTTTTTTCTAAGTTGAATTCAACATATTCACCTTGAACTAAATATTTGTATTGAGAGTTGGCTACACGAATCGCTGAATAATGAATGAAAATATCTTTATTTGATTGTTCGCCTTCAGTTACAGTAATAAAACCGTAGCCAGATTTGTTATTAAACCATTTTACTTGTCCTACAAGTCGTGGAGATGTTTCAGAGGATAAATCTTGTGTATTACTCATTGTATTACGCAATATACATATACATACACCAATTTTTTATATGGTTTTAATAAATAATTGTTTTATTCGTTCATATAAGGGTTCTTCCTCAAACTTGATAGAATAGCAATAGTGAATATAATTCATAAAAATGGGGTGTGATTCGGAATATAATTTATCCAAGTTCTCTAGTGATTTCAAATTTTTGCGCAATATATTGGTAGGGTGTTGTATATGAGTTTCAGTATAGCCCATCGTATCGCTAGGTTCTCTTTGTTTTTCCCAAGGAAGTGTTTCATATAATAAATATAAATAAATATAGCCAATCGAAATCAAATCATCACGACGTGAAGGTTCACAACCATTATGAATATGATAACTAACGAATTTGGGTGTTCCAATAATATTTTCATAGGTAGAGAACGGAATATGTTGTTTTTCATCTTGAACATAAAAGGAAGAGAACCCGAAATCAATAAGGAAAAGTTCTCCTTCTTTCACCATAAAATTATCGGGTTTAATATCACGATGTAAAATATATTTTTCGTGAATACTTTCTATGATTTGTAAACATTGGAGCATAATTCGAGAAATCTTTTCGGTGGTCAATACATTCTTTTTACAATATTCTTGTAGAGAACATTCATACAAAGGCATAACGAGCGACATATATTTATCATATGCACCATACCAATACACACAAGGAATACTGCGACAACCCTGATTATATAAATAATTCAAAATATTCGTTTCTGATTTTAATAATTTAATAGGAGAACTTATCATTTCTAATTTAATGGCTACAGGTTCTCTTGTTTTTTTATTATATCCTCTCAATACACTGCCGAATTGACCATTGCCTATTTTTTGTTCTACAATATATTTGTTATGAATGACGATTTCCATATATACAATTTGCGATATAGTTGTATATTAGTAGAATGATTTTTTTATTTTCTTTCGTAAATATCTATAGATAATATATAATGAAGGAATATTTATTTCATATAGAAAATGCGATGGATCATATAAAGAAACCAGTCTATATAAGTAGTTTAATTATCATACATATTATTTACGTTCTCGCCTTTTTAGGATTGGTGAATTATAATTCGATGATTGTAGAATATTTGAATATAGGAATACAAATATTTGTCGCTTTATTTTTGATGATAAAATTCCATCCATTTAGAACACACGAATTAAGGGAATTTGACGCACAAATTATATTTGGATGCGCCATATTTTTACTAGTCAATTTGGGGTTAACTGAGTATTTTTTACATTTTGCGAATAATATAGTTAACAAAATGGAAATAAAATTTAATTAGTAATATTATGAATGACTACTGATAAAATAAATGTTCAAGAAATATTTGAGAATGCGATGAGAGACCCAACACTTTTTTCAACCATTGATATAGAGAACCTATTGAGCTCAATCGAAAATGAAAAAAACGATTATTTAGAAAATAAAACGATGAATGATATAACCAATGATATATATGAAACGATTTGCGAATTGAATATAAGAACAGATATAGTGAAATCTATGTGTGAAAAACTCATAGGATATAGACACGTGGATGAAATACACGAATTACATAAAGGGAAACATATACGATGGATAAGAATGACGAATAAAACGAATTTAACCAATGGAGGTATCGTAGTCAATATCAAATTTTTAGATAATGGGACCCACGTAGTATGTAAAAATTCGCAACATTTTTTCAATCAAATAAAATTTGATGAATGTATTATTTTCCAAAAAATGACTCTAGAAGAACAATTAATATTAATGGCGTATGAGAACATGAAATAATCATATATTTTTACGTGTATTTTTACCGACTACACGCAAACATTTTTTCCGTGTTTTATTTGAACGTTGAGTTAAATAAAAGAACTCTTTCACGTGATACATCATTTTTTGGGCAACGAAAATATCTACTTCATTATTTTTATTTGTCGCAATGCGGCACCCATTATTCAAATCAAACCAATCCATCATAAATTCACGCAAATGAGTGGAATTATCGAAATGTTTGGATAATTCTTCTCCAGTATTCGATAAAAGAAAACGTTGAATCACCGTATCCGCGGAGAGTGAGTGATAATAACTACGCGGTTTTATATAATATACTTTTTCGTGTATCATATCTTTAAAAATATTATTATCAATAAAACATAATTCGGTTGATTTGGGTAATAAGGTGCATTTAATAAAATCATTATGTGTTTTTTCGTGAGTGGTTCGATTCACTTCAATGACCTTATTATTAATTTTAAAAGCATGGATAATATTATCAAACAAATCTTCTTTTAAATTCAATTTATATTTAAAATAATTTGTAATATATTGAACCCATGGTGGATTACACATATTGTTCGTATATACATAAATTTTATCACATAATCCTTTTTTCTTTTTGATGTATAAGTAATCTAATATATTGAAGATACCGAAACGTATAAATTCGGGGTATAAATCAAGTAATTTATTAAATTCGGATTGTTGTTCTTCCATCGTGAATAAAGGTTCTTTGCGCACTTTATTGATGCCGTTCCATAATACATATAAATCCGCGAAAGAACCAAGTGTTTCATCTAAATCAAATACAAACGCCTTGATATATTTTTTTATATATTGTTTTTGAAAACATTTTCCTTTGTAAATTTGTAATTGTTTGTAATCATTTTTGGAGGAAAACATACATAAATTGTGATATAATATAATTATATTATATCAAATAACAAATATTTTATCGCCCAGTTGTGCCACCGGTAGAACCAAAACCGCCCGAACCACGTGTGGTGTTCGATAATTCTTCTTCAAATACTAAACTGACAAATACTCTACAAAGTGTAGGGTGGCATATTTGTAATAGACGGGTGTTTTTTTCTAATACATACTCACTTTCATTATTTATGTTTAACCATCTCAGCGCGCCAATAAGTGAACCGCGGTATCCACAATCAATAATGCCTGTATGATTGGCTAACATAAGGGGAGTTTTCGATATACTTGAACGTGGGTGGACAGTGAAAGCGGATGGCGTATAGGTATTATTTTCGAAATAAACCATTTCGGTTTTAATTTGTAAATCTACGAATTTTGTTTCATATTTTTTATCAAAGGTTATATTTTTTGGAATGAATAAATCAAAGCCAGAATTAGGAAAAGGGTCATATTTCATAGAAGTATTATGGTTTGCTATAAGGTCTTTATACATATTGATTAATTCTTCGTTATCTTGATTCACGTATAATTTCAAAAAAGCGAATTTCTGTAAACCATCGTGTAATAGATTTTCATTTTCAGATAAAAAATCGATGATAGCTCGTTCTACAATGGTCATTCTGTGTATTATATACACCGCAACCTTTAATATATTTGTGGTATATTCTATTTAGCGTAAAAATAGAAAAATATATGTATAAATATATACAAATGGATACCATTCAGATATCTGACGAAAAACCAGTTGAAACTGCCGAAGTAGCTCCTGTTGTTGAAACGATGGAGAGAGAACCAGTGAAAAAGTGTTGCGTATTAAGTCCAAAAGTGAGAAGTGGTTGCCATTATTGTGTTCGTTGTTGGTCATTATCATTAAACAGTGTAGAAGGATGTTGTTCCATTCTATCCGCAGGTTGTATCTTGCTAAGTAATTTAGCTATTGGATGCAATAAATGTTTAGAACAATTGGATTGTGATGGTCATTAAACTTCAAAAAAATTACATGTATCAATATCTACATGTAATTACATATTCATTTGTTTGAATTTTTTCCAGGATACTTCCTTACCATTATTTATTTGGACACGTTCGTGTTCGTGTTCTTTATCAATATTGTCTGCGCGTTTTATCGCCGAATCAATATATAATTCTTTTAAAAATTTGCCGACTAATACTGAACCTTCGTGTTGGTCTACTTGTTCATCTTCAATCATTTTTAAAATCATCAAAATTTTGGTCATAATACGTAAATCCAACTCGTCTTTCAATAATTTGTTGAAAATATCGGTGTAATTATTGAATAAGAAAGCACATTCTTGTTGACTAACCGCAGTAAATTCTTCAAGATTGCTTTTATATAATGCTGCATTCGATTTTTTTAGTTCATTCATTTTGCGAATATCATTACGAATGAGTACGGAATGCTTTAATTTACGAATATTTTCGGTGTTATTTTCACATTGACTTTCGTCAATTAGGCGTTTCAAGTCAAGACTTTCTTTACCGTTCATGATGAATATATATTATAAAGAGTTTCTTTTATGTATTTTATCATTAAAAAATATATTCATTCTATTTATTTAGAACATTATGGAAAATTCAGAAATAGCACGCAAAATACCAACGTTATCAGAAAGAATGATAAATGGAGTATTACTTATATTATCGTTCTCCTTCGTATTTTATATGTATGGAAAATATGATTTATCATTTGCTGAATATTTAAAAAACGCGTTTTCAAAAGCGGAAGAATATGTGAAAACGACATTCTACAAATTATGGTTAAATATGAAGATGCGAGGAAATGCGATAAAAGTGAATTACAATGATTATGATAATATTTTCGATAATACTTTGGATATAGATTTCGAAACGGCATAAGAGAACGTTTAGGCAAAAACAATCATTTTGTGAAGAAAAATATCTAACAAATAAATATATTGATATATGAAATTCAATACCAATTTAGTAATAGCCGCCGTAGTTTTTGTATTTGTAGTATTATTTTCAATTGGGTGCTCTTGCACAAAAGTAAGTCCATACTACAAGGATAATTTATTCCCAAAATATTTTAAGTATGAAGCATTCGAACCAATGAATGATGAAAAGAAATCATTCGCATCATGGGTATCTGGAAATGCCGAAGTAAAACCAGCAGAACCTGTGAAAGTAGAAGGTTTCCAAGGTCTTCAAAGTGCTCCTTTTGAAGTTCAAGGAGTCATTGATGTGTTTTCACAAGCACAAGGAAGTCCTAGTTGTACACCAGTACCATATTCCAATTCGATGGGATTTTTATGTTTAGATGATAAACAAAAGGCACTTTTAACCACTCGTGGAGGAAATGCTAGTGGAAAACCAATGGAATTAGGACCACAATAAATATTTCAAAATCATAACTATTTGAAATATTTTTCTATCATAATGTATAATGAATCACGAATATATATCATATATAATAAAATTAAATGGTATATATGATATACTGTGTGCTATTTCAATATTGAAATGGGTCTCTATCCCATATATCAAAGATTTACATTTATCGATGATAAAAGAAAACCAAAATATATTATTAGAACGTTTTTTCGCTTATTGGATATTCACGTATGGAATAATACGATTATCCAATAATTATTTGTTAATTACATATTCATATCTAATAGAAGCATTTGTTTTCGCATATGAATATTATCAAGGAACAGTGTATCAAGAAAAAACGATTTTTGTAATTATAACTTCATTACTATTCGCATATTTAACATATCAATCTATCCAATAGATTATTTCGTGCTATATGGACATTCTTCCAAACCGATAGCTATATTGGCTAATTTATCGGCATTCGCATTTCCAATTGAATGAATATCGGTATTATCGGTATGCGCACGTATATGGTTAAAACGAATATTTGTTTTGTTTTTATATAATTCATATACGGTTTTCACCAAATCTTTATTAGGTATCTCCATCGTCCATTTTTTTCGTTCACATTTCTCGCCATACGTAGACACGCATTTAATTGCGTATTCTGAATCGGAAAAGATTACAATTTTTTTTCCAATGATTACATCGGTTTCTATGAGCGGATATGTTTCTATAATAGCGGTTAATTCAGCAACATTATTGGTTTGTTTTCCTGTAATTTTTTTAGATAAATTGCGCGGGTCATTTTCACCGAAATAAATGCCTATTCCAGCATTGGCGGTTTTTCTACCATTATTTGAACACGCACCATCGGTATATACACAATAATCGGGCGTAAAATCAAATTGTGGGGATTCTACCACTGGTTCACCAATAACACCAGGCGTATTTATACTAATAAAGAATTCGGCTTCGGGACGTGTAGCAAACTTTTTATATATCGGTTTTTTATAACCTTTTACTGAATCATAACATTCTGCCCAAGTCAGAAAAATACCTGGAGTTCTACCGTTTGCTACTGCGTAAAACATTTTATATACTATACTGCTATTTTTATGTATTTACATGATACATAAAAATTTATTTCTTCAATTTTACATGTGTTTACCTGGTATTCCTGGTAAATTGGATGGATTTTTATCATTGGGAAGCTCATTCGGCCCTTCATTCGTATTCGTAGATGTAAAAGGAAATCCTTGTTCTGCGCAATAGTCAAAATCCCACGTATCATAGGTATAAGGCAAATCATCACTCCAAGGATGAATAAAATCATAGAAATCTTTATTGGTATATTCATCGTTTGTATTCAAAAAATTGGAGAATTCTAAAACATCATCTTCATTATGACCATCGCAAATAACATCCAGAGTACATGTAGGTAATGTTAAATCCCCCGCACCCGCAACATTCGACCAATCGCAAA
>Ga0214923_10000540_pt1 | contig 56939 bp, 42 predicted proteins | sample LL1510_MetaG_FD_177993 | JGI IMG/M metagenome (GOLD analysis project Ga0214923, IMG submission 177993) | Freshwater microbial communities from Lake Lanier, Atlanta, Georgia, United States - LL-1510 | ecosystem: Environmental > Aquatic > Freshwater > Lake | place: USA: Georgia | collected...
ACAAGTGTTAAAACATCAATGTTTCTAGCAGCTGCAAAACCAACAAGCGAGGGCCATTCTTCACTGTGTTCAATAATTACATCTTTGAGTTCTTGGTCTGTCATATTGATAATATTTATGTTGAACTATTGTTTAAATCTACTGTTTTTTTTATATTTTTACATAGCTAGGAGCTGGAAACAGAATTTCTGGCCAATAGGATAGCAATGAATTTATGGTTTTTTTCTGTATTAATGTATTGTCAAGTGTAGCTACTTCTTTATCAAGAAGTTCCTCAACAACAGTAATTTCAAAAACGCTGTCATTATCATTGTTTTGTTGTGCAGCTGTTTTTTCTTCTGATAGAACGGTTTTTGCTTCAGCTATTTTTTCTAAAATTCTACTTTTAACTGCATCGCGTAGTTTACTGCATGCCGGCTCTTCATTAATCTTTTCAAAATCCGCCAAAAGCAGATCTTTAATATTAAACTGATTAAAGTATGCAAGATTTTCTAAGTATCTGAAAACAAGCAAATCGCTTAGCCAGAAAGGCTTTTTAATGCCATCATTCATTTCTATTGGCCAGTATGAAAAGATTAAATTTAAACTCTGTACTTTCTTCAATTCTGCAACCATGCTGTCTACTAATTGTTTTGCCTTGACGCTATCATTAAGTTGACGCTTAAGATAGCGATACACTACTTTTCCCCATTTCTCTGCAACATGAGAAACAACTTCCGGTGTGTCTTGATACAATTCGTCTATTGTGATTTCAAAAAAGCGTAGAATATACAACGACCCATCAATTATATTGTTTTCTATGCTGTAATTAAATTCAAATAAATTTTTCCCTTTGCCGAGTTTGTACATTTTTCTGAAATATTTTAAAAGTGACGGTTTAGTTTTAATGTAATCTATTCTTGGAAATTTGTTGAGCTCAACAGGCTCCATTGTCACCGCGTCGATATAGTTGTTTTTTGTTTTTTGAATGAATCTAAAATAATCTTTGTCTGTATCGTTATATACACCTCTGATAATAGCTCCAACCTTGAAAGGCTTTAATACTTCTTCAAATTGGGAAAATATCTGTACCATTATATTGATATATAAGTTTTAAAAAAGGAAAATCTAGACGTATTATGTGTTAGCGGCTCTGACGTAATAATATTGAGGTATGTTTATGTTGTTTTGATTGTTTGCATCGCGGCAACCAAAGTTATTGACAACATAAAGGCTGTGTGTTGATGCTCCTGCTAATCCGCCGATAGTGTAATCGCCATTAGCATTAATAGATCTGTCTAACGCACCGTTTCTGTATATTGTGGCAGATGATGCTGCGGTGCCACCATAAGAACCCATGTCCACATTAATTTTAATGGAACCACCTTTGCAATCTAACCATCTAAAAGCCGGCTGACTCCAGTATCCACCTACGCAAGGGGGTGGAGGAGCAGTTAGTAATACAACATTTACAACAGGTCGAGGAGGCCCGGGTATGGTGAAATTAATTGTTCTAGTAGAATTGTAGTTTCCGGTAACTTGCCCTTGTAAAAACCCGCCATCATAAAATTTTACTGTGACAGAGCCAGATGTAGATGTCGAGCAGTTTTGCCCGCCGGGGTTAAAATCATTACGAAATGAACGGGTATGTGAACTACCTCCAATTGGTGTAAAGTTTGTATGCCATGTCCAAGTGTAGTTATTGGGGTTACTTTTTATTCGATCAAAACGTCTTCCTTCTCCGCTAAACTGCATAGATACAGAGAAGGTTGAGCCATGTGGTGGTGATGCAGTTGTGGTTGACGCCTCGCCAACTGCACTAACTAAAAAATCTGACATTCTTATGTCAGCTGCTGGTCCTCCATTGCATGCTTCTAGTGAAGGTCTGTTAGCGCTTGTAGCAGTTTGAAGTTTTTGTAAGCTTAAATTTGATGGCATGATTACTCCTTAATTTTTTCGCTAAGCTCTTTGATAGCTTCAACAAGTAATGGAATAACCTTTTCATATCTTACTGCTTTAAATCCGTTGTCTCTTGTAGCAACAATTTCAGGGAAAATACTTTCAACTTCTTGTGCAACTAAGCCAATATCATTACCTTTGAAGGTTTTAAAGTTTTCATCCCATTCAAATTTAATTCCTCTTAGTTTCTTCACCTTATCTAAAGCGTTATCAATCCGTACAATGTTTTTCTTGAGTTTCACATCAGATGTTGAGTATGCAATAACATCTTGTGATGCGCTGATAACACCGTTAGTCTGTAGTGAGCCATTAATAGTGGTATTACCGTTAATAGTGACTGGGTTATTCTGACCTGTAGGACCAAGTCTAGTTGTTGATGCAGTTGTGAATGCACCTTGAACATTTGCAGTGCTGTTAACATTGAGTGTATTGAGGGATGCTGTGTTGTTAACAACCAAGTTTAATAAGGTTGATGTTGCTGCTGTAGCATTCAATGTACTGTTGATTGTTGTAGCACCTAGTGTAGTTGTACCTGCTGAAATTGTACCTGCTTGTAATAACCCAGTGATGTTAGCAGTATTAGATATTGTTTGACCGTCAACTGTTAAATTAGTGTATATTCTGCCAGTTGATGCAAACAAACCGCCTGTGCTTGTAATGTTACCTGTGACATTCAGCGGTTGCGATAAATTTGTAAGACCGCTAACTGTTAAATCACCGCCTATTTGCGCGGTACCGCTACCAATAGTCCTGAATGTACCTACTACTGTAGTTAAATCTGATATATCAGCGCCTAAGACACTGCTCTCTCGAACATCTAGAGAGCTATAAATGGTGACAGGTGAATACATGGTTGTAGCACCATTGATTCTAACTGTGGAATTGCATATCATGGAGCCATTGGCATTAATTGTATCTGCAGCTTGATCACCTAATGTGGCAGTACCGTAAACTGATAAATTACCATCAACTCTCTCATTTCCGTTTATTCTAGAATCACCAGTTGCACGAAAACTGCCAGTTAATTCCAATCCCCGCTGATCATTTTGCAGAACCATCTTGTTCCCTGCAGCTTGAATATCAACAGTACCTGCATTGCCTGATCTAATTACAACTCTGCTGTTTAAAAGCGCGGGGTTAGGAGAAATAAAGAAGCTACCAGAAACACAGAAATTCGCTGTGTCAGTCCCTTGCAAGAAAATCTGTTCTGGGTTGGTATTGAATCCAAAATATGGCCCGTCTTTAATAGATACTACAGGGTTGTTACCTTGTGAGCTTTCAAACCGCGCCAATGTTTGATTAGCTGTAGGTGACCCTTGTCTAACCAACATTGCACACATGTTTTCATTAAAGTTTAATACACTTAGTGCACTAGTGGTGGTGACTGTGGTATCAAGATATGTAGTAGTTCCCATTACAGACAAATTACCAGAAATGGTAACATCGTTATTAAATGTAGCATCATTAGCTAAAACACTGTAAGCTGATAACGTACCATCAACAAATGTATTTCCATAGATGCGTGATAAACCGTACACTCTGAAACCAGGGTTAGCATATGTTAATTGAGTAGCTGTAGGATTAATTAAAACAAACCCACCTTGTGTGATAGTAAACTGTGGTTGTTCTAAGAAGCCAAGACGGCCAGCGCGTATGGTTAAATCATCACGACCGCGAATATGAAGATTGCCGCTAATAGCATCAAAAGTTGTACCCAATGCTTGTGGATTATATGCATAGGTTTGTAATTGATAGCCATTTACTGAGCTGTTTACAAATATGTTGTCTTGTACATTGAGTTTTGCACTTAAATTGTTGGTTATAGTTCGAGTGTTGATGTTACCAACATAAAAACTGCCATGGGATGCGCATAAAGAGAGATATCTTGAATCAAAATCTATAACATTGTATCGTTTTGTAATAGAGGTGGGTGCAAGTGTACCAGAATCGTTATAGGCAAGAGAAAATGGTGCTGCTAGTAATTTTGGTGAGACTCTGTATTCACCATTTTGGCTTTTCTCTAAACTGTTTTCGTAAACCTGAGGGTGTACAGAATAAACACCAGTTCCTTTGGCGTAAGAAACCAATTCTTTCTTTGTAATATCATACATCAAGTCACCGTCTTTTAAAAACGGTACATAATCACTAGGTGTTGAAACACGCCCGAACATTTTGTTACCAACAACATGTCCACCTGGAGTAACGCCGTCTCCGACAAACAATCTTGCTTGATCAATTGTATAGCCTAATTCACCTTCTGATAATACAATTTTTAAACGTTCTGACTCTTGGCCGCGGCGAACAATTAATTTTACAACTGTATCATTAGTAATTTCTATTGCCATAAATTATGTTCCTATTGTTAGTGCCCTGGTAACTGGGTTAATGTACAATCTACCGGGCCCAGGGTTAAAGTAGCTCAAGGTGGATGTATCAACGTTAGAAATATCAACAAATAATTGTCTGTTGTTATTGATCTTTATGCTTACCCCGTCATAGTTTACACGAACAGGAGAACTTTCTGTTGTTCTAGCAAGCCCGTTATTAAAGTCAAACAAGTTGTTTGAAATGTGCACCGCGCTCAATCCGTATTCTTTGACTCTTAGCAGTGAGCCAGCTGGGTATGTGATGGTTGTTTCATCAACTAATGTGGATATCTGAGCATAAGCATCTCTATTATCATAATCTGGGTACAAGCTTTCATTGTATCCAGTTAATACAAACAAGCGAGTGGATGTGCTGTCAAACATTAGATCGCCTACTTGAATGGTAGGTAAATTAGACAGCTGATCAATTCTACCAGTGTAAAGCTTCATGCCTGCAGGATTACCGCCAGGTGTAGCGCCATCACCAACAAATAATCTACGAGAAGATGGGTCAGTAACATAGCCAATCTCACCGTTTTCCAAGATAACTAGCTTTCTCTCGTAATCAGTACCGCGTCTAATTTTAATTTTTGCTATTTGTACTGTTGCCATTTCAATTATTTATTAAAACACGTTAAATTACAATGAGATTTATGACGGTATAGTGGCAGGAACACCTTGAGGAACACTCTTCTTCACAAATCCCATGGTAGAACTTATGTAGTTTTCGGAAACTAGAGCGTTAAGAAGAATTTTTTGATATTCATATATGCGTTTAAGAACTCGGTTTACTACAAAATTAGTGACTAACTCATTTTCTCCAATAAAATTCTCTATATCTTGTTGAAAGATAAGCTGGTTTAATTCTTTTTCATTAAAATACCTAGTGCCCTTGAACAGATAATTACCTTTGCTATCTTTTAATTGTAAAAACTTACCTTCTATTTGATCTCTGAATCTCATATGGTTAATAAGCAATTTGGCAATTGCTTTGTTAAATACCCAGTTTTGAACATATTCATCTTCACCTAAATGAATTTCTTCTTTAGTATACACGTCAAAATCTGGAACAGATAATACATCGAACAAATTAATGTTGTCATAAAACAAGCTAAATTTACCAGCATTATTATCAACATCTTTAGAAAACATTAATGTAAAATCATTAAATTTTTCTTTCGCAGGGTCTGGGTCGACATCAATTTTAGCAACATCAAATGCTCTGATTTTTTCTTTTGTGTTAAATTGAAACAAATAGAACAGATACCACCCTACCGTATAAAAGGGATATCTTGTGAATTTTTTGTATATATTGTTTTCTGTGACCACATAACATAATGATGGGTCAGTGGGTGAAAAATAAATTCTATTAAAAAATTCATTTTGCGGCATATCGTATGTTAGTTCTTTGAGATCGTAAACGTATTTGTTGTTAAAATTGTCAATGTAAGATAATAATTTTTGATTGCTAGTGAGTACAGCAATTTCATTATCAATAGTTGAATTAATAAAGATTGGATATGCTGATAAAAAGTCTTTGGTTAGCAAATAGGTAAATTTCCAGTTGAGGTTTTCATCAAACCTTTTAATGCAGTTGTTAGATGAATCTAAAACTAGCAATTCGTCGTTTTGAACACACATACTTCTAGGTGAGTTAAAGGACGTTTTATCCGCAAAGTTACCAATGTCACCTATTGTGTCAACATACATGAGTTTGTGTTTTAGTATGTTATTTTCTGTTGTAAATCCATCTATTTTATAAGAATGTAGTTGTGATGTACCAGCATCAAGAACATAAAAATGATTTTTAATTAAACTAAAAGCAGTAATTTCTTTAAAGTATGTGCTCGAGCCTGTAAACACCTCGTTAGTGCTCAATACTAATGTTATAGAAGATAGGTCTAGAGGTGATTCAAAAATGCATATATCATTTCCCTTGGAAGCAGCAAGATAAATTTTTTCTTGCGTTTCATTAGGTATTAATTTAATAACCCGTATGTCATCTATGTTGTCAAAAAATGCGTTATATAGAGGTAAAAACTGACTAGTGCTAAGCTGACTTGGACCTGTTGTGCTCCACATGAAATTTTGTACACCGGTGAAATCCATGCTCATGCTACTCTCCCTATTTTTGGATAATTAGATGCAAGTGGGTGCATGTTACCTGTGCCGCCGCCATGGAAGAATTGATTGTTGCCACCAATAAATGTGAAGTTATATCCATTTCTTACCATTGCGTATCCAGGTGTACCAGTACTGCCTCTATTTTCTTGCCCGTACCCCCAGTTACCAAGACTACCGCCATCTCCTGCTCCGTAGCAGAATTCTCCGCATTTGGCACCTACAAGCCATGAACTGTTTTGTTGTTCTTGTAAAATACCGCAATTTTGTGCTTGACATCCATTATTGAGCCAGTAGTTGTAGCATTCTGACCATGAATTAATACCGCGTTCAATCGTTCTATCAGAGCATGCTTGCAAGCTTTTCCATCCTGAATTAGCAATACAGAAATTTATGCCTCTCGCATTAGCTACCCCGGCTCCAGCTCCACCCACCAAGCTAACACCGTTAATATTTTCAAATTTATCAAACCAATAGTTAGTACTATCCATTTCACCACGACCACCGCCGCCAGCAATAATACCATCATTAATTATTTTTAAATCCCAATCTAAATGTATTGCATCGCCGGCTTTATCAATAGACGTACCATTTAATTTGTAATGGTATTCCCAATCTTGCAAAACATTATCTGCTCTGGATGATCTGCATCTACCATATAGGAAGGCAGTAGCCAATCCATTCTCCACATTAGAGCTGTCTTGACCATAACCGGCTATTACACCTTGAGCAGGGAAATCTATGTTGCCAGCTTGACCGTTTTCTGTGCAATAGTTAGTTGCTCCATTGGTAGGTCTGCTATATACTGCAGTCGCAGCTTGAACCTTCTGAGTTCCTATGACTTGAGGGTTAATCAAAGTAATTTCACTACCAGAAGGCCAACCAATACCGGTTCTAAGAGCAGGCCCTTTGCCGCGCGTGGCGCCAATAACACCTTTGTTAACAAAAGTAGCGATAACAGGATTTGAAAAGGAATCAGCTTTTCTATTTAGCTTCATCATCATGTATTCAAACAAGTTAACATCAAGAGTCAAAGCTCCATATGATCCAATTTCAATGTATACAAATTCTAAAGGTACAGATGTGGAAGGCGTGTTGGTATTTGTAACTGTTTGCGTTAAAGTGGGTGTTTGTGTAGGTGTAAGTGTCAATAATGGTGGTGTTTTAGTATTGGTAAGTGTGGGTGTCATTGTGAGCGTCGGTGTTCTCGTATTAGTGATTGTTTGAGTTGGTGTTCTTGAAGGGGGTTGTGTAGCAGTAGCGGTTTTTGTAGGTGTAGGTGTAGTAGTTAGATTAGGTGTAAGTGTAGGTGTACGTGTTACAGATATGGTAGGTGTCACTGTAGGAGTGGGTGTAACTGATCTTGTTAAAGAAATAGTAGGAGTCAGTGTTTGTGAAGGTGTAACTGTGCGTGTAACTGTAATTGTGGGGGTTACTGTAGGTGTATTAGTAACAGTTATGGTCATTGTTGGTGTTATAGTAGGTGTTTGAGATATGGTTAATGTAGGTCTTGGGTATGCGCTTAACCCTGCCACACCTACACATGAAACCGGTATAACATTAGACGCAATTCTAGAATGTTCGTACAGATAAAGAAAATTGTCATACAGTTTATCTAGTCGTACATTAATAGAATCTGTAGTAATCATTTCATTTACAGGTATTTTTATGCTTTCAAAATCGTACGGTAGTTCTAGCTTCTTATTGACGTATCTGTCAAAGAATCTGCCAGCATTTTTTGCTATTTCGAAAATGTTCATTAGTTTTTCCAGGTAATGTTATTTAACTTGACATGTGCGGGTATCAATTTGCTAGCTATTTCACGTATTTTACCTTCTAATTCTGCCTTAAACTGTGTATCTACTATTCTACTGTTGTTAATGTTTAGATTTATCACATTTGACTTGTGCCCGGGTAATTTAAATTTAAAGAATCTTTCAATTTCTTCTATGAAATTGCGTTTTCCACAAGGTACATAAAAATTAATATCCCGTACTTTCATGTTTGCTTTAGAGTGATTTATAATATCATAAGATAGTAATGCTTTATCATAAATGTACAGGTTTTTTATTTTTACTCCCTCTGCTAAGCTTGTCTTTTTCTTCAAATATTTGAAAAGTGGCACTGAATATGCGGCACCAGATGTTCCAATTAAGAAGGGCTTATGCACAAATTCTCTCATGGTGTATTTTGCTGGCATAAACCTAGTAACATTAGTGTAAATACCGTCTATGTACAAATCCATTTGACCGATGTCACAATTAACACGTACAGCAAAATTGTGATACCCAGCATCTAACTGAGTTAGATCAAACCGCATTTCTGGAAGAATAATATCATTATAGTTGCTAGGTGTAGCTACAACAAGCTTGATGTTTAAACTGCTATCAGGATAGGCATCATGTATGTATTCTCTTAAATATTCGCTGTTGTTTATCTTTCCGAATGCGCTTGATGTGCTTTTGTAGTAAGTTGTTTTGAGTGTAGGTACTGCTTCTGCTGCGTCCAGCACGACATACTCTACATAGTTGCTGCTTAATGGGCTTAATCTGGAAAATACGATCCTGTCACTTACATCTGATTCAATAAATTCAGTTAAAAGATTTATTTTGTAGTTCTTAAAGCCGCTAGGCAACGTACTTGATAGCATTACATTGAATGTAGCAGGGTCTATCTTAACATAATTTTTGTCTTGATCTAGTACCCAAATAAACCCGTCGAAATCAATAGTAAAATCATTTATAACTGTTGCTGCATGTACCATTGAAACAATGTTTGTGCTTAAATTCCAATAAAATACACTATTATCTTTGAGATAATAAATCTGCTCACCGCGGCGTTCTGCTTTGTCTCCATCAGTAAAGAAAATTATATCATTATCTTGTATTGTTGCAGCGTGAATTGTTTTTATTGTTGACAAATTTTTAGAGAATGATGTGCCAGGTACAAATCTTATTGAGTAAAAGTTTGAATTTAAGCTTTCATAAATTTCATCTGTAAGTAAATTGTATCCTTGTATGGTAAGATTGGTTCTTCCTTGTTTGCCATACATGCCACCATCGTTGGCTGATAACATTAGTGCTAAATGACCGTAAATGTCAAAGTCCAATATGTCATTTATTCTTCCTTTCACTTGTCTGGACACTACCTCAACATTGTTAGGATTGTATTTTGATATTTCACCGTCGCTGAACATGATATGGTAATCAGTAAAATCGTTTGTTCTAAAAATATACTTTATGTCTTTGTTGAACTGCAATTTTCTCAAAACAGTAAAGTCTGTGTTTGTTATATCTATGTTGCGATTTCCACCTAAAAACATTAATGCAGTGTTAGGGACATAATTGTATATGCTGAACCCGTACTTATCAAGATTGCCTATGATTTGATTGCCGAATGGCTTTGACCAATCAGCACAGTACATGTCAAATATAATTGTAAACTCAGAACTTTCACCTATGCTTGATAAATTAGCTGAGTTTGTGTATCTGTTACCATCAAAAACAAACTCAGCATCTGGTTCAATAACATCAAACACTTCAATATCCCCTGTAGTTCTGAATGTGCTTACATTTCGTTGAACAAGATATTCGTTCAGTGCTTCTATTCTGTGTTTAACTCCTTCTGGCCCGACTCTATAATAAGCATAATAACAACCAGGTTCAAAAGTAAGAGCAGACGGTGTATCAAAAATATCATACTTGTCTGCATCTGGTATTTTGTTAATTTTATTTTGAAACTCTGGCACATAATACATGGCTTTAAAATCGTCTGCAGTAAGAGCATTAAAGAAATTTACTTTCTGTGGGTTATAGTATCTGTCAACCCACACTGGGCGAGAATTAACGTCACCATTACCAGATAACCAGCTACATAAAAAGCTTCCTGTTTGTTCATCAATAGCATCACCGAAATAAGATGAATGTTTGTAATTAGCTAGTTTTTTAAATACTAAATCAGATTTTAAAGGGTGGTCGGCTGCAGTAGCACCAGCTTCAATTAACCCCGAATCTCTAATGTTGATTCTGTTGAACGGGTACATGTCTGTTGGCATATGAAAATATGTAATTTTGTCGTTCTTAAGTAAAATTTTGGTAGAGAAGGTTTCATAACCAAGCGATATATTGTCATTACCATAGTTTTGACGTGACCCGGTGAATAATTTTTTGTAGTCTCTAAAGTTGCACAAGTCTTCATCATAAAACGGTGCGTTTCTTGCTTGACCACCTTCAGATGTGAAAGTATTTTTTAAAGACAATATGTTTACTGGCATTTCATTGCCAGTGATAGCGTAAAATTCACTGTTAACGAGTAGGTTCGATTTTATATTAGGAAAACTTACATTTTCATCAATTTCTGTTGAATTTGTTTTAAAAGTTTTTTCATACGACACCCATGAATCTTGTATTTTTGAAACATTAGCTGGATCAGATCTTTTTATACATTTAAAAATAGATTTTAAATCAAAAGGAAGTGCAAACCCTGTGACCGGATCTGTTAATGTTAATTTTTCTTCTTCATTTATTATAACATATTTTGCTATATCGTTAATATTTTTATAGAAGACGATGTAATCAGAATCTCGGTCATACAAATAGTAGAATATTTGAGGACTGTATCTACCTAAGTAATCTGATTTAGTATCTTTACAAAATATTAAATTTCCTATGTAATCTACTGTCAAATATCTTGTTACATTGAACATTTCATGAGAAATTTTGCAAAATTTGTCGTCTAGCAAAGTAATATCAAAATAATATCTGTTATCAATGTATTGTTGTCTCCCGGATACCGCAACAGTAGCAGTTCTTTGATCAATTTCAGGTTCTTCTGTAACCCAAAACCTAGTGAAGTTATTAATTCCTAATAACGCGTTGGCTGCAAGGTATGTTGAGAAGCCTTCATCTTCCAACGGCTTCAAGTTTTCAATGTAAATGTTGCTATCTAATGTGTCATTGCGTGTTAAAAACAAGTTAGAGAAATTATTAATAGCATTATCATTTGATTTGTAGAAAATATCATTTAGAGGGAATGAAACATTGTGTTCAGTAAAGAATATAGACTCATTAAACTTTAAATTCTGATCATGCACATAAACAGAGGATAAAGGCCTAAACGTTACAGGCGTGAACTCCTTAACAACCATAGAATTATTTATTAACAGGTAACTATTATCTAATAGTTCCTAAGTAGGGCCCGTATATTAAGAATGATGTGAAAGCTCCTGCATATGCTTCTTTGAATGAACCGCTAAGTACTTGCCATTGAGTGATATATTGACCGGTAAAGGCTAAGCCATCGCCAGCGCCAAGCTGACCCTCTTCATTTCTACCTACAGAATACGCATGATTTTCATTATCTACAACAACTGTGTGTTCATACCCTGCAGCTATTGATTTAATAGGGACACCGCCCCATGGACCTATGTTAGTTATATTTATAAAGCTAAGTGACATTGCTTGGCTGTTATTACCTAGCTGACCGGCATTATTAAATCCTGTAGAATATATTTTACCATCTTTGTCAATAGCAATTGTAAATGTAGATTTGCATGCAACATCTCTCCATACTATGTTGTCTGTGTTTTGCACAAAATATTCAGTTAATGTAGATGTACCTAATCCTATGGCGCCGGATAAGTTTGTACCAGCAGTAAACATGTTGTAATTACCGCCGCCGACGGATGATAGTAATATAGTAAAGTTGTTACCACAAAACACTTTGTCAAATCTAGGCTGTTCAACAGGAGTTACATTACCAGCCAAGCGAACTCTGGCGGGTGTTATGGGTGTAAATGAATAAAAGTTTGAAAAAGCAATTTCATTGAACCCGCATTGTGCATCAATATTTAAACCTGTTGTAAGTGCAACGCCATCAGAACTTAATGCGCATGTGTGTAGCAAACCGCATGCAACATCTTTGAAACTGCCATTAATTGGTGTGAATAGTGCACAGCTTAACACACTTACACCGAGTCCCAATTGACCTTGTTCATTGTAACCAGTAACATACAGAGTGTTGCCTGCAATAGCTGCAGAATGTACAATACCAGCAGCAACTTTAGTGAAATTGGTAGGTGTTGGTACTCTTACAGTGCCTGGACCATCAAACATTGTAGAGGATACTTCAGGTACTAAACAAAACGAACTCACAATAAAGGTATGAGTGTTGGTCACATTGTTGTCTAGACCTAACAAGCAACCTGTAAACTTATTAGATGGTACTGGATGACCAGGATTAGGCTCTAGAAGCAAATCTTTTACTAAAGGAACAACATCATTTACACCGGCACCGTATAATTTACCAGTAGAATCAATTGCAAGTGTATGATAATAACCACCGCCAACAGAATCCCATGTGCCTGTATTGGCAATGAATGTGGTTTGGTATGTCTGATTCATATTAGTATTTATTTATTTGGTTAATTTTCATAGTGATTAGTAATTTTTAGCCTCATCAAAAGCATTCAATGCAGCAATGGTTGTTGTTGGAGAAGGTGTAAGAGTACGTGTATTAGTTGGTGTAGAGGTGTTAGTATTTGTAACTGAAACTGTGGGTGTTTGTGTAGGTGTATCAGATGGCGTAGCAGTCACTGATTCTGTTGGTGTCTGAGTAGGTGTATCAGTCACTGTAGGTGTAGGTGTCAGAGTAGGTGTGTTAGTAGGTGTCAGAGTCTGTGTATATGTTTGTGTTGGTGTAGCTGTTTTAGTTAAAGTAGCGGTGTTAGTTAATGTAGCAGTCTGTGTAACAGTGTTGGTCATTGTAGGTGTACTGGTCACTGTGGGTGTTGGTGTTACTTCTGTTGCAGTGTTGGTTGGTGTTGGGGTATGAGCCCATGGTACCCCTGCAGGAATAGTTACTGTTCTGGTTAAAGTAGGTGTGTTAGTAGGAGTTCTTGTGGGTGTTACTGTTAAATTAGGTGTCAAGGTGGGTGTTAATGTGGGGAATGGAGTTTCAGATGCTGTATAAGTTTGTGTTAATGTTGGTGTTGTGGTGTCAGTCACTGTTGGTGTAGGTGTTAGCAATGTTCCTGTGTTGGTTTGTGAAGGTGTATAAGGAGGTACCCCTGTTGAAACAGTTACGGTAGGTGAAACGGTGGGTGTCAGGTCTGGTGTAGTTGTAGGTGTCTCTGTTAATGTGTTGGTAGGTGTTGCAGTCACTGTTGTAGACACTGTCTGAGTAGGTGTTGGTGTCATAGTGATGTTTGTTTCTGTAATTGTCATGGTGTTGGTAACTTGTGGAATGTCTAATCCAAGTTGACCGTGCATGTTGATACCAGCGCGGAACATGGCCTCGGTTACTGGTGTCGGCGTTGGTGTCGGTGTAGCAGTTGTAGTACGAGTAATTGTTGGTGTGTTTGTGGATGTTATTGTCTGTGTAGGAGACAATGTCATGGTGTTCGTTAGTGTAAATGTTGGTGTTTGTGTTACAGTGTTTGTTAACGTTTGAGTTGCAGTTATTGTAGGTGTAGGTGTTGGTGTTCTGTAGTTCTTGGACTCGTCTTCGCCAACCAATATAGCGGGTGTAGGTGTAACTGTGTTTGTTACTGTCAAGGTTACAGTCTGTGTTACAGTCTGTGTATTGGTTGGTGTATTTGTAGGAACTTGTGTAGGTGTAACAGACGGTGTCTGTGTTGCTGTCTGCGATACAGTAGGTGTATTGGTTGCAGTTGTTGTCGGCGTCTGTGTAGGTGTATCGGTAAGTGTAACAGTTGGGGTCTGCGTCTGAGTATTTGTGTTGGTATTTGTAATAGTAGGTGTGCATGTTGGCGTCTCGGTTTGTGTAGACGTGGGTGTGACTGTCTGTGTAACTGTTCTTGTAGGTGTTTGTGTGAAGGTTGTTGTAGGTGTCTGTGTAGGAATAGCAGTAGGTGTAAGTGTGTTTGTAGGAGTAACAGTTCTTGTGAGTGTGTTTGTTGGTGTAACTGTGCGTGTCATTGTTAATGTAGGTGTTACTGTAGGTGTTAGAGTGAATGACGGCGTCAATGTCAAGGTCAGTGTTATTGTCGGTGTCAATGTCATGGATGGAGAAATTGTAGGAGTAGGTGTCGGTGTAACAATTTCATCTGATATTGCAACGTTAGACAAATATTTCTTACCTTTTAGTTCCATGACCATCAAATCATTTTCATACAGCTTGTTGTTGACTTTGCTAAACGGTAATTGACGCGCTTCTAACAAATGTATGTCGCCTAATTCATAAACTGAGTCTTGCAACACGCACAAGATATAATTGAACGTGGTTTGTGTCATGTTACCGTTAATAACACTAATAGATGGATAATATGTTGTTAGATAGTTACTAGATTGTTTGTATACATGTGGTACGTTTACTAGATTAGGAAATAATGATTGTTTGGGGTTCTTTTCATCAATATTTTCAATAATATCTTTGCTTATGTCAGTAATTTGACCGTCACCAAAATTATATATAATTTTTAATACTGCAAAAGTAGACGCTTCTAACGCAGACGGCATGAATACAACAGTGGTATCACCTTTGCACAGGGGTAATGGCTGCCACGTTACTGTATCTTTGATGGGATAACCATATGGGAAAAATAACCCGGCATTGGCACGTGATGTATACTTTGAGGGAGCAGCTTCAAATATATCACCTGAAGCAGATACCGGAAATTCAATTTCTGTATCATAAACTGGGTCTAAAAACAAATAACCGTTTAAAAACTCACCTCCAACATACGGGACACTGGATGATAAGAGAACTGACAGAGTGTTCATTATGGCCCTCCTTCAGACGGTGTTGGGGTTGGTGTGGGAGCCGGTGTCATGACTTCAAATAATAGATCATTTTGATTTTGATTGTTTTCTACCCATCCAGCTATTGGTATATTATTTACATCTGTTGAAGGGTTGTTAGCTATTACTTGACTGGAGTCCAAATTAAATAGCACCCATGTGCTGCCTATGCTATTGTCAGTAGCCACACTAGGATCCATGAATACCATTAGGTTGTATTGCCAAACATAGCCGCTACCGCTAGAATTCTTAATGTACGTACCATTTAATTGATAATTTGGATTAGAAGCCTGTACATTGTATACTAAGAAATTGTCATTTGAAGTGCTAATACTGTAATTAGGTGTTGTAGTAATTGTTGGGGTTGGGGTTGCAGTAGGCTCATTTGTTGTTGTTTGAGTTAATGTCACTGTGACAGTAGGTGTGTTTGTGGGTGTTTCAGATGGTGTGAATGAAGGTGTATAAGTCAATGTACTTGTTTGTGTGACTGTTGGTGTATTTGTAGGTGTCTTTGTTAGTGTCGGTGTTAATGTAGGTGTCTCAGTTAATGTGGGTGTAGCAGTAGGGGATAGACCTGGTGTTGTTGTTGACGTGACAGTGCATGTGTTGGTAGGTGTAGGTGTTACATTGGGACTGTATATAACATCAACTAATGGTTTTGCTTTGCCTTGCAGTGAATTCCATTCTAAATTGCTTATTACGGCAGAAGCATTGTAATAAGTGTCTGTGTTGAGCGTTGCATCAAATAATACCCATGCATCTAATGACGGTGAAGACGGTGTGCTGATTGTACGGAACTGGATAGTGTTGCCATTTGGTCCAATAAAGTTTTCAGTAGCGCTAGATCTTGTATACAATCCAACAGATGATGCATCTTCTGCTTCAACAACATTAATAGCAGAAATGTAGTTTGAAGTGAACGGTGTGTATGTGGGTGTTACTTCAAGATCCCAAACAGGGGTAGCTGTCGTGGTGGTAGTGGGTGTAGCAGTGGGTGTAGGTGTTGATGTTTCAGAAACAGTAGGTGTTAAAGTTTGAGTTGCTGTTGATGTAGGTGTTACTGACTCTGTTGGTGTTAATGTAGGAGTTTCAGTCAACGTGGGTGTAGGTGTTGATGTGATTGTTTCAGTAGGTGTAATTGAAGGTGATACAGTTAGTGTGGGTGTTTCAGTCAATGTCGGGGTAGCTGTTACAGTCTCAGTAGGTGTATATGTAGGTGTAGCTGTTACAGTCTCTGAAACTGTAACTGTTGGTGTCGGTGTTGCAGTATAGAGAGGAATATCTACACCGACTTCACCAAATCTGTTTTGACCGGCGCGGAACATAACTTCTTGTGGTTCTGTCGGTGTAGGTGTGGATGTAACTGTATTGGTCGGTGTGGGTGTTTGTGTAACGGTCTCTGATACTGTAATTGTTGGTGTTTGTGACGGCGTTACAGTCAATGTTTGGGTCAATTCCGGTGTACCTGTTGGTGTAGGTGTAACTGACTCTGTTGGTGTCATGGTAATCGATTGTGTTGGTGTTACAGAAGTTGTAGGCGTTACTGATTGCGTCTGAGTAACAGATTGTGTAGGTGTAGATGTAACTGTACCAGTTATTGTTGGCGTTACAGTTGGTGTAGCTGTAGGAAATGCAGTACGGGTTGGTGTAACTGTTGGGGTAACTGTTCTTGTAGGTGTAGGTGTTAACGGCCGCGTGTTGGTCTGTGTTACAGTTTGTGTTACTGTTTTTGTAGGCGTTGGGGTTGTTGTGGGTGTAAAAGATTGAGTTAGTTTGGGTGTTAAAGTTACAGTCTTTGTGGGTGTAGGTGTAACTGTAGGTAGAGGCAGAGTTTGTGTTAAACCGGGTGTCAATGTGACTGTAACAGTAGGTGTTACAGTTAATGTATTGGTGACAGTTGGTGTGGGTGTGAGATATGGGTTCGTCTCTGTTGGTGTTAATGTGGGTGTAGGTGTCGGCGTAAATTCAGCTTTTGCATCTGTGTAGAATGCATTTGAATTTAAGCTTTTTATTTTAAGCATTGTATCTGTGGATTCAAACAATGGTTTTGCAAATGAAAGGACAGGGTAAACGCTTGGCGGAAATGCTATTTTTTCGCGTAAGTCAGTTTTGAACAGTGTAACAAATTTGTCTTTAATTTTGTGTTCTACTTCTAGCGTTCTGCCTTGATTTGTTAGTCTCACTCTGAATGTTCTGTATTCTGGTACAATTCGCAATTTAGTTTCAATATCTTCAGAAGAAGCTGGTCTATATAGTGTGAATGGCTCTTTAAAAGAAGATAATGCGAGGTTATCACTAACAAACAACAATTCATTTTCAAAAAATTGTGATATTGTAGGTGTAGGTATAATAGTTCTGGTTAATGTTTGTGTGGGTCTGGGTGTTCTGGTGGCTGTAGGGGTGTTTGTTATTCTAAATGTTGTAGTTAATGAGATTGTTGGTGTGACTGTGGGTGTCCATGTGGTTGTTGGTGTTCTAGTAGCTACAGGTGTTAAAGTTAGAGTAGGGGTACTGGTTAACGTGGGTGTTGGTGTCGGAGTCATTGTACCTTATTCTCCAGCATGCAGTTCATAGAATTACTCTATTATTTAATAAGCGAATCTAGCTTTAAAGGTCTTAACTTATTTTATAACTGACCAAAAAGGTGCCCATTCACCAGGTAAAACAACAGGGCCTAACTTAAATGCACGGTTAAACCCAATTACAGCCATGGTTCCGTCCGAATTTAATGCTAATAACGTGTATTCGTTACCAAAGCCGTTGCTAGCAACATCTACTATCTTATTGCCGCTCATAGTGTTAAAGGGTGGGTTCACTTCAATCCAACCTTTGTGATCACCTACGCCTTGTGTGCCAGGCATGTAGCCTGCAGCAAATAAACGACCATTATCTAGTAATAGCAAAGTTGTAGTAAATTTGTTTGTACCGCCGCAAACTACAGTTTTAATAGTACTATCATATTCTCTAGCATCAAAAACTTTAGTAAATAGCTTAGTAGTGCCATCTGTTAAACTATTGCCTAATTGCCCATAACCATTGTATCCGCAAGCGTATAGTTCATAACTGTCACTGGTTTTATAGAAAGTACTAGGAAACTCACCACCACCGGTATAAACTGCGCCGACATTTACTGCTATTTGAGTGGCGCGTGTCAATTCTAAAGTGCTGTTGTTGCCTAATTGACTGTATGTATTAGCTCCCCACCCGTAAAGTATACCGGCAGCATTAAGAGCAAAACAAGTTGACCCTACATTTGCTCCTTCTATTGCAATCTGAACAATGTTTGTTAAAGTTGTTTTGCTAATATCATTTTGAACAGAATGCCAAATAGGATTTACAGACGCTTTGCCCCCGTCACCCATTTCTCCGTTAGAACCAGAGCCTATCGCTTTAACTTGACCGTTATTTAATAAAGCTAGTACTGTTGATCCTTTGGATATGACATAGTTTACGTTGGAAAGGTTGCATGAAATAACAGAACGCTTGGGTGTTGTGTCACCAGTGCCTAGCCAGCCGTAACTATTATGACCAAACCCATATAAGTCGTTGGTATTACTAGTGATAAACATTGTAGCAGAATTGCCACGAGTATGAAACGGTAGCATAATATTTTTAGGTACAAAGCCTAGCTCAGTTTGGCTTAAACTGTTTGCAATATCAAAATAAAGATAATTGTTTGTGCTGCCTTTACCATCACCAAAAGACCAATTACCGCCTAAAAATATTCTGCGCTCAGTGGTAATACCTGCCCAATATTGATAACCGTTGTAAACATAATCCCAATTATAATCGCGGTATGTGTAGGTGTTTCCAGCAGGGTTAACAGGATAAAAGGCGCTGTAACCTGTACGAACCTGTGATAAACCTACACTGTTAGTATTTCCAGAAAAGATTATGTGTTTTTGATTGCGGGAAACAAGCAAATTGTAATCATATGCTCCTGCATTGCGTGGCAGCCCATTATATGAAAATCCTGTTGTATTATCAAGCGCTCCTAAGGAAGTAATTTTAATGTTACCTGTACTAAAATCTAATGAGATACCATCTCCTGCAGAAAGCGATAATACACCATTATTTGATAGTACTACTCTGTTACCATCACGGAAAACATTAATTCCAGGGTTGCTTGATTCAATAGAAGTTACAGGGTCATTGCCTTCAGAAGATACTTGCACTTCATCCCATTTAGTCAAAAGATCATTTACAGTGATTTTGTATGTGCCTGTATCATCTTGAATAATAAGATAATCAGTAGGTAAAGGGCTACCTATTAGCTTTGGCAAATCATTAATTTTGATTACATTCGACATACAATAATATTTATTAAATTACAGCTCTAAATGAACATCTCCAAGCATATCTTCATGACCTGAAGGTCCTTCATTGTTGTCTGTAGTGGGATCTTTTAATCCCGGGATAAAGATGTTTCTAACTGGATTAAACCTTGCAGGTGTTGATGCGGCTTTGCGGCTTCCATCGTTTTCTACAACTTGAACAGTATAGAATGTATCTTGTACATTAGGTATTTGAATCTTTCTCACTGATGTGTTGTCGCCTTGAGAAGATGTCCAGTTTATACCGTCAGCTGTATAGAGCAATGTGACTTGAGTACAATCTAGTGATGTGCATTTGATGTTCCATGTCCACATAGTACCGTCCATGGAGCTAGTCATGCGAACCATGGTGGGTCTTCTGCCATATAATGCTGTATGTGTCATGGTCATAGTTGGTGTGGGTGTAGGCGTTAATCCGGATGTTTGAGTAAAGGTAGGTGTCATGGATGGGGTAGGTGTGACTGTTCTTGTTGGTGTAACAGTCGGGGTACCGGTCATAGTTGTAGTCGGGGTGTTGGTTGGTGTATCGGTAACTGTTGCTGTGACCGATTGAGTTGGTGGCGGTGTTGGTGTGTTTGTAGGTGTAGAAGTAATTGTTTGAGTCATACCTGGAGTCAATGTCACTGTAGGTGTCACAGTTAATGTTGCTGTTTGGGTAATGGTTAATGTGGGTGTAGCAGTTGGCGAAACAGACGCTGTCACAGAAATTGTAGGTGTTTGTGTGGGTGTTAATGTAGATGTACGAGACACAGTATTTGTTACTGTGGCGGTTGTAGTGGGTGTTGGTGTTGTCTTTCCTGACGCAGTATTGGTCATGGTAATAGTAGGTGTAAATGTTGGTTGTGGTGTGCGTGTAGAAGACATTGTCGGTGTAGGTGTTGGTGTAACAGATGTGATTGTGGGTGTGGGTGTGACTGGTGTACCTGTAGGTGTTGGTGTACCAGAAGGTATAGGTTCAGGTATATAGTACCTGTTTGTAGGTCCTCTTACAGCTATGGTATTAGGACGAGGCATTCCATATCCCAGCAATCCATAAGCAGATGTAGAAAACATTCCTGTTAAATCAAATCCTATGCCAATTACACCATGCGGTATACCTGTGAATAATGCTCTGCTAAGCATTCCATCATCATCTCTGTACACATCTAACTTGCTATATCCTAGAGAAGGGCCCGGGCCACCACCTGTTAACGGGCTCAAGAATGAATCAACTAATGATAAACAGAAGCCTTCACCGCCAGTGAGATGTTCACCGTAACATGAGTATTCAAACGTTATGACAATGTCCTTCTTGGTATCTAATTGTTGATCCAAATAAATGGCGCCGGAATACGCAGTAAGCATGTATTCCATTGTCATAAATTGTGTGTGAGTAATAGTTGGTGTAAAGGAAGGGGTTACTGTGATGGTAGGTGAATTAGTAGGCGTGGCATTAGGGGTTGTTGTTGGTGTTCTTGTAACTGTAGGTGTGAGTGTATATGTGACAGATTGAGTTGGTGTCTGTGATGGAGGACACACACCTAATGCAACTAAAGGAGCAGGGCTTGATCCATTTACTGGAACCCAGCCAGTTGTAGGTATATAGAAAGGTACTTTAGATGGGTTAGTATATTTTACATTGCCTTTATAAAACTGCCAATCAGGGTTATACCAATCACCGAAATATAAGATGGGCGTAAAAGTACCGACCCTGCTAAAATATGTGTTGTTAGGTAGTAATTCATATGTACCATTGACTTCACCGCTACCTGCAAACGATACACAAACGTTTGTTGCAGGTATGTTGTATGTGGTGCTTGTCACTGTTGGTGACGGTGTGGGCGTCATTGTCAGTGTGGGTGTGGGCGTGGGTGTAATTAAATCATGAAAATTAATTAATTCAGTTTGAACGTCTGTTGTACCTAGAGCACAATCAAAAGTTTTTATAGCTGCTATGAGACCGTTATATCCTTCTGAATTAGTTGGATCATTTTTGTTTAAAGCAGAACCTACTGCAAAAGGATCAGTTGATGTGGCACTTAAATCTCCGAAGTAAGATGTAAACGGTATAGATAAGCCGCTTAAAGGAATTATTTTACCTGTGTCCTGTAAACCTTGGCTGTATGGTATTAGATATTGTAAATTACCGTTAACATATAACCTTACATTTTTTGTAGAAGCATTTAAAGATAATAATATATGCTTAAAGGAATCATCTGTAAGTACTTCTTCTTGTGTTTGATGGTAGATTGTATTGTTGTTAGAGAGTGAGCCTATGCCAATTACTACTTTTCTACCTTCTTGCTTTATAAAATAACCAGGTGCAAAGTTCCATCCACCTTTACCTACTATTCTGCGTGAGAAATTAGCAACGCTGCCAGATGCTACAACAGAAACTGTAAAGCTATCTGTGTCATGGTTATGCTTGCTATCATAAAAAGGAAAATATGTAGATAGTGCAGGAAAATTGTTAGAATCAGTAAATGTAAAAATTCTGTTTCCATCTATACCGACATTATGAACAACGAGACTATTGTTGCCTTCTATAGACAAGTCGCGCACATAATCCCCGCTTTGACCGTCGCCTGAATAACAGTCTAACGATCTGCTATCAATTGTCATGTCTAAGCAAATGTTAATGGTAGGGGTCGGTGATGGTGATTGCGAAGGCGTCTGAGTGGGTGTTATTGTATATGTTTTGGTCGGTGTGGGTGTTCTTGTGTATGGATTAGTTTCAGTTGGTGTTAAAGTAGGGGTCGGTGAAATACTTGTTGTTGGTGTTGCTGTTACTGTTCTGGTAGGAAATGGTGTTTGTGTAGCAGGCGGTGTAGCTGTTACTGTGCAGGTAGGTGTAGGTGTAGGGGTATTATAATACAACACGATATTTTGATTGATATCGGTTAATAACCCTTGATTATTATCTGTTAATATTCTGTTGTCAGACATATATTTTATTATTTACGTTGTTGCTTCCATTTGTAAAGTTAAGGTTGAACTGTAATATTCAGACTGTCGTCTGATACTATTGGATCTCCATCATCCGTTAAAAGGTTAAATAACTCTGCTATGTTCCAAATATATTCAGGTATTCTGACATTTAAAGGGGCGCTTTCAGTGCCAAAATTGTTTACAAATTTTAATGAGTAAACAACATTGCTATCAAACCCTAGATATCTAGTAATATCAAGGTAGTCAAAGAAGCCGGTAGTGCCAAAATTGTTTGAATACCTGTACGAACTACTCATTGTCGTGTATGGCTGGCCGTTAATATACAGTGTTCCTTGTGTGGCTTTCTGTAAGTTGAAGCCACCATAAGTAATAACCAATCTCATGGATCCTTTGCTGCAAAGATTGGTGAACGGATTTAATTCACATGGTAATACTGGTCCGCTAACAGTTTGTAGCTGTACAGTAGGTGGCTCTGTAATGAGCGCGTCAGCAGGGTAAGTGGGTATTGCAACAGTAATTACATTGCTTCTTAATGCAAAATTATTGGCTGCTTCAACACGAATAGCTGTGTTACCATCAAATTCACGCAAATAGAAATTGGCATAACCGTTAACAACGCCAGCACTAGAATGTATTCCGCCGTTAATTATGAGTGTAACGGTAGATGCAGTTACCAAGTCGTAAGAGCCTGCTGCTACTCGCACATGGAATCCACCGTTGGTACAATTTTGTGTAATAGGGTTTCTTACGCAAGGTTTGGGTGGGCCGGAGACTGTTACTAGTTCTACAAATGGATTTACAACTATAATTTCTGTAGGTGTGAGTGTAGGTGTCATGGTCAATGTTGGTGTTAATGTAGGTGTAGTTGTTGGGCCTGGTGTACGGGTGGGAGATGCTGTTACTGATGCAGTTGGCGTTCTTGTAGGCGTAGTGGTCTTTGTTGGTGTAATTGTCGGCGTGATTGTCGGTGTTCTGGTTGCTTCTACAGTGTAGGTTAATGTCAATGTAGGTGTTACTGAAACTGTTGTAGTTGGGGTTGCAGTAACTGTAATAGTTGGTGTATTTGTTGGTGTCACTGTTCTTGTAGGTGTAACTGTCGGCGTTCTTGTTAATGTCGGGGTGGGGGATGGATCTAACCCAGCAGTCGATGAAACTGTTAATGTTGGTGTTACAGTGGGTGTTCTTGTTAATGTCGGAGTGGGTGTAGGTGTAGCTGGCTGTGTTGTTGTCGGTGTAGGTGTCATAGTTACAGTTTGTGTTGGTGTAACTGATTGTGTGACTGATACTGTAACAGTGTTTGTCGGGGTTTGAGTAATAGTAGGTGTTTGTGTAAATGTAGGTGTAGGTGTGAGTTCTGGGAACGGATCGGCTGCATCTAAATTAAACGTAAATACACCATCTTCTGTAATGGAGCCAGCAACACCTCTGAACGAATCAAAATCGCTTACAACATCATCACTTGTTTTACTGGTATAATCACGAAGAAGCGGGCCTACACTTGGGTCACAGAAGTTTTCAGAATAAACATCTATTCTTGGCTTAAAGAAATTATTCTCTACAATTTCTAACTTATCTGCAATATACTTAAAAGAAGTTCTATATACATAAAACAAATTAGAAATATCTTTACCTAAGAACGAAATTACATAGTAATTTGTATCATCATTGTAATTTACTAGAGGTTTTTCTGTGTTAATTATGTTTATTTTTACGTCTCTATCTACTTCTACAATGGAATAAGTGAATACATCTTCTAGAGATAACTGTCTGTTGAATGGATACAGTTTTATAACATCACCAGAATTAATATCAACTTTGTAAATTTCAGGGTAAATAATTTTTTGAGTCGTGCAGCTTAATTGATAAAACAAATTTGTCTTTACAAAAAACAGTTCTTTAGATTTTTCATTAAACCAAGGCAGAGATACATCTTCAAAATCTCGATGATCACCTTTATAAATTACTGTGTCTGCGCGTGCATTGCCAAATATAATGTTTGATTCAAAATCGAAATATAATTTTTCAAATATTACATAGTTTTCAGTTTCTATGTAAAGCAAATCGTAAAACATGTCAAAACTTACAACATGATCATTAACCTCATTTAGAACATCTTGATTGTATTTTATGAATACACCACTTAATGCAGCAGAAAGCGGTTGAAGTATGGATGAATTGTTGTTACGAAAATATATAGTACCTTTTACCTTGTTGCGTGCATCATACAAGGATTCAACGTCCTCTGTATTATCTGTAGTTGTATCATATTTTGTTAATCTATTGTCTGTGACGATATTGAAGAAGTTGCTTCTTATGAAGTACGGTTCAGGGTATCTGTAGATGTCAGAGCACGGATCAGCACTTGCAACTAACATGTAGAAACCATCTAGATTCCAAACACCAGTGCCTGAAGGTACAAAAGTAAAATCTGGTCTATACAGATAGCTGGGACGATAATTAGGTGGCTCCGCTCTGCGACTTGCACCGCTGTCGATCAAAACATTATAGTACAATGATCTGTCTGCAGGAGAAAATTCAGGTGTATCAGTGTTGGGGTCATAATATTTCGTAGAAAGAGAAGGTATAAAGTTTAGACAATCGTAAATTGAGCAATCAAATGTATCGTACACATAATTCGAGCTTTGGCAGAAGTTGTCAGGTAGCATTCTGTAAGATAGAACAAAGTCAACTTTTACGGCTGTTAATGAGAATGAGGGCGGCTCTGTGTCATACAAAGATAAATCAGGGGTCCAATATTCGCGTAATCCGTAAGAATATGGTGCGGTTCTAGTAAATACACCTGAATATTTTTTAATTGGATCATAAGTAGTGTAGTCAAAATTAAAACCAGATAATACATCATAGTATTGATGACCGTTGAGTATCAAGCATTGCTTAGCATCAGTGCGAAATATGCCTGTGTCTACTAGCCTTTGAGCTCTTGTTAAATCTTTGTTTTTGTATAATTTTTTGTATAACCCATAGTCATTACCAAAGACGTCACTCTTGTATTGAACTAAAGTCTGATTTATAGAAAGCAGAGTGCGCTGTCTATTTTCCAGGTCATAATAACCTGCTTGTCGTAATGGAAATATATCATCGTTTGACCATATATTTTTCTTTTCACCTTTGAAAAAGTCGGTGGGGTCTGTGTATCTAGATAAACCTTGAGGGTTGTATTCAAGAGTTTGTTCGCGAGATTGATAGCCTCTGAACAGTTGCAATTTGCTGTCAGATATAATATCGCCAAACCTGTATGAGTTTGATGCATCTACTTTAGTTTCGCTAATATCTTCAACAAAGTCTAGCGGTGTGTCAAATAGCGAGCCAGTTTCTGCTGAAATATTTCCTTGCTTGAATGGATCAGGAAAAACATACAATGAGTTGGGTGTTAATTTTGCAAGATCAATGGATGGATAAAACTTAAAGTTTGTAAATGTAAGGTACCCTAGTTTGTCTGGTTTGAAGAACAATCCTATTTCTGTAGGTTTTAATAAAAACTCTGAGCTGGGCGATGCAACTACAGTTGGAAAGCGCTTGTTAGCAAAATTAGCATAGTCATTAGCAGCTTTAAATAATATGCCGGATGTAATGCTTGTAATAGTATTTCCTGTAGATAAGAAATAATAATCTGTACCTAAAAACTTTTGGGTTAGCAATCTTTTGTTTAGTAAATTTAAGTTATCTACTGATCCGTTGTTAATAGTGTCAATAAAGTCTCTATCTTGCAGGTAAAATAATTGATTTGCACTTACTTTAGGATTAATGGTAAACAAATTTCCAAGCTCGGAAACATAGAAAGGGTAGCTTGTAATAGCATTTGTAATAGCAGTGTTGATGCTGCCTTCTAAATTTGTAAACAAATATGGGTCTACATCTACTAAGTTTGCGCCATAAAAATCTTTGCGCATTCCTTTGGACACATCATAAGCGGAAAACGGTTTAGTAGGATCAACATCATAATAATCATTGTATCTATCGTATAATTCTTCTACTTTGAATGTTAATAAATCTCGAATGCCTGAAAGCGACATTCCCAATGAACGTAATTTAACAAACCCTTCTTCTGTTGAAAGGTATCTCAACACTTCATTGTAAAGAATTGTTTCTACACCCAATGAAGAGCCTTGCAAATTGTGTTGAACTACAGAACCTTTTACATGATCTCGTAATGTTGAGTAATACAAACACACTTCTTTTATTTTGCGAGCATAAAAAGGTAGTACTGCAGCTAGATCTTTGTCATTAGAATAATCGATGTTATCTAAGAATCGTTTTTCTTCTGGTGTAGTAAAATTAATCGCAATTTGTTCAATTAGATCTGTGTATAGAGTTCTTACATAATTTGCTCTAACATTGTCTTTACTTGCATTAGCTTGAAACCAATTATTAACATATAATTGATAATTTTTTAGATATGCAGATGTATCGGTATAAAGCGCGCCATTGTATGTTAGCCAATCTATGAAAGGCAGGGGTTTATTTATATCAACAGCATAGATATTGTCAGGCGCATTAATGATAGAATTATCAACAGCATCCTTGGTGTAGCCTGTAAACTGTTGCATTGAAATATTTAATTATTGTATGGTATGTTACTACCGCTCAAAAATAGGCGCAATCCTTTTGTTAATTCATAAGCAATAAGACTTTGCATAATGCCACTGTCTTTAGACCATGCATCAAATGAACTGTTGTAAAAATTGAGTGTGTTTCTAGGATTTGCCCAATCTATTACATTTCCATATACTTCATTAGGCGAGTACTGCTTGTATCTGTAGAATTTATAAAAGTTTCTTATTTTTGCGCCTGAAATATCAGGAGATGTGACTAATCCCCATCCCCAGTCATCATTCCATCCAGACAACGCTACAATCTGCCCGTAGGGGAATGTAGATATTGCTGGTACATTTACAAGCTTAAATTTGTCAGTGAATAACTCTCTGGCTATAATAGGTTCTCCTGTTTTTACTGTTCCTGACAGCACATTGATCTCTGTACCTAGGTTCTTACCATAAGGTGAAAGGCTTGTATATGTTTGTTTTATATCAAAATCTTCATTAAATTGGTTCTTCTCGCCCCATAATCTCTTGTGATTTATGGAGCATAAATCTACTACTCTTCTAAGTTCTGGTGGTAGAGGTAAGCTGTATGCTTCTGTGTTAATAGAAAATTCATCACAATAAGATTGTAATTGTGCAATCCCGACACGGTCTATATCAGCATGAGCATCTGTAAAATTGGCTATTTTTGCATATGATGCTCTTCCTAATGTATTAGGTGTAGAGCTTAACGTGCCAAGAGTTGAGCCTATGAAAGTATCAAACAACACTTTTTTATCTAATAAAATGTTTTGATATACTAGCTGTCTGTAGAAATCTAATGAATCAAAATCTTCGTTTTTGGCAATGATGCTGTATTGACCGGACAGAGGTAAAATATTAAACAAATTAGATTTACCAGAAACAACTCGTGTCAAGGTAGATTTAGTCATGTATTTGTTCACCCATCTTTGTCCTATAAAATCACCTAACCCGACGTATGAATTTTCTTGCCATGCTGATGTTACATGAGTTGGAGTGCCAGATACCGCATACAGATCACTAATGTTATAAAATGAAACATTAGGGGGTGGAGGGTAAGTTGCATCAATTAAATAAATTTTCGCATCAGATGAATTTACTACCCATATATAATCTCCAGTATCACCTGCAATGGCACCTATGCTCTGTTGATAGCTTGTTTGATTTGTACCAGACCCACCAGGGTAGTAGGTGACTTCATTTGTGAGTCTGTCTACACGCACCACTGTTTCGCGGTCATGAAATGTCCATAGATTTTGAAACCCATCTACAGCTAAATTGCCTATGCCTCTGAATCCGCTTATAGGATATCCATTGAGCAGGTTTAAATCACTATCAAATTTGTACAGGTAATCATTTTTGCTAGATAAGTCTGGGTGTTCTGTTGTGTATAAATTAATAGCTGACACCCAAATAAATGACTCTCGATCAACTAATATTTCAACTGGTTGATGCATCCAAGGCAAGTAATAAGAGCTCAGTTGTTTGCCATCAGTGTTATATTTAATAATAGCATTAACAACTGGGTGGCTGTATGCAACATACAGATTATCAAGTCGGTCTGTATCTAACCCTGCGGGCATTAGCAAATTGTCTCCAGCAAAACCACTCAAAATAGGAACATTGTACATGTCACTACTAGATGCAAGAGGTACATTAGTCACATCAGGTAAAGCTATGGTTTTTACATAACCGCTACGCGCATCTAATTTTATGCAAGATACACTATCAAACAGCGCTACCCACAAATCATTTTTGCTGTTCAGTGCCATGCTTCCTGGGGCAGCACTTCCAAGCTCTTCTGATCGGTAGTCAACATTTCTAATTACGTCGCGTTGCAAAAATTCATTATAAAATGCTGTAGGCATTGCAGATAATGAAAAAGAAGAAAGATGAGATCCTTGCACACTTATTTTAACTAATTGATCTTTTGAACCATCTGCAAACCATGTTTGGTAATCTTGCGCGCCGTCTTCACCCTTTGGAACAACTTGTATAGAATAAATGTCGCTTAAATTGCCCAAGTTAAATGCTTTTTGTTGAGCAGAATAAGATACATTGAGAGTGCCTCCTGTGAAATCAAAATAAAATTGTCTAAAAAATCTTATGACTTGTGTGTTGTTTGGAGCAGCTATCCACCCTAGCAAGCAGTCAGATGGAAAGTTTTTAGGGTCTTTAACTAAAATGGATGCAGTTAGTCTACAATTTAATGAAGTTTCTTTAGGTACCAAGTATCCTTTGTAAAAGCTTCCTAATGATCTAGGAATGTCAGGGTCAAAATCATCATAAAATACTACATTTTTTATTGGCTCGTAAATGTTTTCAGCTACTTCTTTTACCACACCCACATCTAACAATGTGTATTTTTGTTCAGAAGAAAGAACACTTAATGTAGTGTAAACTGTATCAAAACTTTCAGGTAACTCTTCTACAATTCTATTAGCATCTTTTCTTATGTGAATAGGTGGGTAATTTTTTGTTGTGAAATTTAAAATATCTTTTAAGCGCACTGTGAACGGAATAGCAGTATTTTGAAAGCTTATTTCAGGTATGTAGAATGAGCTTAATCTCAAATCGCCCTCACCGTCAATACCGTTGGTTGATATAGATAATGAAGAAGCAGGACTGTGTCTTACTTTTACTATAGGAAATGCTGCAGGGCTAGTATTAGAATAACTGTAAGGCGCTTCATTAGCGTTTATGTATTGGTTGTTGTAAATTGTGAATTTATCTATAACTTTATTTGAATCTAATGTAGCAAATACTATTACCGGCAAAGATCTAGCTGTAAATGCTTTGGGTTTGTCATCTGTGTAATAAAATACAGCAGTAGCAGAACTACCAATAACAAAGCTGTTCTCTGTTTCAGGGGTGCACATTAATACATCACCTGCAGAAATATAACCGTACAGTAAATCGTCTTTTGCAGATAATCTGTCAACAATTATATACTGCTCGGTGTTGGTATCTAAAAATTTTCTTCTTTCATAAAATCTGCTCAGTGATTTTAAATGTGCCCATTTATCATTGTAGTATTCTTCAACGTTAGCATAATCGGCGGCTGCACCAGATGCATAAAGATTGACTGTGTATCCATATGCACTTAAATAATGAGTCTGTTGCCAGCTTCTGTACATTACAAGAACAATGGGGTCACTTAAACTACTTGCAGGAATATCGTATACAAATTTTTGTGTTGATACAAAACCTATGCCGTCAGGTACATAGTTTTTGATATTGATAGTAGGTATATACAGGCTTCTGTATGGGTTGTTTTTATTATCAAAAACGGTAAATCCTACTTTATACTCACCTGGCCACCTGTACCAGTGTGTGGGTGATATTTCAGTGGATGTCTCACCATCACCAAAATCCCACAACACAGTTTTGTTAGATATAACCATGCCAGATAGAGCAGGTATGTTGCCAAGATCAGGGATGAATGTTAGTGGTGTTTGTGGAAAAGAGTAGCTTGATGTGGCGTAATTACCAGTAAAGTTCTTGACACTAAAATATACATAAGCGAAGTTAGGCTTTGTCGCGTATTTTGCCTCAGCTAATACTGCCATATTAATACTCCGAAGGTACTACTTGCTGTAATGAAGGTGTTACTACTGATATTTTGTTTACAAACTCAAGAACATTGTGAATGTAAGGAAATTTAAAATAAGGCAGTTGTGTGTTCTGTGATACAATTGTAATGTCTGCTTCAGGATATATTGGATTGTATACAAGAAGGCTTATGCCAGGTGTTGATATGATTGTATCACCTATTTTTCTCTTGGTATTAATGTCTTTTACCCCTTCAATAGATAAGATAGCGTTTGTCAGATCAGTTATCTTGATAACTGAACCTAAATTGTCTCGGGTTGTAGAAAAATAGTTTTTCAAAATATTATATACAGAATTTTGAATTGATTGTGCATTTCTTTTTGCAAAGACATCTCTTGTAATTTCAAGATAACTTGTTTCAGCAATTGCTGAGTTAAGAGACTCACCTGGGCTTCTAATACCGAAATCTACTGCTACATACACTGGGTCATTAATTACAACTTCTGCAGTGGCAAGCTTTATGGGCTGTACATCGTTAATAATAAGTTGTTTTAATGCGCTGTTTAAATAATTGGTGCGTGTCACATAGCTTGTAAGTTTTTCTAATCTAGGCACTGCATAAACGTAAATGTTGTTGAAATTGCATGAATCAGCAAACTTTACTTGATTGTACAGTACTCTTGATTCAAGAGTGGGGTTATTAACCCCCAAATCGAAATAATACTTCATATGGCCTGTTAAGTAGTCCCAGTTGTTGACAACTTTTACTGATGCAAGAAGATTGTTATAATTTTTGTTAATATAATTTTCAAAGTCATTAACTGTTATGAGACGATACTGGCTTCGGAATGTATTTGATGCATTTGCTTTAATGTTTTGAACGCTTTCACGAGTGATAAATGGAGTTGAAGGATCTGAGTTTGAGAATGTAAGAGCAGGTATTAATTCAGCGGGTAATAAATTTAAGTCTGTAGCAACTGTGTCAGTTAATATGCTTTCAGCGCGCGGGGTTCTGTAGTAAAACAGTGTGTTGTTGTTTAAAACACCAGGGCCTACTTCACCTGCTGATCCATCAGTTCTTAAATAGTAGACAGCAACGCTATCACCAGCACTTAATTTTTTACCATTTATTCCATTGCCAAATTTTATTTCATACCTTTCATCTTCATTCATGCGTATTTCATATTTTTTAGAATTGCTTCTCTCGAGGTACAAGGATTCTGTTGGTGTCCATTTCTCCCATACTGGGTTAACCACTGTGTTGTCTTTAACATATACGTCAATATTAAAATGATCTATTACTATGTTTTTGCCATTGTTATCAACAATAGTGAGTGTCAATGCTTCAAACGGATTGCCAATTGCAGTATATGTCGGGTATTCGTTAACAGAGCCTTGAAATAACACGTTTTCATCTTGTAATGATGCTAAAGTTTCAAAATCATTTGTAAGTTTAGAAAATGTTGTATCTTTTGTGAAAGTATAATTAATACCGTTAAGTGTGAAATAAGAATATCTAGGTATAGTATAAATGCCGGCAGGAAGAATATTATTAGATGTTGCTTTGAATGGCAAGATTGCAGATTGATATCCTACTGGTTTGTAGTTTATGAGTTTAACAATCTTGTTTATGTTTTCATACAATTGCGCAGTTGTAAAGGTGCTTTCAGAGCTAGTTTGATTCAAATAAAACAACAACACATGGTATGCATAAGCGATTATATCAATAAATGCTGAGATGTTACTGCCTTCAAAATTTTGATCAGTAAAAACTTTTGTATCATTAAGTCTTTTGACAATAAGACTTTTTAAGCTAAGCGCATCAAATGCAGCGTAAGCATCAGCAGCCAAACTATAATCGTTAAATTTTTGTGCCATAATTATTCAGTTGAAACATAGTAAAATCCAGAATTACTTAATGTGCCTGTGAGTTTAATCACAGCTCCTTTCAATTTAGGCAGCTTCAAAAACATGTTAATGGTGTATTGATGATTGTCTTCATCCATGATTACCTGTATTCGTTCTACTTCGACTCTAGGTTCCCATGCTGTTATGGCTTTATATATCTCAGTACCGACTAAATTTGCGTTCACTGCATTCATGGGTGTGAACAAATATTGCATTATATTACAACCGAAATACGGGTTGAGGATTTTTTGGCCAGGAACTGTTGTTAATATGTTATAAATAGAATTGCGTATTGCAGCGTAATCTTTGTCAATCTTTAAATCTTTAATGGTTTTCTTTTTAAATAAACCTTCGCCTTTTGCATAATCTAGAGATAAATCAACGGCAAGATCGGAATATGTATATTCTGGTTCTAATGTAGATTGTTCTTTGCGAAGAGTTGTAAGATTAACATTTGCCACAAAAATATTTATAGAAATACCTATATTATGAAACGGAGACCATTAAATAATTTTAATGAATAGTAGGTTTTTGTCTTTATATGAATCTGCCATGGGGCGTTACCAGCATGGTGGTTTTTTAGTAGCGGATTTAGTAGAATTCACAGAAGGAGCATTAAAAGATCGTTTTTTTGAGGGTCAGCCTGAAAATATTAAAGAAATGGTAAAATCTTTTATTGAATGTGGTTTAAATCTGCGTGTAAAGTCTATCAAGTCGACTTTTCCTGCTGTAGGTGGTGCAGGTAACCCGGATTACAATGGTTTTAGTTTTGCAGTAGAAGTAACAAAAGAGCTTGCTCCGGGTCTTTACAGCCCTGATGTCATTGTAGTACCTGCTAATCTCTTGAAGATAAGAGACACTGGTGCAAATTTGGCTCCTGTTCCTGCTTCTTTAGTACGTGACGATAAATCACACATTAAGCCTAAGGAAGTTGAAAATGGTGAGCAGGGTACCCAATATTTAAAGCCTGAAGATCAGACCAAGCTTTCAGATCATGGCAAAGGCAAGCATGTTAAAGGCGATAGAGAATTGCTTAATAAAAATGTAAAGATTCCTGCTAAGACAGTTGAGGGTCAGAAAGATCCTGCAAAATATACTGCTAAATATTTACCTTCTAGGTAATATTTTTGTAAGCTAGCGAAATAAAGCAACTGTAACAATTTATTTCTTGATCTACTACAAATGCACTTCTGTACAGGTATTCAGAGATAATTAGCAAATAAATTCTCTTGAGCTCATTGTCTGATATATTTTTATCTGCATAATTGAACATGTTGCGCAATAGAGAGATATAATCTGCGTTAAAATGCGATTCATTTTCAATTAAAGCTTTGCGTATTTGTGATAAATTTTTATCTTTTATAGCAGCAAAAATGAGTTGTATTGTATCGTTGCAATTATTTTCTGGTAGCATTAGCTTGCCGGTGGCAGAATGTTTCTGTAATTCGTTAATACATTTTCTCAGGTCTGGATAATTAGATTTGACAAATTCAATTAGTTTAGTTTTTTGTGAATCGTTTATTTCAATCTTTTCTGTCTTGAGAATTTCGGCACATCTCTTGATAACACCTTCAATTGGTGGTGTCAGGTCTAGAGACTGGCAACGACTTTGCAATGCTGAGATAACCCGGTATTTGTAGTTTGCAGTTAAAATAAACCTTGTTATTTTAGCAAATTCTTCCATAGTATTACGAAGCGCGCGCTGAGCGTCTAATGACAGCCCGTCAGTTTCGTCAAGAATTATTACTTTAATAGCGCCATCAATGCTTTGTGTCTGTGCAAAGTTTGTTACTTTGGTTCTAATAGTATCAATACCATTTTCATCGCTAGCGTTAATGTAAAGGTACTGGCATTTTAAAATGTCATTTACAATAATTTTTGCTAATGTGGTTTTACCTAAACCGGGTGTCCCAAGGAACAATAAATTCGGTATTTCTTTTTTATCTTTAAAAGACTCAATGATGCTTTTGTTAGATTCAAGTATAACAAAAGATTTTAGATCTTTGGGTCGGTATTTTTCTACCCACAAATTATTAAAGTTAAGCATTATTTACCGGAAGAACCAAAGCCCTTCTCGCCTCGAGATGACTGTGTAGTAACACCCCATGCAACATCCATATGTATGTTGAGATACACTACAAACTGTGCAATTCTATCACCAGCTTTAATATTATAATCAGTATCAGTCAAATTATAGAGCTTAACCCCGGCATCGCCCCTGTAACCGCAGTCTATGATACCGGGATGCGCTAGAATTCCGTGCTTGAAGCCTAATCCGCTTCTAGATTCAACTTTAACCCAGTACCCTTCTGGTATATCAGCAAACTTTAAGCCTACCGGTACAACATTGCTTGAGCGTGCAGGTATGACAGCATCAGCAACAGAATAAATATCATAACCAGTATCAGACTCATGGTTTTTAGTAGGTAATTTGGCTAAATCATGCGTTTTTTCAAATTTAAGCACAGGCATGAACTGAATATTAGGATCTACATCATTTACACGTTGCATAACGTTATTATAGTATATGTTTATAAAAATCAATATGTAAATAAATATATGTATGAGCGAAGAGCTTAATGAAATGGTAGGAGATCTACTGAATCAATTAGAAGATGCAAATAAAAAGGCTGTTGTTGCTAAGAAAGAAACTGATCCTCTTACAAAAGAAACTATGGAAAAGTTTGTAATTGAAAAGGCTGGCCGATTAGTAGAAGAAAGTTTAGAAGTTGTTAATAACATGAAAGATTTTGTGAGTTCAGCACCAGAATCTAGAGACATTTCATCGTTATCTGAATTAATTAATGCTACTGCTTCAGCAATTGAAACACTTAATAAAATTATTGTTACTGAAAAGCGAAATGAAACTATTATTAAAGCTAAAACTATGGATATTGAATCAAGAAAAAATTTAGCAGAAACTGCTCACAACACTAAATTGCTCGCTACAAGAGAAGAAGTGTTCAAAGCATTAATGGCTCAAGCTGTAGAAAACATGAATGCTATTGAAACAAAAACGCAAGTTATAGAAGATAAAAAACAAGATTAATCTTTATTATTAAATCCTTCTTGTAGTTTTTGTAATCCGCCTTGTGATGTACCTCCACCGGATCCACCAAACAGGGAGCTTATAGACGACATTATCTTGCCAATAAACCCTAATCCAGGTATCATGGATGCAAATTGACCTATTAAGTTTAAGAACCCGGTGATTGACACTTTGGGTATGAAGTTGGATTGTTTATAACCAAAATTACCTGGTGTAAAGGATTGTAATGAAGAGAAGTTACCTAATGGCATTGCAGGTAATTGGAATCCTGCAAATTGCTGCCCAATGCTTAGCAGCTGATTTGCAGAGCCTAATGATTGCAAGCTGCTGAAAGAAAGAGGAGAAGCTGAAGGTATAGTGAACGGCAGACTGTACCCTGCCATGTTAAAGTTGTTTAAGTTTAAATTGCCTAAACCGCCAAAGCTGCCTAAACTGCCCAATCCGCCTGTAAGCAATCCTGTGTTTGGTAAAAGGTTTTGAAGTTGACTTGTTATGCGCGGTGTCAAGTTGTCTTTTAATATTTCTGCGCGATTTACAAAAGCTTGATATATAAATTCTGGCATTGCAACTCCAAATTGGTTAACATTAACTACATTTGTATTGTTTAAACCGGGGTTAGTTAGATTGGAAAGACTTGCATCACGGGTTTTGTAAGATACAGTGGCTACTATAGCAGTACGTGTTGATCTGTCGCTAACAGATTTTTGAATTTTCTTTTGATTTAAATCAATGTATTGTTTTCTGTTTTCAACATTCTTTGTTATATGCAGGGTTTTTATTTTTTGAAGATTGGCACCAGTACGTGCAGACCCGATCATTCTAGGGTTATATGCGGATGTGTCGTTAATGTTGCTAAAATAAATGGCAAATTCATAGGTTTTGCCTAATAGTGTTTTTAATCTGTCTACTAATTCAGATAAATAGCCTTTAAAATTTGTATGGAAGTTAATATCAGTAACTAAATTTAGACCATGTGGTTTTGTGGAATCAATAAGTATGTTGTACAAATCTGATGTCTTCTGAATGCGTATTAAATTAGTTCTCATGAGTGATGTGTTTTTGCGGCTCATATCGGTCATGAGGCTTCGTGTGTTTTCGCTTATTTTGCTATTGAGAGTAGGGGGAATTAAAATTGGAGGGCCATATAAACTGCAATTCATATCAGCAACTGGTACAATCGAGTCATCAATTTTGTATGATTGATTTAAAAGTGTGCCAATGCTGTCGCTAAAATCGCCTAGAAACCCTAAATCACTGCCTTTTTTACTTTTGACCTGCTCTTGAACTTCATCAATGGCTGTTTTAAACTTTTTATACCAAAAATAAATGAAATCGTCATCAAGATTTTTCATTTTTTCAATTTCTAAATTGTTAAAAAACTCTGTTTGCTTGGTGACCACATCATTAGAAACTTGAGTTTTAAAATATTCAATGGCTATATCAAGTTCGTTCTCATAATCACCAACTAAATCAAGAAAATTAGTAAACTTTTTAACAAATTCTGTTGAATTTGCTAAATTTATAAAAAGTAAATCAGGCAATGTTGTTTTTGTTATCTTTGTACCAGTATTTTTGTTAGTACTTGTTAATTTTTTGTTTTCCAATACAGCTATGCTTGTTTGCTCGCTATTTACATCAGGATATGAAGCGCTTATTTCTTTTTCAACATCATATGTAAATGTTTTCATGTATGATGCTTGTGTTTCTGCGCTTGCAGGTTTAGTTGGCACAGCAGTTGACGGGCCGTTAGGGTTAGGTGGCTCAGGTAAAGCCATGATTGCTGGGTCTTTAAATAAATCTCTTGCAATTACTGTAGATGTTTGTTCGGCCATGTTATATTCCCTTTATTTGTTTTTGATAGATATCAAAATAATTATATGTTTTCACTGCTTTAATTTCATTATTGTATTCGCCACCTTCAAAAACATGTTTAACTTCTGTTATATAGTATGTTCCAAGCATTCTTTGATCAAATTCACTAATATCTAAAGTAGTATTTCTGTTAATACCTAAAAATCTGTTAGCTTGTCTGTGTGTACTACCTGGTACTTTGAAGCTAATAGCTTGATTTAGAAATACAGCTGACTTTAAAAACCTGTTTCTACCGTAACTCAATCGTTGAGCTTTAGATTGAATAGGGGTATCTTCATCATCAGATTTAGTAGAATATTCATTTCTTAAATTTTTAGATAAAAACTTGTACGTACCAGCTGCAAAATTTGTTGAATATTGACTGTTTAATGTTTTAACATAATTTGAATAATAAACATTGTTAGATTGTTCATATGTATTGTCAATTACATCCATGGAAAATTCATGATTGTTGAAATTGTAACTATGCACTATGCTAGAATTCACAAGCTGCTGGGTAAATTCACCAGGCATCATGTCTATGGTAAAGTTATTGATTGTACCTGCTGTATATAGGTACACTGTATTTTTGAATGGTGCGTATCTTACAAATTGTGTTGAAGATGAAATAATTTTATCTGAAAAGAAATCGGTGTAGCCTCCTAGCAAATATGTTTCTAAAAAATAAGGACCAGGTAACCCGGCGTTTGCTTCTCTGTCTGGTACTAGCGGATCCGGTTCTTGTAACAAAGCCTTCTTAAAAATAGACGTCATGCTTTCAAGAGAGAAAACTCTAGATGATCTGTCTAATTCTAACAAAGCAAAATCATAATTGTTGTTAGAATCAGACACATGTCTGTCTAGCAGGTAGTTTAAAGTGTCTATACCTTTGTAGTTAGCTGGAGAAGAGAAGAATATTCTTGATGCACCTTTATCAAAATCTTCTGATTTATCTGTTACTGTTGCGGGGTAGCCATCTTCTTTATTAAAAAAACTTGTTAAAAACGTTTTTATAGCTTCTTGTGTTTGTAAGCTGCGTTGAGCATTGCTTACATTAACTGTGTTACTGTTGTTGCAGAAGTTTGATGTAGAATAATAGCTATTTTTTTCTAACAAAATCTGTTCATACAAGTCTCTAAAATAAAGTTTTTTATATTTTGTACCGGGGGTGTCTAGTAGTACCTCTTCTGTGTTGTAAATACTGCCGTGTATGCATATTCTAAAATATTTGTTTATGTTTTCGTCTTTACTATCAACTGGCGCGCTTGATTCATTGATAGAAAAGTTAGGAAAAATGTTTATATAAATTAAATCACGAGCATCTCCTTTAAAAAGAAAGCCTTTTTTGGCCGGTGTATTCGGTGCACGTTGTTCATTTATGGCGTCAATCTGTCGTTCTATAATATCAAAAGAATTATCTAGTACTATATACCCATTATGAAATGGTGAGGAAGCGTTGTCAACTAATACAAGTTGCTTTAAGCTGGCTGGTCTTATGTAAAAAGCTCTGTCATGAGTGTTGACTATAACAATAGCCATGGAGTATGGTGTACCTTCAACATTAGTAAAATTAACAACTTCAGGCTTGTTGTTTATATTTTTACTGCCTGGGATAGCTAATTCTGGTGTGTTGTCTGTTACTGGCTGCCCCGGAAATTTTCTAGCAAAACCAGGCGTACCTCTTAATTCAGGTATAATCCATTCAAGCCCATCATCTACAGGGTCTGGCCAGCCGCCGACCCCTACTACATTGTTTTCATCAGGTGTTGGAAATTGTGTAGCCATAATTAAGCAAGGAGTCGTTTAATATCAGATATAATGTTTTTAATGTATTGGGGCTTTACAATTTTAATGTAAGTACCTTGTGCAGGGATAATAACGGGGTTTCTTATTTTATTAACTAAACATATTAACCACCACAATTCAATTGTTTGATAAGCATTGAAGCTCACTGTAGTCCATGGAGATCTCTTTTTAACTTGCATTAGATACACTTTTTCATCATCAACTTCATAATTATTCAAAGAAATAGCTTTTGAAATGTTATAAAAATATTGATTATCGTCTGTTTTGTACACTTTGAATATGTTTTCATATCTAGATGGTACTAACTGCGGTAAATCTGTAATATCGTTTTGATATGAACCTTGTTCCATATATAGTATTTATAACAGTAATGTAAGGCTGTTATTAAATTTGACTGCCAATTCCTCTTTGAATTCCGGAGTTTAAGAATTGATCAATTAAGTTTGTGGCGCCAGAAGATGCAGTATTGCCAACAACTTCTATAGTACCAGGAGCATTCATTATATTTAATTGATCCTTAAATTGATCTAAAAGCGAGCTTCCATTGTCTGCTACACCATTCTTATCCATTACCTGTATGGGTCCAGAAGGATTAAGCATATGAAACATGAAGTTTTTAGATTCGGCAATAAGTCCTTTGAGTGATATTTTAATCATGTATGCATCTGGTATTATAGCATCATATGTGTATGAATTTACTAATGTGTTGGTTCTACTGTTTGCACCAGGTGGTAGAGGTATTTTCATTTGCCGGCGCGCGCCTTGAAAGTCTATTTGCAAATTTTGAATATAAGCAAATGGCATGTATTTTACACCTGGTATGTACACCTCGTACACTTTAGGTTGTTCAATAACACTGGCATTTTTTCTAGCGGGGCGATTATTGTACAATAATAAAAATATTAATTGCCAATTTTTAATTACATCGTCGTACGTAGCAGAGCCTGTGTTAATTAGCGGAAAGGTAAATGTGAATTCTTCGCCGTCTGTGGGGTAATTAAAAAATTTAGAACGTTCAACATAAGTTACACCTTTTATATCTTGACCAACAGCTATGGAGTCAGCTACGTTCGCGGCTATTTCTTTTAATCCACCTAAAGCTCCTAAGAAACCACCGGGTCCACCATCACCGGAGAATGCATTCTGTGCAGCTGCAGCAAAGTTTTCAAAATAGGGCAATCTGAATTGCCAACCTGTATCTTTTGTTAAGTACAAGTTTTTGTAAGGCTGTAACCATGAATTTCGTGTATCATTAAAAGTGGGGTTTTCATCTCTAATATTATCATAAAATTGCTGTGCTTGTGCACCTAATTTTTTACCGGTTTCTGTTGAATCGACAATTTTTTTACCTTCACTCAAGATTTGTTTTACTGCTTGATTGAAAGAATCTACAGTGTCACTACCTACTAGCTGAGTAGCTATATTAGTAAAACCGTCAATTGCTGCGCCACCGCTGTACAGCAATTGTGCTATTAATGCATTAGTTTTTAATTCTTTTTCGACTAGTCGTAATTCAGGTACTTCTTCTCTTGCGCGGTTGCCTTTGGGTGAATATGTCCAGTAGAATTGTTCTACAACGTTTACAACACCGCCTTGTGAACCACCTGGAGCAACTAAAGCAGGGGGAGCATTGTTGTCGCCGCCTTGTTTTTGTGAAAACTGAAAAACATGATCTACACTAGTCATATAACATTACTTATATCACACTGGAGCGTATGGTGAGTTGAGCATACCAGCTCTAAAGTTGTTTGTGGAGCTACTGCTGTTTAAAACAACGTTTCTTGATGAATTATTTACATTAATGAGTTGTGGTGCGCTCTTTTCTGTATTAGCAGCTGTAGCGAACCCTCTGTCATTTATTTGATTACCTTTCTGAATATTCATATCAATATTACGTAGTAGCTTTTTATTTTCTTCTTGTGCTCGGGTGTTTTCATTAATAGATTTTATTAACTCCTCATTTTCCGGCTCACTATATGTTGTTTTAAAGCTTCTCAATGCGTTCTCGTCAATAGTAACTGGTGGCATATCAATTTTAGATGGTTGAGGTGCTGGTTGTACTTGTGTTCTGTCTTCAATATATCGTATATTATCGTCTTGTACTGGGGGCAATGGTTCAACTGTACCTGGTATTGACTGGTTTTTCTTTTTAAGCTCTTCCATGCTCACAGAAAACTCTGGTTCTGCAGGGGGTACTGTAGGTTCTGATGGTGTATAAGGCTTAGTTACTGCATCCATTTTAGTTTCTGGTTCTACTACAGTTGTAGATACAGAAACCGGCTTACCTGTCTTTTTATCAACAAGTGTACCGTTAGAATTTACTTCATACTTTTCCTTAAATTCACTATGCATATTACTAGGCACATTATTTAAAATGTTATCCATGGCCTTTTCTTGAGGTGTTTTTTGTAATGTTGGTTGTACAACTGCTTCTGTTTTAGTCTGATCTTCTAATTGTCTTGCAGCTCGTTCTCTAGCTGCATCCTGCTCGTTGCGTATTCTATTTCTTTCTTTAAGCTCAGCATATTCTGCATCAGCTGCAGCTTCTGCGGCTTCTTTTGCAGCTCTATTAGCTTTTTCCTCTGAAGCTTCTTTTTGTAATTCATCAATTCTTTGCTGTGCATCTGCAGCAGCATCATAAGATGTTGTATCTCCATCTTTACCTTTACCTTTACCTTTACCTTTGCCTTTGCCACCACCACCGCCGTTTCCGCTGTTTATGCAATCACATAAAGCATAGAGCTGATTGGTTAAGTAGTCTCTTGTCTGAGATCCAAAATCAACTATTATAACTTCATCTCTATTAACGCTAACTCCTTTATTTTCTGCTTCAGGCCCTTCTTTCATAGGTTCCAGCTTGCCTTGCTCTTCAGGTTTCTTACCGGTAAACTTCTCTTTTAAATAATCCCATGCATATTTACCCCATTGAATTCCTTTTATAAGTGGGTTTATTGATGCAAGTGCATTTAATATTAGATCTATTATAGTTGACAGGACGCTTTTACCTGCAGCAGCAATTTTAGCAATAGTAGATTCTTTTATTTCATTCCATTTCTCTTCTATTTTCTTTTTAAGATCTTCTTTCTTTTCATCAATAAATTGATTAATTTTATCTCCAACTGGATTAACTATTAAATCCATCCATTTAGTTAAATTTTGCATTGCAAATGATGAAATTTTATTCAAAACTTGACCTACTATTTGCTCTAACAATGATTCTTTTCCGTCTTTTTTAGCTAAAAAGAAATCACTCAATTTAGCTCCAATTTTATCCCAAATTTCTCCAAAGTTAATTTTATCAAGGCCTAATTTTTTAAAAGCTTGATCTACATTTCCTGTAGTTAAATCTTCCAATGCATTAACAACGTTCATGAATATGTCTATTGCGGTGGCTAAGCTAGGAGCATATTTCATTAATGCAGCTTTGCCGTCAGCATATCGCTTTGGATCGCCGCTCATCATGTCTCCAATTGCTTGTACAATATTAAAAGCGCCAGATAACATGGTATTAATTTTTTCATACATAGCCATAATTTTATCTTTAAACTCTTGTATCATGCCTTTAATATCAAATTTTTTTCCTTTAAAAAAGTCTTTTAATCCTAAACCATCTAAAACAGAATCTATTGCGTTATTAATTACATTGTCAAGATTAAAATTTTCAAATCCTTTCAAGAAATCGGCTAACCCTTTTAATGCGGGGAACCTTACTGCCAAATCGTCTAAGAATTTTACAACTCTTGCAATAGTTAGATCGCTAGAAAAAAGTTCTTTAATTTTTTCAAACAAAAACCCTAGTGTAGAGTCTTTGCTGAACAATTTACCAAAAATTGCATCTTTTATATTTGCTATAAATTCTCTAATTTTATTACCTATGTTACTAAAAAAACCGCTTGTTGAAGTTGTAGGCTTGTTGTCTTTATCGTTTTTATCTACTCCAAAAATTTTCTCTTTAGATGTACCTAGCAGTTCAGCTATAAATTCAGCGCCTGGTATTGCAAAAGCTAATCTTTTAAACCCTTCAGAATATTTACCCTCACCAATTAACTTAAACCCGTCGTACATATCAATGAGTCTGCCCACTAGCGGTAGAGATCTTATCCATTCTTTAAGTTTTAAATCTGTTTTATTAAATTTACTAAGAAATCCTGTGATAGATGTGTAGATATTTCCTTTCTTAAAATCGTTGAGTAGCTTTTGTACAAATGGGAATTTACCAGCACCAAAACCAGCTGCAGCAACGAGTCCTAATATTATGCCTATAGGACCTAGTATTTTACTGAAGAAACCTTCGCTATTTTTAGGCTGTTTTCGAACTTCTTTGAGCAATGCATCCATCCTATCAGATTGATCTAGTTTTTTGAGTTCTTTTATTGATTTTTTAGATAAATTAACTTCTCCACCTTCTCTTGCGCGTTTATCTCTTTTTACCTCGCGTTCATCTTGTCTGCGAGCAAATTGATTAATTGGTACAAAGTTTTTAGATATTATTTTTTCAAGCCTACGTAAGTTTTTTGCCTGCGCTTCCTGTGCTTTAGCTAAATCAGCTATGTTCTTTTCTAATGCTGCTAACATTTGCTCAGGTGTTAGCCCTTCTGTATTAGCCATACAGATATTTAATGTTAATTAATTAGATTGTGAAGAAACTACCGTCAACTTCTATGGTCTCATCGCCAGTAACTGTAAATTTAGACTCTACGTCTCTGTAGCTTTTAATATATTCAAGTAATTTAGTTACTAATTGAGCTGGAAGCTGTTCAGCAAGCTTAATGCACTCTTCTGCAGTAATTTGAGTGAAATCTACTGTTGTATTGGTGTCTTTGAGTGTTAGAGTTTTAATAAACTTGGCTAGTTCGTATACAAACAGCTCACTTAACACGGTTTTAAGATCACTTTCACTAGATACAGATATTTTCTTTATTGAATATTCACTGATTTTTTTATCATTACCGATTCTGGGCAGTGAAGCTACAACAGAAAAATTCTCATGCTCTATAACCTTATCATTAAGATCAGGTAATAAAATGTTTTTATAGTTCTCAATAACAACATTTAAATCAACATTTACATTGTTACTAGAAACATATCTATTTTCTAAGCATTTAGCGCGCAATGCAACGGTCATAGCAATTCTATCAAAAACAAATAATGAATCAATGTCGACGGTAGCATCAAGATTATTTGCTTTTAAGATATCGTTCATGCCTACAATAAAAGAAAGTTTTGTAAGTGACTCTTCCATAGATGTCTTGAGCAAGTTTTTTTGCTGTACTAAAGTTATATTTTTAAATTTTATTTCTTTTCTTAATGACGGTACAAAGACGTCTATTCCGGATTTCTTATTGTACGCTTCCAGTTGCTGTAGTGCTACATTAACATTGCTCATTTATATTATTATATAGGGCCAGGCCCTGGTTTAGGCAACTGTTTTTCCGATTTGCGTCTCTCTTCCATCTCTTGTTTGTAAAGATTTATGTAGATGCTTAATTCGGCATATGTAGAATTGCTCAGTGTTAGACTATCAAATTTAAGTTTTGAACATATTATATATTCTAATTCATAAATGGACATTAAATCTCTTTTAAATGCCAATTTCAAAAAGTCTAATATAGTATTATACTTAAATGATAGAGGTAATTCGATTGCTTTTCCGGTAAAAGGAGATCTTACTGAGAAAAATTTGTTGTTAGTTCTGTCTATGTTTTCTATATATTCACTTATGTCTCTACTTAGTTTTATAGGAAGTTCGTTTATAATTTCTGGTGTTATTTTAACCGCTGCATGCTGTATTTTAAGACTTGAAATGAAATCTGCGTCATAAAAATTTAACGATTTTGGTAGGTTCAGCTCGAGCTCAATGTCATCTAATATTATTTTTTTTGGATAAACAGTAATTGTTTCGAAATTTTTAATGATGCTAAAAATATCTAGAGTTACATTAAAAGTTTTTTTTGTGTCGGGGCAGGTAAAAATTAAATCTAAGGCCGGTTGAATACAAACAGCCCTTACAGTTAGAAGCATTTTAAGCTTATCTAATACAGTAACAGAATCGCAGCTATCATCGCAAATGTCGTTTAATACATTGTTAAATACATTCGATACAGTTGTTTTATCGTCAGTAATTAAAGATTTAGCTAAATTTTTGTAATCTTTAAATTTTAATTCTTTAAGTAATACAGTAGTATTATTGCTTATTTTACAAGGGTATGTAAAATTATTCACATATATAATTAGAGTATACCTATAGGATTTATACTGCCTATGCCATTCTGTAGAGTAGTAATGCGTGGTACTTGACCATTTGCAATACGGTTAACAATGTCGGATACAGGAAGATACAAGCTATTTTCAACAGTATAATTTGAGTATGTCCATCTGGTTTGATAAGTAACAAGCTTTTCATTATCATATTCATATGTTTGCTCAGAAATATTGTACGGTACGCAATTGTAAAATGAAAATACTTTTCTAGGTATCATGGAAATGTTTTGAAATGATCGTGTGTATGAAAGCAAAGTCATATTCACTTTCATGTTTTTTAAGTCAGGTACTCTTGCTGTAGGTGTGTCGTTAGGCCGTGCTACCATGCCAAAATGCGAGCCTAGTATGACCCATGGTCTTAAAACGTTGTCAACAAAAGATGTGTTTGTTTCTTTAAATGTAATAACTAAGGAAGGGGGTTCTGTGTTTCTTGCATTGGCAATAATACCAGGTATAAAGCCTCTGTTGTTATTCACAGACACAGATCCTGGTTCAAAACTTTCAGTGGGTATAGTTACATCATGAGCAAACAAACAACCAATGATTTTTTGCAATGGAAAGCTTTTTAAAATTGAGACAGCAGTGTTAATGTTGTAACCTTTTCTAGAGCCGTCAGTACGTTCTAATGCTTGCAAGATAGATGAATTTAATGCTGCGGGATACCTGTCGATAACAACTATCCATTGAGTTGACATTGGAATCGTTGTAAACCAAGATTCCATTTGAAACAGAAAGTAATCTCTTACGCTAATTAATGGTACTGCAGGTAAGTTAAACCCGAACAAGTCTGTGATTTGCGGGGCAAATAAAGGGTTAGTACCCCTTCCAATGTTTTGAAAATTCTCTGCTAAGCCTGTAAAAGCAGAGTTAAACGGGTTGTTCACCTAATTATTTATTAATTAGGTCAATTTTCTAAAATAATGATAAGCAAATGTGACAGGGAATTCTACTGTTTCACCGGTTCCACCAGCAATATTGTAATTGATGGCACCGACGCTACGAATAGAAACACCTACTAGCTGATATTGAGCAATCTTAGCCAGCTGATTGTCAAGCTGTACTAAATCCATGATGGCTGTCTGTTTGGGAGAGAAATAGTTACCAGTGCTTGTGCTGTCATCGAAAATATCACGAGACCATTGTTCAAACTTCTGTCTGAGCTGAGAAGCAGCATCACAATAAAAATTCAATGTGTAAGCTTCACTGCCTGGATATGTTGCATTACCAGGAAGATTGAAGTTTAAGCCCATGTAAGGAACAGCAACATTTGTAATTGCTCTTTCAGGCAATGAAGCGGATTTGCAATACACTAAATCATCTTGATTGAAGGATACATTGCTTGCTCCACCGGTGTTGATTGAGAGAACACGGAAATTATAATCGCGTGCGAACTCTCTACTTGCTGCTACTCTGTAAAAGTCTGTGATTAATTGTGATACATCAGCCATATTAATTATTTATCCTTTAGGATACAATCTCCTGGAAGTTTGTACCTGTTCTTGTAGCGTAGAAGTTGCAGAGGATAAACTCTGTTGTCTTCACTGGCTTCAAGTAGATATCGACAACCATTGCATTGTCATCGATAACATCAGGGGTGTTGTTACGTTCATCACAAATGATCAGGTAATCGTAAAGACCTTGAGTGTTCTTTGCTTGTTCAAAGATGGGCTGCAAGGTGTTTACAACCTGTGTTCTTGTGAAGAGTGTGTTCGGTTCAAACAAGAAGTACTTGATTGTGTCGCGTACAGAAATTTCAAGCGCTAAGAACAATCTGCGTACATTGATACGATCAAATGCGCTAGGCTTCTTCTGCATGGTCTTTTGACCGAATATAACAAATCCTTCAGCAGGGAAATATGCAACAGGATTAATTGGTATTTTGTACAACAAGTCACGCTGCTTTTGCTGCGGGTAGAAAGCGATGTCTGTTACACCGATGACTTGACCGCGTTTGAAACCAGCAGGAGCAAACCATGGCTGGTAATTGCTGTCTGTTGTTGCCATGATAGCTGCAGCATAACCAGAGAAAGGTATCCAGATTTGCTGATTCAAGACAGGGTCTACTGTACGTGCGCATGTAGCGTAAGCGCAAGCATAGCTATTATCTAATGGACCGTATGTGTTTTTTAGCGGCCAGTAGATGTTGTTGGAGAATGTCTTTGTTGAATCATCTAATGTTCTGATGTTATTGCCAGTGATAAAGATGTTGATCAACGGATCAGAGATGAACAAATGATCTTTTCTCTGTGCAACTGCAAAATTGATGAATTCGTTTTGTACAGCTAGCCAGTTAGCACCAACTAGTGGCATGGATTCTAATCTGCTAGCACTTAGTTTGTTAACTTCAGTGTCATATGATACTGTGTCATCAAAATAACCAGATGTAGCTGGGTTGAACGAATTTGCATAGATGGATCCTAAGCCAGCTTCAACGGTGATGTTCAAAGGCACTACATCATGATTTTGTAGTTTTTCAAACATCTTAGTAAGCTTAGCAGGGATGTTGCCAATCTTCTTTGTGGAAAGATCAGCAGACTGGAAGTCGCCGAGTGGGAACAATGAATCAGTGCTGCCATAATAATCAATTACAGACTGTAGAGCTGCTTGAGGCGCGCCAACTCTTGCTTCAAATTCTGCATCAGTTTCAGAAGCATTGAGCTTCTTGATGTTAGGCTGGCTCAAGAAACGAACATACTTTGTAGGTACACCGTTAGCATCTAGATATGTGCTTCTGTTTTTGTGTGAAATGTATGGGTTGACTAACACAATACAGTTTGTGGAATTGTCATCAACACTTTCTAAGAAGAAGCTGTTGTCTGTTCCACCGTTAGGATTGTGCATGCGACGATGTGAATCAGTTGAGCCAACAATTGATTCAGTCATTTCAAAATCAAGTGCAATTACGTCAGGCGAGAACACAGACTGTCTTAGTTTGAATACACCGATAATAGCTGTGTCGTTCAATTTGTTGAGCGCAACGTCAAATCTCGGAGCATTTTCTAGAACTTCAGACAAGCTGTCTGTCAATCCAGTGCTTTCTGCAGAAAGTGCAAAATTTAATCTAGCAGCAGGAACTTGAATGTAATCGTCTTTTACTGCAACATTGTCGTTGTTTAGCGAGAACACTCTGTTGATGTCGTCGTACGGTGTTGCAGGGTTGAGATTGATGTTGTCAATAACACCAATGTATATGCCTTCAAAGCGTGTATTAATTGTGGATTGCGACTTGTTTAAAACAACCATACCGGCAGCGCTCAACGATGGTACATTGGGGAAGAAGCGAGCACCGCTTGTATTGTTTACAAATGTAAATCCGGAGCCTGCAAGAATCGATAGATATTCTTGTTCAGTTAATTTTATGTGTGTGGGTTTGCCGAACAAGTAAGCACCAGTAGATTCAAAACCTAGGTATGTGCTTGTACCGCCATCAAAATATGATATGACAGGAAATGCTAATGCGCTGTATTCCGAGCTTGTGCCAATTCCATTGCCATCACCATATGGTAGGCGGTATACCATCACATCAGCAGGTGATTGAAAAACTGCTTTTACAGAGTGATAAAAATATCTCTCTGCGGCGTTAGTAGGTAGTCCAAATATTTGTTCAAATTCGGAAAGCGAAGAAACTTTAACTGGTTCGCTTACAGGGCCTCTTGATGTAAAGCCAGGTATTAGTACAGTTGTTACATTTATTTTGTTAGGATTAAGAGATAAATCTATCTCTCTAATTTCAACTCCGGGACTTTCTATTGTACGCGCCATACAAATATTTATGGCCTCTTGGCTACATCTTTTGTAATTTTTTTACAAACTATCTGTATTTTCTACTAAATTGGCAATTAATTGTGAATAGCTAAATGTAAATGTAGTTTCTATTTCTGTTGATGATCTGTTACTAAGATTAATACCGCCAAGACTTACAGGAAATGCATCTTTATAGAGAAATTCAATTATTTTTTTCTCATATTCATCCAAAATAAATAGTGAAATATTTGCGCGGTATTCAATTTTTGAGATAGTGTATGCATTAGTTTTACTAGTGTTAGTCTGAGTACCGTCGCGTTGATCGTTGAGTAAGTTTAGCCAAGTATATATGACCCAATAATTATTAAACCGGTTATCAATTGTAAAATTAACTGTGATGGGCTCCCATGGTGGCCGGGCTTTAGTAGATATAGACAAAGGTTGGCCACTGTATGCCAAATCCAGTGCAGGTATGTTAATATCTGGCACTACTGCACCATAAACAGAAAATTGTAATGCATTAGGAATAATGCCTGTGTTTGATCGTGTAAATTTTGCAGCTACTTTTTTAAGTGCATCAGGAAAATTTAGCACCATGATGAACTTGTCACTACGGGCTTTGTTAAACGGGCTTTGAATAAATTCTGAACTGCTAGTTGCCATACATTAATTTAATCTTCTCCATCCTTGTTGGAACAAATCATCAACATCTGTAGGGTCATTATTGTCTCCTCTTATAACAATTGGTAATGGCATCATGGTTGTCTCTTTGTCTTTCTCGTTGCTGTAAATTGAAGTGGGGTTAATAAAATTTTTCAAACCGTAATCTAGCGCTTTAAGTTTCATGGGTCTTTTGTTTTCATCTAATTCTAAAATTTCAAAATAAGTATTAACCAATTCACTTTCGAGTATTATTAATGCCCATACCAAACTCATGATTCTGTCGTCCCAGCTATCTACCCCGGGTTTTGCAGCCCATGTACCATTAGGGTATCTTACAAAACCGCGTAGCTCATTTAATGTCTGTATATCATGTATTTTTACAGAGCGTAATTCATTGACCCAGTAGCGCATGTTGACTACCCCTTTGTACTTTGTATTGGTATGCGCAAGTATTCCAATTTTTTTAAATGTTTTATCAGCGCCAATTTTTGGCCCGTAAGTGACAACATTTTCGTAGCCAAGTGTAAATTTAAGTTGGTCAACTACTTGCGCTCCGCAATTATTTCTTTCAATTAATGCGGGCGGTGATCCCCAATGCAAGAGTATTTCATGTAATTTGGTTGTAAAGTTGTACGGGCTAATATGTCTATCATGGTAAATTGCGACTTGCTTTATGTTTCTCAAATCAGACAAATCAAGCACTTGTACACAGCTAGCTGCTTCTCCTATGCCTTCTGAAACGTCAACCCCCACAACATAAATACCATCTTTGTTGGGTTCTTCCCAAAGCAAGTATTTTCCTTCATCAAAAATAAATGGCGGGTCATAGCATTCTGATTTTAATTCTAAAAATAATTTTTCATTAATAGCACTTTCACCAGTTTGAATAAACACATTGCCAAACTCTTGATCAAATGCATCAATGCTGCCCAAGGTGCGGATTGTTTTCTCTTTCCACTCCTCATCACGTCCTGGTACTTCCCACCAATCAACTCGCTCAGCATGCCACCCGTTTTTATTTTCCATGGCTCCAGTATACAATTCATGAAATAAATTTCCTGTACCGTTGGGGGTGCTTGCGACAAATATTTTTGATTTTTTAGAACTAGATATAATTGGATAGACTGATTTCCAAAATTGTTCCACAAGATGATTATCAATAAACGCTAACTCATCTAATATAACAACATTTACAGATTCACCTCGACCTGCATCACTACTAGTAGTAGAGATACCAATGGATGACCCATTACCTAATGTCATGGATGTCTTGCCATATTCTACGGCACCAGGTTTTAAATAATTCGGCAATTGTTCATATGCTAGGCGTACTCGTTTAAAAATGTTAATAGCAGTCTGTTCTTTATTTGCCACAATGAGTAATCTTTGATCTTCAAAAAAGCATGCTATCCATAATGCATAGATGGTCATTAAGGTTGTTTTGCCTATTTGTCGACTAGCAAGAAGACAAACAAATCTGTTGTCACGCAACCCTCTTAAAACGCGTTTCTGGTAATTGTGCAAAGCAATCTTTTCTTTACCTCTATCCAGATTAACAATATAGAAGAAATTTTCTGCAAAATAAATGATATTTTTTCTGCATTTAGCTATGTCTGCTACCCATTCTGGATGACTAGCATAATCAAATGCTGCATCTGGAGAAGGCAGGTTCTTATTACCCAAGTAATATTTTTCATTTTTTTCAGGCATACTATATTAAATACTTATGATGAATAGAAAAAGATCACTTGAGAACATAAGTATGGTTTATGAGAAGAACATCTCGTTTAGCACGTTCGAGCAAGAAACTGGTAAAACAGTTGGCGAAAAAGACAGCAAGAAAAACCCTTTCGTTTTTAAAAACACAGGGCCGGAAAGCGCTGAAGGGTTTAAGAAAGAGCTCATTAAGCCTTCTGAAAAAGCTAAAGAAAAAGTAAAAGACAATTTTTACAAGCCAGAAAAATTTTCACAAAACCTTGAAAAAACAGAAGTAAAAGGTATAAATAATTTTATGAACAAATCCATCTTTGACAAACTTTATGAAGATGTCATGGGTTCTCAGCATGGCGATGTTGAAGCATCCGACGCTGAAGCGCTCGGACTTCCTTCTCCTGAAACATCGGGCGACGAGTCCGAGAAATCCACAAAAGAGCTAGTAGCTGACGCTATTGCCGCTCTTCAAAAGCTACATGATTCGCTACCTGATGAAGGTGGTGATGAAGCAGCTGGCGAAGAAGGTGCTGGTGAAGAAAAGCCTGCTGGTTCTGAAGACGCTGAAAAGAAAGCTGACGAAGATGAAGAAGAAGGCGAGAAGGAAGAAGAAAAAGATGAAGCTCACAAAGAAGCCACTGAGCTCAAGGAACTTCCAGATAGCGCTGGCCAGTCTTTAACAAAGAAAGACAACAAGGTCGGTGATGCTACAAAGAGCCTTGCTAGCAAAGGTACTGCCGATGCTAAGACAACTGATAAAGTTGGTAATGATGGTGACAAAGGTCATGCATTAGTTGGTGCCGGTGTCAAAGGCGGCGCTCCAACAAGCCCCAAGGGCAAAGCCAACGTAGTTGCTAGCAACACATCCAAAGTTGGTGCTTACCTCGCTGGCCTCAAATAATTTGTTGGTTGGTGTAAAAGTAAAAAAGGGCCCTAACGGGCCCTTTTTTTTGCTTAAATACTATTGATGACTTTCAAGGATTATTACAGTCAAAAGACTGATGCAGCTGCTAAATTAACACCTGGTGTACAGAGTCGGCACATGCACCCTACTTTGAGAGACGTGCCTACTAATGCTAAATACCCTGGGAGAGTTGTTCCGCATTATCTACGTGCAGATAACAATAGAATACAAAAAATAGAAAACGCTAAGAGAGCTGTTAAAGGTGCATTCATACCGTTGAATTCACGTGAGCTAAGACGCATAAAACGCCTTTACAATGTAGATTATAATATTCACGAGCCTAAAGCGTTGAAGGGTATACCGTCAGTAACATTAGAATATGACCCTGTAGCTAAACGCGCAGGGTTAAGAAAGAATTAACATGGCCATTAATGCAAAAGATTCATACACCGGTGGTGAAATTAGCATATATCCTAATACTACACAAAATGATTGCTTCCGGTTCACAGACAAAGCTAATAATGAAAATGAACGTCTAGTTTATTCTAATTATTGGAAAGAACAGTTAAGTTTGTATGGTCAAAAAGCATTGTATTTCACTAACAGCACACATTTAACTTCTGTGGATCCTTTGTATGGTGAAGACCCTACAAAAGGCTACAATACTGCAAAAGTCATTACCATAGGCATTAATTTAAATGAAAATGCTTTGCTATTGAGCAAATATGGCTTGTTAGCAGAAGATGAAGTTTCTGGTTTTATTCATATACAAACATTTTATGATGTATTTGGTGCTAGTGCTGAGCCAAAATCTGATGATGTATTTCAGCTGCATGAATATGGAAGTGACAGACCGGGTGGTCGTAACGGAAGAATGTACATAATAACTGAACGACTTGATCAAGACATTGCTCAAATAAATCCTCTGGCAGGGCATTATGTGTGGTTGATAAAAGCTAAGCGTTATGAACATTCTTTTGAACCTGGCTTGTCAGGCGAAGCTTTAAATAAGCAAGTCTTTGAAGACACGAAACCTGTAAGTGTAGATGGAGCGGATAAAGGGTATGATTATGATATTACAGAAGCTGGTAAGAAAGTTTTTGATTATACTAAGAACGATTACTCAGACATTTACGGTGGTTACCAATAATTACAAATTGTTACTGAGTTGTTCGTATTTTGCTTCGTAATTAGGTACTACTTCACCTTTGTGTAATGAAATTACTTTGTCTGCTTCTCTGCAATTTTTAAAAGTAATTTTTACTGGAGAGTTTTTGCTTGTATCAAAGAAATATTCAACACCTTTGCCATCAGCAAGAGGTTTTATCTTTTTAAGAAGATACATGACACCTTGTTCAAAAAAGCTATCTAATAAAGATAGCTTTTTGCCAGGTCTTAAAGCAAAGCTGGTTCCGGGGAGGTAGTGCATACTTTATTATCTATAATAACATTTATTTCAGCGTCATTGTTTTCCGACATTAAAATTTCATCCTGCATCGATTCAAATCTCTCTTCTACATATTTGTGTAATGCAAGAGGTTTGATCCAGTCATTGTTGTTTAAATCTTGTTTCATCTGCACAGCTTTGTTACTAATTAGTTCAATAGCTTCTATCAGGCACAACCATCGTGCATATTCTGGAAGCGGTAGATTAATATCACCGTTCTTTTCAGTTTTAATTATGAAAGACTTTTTTGAGGTTTTGAATTGCATATCCAAGGAGTATAATTGAAAGTTTTAAAGCGTCAAGACAATTCTTTTGTGTGCCGCAAGTAATGTTGTTCAGAAAAGCTGTAATACAATTGTCAATTCCTTTTGCGAAAACTTGCAAATCAGATGCATATTTAACTTTGTTTTCTTCTGTGTTGCTGCTGTTGCGTATTTCTCTGTTATAATTTTCCACTACCAAGCTTATCAAGCCGCGGAAAAATGCCGCATCACTTGCAGTGCCATCTTTGTAGTACGCAATGCATGAATCGAACAATTGGCGTGTAGATGTGTCTAAATCTCTTCTAATGCTGTCAATTACTAAATTTATATCTAATTTGTTCATGTTAGGCTGTGACACAAATGGATCAGCTGGCTTAGTACTGTCTATGTATTTTTCTAAGCTCATATTTTTATGTTTTTCTCAATTTCTGTGTTCACGATAGGTTCTGTTACAAGCACAGTATCACATGATACAAGCACATTTAAAGTTTTTTTACATTCAGTGCATTTGTAATAATTGTCGTTGGTCATTTTAATAGGTACAAACTCTTTGTATTTTTTGTAGCATGGGCATTCTACTTCCATGCCTTGTGGGGTAACAGCTGCAAGCAATTTGGCTTCTGCTTCTTTGTTCTTCAATGCAGTGTACACTTTGATAAAGTATGCATATGCGTTGAACCCTGCATATTGTAATACAATAGCAAATAAGAATGTAGGTATGAACGGTAATCCAACAGCGTGTCCAAAATATCCTATAACAGCTGCAGCCCCAATGAGCTTGGCTAATTGTAGTAGTAAAAGCATTACTTGTATTTAAATGGAAATCTATTTTATATCAAGCTTATTATAACGTTTCTAATGTTTTGAACATGTTTTCTAGATCTGAATCCATTTTAGTTAGTTGTTTCAACACCAAATTAATCTTATCTTTGGCGTTGGCGTTGTTCTCTAATACTGGGTTAGCTAAACTGTTTTTAAACAAATTTTGTAAATTTTTAACAGAAACAAGCAGGTTTGTTAATTGCGGAATAGTATTTTCTAATGGAAAAGGCGCAGGTTTGTCTACTTTAGTTGTGTTTGGATGTTGTTCTTTATTAGGATGGCCGAATAAATCCTTGAGCGACACTTGTTGAGCTGCAGTTTCTTTAGAAGCAATGCCAGAAACCCATTTGTTGTAATACATCATTGCATCTTCAAAACATAGCTTTTTTTTCATTAAAAATATTTAATGTTTAATAAATATTATTATGGCACTATTTAAGAATAAGTTTAATTTTGTATTAGAAGCTAAGGATGATGTTGAAGATGCACCGACAGGACCGGCCACAGACAAAGAAGCAATGGCAGGTGCATTAGATACTGCAACACCACAAGACTTTGATGTTTCTGCTCCTGGTAGACAGCCAGTAGAAGATGTGCACACCGGTGAGCAAGTCAGCTTGCTGCAGCAATGGATTGGTCAAATTGATCAGTTCATTGAATATCTCAACGGCACAAGCCCTGATTCAATTCAAACTAAGCTTCATGCAGCGCCTTGTGATACTATTTTTGAAGATATTGCTAGAAGTGAGAAAAAGAAAATTTCTCGTCTGGCAGCAGAATTAAGCTCACTTAGTGAATCACTAAAAGGTTATCTAATTTCAGCGAACGACAGATAATTTTAATTTACCGAGCATTCCGGTAAATGAATTGTTTAACACAATTTGTTTATCAAATTCATCTAAATTATTTGCTATGCAATAATCGTTGACGTCTTTGTATTTTTTACCCATGTCTTCTGGCCATATAAAAACAGTCTCGCTGGCATCTAAAAGCTTTTTAGTTTTATTTTTACTTGCGCTATCAAGCCATTGGCTGTCTAATACCCATATTTTTTTAAACAACATAAATTGAGAAAGCTGTTGTTCTTGTAATTTTGAAAATGTCTTGGTGCTATTTTCTTGAATACCGGCAACAGCTGTTCCATTTTTCATGAAAAATGCATCAATAGGGCCTTCAAAAATAAAGATATGTTCCTCTTTATCGCTGATTTTATCGAGATTGTAAAGTGATTTATCGCCACCGATCTTGCTCAAATATTTCGGATACTTACTATTCTTTGAATCATATATGGTGCGTGATTGATAAAATACCACTGATCCTTTTGTATCAGTGAACGGGATTATGATTCTATTTTTATGTGTTCGGTCACTCAAGGTAACATACAAAGCGTCAGGTCTGTTTACAGCAGTGCTCAAGCGTCGATGCTCAATAACCGCTTGCGCGTCACTTACTGTCTTATTATCATTATAAAAAGCAATTTGATCTTTGTCAAACAAATTTATAACATCTTTTGGTAAATCTGGTGCCTTGAATTCTGGTTTATCAAAATTTTTGTCTTTAGTCTTGTAATTTACATTGTCATATTCTTTGACTTCTTTAAGAACATCTGTAAAAGAAAGATGAGCGACTTCTTGGATCCATTTTAGCGGTTTGGAATACCATCCGCAATTATGACAGCAAATAGCATCTTTATCTACAATGTAGATGCATCTTCTCTTCTTGCCCCAGGATTTACCTTCTCTGCAAATAGGGCAACACGCTTCATATGTATTAGAGTACTTTTTAAATCGTGGGTACCCTGCGTATTGATAGAATTTTTGTATAGTATATGATTGAGGTATTACCACATTATGAGTATACTTGTTTAGAGAATAAAAACAAGTTTATTTTTTTTCTGGTAAGTCTTTAACTGAAACAACGCCTTTATGTA
>Ga0214923_10000541_pt1 | contig 56911 bp, 90 predicted proteins | sample LL1510_MetaG_FD_177993 | JGI IMG/M metagenome (GOLD analysis project Ga0214923, IMG submission 177993) | Freshwater microbial communities from Lake Lanier, Atlanta, Georgia, United States - LL-1510 | ecosystem: Environmental > Aquatic > Freshwater > Lake | place: USA: Georgia | collected...
TTTGATGGTGTTTATAATATTATAAGATGGATGCCTACTATTTACAAAGATAAAGATTGGGATGATTATTATATCACTAAAATACTTCAAAAGAAAATTGAACATCAAAGAAAGTATTTAGTTGAAGCAAATCGTCATACACAAGTAGATCAAGATAATTATTGGATGACAGTTGTACTTAATTTAATTGAACGTGAACATGAAGAATATTATGGATGTGAATATATGGATTATATTAAACGAGATATGATATTTACACCAATAGAAGGTACAGATTCAAGCTCACTTGATTTTGAAACTAAATGGGAGAATTTAGATGAGTACCTTAACAAATACCCAGGTATAAAATATAGAGTAATTAGAGAAAATAAAGGAATAGATTTTACAGAAAAAGATAGATTGGCTATGTATATGGCTCAATATAGACAACGTAAATGTAGAAAATTAATATTTGAAATTTTAAAAAATAAATCCATCTATTGGTGGGATTAAAACTAAAGAGTTATGACAACAGTTTTTATTACCATGTTTGTACTTGTAGCTATACTTTCATATGCATGGGTGAAAGGAATTAGCAACATGAAAAAAAATCATCCTGATTATAAAGGAGAAGAATTTCTTAATTGGGATAGAAAAAATGATGATTGGGATAAAACCCATACTGAAGGAGATCTTTAATATGGAATTAAAACCAGTATATCCAAAAGACGATCCTGAGTATAGAAAACAAGTACTAGAGGAGTTTTATAAGAAAGTTAGGAATACAAGATGGGATGACATTGATGAAGATACTCCTAGAAAACCAAGAGGTAGAAAACCTAAAGTAGTTGAGAAACCAGTTTCAAAAGCTAGAACTAAGAGTGAACAACAAGCAGCAAATAAATTTTTTAATTATAATAAATAAAATATGGCTAGTATAAGTATTGATGTTGATATAGAAGAGGTGTTATGGGGAATGAGTGATCGTGAGAAACAAAAATTAGTAGATGAACTTTATGATGATGGATTTACTCCTAAAGAATTAGAGAAAAAATTAGATCCACCTACACATGCTGCTGAAAGTATATTTAATGAAGCCTTAGATAAAATAAAAGGTAAATGGAATATGTTAACAGAGGAAGAAGAACAAATAATTATTAATATATCAAAACGTTTTTAACATGATACAATTTTTTATTAAGCATTCTAAAGAATTAACTATAGCGGGTGCATTGTCAGTATTAACTATATGTTATTTTCAACAACGTGAATTAACCAAATTAAGAACCGAGACACAAACTCAAACTCAAATTATTGACTCATTAATTGGTGAGAATTTTAATAGTAGAGTTGAAGCTGGTAGGTATGAATTAACTTTAGATCATTTAAAAGAAGTTAATCCTAAAGTAGGAAAAGAAATGGAAGAGTGGATGTCACACGAAACCGAATAAAATGAAAAAAATATTATTAGTATTATTACTATTAATTAGTAATATCTCATTTAGTCAAAAAGTAGTTACATTAGATGAATTTATCATAGAATGGAAAGGTGTTCCTTATCGTTTAGGTGGTCATTCAAAAACAGGTATTGATTGTTCTCAATTCACTAAACGTTTATATAAAGATGTTTATAATAAACAATTAGAGAATGTAGCTTGGAGACAATGGAACCAAACAAAACGAGTGTCTAAAGCTAGTTTAGAAGTAGGTGATATAGTATTCTTTGATAGTAAAATTTCACCATCAGGATGGCATTGTGGAATTTATATTGGTAATAACAAATTTGTTCATTCATCTAATAGAAGAGAAGGAGTAAAGATAAGTGATTTAAGTGAATATCCTTATAACAGAAGTTATAAAGGTGCTGGGAGACTTTAATATATTTAAAATAAAAAGGTTATGAATATACATTATGATATTAACTCTGAAACAGGGTTAATGAGTTTAAAATTTAAAAAAACTATTCTAGATCCATTAGGTGATAATAAGGAAATATTTGAAAAATATATTCTTCCTATGTTAGCCATGAATGAGAAATTTGTATTAACAGGTAGTTTATCTCTTAAATTATTAGGTTTTGAACCTATGGATAAAGTAGGTGATTTTGACTTTGGTCTATTAGATACATTTACTGAAGAAGAGTATGTATCATTAAAGAATTTCTTTAACTTACATGACACAGTTCATGGATATGGTCGTGAAGCGTTTCCTCAAGAAATTACTCCTAAACCACAATTTTATCCTAAAGCCCATATGTGGCAGTTTTCTAAACGATGGAGTGAACCAGTTGATGCTGATTTAGCTAAAGAATTATTTTTTAAAATGGATATCTTTAATGATGAAATGCTTCGTAAAAAAGATATTATTACAATTTATTATGATGAATTTCCAGTTAGATTAGTTCATCCAAGTATTACTTTAAGTTATAGAATGAGATATGCTTTAGATGTTAGATCAAGTACAACATTTAAATATTGGGAAAAAATGAAAGCATTTATGGATAATGCTAAGTCATATTATAATCAAATTAGAGCAATAGCTAAAATGCAAGCTCGTATTCATGAACATAATGCTAATATTGAAGGTGATAAAGGCAAAATAGCGTATCTTAAAAATTTAATTAATACAAGAGAAGCAAACGCTGAAAGTTTTTTTGAAAAAGTATTTAATGAAACACTTGATCCATTTACTTTAATAATAGAAAAAGAACAAGAAGAATTTACTAAACAACGAAACGCAAATGGTAAATAACATAGATAAACAATACCATTATCAAACTAGGTTATGAAACAAATACTATTAGTATTAGCAACATGTTTATTAACGTCATGTTGGACAGCACACCCATTAAGATGTCATAAAACAACTTCACTCAAAGTTGAAGTAATATGTGTAGCACCTGGTGAAAATGACATGTGTATCTATTCACTTAAAGGAATTAAGGGTAGTGGATTAAAAGGACGTTTCTACATAATAGACAACAATAACAAGTATGTATTGGGGACACGGTTTAAATTATTATTATTAAAAACAGAACAACTATGAGAAAATTATTATTTATTTTATTGCTAATACCAGTTTTAGCGACAGCACAATTAAGAGATTCAGTTAAAATAAATGCTGGGATTTATGAAGCTATTTATAGTGAAAAATTAGAAAGTCCATTATTAGTTAAATATACTGTGTTATGTCCTAATGGAACAGCGTCTAGAGCAGGAATGGATTTTTATACTAACGACTCAGTTAAGACATCCAGTAATGAAGACTATATTAAAAATGAGTGGGACAAAGGACATATGGCCCCAGCAGCTGATTTTAATTGTGATAAAGAGATGTTATATAAAACATTTAGTTATTTAAACTGCGCTTTACAAAACCAATATTTGAATAGGGGAGTGTGGCGTATGCTTGAGTTACAAGAACGAGAATACGCTAAAAAAGAACCGACCACAGTTATTATAAAAGTTATATTTAGTAAAACTAGTTATAAACTACCAACTGGAGCAACTGTACCGGACGGTTTTTTTAAAATTATACAATTAGAAAAATCAGGTAAAACAATTAAGTTTTATTTCCCAAACATAACTCCTACAAAAGAAAAATATACAGACTACGAGATTAAATGACCCAAGTAGATTACTTATATTTAAGTTATGAAAACAGTAGTATTAGGTGACACACATGGTCGCTCATTTTGGAAATTAATAGTTAATATAGAAAATCCAGACAGGATTATTTTTATTGGAGATTATTTTGATTCGTTTGATATTAAAGGAGAAGAACAAATAAACAATTTCCTTGATATAATTGAATACAAAAAATCAAGTAGTAAGGAAATTATCTTACTGATTGGTAATCATGATTATCACTACATGAGAGGAATTACAGAAGATTACTCAGGTTATAAAGCACATCTAAGACCACAAATTGAATTTTTATTAGAAGAAAATAAACAACATCTTCAGATGGCTTACCAAATGGATGAATTTTTATTTAGCCATGCTGGTGTGAGTAGTAAATTTATGGATTCTGTATTTGGAAAGGATGGATGGAAAGTAGAAAATATAGTTGATTTATTAAATGAACAATTTAAATATAAACCATTAACATTTGGTTTTGGATTAGCCGTTGATATAAATAAAGCATTTTATTTAGATCCATATGGTGATAATGAAGAACAGTCTCCAATTTGGATTAGACCTAGATCATTAATGGCAGTCAATAAGAAACATGATAAAGGATTAAAGAAAAAATATATTCAAATAGTAGGACATACTCAAGTAAATAAATTAGATTTAGTAGGTGCTCAAAAAGCAGCTGGTGGAAGATACTATTTAATTGATTGTTTAGGAACAAGTGGTGAATATATGATTATTGAAAATGGTTTTATAAATAAAGGTTCTATTAGATAATGGCTAAGAAAAAGAAAAAAGAAGAAAAACGAGATTGGTTCATTGTTATGAACTCACAATTAGAATATTTTTGTGGGATGGCTTATGGTGGTCAATTAGTATGGTGTAGTGATTATAATGAAGCGAAACCTTTGGACCACCCAAATAAATTTAATACCTTAAAATATCTCTGTTATAACGAGGAATTAATAATGGATTATATAAAATAAATTATGAGCAAACAACATACATTATGGGTTGAAAAATTTAGACCCGATACGTTGGAAGGTTATTTAGGTAATGAAGAGTTTATTAATGGTCTACAAGAGTGGATTGGTAAAAATGATTTTCCTAATTTATTACTTCATGGTCCTGCTGGTACAGGTAAGACAACAGCTGCTAAATTAGTAGTTAAAAATATTAATTGTGATTTTATATATTTGAATTGTAGTGATGAGAATGGTATTGATACAATTAGAGATAAAGTAAAACAATTCGCTTCAGGTGCTACATTTAAACCACTTAAAGTTGTTATATTAGATGAAGCTGATTTCTTAACTATAAACGCTCAAGCAGCACTTAGGAATGTTATTGAATCATTTAGTTTAACTACTAGGTTTATATTCACTTGTAATTTTACAGAACGTATTATTGATCCATTGCAATCCAGATTAACATCATTCCATTTAATCACACCTGAACCAAAACAAATAGCTAAACATTTAAAAGGTATATTAGAACAAGAACAAGTAGAATTTGAAGTAAATGATCTAGTCAATATTGTTAAAAAAACTTATCCTGATATTAGACGTGCGTTAAATATATTGCAAAGCAGCATTAATAAAGGTAAATTAACACCTAAAAATATAACTGACAATAATTATACTGATCAAATTATAGCTGAAGTAAAATCAGGTAAAAAACAGGCATTTAATAGTGTTAGACAGATTATAGCTGACAATAACATTTCAGATTTTACAGGTATATATAAAGAATTACATAATGCTTTATCAACACCTGAAGCAACTATAGTGATAGAAGAATATTTATTTCATTCAACTACTATTCCAGACAAAGAAATTTGTTTTTGCGGATGTGTAGCTAAACTTTTAAACATATAATATGAACCAAGAACAACCGAGACTAAACATCTCATTAGACAAAACAGCAGAAATTACATGTGATGAATGTGGTCATAATGTATTCCAAGAAGGATTAATGCTTAGAAAAGCAAGTAAATTTTTAACAGGTACTCCACAAGATGCTCTTATTCCATTACCAGTATTTAGTTGTTCTAAATGTGGTCATGTTAATACAGAGTTTTTACCTGAACCACTTAAACCAACTGAATAGTGACATTATTTGATTGGTTAAATGAAATAACATATAGTAAGCGTCCATGGGATAGCTTTACTGATGAAGATAAAAATGAGTTTAATCTATATATGATTAATCGTTTCATCAGTATGGAACCTGCTTATATTAATGTTGTTAATTTAATTCAACGATACCCTAACTGTTCAAACAGATGGGTTTATAAATTCTACTGTGATATGTTACCTAAAAAGAAATCATTCTTTAGGTATATTAAATCCAAAATTAAATGGGATAAAGAAACAGTAGATAAAATAGCTGATTATTATAAATGTAGTACTAGAGAAGCTAAGGAATATATTAGTGTACTTAGAGATGATCAATTAGAAGATATACTTAACGTGGGGACGTCAAGTACAAATAAAAAAAGGAGAAACAAAAAATGAGTACATTTATCTTAGGCGTTTCAGCTGCTATAGTGGTTGGGATGTTTGTTTGGTTCACAATTGATACTATTAAACAGTTAAAAAGGATCAAGCAATTAGAAACACAAAAAAGTCAGTTATGGAGTGAAATTGAAAACCGTTGCAATTCAATTGAACGTATGTTAGACCAAATGATTCGAGATGTAAACAGTCGAGTAGATGAAAATTACAGCTACACTGATTCACGACTTGATAAAATGGTTAACATGATTGAACGTGATTATGTTACAAAGAAAAACAAATTAGACAATTCAATAGATTATAACAATTAATAATTAACTTGGCGTCCCCCATTAAGTTACTTATATTTAAATTATAAAATTATTCATATGGGATCAATAACATCAATGTGTCGTGATTTAGAAGACGACAATAAAGGTTTATCACGATGTGCTGAAGAAGTACCTAAACACAAGTATGCTATGGAAGATAAAACTGATGATAAAATAACAGAAGCTGTAGTAGCTGATTTACGTTTACGTAGTAAGGTAGGTATTAAAAAATATAATACAACTTTAGATAAGAATAATAAAGATGATTATATGATTCATTTATATCAAGAATTACTTGATGCTGCTCAATATGCTAAAAAGGAGATGTCATTTATTCCTATGATAAAACAAATGATTAAAGATTATCCTAATGACATGGAATTAGGTAAAAAAATAAGAGAAACATTTAATGGCTAAGCTAAAACTAACTGAGATTGAACTTAAGATAAAAACAACTACTCCAAAAGAAGTTGATTACAGATACCAAGGTACAGTATCTTACTCTCAGTACTCAATATGGCGTAAATGTCCTCATCAATGGTATTTAAATTATTTTAAAGGTTTATCTACCTATTCACAATCAATTCATACTATATTTGGAACTTCAATTCATGAAGCACTTCAACATTATTTAAAAGTAATGTATGCTGAAAGTGGAGCAGCTGCTGATAGAGAAGATATAATCACTATATTTAAAGATAAATTTAGAATATTATATAAGGAAGAATTTGAGCGAACTAAACAACATTTTTCATCACCAGATGAGATGAAAGAGTTTCATGATGATGGAGTTACTATATTAGAGTATTTTAAAAAACATCGTAATCAATTTTTCTCAACTCGTAATGTAGTGTTGTTAGGTATTGAAATGCCTTTAATGGTTGGATTATCTAAAAATTTATTTTTAAAAGGTTATATTGACTTTGTTTTATATGATAAAGATTTAGATAAAGTTTATATCTATGATATTAAAACAAGTAGACAGGGTTGGGGTGACAAGGATAAAAAAGATAGTATTAAAATATCTCAATTATTACTTTATAAAGAATACTTCTCTAAACAATATAACATTGATGTAGATAAAATTGAAGTTGAGTTCTTTATTGTTAAACGTAAGGTATGGGACAGTCCAGATTTTGTTATACCACGTATTCAATCATTTAAACCAGCAGCAGGCAAAATTAAAAGAAAACAAGCAGCTGAAGCATTTAGTGCTTTCTTAAATGAATGTTTTAATACTGAGGGTAAAATGGTAGATAAAGAATATTCTAAAATAGTAAGTAAATCATCTTGTACTTACTGTCCATTCAATAATGATAAAACACTTTGCGATAAAAATGTCGCTTTATAATCTCCGTATATATTTATATATGCAATAAAAGCAATATATTATGGACAAAAACAAATTAACAAGTGTAAAAGTAAAAGATGACTTGTTTGAAGAATTTAAAGTGTTATGTGTTAGAACAAAGTTCTCACTACAGAAGTTAGTAGATAGAAGTATTCATATGTACTTAACAGAAGAGGATTATAGAAAAACAATACACAATCATACAAATTTATCAATATCAGGTAGTCAAAGTTAAAAAAATTAATTAAAACTGTTATGAAAGAAGGTTACGTTCCAAAGGAACAAAGAAAAAAAATTTTATTATTATGTGATGATATTAGATTCACATCTGGTATTGCTACAATGGCAAGAGAGATAGTAGTAGGTACATCACATAGATTTAATTGGGTAAATTTAGGAGGCGCTATTAACCACCCAGAACAGGGACAACGCCTCGATATTAGTCAAGACACAAACACACATAATGGTATAACAGATGCTAGTGTATTTCTTTATCCAGTAAATGGATATGGTGACGCTCAAATAGTTAGACAACTAATTGATGCTGAAAAACCAGACGCATTAATGTTTTTCACTGATCCAAGATATTGGATTTGGTTATTCCAAATTGAAAATGAGATCAGAAGAAAAATACCTATGATTTATTTAAACATATGGGATGATTATCCCGCTCCATTGTATAATGAATCATATTATGAGTCATGTGATGGATTAATGGCTATATCAAAACAAACACTTAATATTAATAAAATAGCTTTAGCTGATAAAATTGAGAATAAAATATTAAGTTATGTACCACATGGTATTAATGAAAATGTGTTCTTCCCAATTGATAAAAATAATCCTAAATTAATTGAAGCTAAAAAAGCAATATTCAAAGATAAAGAATATGACTTTGTATTAATGTTTAACTCAAGAAACATTAGACGTAAATCAATTCCAGATACATTAGCTGCTTTTAAATTATTCTTAGATAAATTACCTAAAGAGAAAGCAGACAAATGTGCTATATTATTACATACTCAACCTGTTGATGAACATGGAACTGATTTATACGCGGTACGTGATATGTTATTTAATGAAGAACAATGTTCTCAAATTTATTTCTCAGATCAACGATTATCATCACCTGATATTAATTTATTATATAATTTAGCTGATGCTGGTATACTATTAAGTTCTAATGAAGGATGGGGATTATCATTAACTGAAGCTATGATGTGTGGTAAAATGATTATAGGTAATGTTAGTGGTGGTATGCAAGACCAAATGAGATTTTCTCATAATGGTAAATGGATTGATTTTGACGCTGATTTTTGTTCTAATCATTTTGGTACAGTTAAAGACTGTGGTGATTGGGCGATACCAGTATTTCCAAGTAATATAAGTATTCAAGGTTCAGTACCTACACCTTATATCTATGATGATAGAGTTGATTTTAGAGATGCAGCTACTGCTATTATGGAAGTATATGAATTAGGAGCTGAAGAAAGAGAACGTAGAGGTAAATTAGCTCGTGAGTGGGTTACATCAGAAGAATCAGGTATGTCTGCTTCAAATATGTGTAAAAATGTTATAAAACATGTTGATGAAGTTTTGGCTATCTGGGAACCAAAACCTAAATTTGAATTTATTAAAACAGAAAAATTAAAAAGAAAACATTTACGTCATAAATTAACATATTAATAAGTTATGAAACCATTATTATTTATAAGTTGTCCAGTAGAGACAATGTCCGGTTATGGAGCAAGATCAAGAGATATTATTAAAGCTATTTTAAAGTATGATAAATATGATGTTAAAATTATTTCACAACGTTGGGGTAATACATCATATAATGCTTTAGATTTAAATAATCCAGAAGATAAACAATTGTATGATTTAATTTGGAGACAACCACAACTGCCTAAACAACCAGATGTATGGATTCAAATCACTGTACCAAATGAATTTCAACCAGTAGGAAAATATAATATTGGTATTACAGCTGGTATTGAAACAACAGTATGTGATCCAAGTTGGTTAGAAGGTATTAATAGAATGAATTTAACATTAGTGTCATCTAATCATGCTAAACAAGTATTTGAACAATCAACATTTGAAAAACGTAATCAGCAAACTCAACAAGTTGAAGCAGTTATCAAATTAGAGAAACCAGTAGAAGTATTATTTGAAGGAGTTGATTTAAATAAATATTTTCATATATCTGATTCTGAATTAGAAGAAACTGATTTAGTATTATCATTAGATAAAATTAAAGAAGATTTTTGTTTCTTATTTGTTGGCCACTGGCTACAAGGACAAATAGGCGAAGATAGAAAGAATGTAGGTTATATGCTTAAAGCGTTCTTAGAAACATTTAAAAATAAAAAAATAGCACCTGCTTTAATTTTAAAAACATCTCAAGTAACTAATTCTATTATGGATAGAGATGAGATATTAAAGAAAATAGATGCTGTTAAACAAACAGTTAAAGGTGACTTACCTAACATTTACTTAATACATGGTGATTTAGAAGATAAGGATATAAATGATTTATATAACCACGGTAAAGTAAAAGCAATGGTATCATTAACTAAAGGTGAAGGATTTGGAAGACCATTACTTGAATTTAGTTTAAGTAAAAAACCAATTATAGCTAGTAATTGGAGTGGTCATTTAGATTTCTTGAATTTAGAATTCACTGTTCTAGTAGGTGGATCATTGACTCCAGTTCATCAGTCAGCTCAATCTCAAAATATGATATTAGCTGAGTCACAATGGTTTACCCCAAATGATGCTAGTGTAGCTGATGCTTTTAAAAATGTTTATAATGATTATAAAAAATATTTTGAACTAGCTAAACGTCAAGCACATCATGCTAAAACAAATTTCTCATTTGATGAAATGGCTAAGGTATTAAATAATATATTTGAAACAAAAATACCTAAACAAGTAGAATTAAAATTACCTAAACTTAAAAAATTATAAAATGGAAGATAAATTAACAACATGTTCTAGATGTGAATCAGATGCTTGCTATGAACATAACCATCAAGGTATAACAATATGGAGCTGCATGGGTTGTGGTTTTACAACTAATGAATTAATGATTGATGAAAGTGAATTAGTTAAAGCAACTGAAGAAGTAATGCCTGAGTTATATAAAGATCTTAGATTCATAGATTATAAAAATCAAGTATGGTATCCAACAGTTGTTAATATTGAAGATAAAGGTACTGTATTTATAAATGGTACTACTAAAGAAAATTGGGGTTGGGCGGGAATTAAAGCAATAGAAACAACAGAAGAAGAAAAAGAAAAATTTAAAGGAGCTAAGTTTAAATCAGATCCTAAAACATTAAAAATGTTCGATAAAAAATCATTTGATGAAGCTTGTTCTTATATTGGATTAATTTAAAAATACAGTTATGACAACAATTAGTTTTGCAATTACAACTTGTAATGAACATATTGAGTTAGAACGACTATTAAAACAAATAATCTCAATCATCAAACCAGGTGATGAAATAATAGTTCAACTAGACAATACAGCTACTCCTAAAGTAAAAGAAGTAGCTGAAAAATATAATATTGGTTATAAATTTGAATACCATAGGATATATGCCTCATTGAATGGTGATTTTGCTACATTTAAAAATAATTTAAAAAAACATTGTACACGTGATTGGATTTTCTTTATTGATGCTGATGAATTTTTAGGAGATGATTTAGCTAATAATATTCATGAAATATTAGATGTAAATCATAATATTGTAGATGTAATAGCAGTACCTAGAATTAATACAGTTGAAGGACTAACTCGGAATCATATTGATAAATGGAGATGGTTTGTAGATGATAATAATTGGATTAATTACCCAGATTATCAAACTCGCATATGTTCTAACAAACCAGAAATAAATTGGGTAAATAAAGTACATGAACATTTATCAGGTTGGAAAACAATAGCTAATTTACCTCATGGGTATGACTTAATACATCCTAAAACAATTGATAAACAAGAAAAACAAAATAATTTTTATGACACATTATAATAGAATTTTTATAACTGGGGCTAATGGAATGTTAGGTACAACATTAAAAAGTCTTATTGATAATAATAAACTTTTTTTAACTGATAAAGAATTATCTGAAAATATAGTTTACTGCGATATCAGAGATTTAAATCATACATCCCAACTAGTCAAAACTTACCAACCAGATATTATTTTAAATTTTGCTGCTATAGTAGATTTAGAATATGCTGAACAAGAAAAAGATGATTGTTATTTAACAAATACAATAGCCGCTATTAATTTATTTAATTTATCTAAAGAATTAAATATACCATATGTGTTTATTAGTACAGCTGGTATATTTGGAGATGATAAAGAATTTTACACTGAAGAAGATAAACCATATCCACTTAGTGCTTATGGTAAAAGTAAATATTATACTGAACAACTAATGCTAAATCAAAACTATGAAAAGTATTGGATATTCAGAGCAGGATGGATGATGGGAGGTGGACCAGATAAAGATAAAAAATTTGTTAATAAGATAATGAAACAAATTAACTCAGGAGCTAAAGAATTATATGTGGTGGATGATAAATTAGGAGTACCTACTTATACTAAAGACTTCGCTCAATCTATTTTGAGACATATAGAAGAAGACTTACCTTATGGTTTATATAATATGGTTAGTCAAGGTGAAGCAAGTAGATATGACACAGCAGTTGCTATTAAAGAACATCTTAATTTAGACATTACAATTCATAAAGTGACAAGTGATCATTTTAAACAAGAATATTTTGCTCATAGACCATATTCAGAAAAATTAATTAATAATAAATTAAATAAGCTAAATAAGAATTATATGAGAGAATGGAAGGTGTGTTTGCATGAATATTTAGATGAACATTTTAAAAAATAAATAATGTACGATTACTTAATAGTTGGAGCTGGGTTGTATGGACTTGTTAATGCTCGTTTATTAACAGATGCTGGTAAGAAATGTTTAGTTATAGACAAACGAGATCATATTGGGGGAAATTGTCACACTGAAGATGTAGATGGAATTAAAGTTCATAAATATGGTCCTCATATTTTTCATACTGATATTCCTGAAGTATGGGAGTTTATTAATAAGTATACTACTATTAATCATTTTTCATGTAGACCTAAATTACGTTATGAGGATAAAATATACTCATTTCCTATTAACTTATTAACATTACATCAAGTATATGGAGTACTTACTCCAGATGAAGCTAAAGTTAAAATTGATGAAGTAACTAAACCATATAAAGAATTATACCCTGAGCCTAAAAATGCTTATGAGTATGGAATGCAATTAGTAGGACCAGAATTATATTCTATATTCTATGAAGGATATCTTAAAAAACAATGGAAAAAAGATCCTAAAGATATACCAGCAGATATTTTACAAAGACAAATATTCAGATTAAAATTTGAAGATAGTTACTATCATCATTCACATCAAGGTATTCCTAATTATAATTTATTGTTTGATAACTTAAGTAAAAATATTGATGTGATTACTGATGTTGATTATTTAAAAGATAAGCAATATTGGGACAGTAAAACTAAAGAAATAATTTATACAGGTCCTATAGATAGATATTTTAATTATCAATTTGGTCCTTTAGAATATCGTTCATTAATCTTTAAACATGAACGCTTAGATATACCTGATTACCAAGGTACATTCATGATGAGTTACCCAGAACCAAAATATGATTTTACTAGAATTATAGAACATAAACATTTTGAATTTGGAACTCAGCCATTCACTGTCATAACAAAAGAATATCCTGATGATTGGAGTATAGGTAAAGAATCATATTACCCAGTCAATGATGAAAAAAATCAATTAATATATAATAAGTACTTTGAATTAATTAAAAATGAATCTAATGTTTATTTTGGAGGACGAATGGGAAGTTATAAATATCTAAATATGGATGAAACAATAGATTTAGCTTTAAGATTATCAAGTCAAATATTAAACAAATGAAAAAAATAGTATTCCAATCACAAATGGGTTTTGTAGGTCAAATACCTAGAACTCATACTAATATGAGAGTAGAATTTGCTCAAATGTGTGCTTTACAAGCAGATCATTATCCATTATTATTTGATACTAGTAAAGTAACTAAAAAATATGATATAGCAGTTCTATTAATACCTAAAACTCCAGCTGATAGAGATAGATTATATAATGTAGATGTAGTAGCTGAGGCAAGGAAAATAGCTGATAAAGTGTTGTTTATGCAAGAGGGTCCAAGTTGGATTTATCAAGACTTACCTGTACATCAACAAATATGGCATTATAATTTATTAACCAGTGTAGATGGTATTTTGACTGAGAATGAAACTGATATACCTTATTTCAAAGGTATTAATTCTAAAGTATCAATTCAAGATATACCTTCATTAATGATTGAGGATAGTGTTTTAAATGCTAGACTAATTGAGAAACAAGATAAGATTATAATTGGAGGTAATTTTACTAGATGGTATGGTGGATTTGATAGTTATGTTATTGCAACTGAATTTGATTTACCTATATATTGTCCTAGTATGGGACGTAAACAACCAAATGAAGAACAATTAGTTACTCATTTACCTTACTTACAATGGAATGAATGGATTAGTGCTTTAGCAGAGTTTAAATATGCTATACATTTAATGCCTACAATAGCGGCGGGCACATTTGCTATGAACTGTGGTTTCTTAGGCATACCATGTATTGGATATAATGAAACTGATACTCAAAGAAAAATACACCCTAAGTTAAGTGTTGGTTTAGGTGATTTAGAATCAGCTAGAAAATTAGCTATTGAATTAAAAAATAATGAATCGTTCTATAAAGAATGTTCTATTGATGCTAAAGATAATTACAAAAATTTAATTAGTGAAGCTCAATTTTTAAGTAAAATGGAAAATTACTTTAATCAGTTATGCAAAAACTAAATATAATAGTAGCTATAGATGATACACACCCAGAACCAAATTGGGGATGTGAAGGTGATCAATCAGTAGAGTATTTAAAAGAACTAAATAAAGAATTTGGATGTAAATTTGTTTTATTTACTCCATCCAACTACCATAATAAATTTCCTTTATCACAACATAAAGATTGGGTTGATTATTGGTTACAATATAATTGGATTGAATTAGCAGGACATGGTCATTACCATAAACGTACTGTTGTAGACCCAGGTTGTCGTGAATGTGAGTTTGTAGAATTAGATTATAATCAAGCTAAAGCTAGGCTACAAGATAGTTTAAATGAATGGAAACAAGCAGGATATGTACCAACAGGATGGAGAATGCCAGGTTGGTTAGCTACACAAGGTAGTTTTGACGCTGTTAGTGAATTATTTGGTTACACAGCAATTCATTCGTATCTTAATGATAATATGAAAGTAAATAATAGAATATTCAAAGGTGAAAGTTCAATCCATAATGATGAATCAGTAACAATAATTGATAATACAATTTATTTTCAATCTCATATATGGGGTGAATATAATAAAAATAATTGGACTGAAGAAAATTATTTAAACTTTAGAACCATATTACTCTATTTAAAAGATAATTTTAAATTAGAATATAAACTATTTAATGAATTATGAGAAATATAATTTTTGTAGGGCATAGTACATCTGGTGCTTGTAAAATGAGAGGTGTACAGACTGTACAAGCATTAGAAAAATATAGTAGTTTAAAACCATCTTATATATTAGGAAATATATTTGTAAAAGAAATTAACACAATCAAAAATTCAGTAATTATTTTTGTTGGTGAGCCATTACATATAGTTGATATACAAATGTTACAAACATTACATAAAAATAATAATATTCTAATATATGATGTGATTGATAATTTTTGTTTTGAACATACTAATTTATTTTATAATAATGACTTAATAGATCATTATCAGAATTTAGATGTTATTATACATACTAATTTATATTCTAAAAATAAATTTGAAGAGTATTTACGTGATGTTAAACATACTGTTATTCCTCATCAGTGGGATATAGATAATGAAAACTTATTAGTACCTAATATTACTAACACTAATATTGCTTCTTATATAGGAGGTTTAAGTGGTTTTCAATTAGATAAAAATAAATTAATAGGTTATGTTGATGTTTTTGATAATCCATTAGATGGAAATAACCAACAATCAAAATATAATATACATAGTAGTTTTAGATCAAATTTATCATTAGATTATTTTTTTAAACCATGTACTAAATTAGCTATATCATCTTGTTTTGGAGCATTATTAATAACTAGTAGAGAAGAATCAGTGGTTGATATTGTAGGTGAATCTTATGAGTTTTATGTTAATAATGAAGATGATTTTAAAAATAAAATAGATAAAATTAGAGGAATGAGTATGAATCAAATTCATCATTATAGAGATAATATGTTGAATATTAAAGAATATTTAAGTCCTAAATCTACAGTTAATAGATATAATAAATTAATAAAAAAATATATATGAAAGTATTAGTAACAGGTGGTGCAGGTTTTATAGGCTCCAATTTAGTAGATGCCTTAATAGATAAAGGGTATGAGGTAGGAATTATAGATGATTTTTCTACTGGTAAACGAAGTAATGTTAATCCAAAAGCAACATTATATGAAGTTAGTTTACATAAAGCATCAACAGATGAGTTAGTAAGTATATTATCAGGTTATGAAAAAGTATTTCACACTGCAGCATTTGCTCGTGTACAACCAAGTATTACAGACCCAATCTCATTTAATGATGTAAATGTGAATGGTACTCTTAATTTATTATTTGCTTGTTATAAAGCAGGAGTGAAAAAAGTAATTTACAGCGCTTCAAGTTCAGCGTATGGTGATACTAAAATATTCCCAACTCCAGAAACAGCAGGTACTGATCCAATGTCACCTTATGGCTTACAAAAATATATTGGAGAACAATATTGTAGAATGTTTAGTTTAGTATATGGTTTAGACACTGTTAACTTAAGATATTTTAATATATATGGTCCTAGAATGAATTTTGAAGGTGCATATAAAACAGTTATCGGAGTATTTGGACAACAAAAATCATTAGGTAAACCACTTACAATAACTAATGATGGTGAACAAAGTAGAGATTTTACTCATGTTTATGATGTTGTAGATGCTAATATTAAAGCGGCTGAATATGAGACTAAATTAAATGGAGAAGTATTTAATATTGGAAATGGTAGAGATATTACTATTAATAAAATAGCTGATTTAATTAGTGATCAAAAAATATACACTGGTGATGTTTTAGAACCTAGAAAAAATAATGCTGACAATACTAAAGCAAAACAAATATTAGGTTGGGAACCAAAATATAATGTTGAAGATTTTATATTAAATGGGTTAGATGAAGAAGTAAAAAAACTAAATATAGTATAATGAATAAAATAACATTTGTATTACCAAGTAGAAATAATTTAGAGTTTTTACAACTAGCTTATAAATCAATACGTGACTTAGAAACTAAACATGAAGTATTAGTTTTAGATGATGCTAGTACGGACGGTACTCAAGAATGGATTAAATCACTTAATGATGAGGATTTAATTACTTATTACAACCCAGGACCAGAACGTATTGGTATTGTAGGTATGTTTGATAAAGGTATTGAAATGGCTAGAACAGAAATTATATTTGCATTTCACGCTGATATGGTCGCGTGTAAGGATCTAGATAAAAATATTTTAAAACATCTTAAACCATGTACAGTAGTAAGTGCGACTAGGATAGAACCACCATTACATCCAGCGGGACTAGAAAAAATAACTGTTGATTTTGGAGTTGAAGCTGATCAATTTGATTTTAGTAAGTGGTATAATGAAAGTGAATCATTAAAACAAGATAAGACAACAGAAGGTATATTTGCTCCTTGGTGTATGTACAAATCAGATTATTTAGCTGTAGGCGGACATGATGAATTATTTGCTCCACAATCAAAAGAAGATAGTGATTTATTTAATCGTTTTGTTTTAAATGGTTATCAAATACTTCAATCATGGGATGCTTTAGTTTATCACTTTACTAGTCGTGGTAGTCGATTTAATAAACATGCTGGTGGAGCAGCTGGTAAGAATAGTGAGGAATGGCTTTACACAACAAATAAAAACGCTAGAAACTTTATTCGTAAATGGGGACATTTTGTTAAACATGATGCTTTTATGAAACCAATTATACCTCACAAGTATAATATTGGATTTGTAGTTCACACTTGTAATTTAGAAAAATTAGCTGTTTTAGAACCATGGTGTAGTACAATTTATATTGAAGATACAGATGTATTAACATCACACTATTTAGATTTAGAACAACAACATACAACAATAAACTTAGCTGATAAAATTAAAGTAATAGGATATAGTGCTCCTGACAATGATATAGTAGTTGAGTTTGAAACTACCAAATTAAACCAAGAATCATTTAATATATTAATGCAACTACCAGAAATAATTGCTGAATCAGGTGAGATAGGAACATTTGAATTAGATATATTTAAAATTACTATTAACAATATGACTACTTATGAACATGATCTTATCCATATTTATAACAAATAAAATATTATGGCTAAGAAAACAAGAACTATCCCTACAGTTATGTTTAATATAAATGGTGAAGGGATCATTGATATTGAAGCACTTTGCAATAATGAATCCTTTACTAGAGCAGTTTATAAAGAAACAGTAGCTGGAATTAAAGATGCTATTGATAATAAAAGAAAAATAGCTGTATTATTTGAATTAGATAAAAGTGATTATTTTGTTGAAATAAATAAAACACAATGGAAAACAGCTTTACAATCATGTATTGATAAACTTATAGAAAGTGAAGCATATGAAGCTTGTAGTGAAATAAAAGTGCTAATGGATAAAATAAAATAAATGAACTCAAATAATAGTTACGATGATATAAAAAAAGCAATAGATGCTTTACTTAAAATAAACTCAACAGTCAAGAGAAAGAAAAAAGCATATGTTGATAAACAAAAGGATTTATTTACAGGTATTATAATGGCTTTACAGGCAGTTCAAACTAGGACTATCTTGACCCAAACTGAATTAAAACTTGATTTTAGTAGTTATGATGAGATGTTTTTACAAGTGATAGATTCACTTATACTTTTACATTTCGGAAAAGAGGGTTATGAAGTAATTAGTTTCTACTTATGGGAGAAATTTAACCCAGATGGTTCAATTAATGATTTATATGATGAGGATGAAAATATAATTCCATCTGAGACAATTGAAGACATTTGGAATATATTACTTAAAATAAAATTGAACAATGAAAAATAAGTTATGTTACCTAAACCATTACTCAAAAGTGATATAGAAAGAGCAATGGCGATGACTAAGTCAAATCGCTCAGCTGCTAGATATTTACATGTCAGTTATATTCATTATAAAAAATATGCTAAGAATTTCACTGATGATAGTGGAGTAACATTGTTTGATAAACATAAAAATCAATCAGGTAAAGGTATATCTAAGTTCTTATCTAATAAAGGTAAGGAGCCAGCATTAATGGATATAATAGAAGGTAGAGTACCTATTGATTCATACACACCTGAGAAATTAAAGAATAGATTAATACAAGAAAGTTACTTACAAGAATGTTGTTCCAAATGTCAATTTAATGAACGTAGAGTACTTGATTATAAGGTACCACTTATACTTAATTTTAAAGATGGTAATAAGAAAAATTGGACATTAGAAAATTTAGAGTTATTATGTTACAATCATTACTTCTTATATGTTGGAAATATATTTACAACTAAACAAATACAACACTTAGAAGATTATAATCCATCAACATTTCAAGGTAAAACAGATTGGGAATTAGATGATTACTATAAAGAACATCTACAAAACTTAGGAGTAATTGACCAGGATGAGGATCCAGGTAGCGAATTTATCTCTAAAGTCTGACCGCAGCTCCCTACTTATATTTAATTATAAATAAAAATAAAGGTTATGAAATTAAGCACGTTATATAAACGAACCGTGAATGGTAAGGTATCTGAGTATACTATTGAAGTCAAGAACAATTGTTTTAGAACAATAACTGGTTATATAGATGGTATCAAAACAACATCCGAATGGACATGTTGTGAAGCTAAAAATGTAGGTAAGAAAAACTCAACCACATCTGAAGAACAAGCCACATCTGAAGCTAAAGCAATGCATCGTAAACGTATTGAGTTAGGTTCATTTGAAAATATTAAAGACATAGACAAGCCAGTTCATTTTAAACCAATGCTTGCTCATGACTACAATGATTATAAGGATAAAATTGCATATCCAATTTACTCACAACCAAAATTAGATGGAGTCAGATGTATAATAAGATCAGATGGTATGTGGTCTAGAAATGGTAAACAAATCATTTCAGCACCCCATATATTTGAATCACTAAAACCACTATTTGAACATGATCCACATTTAGTATTAGATGGAGAGTTATATGCTAATGGTGATGTAGCTGATTTTAACACAATTATATCTTGTGTTCGGAAAACAAAACCAACTAAAGCGGATTTAGAAACATCTAAGAAGATACAATATTGGATTTATGATATACCAAGTGACAATAATGTGTTTACTAAACGCTTTAAGACGTTAAATAAACTAAAATTACCTGAATGTTGTATTGTGGTACAGACAGATCAAGTTGATAATAGTAATGATATAGCGGCTTACTATTCTGATTATATGAGTAGTGGGTTTGAAGGACAAATGTTAAGAACTGATTCATATTATGAAAATAAACGCTCTAAAGGTTTATTAAAACATAAAACATTTGAGGACGCTGAATTTGAAATATTAGGTATTGAAGAAGGTAAAGGTAAATTAGCTGGTAAAGTAGGTAAACTACAATTTGAAATTAATGGCAAACCATTTGATTCAGCTGTTAATGGTGATCATGAATATTTAGAACAATTATTCACAACAGGTAATTTAATTGGTAAGAAAGCAACTGTTAAGTATTTTGAATTAACTGAAGATGGATTGCCTCGTTTTCCTAAAGTGATAGCAATTAGAGATTTTGAATAATGACCTTAATTAGGTTATTATATTTAATTAAATAAAAATAAAGGTTATGCTGTGGCAAGTAGATATTGTATATGATGATGGTCGTTCAACAAGTGAATTAGTTCATTCAACAGAACCAATTACATTATTTCCTAAACGTGATGGTATTAAATCATCTATGGTTAGTAGATTTTCTTATGAAGTAGAATATCATATAGCACCAACATTATTTAACGCTAATGGTAAACGATATATTATTCCAATGTGGCAGGAAGTTCATCCTGATACTGGATTTGAAGATCTAAAATGGATTAGGCCAGTTATTAAAGAAAAGAAAATAACTGAAAAAATACAAGGTAGTATGGGTGAATATAAAACCACATATGATCCAAGTAAGAAAACTTATAAGTGTACATGTATGGGATTTTGGAGAAGTAAAGGTAATTGTAAACATGTTAAAGCACTTAGAGAAAAGAATTTGGCTACTAAAGTTAAATAACTTAAATTTAATATATGAGTGAAATATTTTTAGGTAACGGAAGTAATCTTACAATTCAAACATCTAAGAATGTTGAATTAAGAGAAACATTAGAATTAAAGGTATGGGGTGAAGAGCATGGTTCTTACTCTTTAGATGTAAAAATTATAGCTGACTTTGACTCAATACCAGAAAAGTATCATGAGATATTTCTTAATATGATGACTTCAAAGTATTATGGTAGAACATCATTTGGTGATAATCCATTTAGTAAGTGTGTTCCTCCTAAAATAAAAAAATGGTATCAATTTTGGAAGTAAAATAAATATTTATATGAAATTAGAAGAAACAGTTATTAAATTATTAATTGAAACATTCGCAGATGAATGTCTTGAAGAAATTAATAAAATGAAACATCCAGAAGTGACTGATGTTTTTAATTTTGGGTTAGGCTCAGCAGACGCGGCTGTTAGAAGAGTAAAAACAAAATGGATTGAAAAATTAAAAAAACAAAACGAAGAAAATGTTAACAATAAAATATTTTAGTGCCCCATGGTGTGGTCCTTGCAAAATGTTTGGACCAACAGTAGATAAAGTATCAATGGAAACCGGAGTAATGGTTAGTAAAATTGATGTTGATATTAGTAGAGATTTAGCTATACAACATAGTGTATCAAGTGTTCCAACATTAATATTTGAGCGTGATGGAGTAGTTGTACATAGACATACAGGAGTAATGTCATTTAATCAATTAAAAGACGCCGTTAACAGGTATTAATTGGTTGACCCGGGTTCTCATGCTATCTTTAATTATAAATAAAAATTAAAAAATATGGGAAGACATGTAAATTACGCAGACGAGCAAGATCGTTGGTTGAACAAAGCGGATAAAATTAACCGCAACAACAGACAAAGAGAAATACCTTTGGAGGACCGAGACCCAGGTACATTAAGTTTACTTGAACAGATGGAGTTAGTTAAACGACGTCATGTAATTGAGAAACAAAAAGCCGAAATCGAAGCCCAAAAAGCTAAAACCAAACAAACTTATTTTAGTCATTACAGACCTAAATAAGGTTGACCCGGATTTGGTTACTATATTTAATTATAAATAAAAAATAAAAATAAAGGTTATGAAAAACGTATTTACAGAAATGTCAATGGAGGACATTAAAAACTCAGCTCCATCAATTTTTCAGAAAAACCAAAAATCAGGTTTGAGTGAACATTATGTTCATATTCCAACTGATATGGTTATTAAAGACATGATTCAACTAGGTTGGAAACCATGTCAAGCGGTTGAAATTAAAGCCCGTAAGAAAAATACAATGGGTTATCAACGTCACATGATTAAGTTTTTTAATCCAGACATTACTATTGAAGGTGATAATGGTGATAATGTGTTTCCACAAATCCTATTAACAAATAGTCATGATGGTTTAAGTTCATTTAAATTTCAAATTGGTTTGTTCCGTTTAGTATGTTCAAATGGAATGGTTGTTTGTGATACCAATTATGGTGACTTTAAATTACGTCACATGGGTTACACATTTAGTGAACTACAAACAAAAATTAATGAAGCAGTTGAATCGTTCCCAGGTCTGGTAAAAAAGATTAATGAGTTTCAAAATATTGAGTTGAGTGATATTCAAATAACTGAATTTGCTGGTAAAGCAGCTATGATTCGTTTTGGTGAAAATGTAGCCGTTGATTTAGATGAATTGTTACATGTTGAGCGTAATGAAGATGCTGGTAATAACTTATGGGTTGTATTCAACCGAGTTCAAGAAAAATTGATTACTGGTGGTTGTAGCTACCGAATGGGAGCTAAGATGCGTAAAGCTAGAGCCGTTAAGAATTTTAGCCAAGATCTAAAGATCAATGAGGCGTTATGGGAATTAGCTGAAGAGTATGTTAGCTGTTAATTAAATTGGGGGGTAATATCCCCCCGTTATTTAAAATATTTATAGGAAATGAACGCTATGGTATTTAAATTTGACTCTCTTAACAATGTTAAGTCGGCGGTGGAGAATAAAGATATAAATATATCCATTGAGGTATATAAGCAGATAAAAAAAGCGTTCTACAGTAAGGTAAAGCGTAATAAAGTAATAGCATTTTCTATCCAGTTGAAAGACAATATAGTTGACTTTGAACTAGGTAGGGACCAGTGGAAACAATCACTTACAACATGTATGGATGTATTTGCTGTAAATGATATGTTTGAGGAGTGTATTGAAATACAAAAAATATTAAAAGAATTATAATATGAACAAGATAGAGATAAGTAGACAAAACGCGGTTAGAGTATTTGAATGGTGTAAAAAAACATTCGGTGTTAGTACTATAAATGGAGCTTATCCTAAATTAGTGTTTCATAGAGTAGGTAATAATGTAGCTGGATATTATGATCCATGGAAAAATGAGATACATGTATTTAAAGCTAAACACAGAACGTTTATGGGGTTCATAGGAACTATTATTCATGAGTTTACCCATTATCATCAAAGTGTAAAACGACAATATCAAAAATTAAATAAAATATATAGTTATAAAAATCATCCACTAGAACGTGAAGCTAATAAAATGGAAAGAAAATATAAGTGGATGTGTTATTATGAAGTTTTTAGCCCTAATGAGGCAATGCAAGATATTTAAGATTTCATACTTTTAATTTTTATTTACCGCCCAGGTGTGTCTACACCAGGGCTTTTCTTATCTATATTTATATAAAACTTTATCTAATGAAAAAGAATCCATTTGAAAAATTCGCTGATAGATTACTTAATACAAAAGATAAAGGTGAAGCACTTAAAAAATATAATATTGATTTAAATGGAGTGTTAGGTGGAGGAATTGATAATGAAGAAATACAACATAATGAAAATAGAAAACTAGTTGGCTTAACTAAAACATGTTTATTAAACCAATTACATTTCTGGATAAATAAATCAGGTGACCATTCATCTCGTATCGCTTACATGGAACGAGATATTAAAACAGCTAGTAATATATGTGAACGTATTAATAAGAAAACATATGTGAAATCTGATATAGATACGTTAAAATCAATACTTCGTAAACATAGTTGTATTTGATTGACCCGGGCTCCCTTACTATCTTTATTATATAAGAAAATAAAGAAAGTCATGAATAGCAAAAACATAAATAGAGCAATTAAATTACAAACCACAATTAATAACCAAATTGAAAGTAAAGGAATTGCTGATATTGAGTTGGTTGATGATTTAAACAATTTACTTGAGTCACTTAATTCTCATGAATGTGAATTATTATGTGAATGGTATAATAAACAACCTAAACATAATGAAGAAGATGAATATGTTCAGATGGAGATTGACCATTTGAGAGAACAAGAAGCTCAAGAAGCAATATTGGCTCAATGGGACATGGCTTAATTGACCTGAACTCAATTACTATATTTAATTATAATAAAAAATAAAAGGTTATGAACACAAAACAGGTTTTGTATAATGCAATCGCAGCTCAGTTAGAAGCTAAAAAAATCGAAGCAGAAAAATATAGTACTGAAGTATATGAAACTGCTTTAACAGATCTAAAGAGTGAAGTATTAAACTATTTCACAGACAAAGTAAAGAATTTTGAAACATTTAATTTTAATGGAAGTAGTATTCGTTTAGAAATGGGTTCTAGTTGGCATAATAAAGTTGAAATATTAGTAAGTAATTCTTGGGATGATGGTGCTAAAGCAATTAGGGATATTAAAATGGAATGGAATAGTGGTAATATTTCTAATAAAAATAATAAAGGATATGATTATTTAAATCTAATACAAGCTGTTTATACTAATTTTAAAGAAATCACAGATAATTATCTAAATAATTGGTATCCAACTTATAAAGATATTGAAAAAAATAATAACGACGCTTGGAGTGAGCATAATGATTTAAAACAAGCACTAGATAATCTAAGTAAAGAAATTAAACAAGATAGTACTGATGCTATGAAAAAGATTGGTTTTGAAGTTAAGAAATTTAAAGATGATACTCATCTTGATTGGAACTATAAAGATAGTGATCGTGTTTATACTATTATAACTAGTTCAAAAAGTATTAAATTACAACACGGTCGTTCACAATATGATACAACATATGTTGAGGGTTTTAAAGTATTAGGTAAAAAGGGAAATAAATATAGTGTTGAGATTTATAGAGAAGGAACACCAGCTAGAACGTATGATATATTAGAAAAGAAATTTGAATCGTTTATTGAAGATGCTAGTAGATGGGAATATGAAGAAGCAGATAGACGTAGTAAAAAAGTTAAACATGACTTTGAAGAACGTGCTAAAAAATAATTTGTTAACCTAAACTAAAATCACTATATTAATCATATGGCTAAAAGATCAACACCAGAAATAATAGTGAGAACAATAATAGATAAAATGTTCGAAATAGCAGGTCATAATGTTGTTTATGATGATATAGTAGGTAGACAAGACGCTTGGTATCAAGAATGGACAATGACTGAAGCACAGAATAAAGAATGGATGGATTGGATGGAGAAATATTTTAAAAAAGAATGTAAATATTATGTTAAAGTAGCAAAAACAGAAGCAGCAATGTGTTCGTTAATGTGGGGTTTAAAAATTAGTGATTTAAAACAAAAAGATAAATAATATGATAAAGAATATATTAAAACAAATGTGGGAACACAAATTAGGAACGTTTGTATTGTTAGCAGGATGTTTTATGATGGTAGCGGGTGATTTAATTATTGGTTGCGTACTTCTAAGTATTAGCTTACCATTATTTGATAACGATGACAAAAATTAATTATTATGAATAACGAAAATCAAGGTAGAAATAATAAAAGAATAGAACGTAATACTAAAGTAGCCGTGTGGGCTGTTTGGGGATTGTTTATTACATTTATTATTTTAATGACATTAAGCGCATTTAATATTCTATAATGAGAGGTAGACCAAAAGAAATAATACAAGAACCTAAACCAACAAAATTCATCCGTATATACGAAGATGATGAAATGGTTGAGACTTGGAAATTTGACTTGAAAAAGTTTGATAAGGGACCTATAGAAGTAGATATAAAGTATAAGGCGGGAGCGGAAAAAGCAATTAAACAACGAGCTAAAGACGCTAAACAGCAAAAGCGAACCGCTCGTCAAATGAAAAAAATTAATGAGGTACAAGCAAATAAACGTAAAAAATAAATAGTTATGATACCAAGTTTTCAATCACCAGAGGAGTATTTACATTTATTGATAAAAATATTACTTGAAAGTGAAAAAACAATACCAGAAGATCAACAAATGCCAATTAATTTGCTAACTTACTTAACAGAACATATTGAAACATTAGTTGAAACAAAATGGAACGGTTATTTAGTTGGTAAAGAAGAAACGTTCATGTTAAGTGAAGGTGAAATGGAAATGTGCTTTAATAAAGCAGGCGAACAATACACCAGTGATGTAGTTGATGATTTAGTTGATAAGGATATGTTAGATACGTTTGTAGGTGAGGATGGTGAAATATTATATGGACTAAGCGAATTAGGTAAAAAGATATCAAGCAAATTAAAAGACAATGATAAGTAATTGGCAAGAGTATATAGAATACTATTATAAATTAATGAGACAATCAGGACATCAATGAGTAAGTCAAAGAATACAATAACAGGAACGGTAAGCAATACAATAACAACAACAGGTACTCCAATTTATAATACAACATCGGGTACAACAACAAATACAACTATAGTATCTAATCCATACTTGTATTCATCACCAATAATTGAACCAACACCATTTATGATAACGTTTGCTTGGGATGATAAAGATGTTACAGTGAGTTTAAAAAACGGTAAAGATATATTTAAATTGGCTAGAATATTTACAGAAATATTAGATGCAAATAATGTAGAGTATAATATTAAAACAAATAAAAAACGTAAATAACGTATATGACAAGTCAAACTAAAAACAAAATCAAAGCAGCAGCAATTATAGCTACGATTGGTGTAGCTTTATATGCCGTGATTGGCATTATTAAATTTTTAGGTATCAAAGGTTTATTTGTACTAGGTGGACTATGGGGCGGACATAAGGTATGGAAATGGGTATACGAGGAACTAGAAAGAAAAGATAATAAAACGAATAAATAATAATCCAGGAACAATATGACAAAACTAACCAAACAACCATACGGCGAGACGATCATGATCAACCCACAGTATGTGACGGTGATCGAGGAGATGGCTGACGGAACAAACATAAACATGATGATGGGCGGGACATGTTTGGTTAAGGAGTCGATAGATAAGGTATCAAAGTTAGTTAGTAACAGCGGGTGGATCACAACATACAATGTAAGTGACACGCAAACAAACGCGCGACAAACGCAAGATAATGCGTTATAACAAACGATTAAACGGATGACAAACAGGTGGCGTATGGGAACAGTAATCGAGTTAAACGCGGGTATGGAGTGTATAGGACAAGTCAAATGCGCTATGGTAGGTGACAAGTTGAGGAGTGTGGGTGGCGTGGCACATGTCACATGTATGCCCCTTTTGTGGGTTAAACAAGCCTTCCCCAACACGGGACCTATATACTTATATATTTAAAGGTTTGGATGCCTAAAAAAAAGATGTTATATTATATTATATAAAAAGTTTTAAAAACAAAACAAAAACAATTAGTTATGAGTTACCAAACGAAGGTACGTGCGAATTACCTTAACCGCACAGCAAAATTATCATTCTTTAACAACCGCAAACGCAATGGCGATGTAACCCGCATTGCAGATGAGACTGGATATTCAGTGTCTCACATTTCAAATATGATCAGCGGTGTGCGTAGAGTAACTGATGTAGCAGCAAATGCTATGTACAATTTGACTCGCCGTCGTGTTAAGAACAGCGAATACTTCGCTTAATCAGGTTACGTTAGACTGCCATGGGTTAGCGGCGCTCCGTTACGGAGTGGCCGCTTCCCTACTATGGTATGTGACCCGTTTGATTGACCGGGACATGTTCAGTATCTTTATTATATAAGAAGAAACGGGAAACAGGTGATGAGGGGATAAAAGGATTGAATGACCGCGACTCACTTAGTATATTTAAATATAAATAAAATGACAGAAAATATGAACATGATTAAGAAAAACGAAAGTAAATTAGGTGGTGATGTGTTTTATGGTAACATCACAATTAACAATAACAACGTGATGGTGTCAGACCTTATTAAAAATGAGGAACACAACTTCCGTATGACAACTAAATGTAAAGCCGGGTTTCAGGTGATACGTGATTATAAGGGTACTGTTGAGGGATTGATCGATTGTATGGGTAAACACACAACCGTAGTAGAATTAGAACGTAAACATGATAACGGTACATCAAGTTGGTTTCATGTATTCGCTACTAAGGGTAGTAAATGGTATACGATTGATAAAGCGATATTAGAAGCATTAACCGTAGGTGACATGCACCAGTCGTTCAGTAAAATGGTTGATTGGGCTATGTGGAAACAATTGAACACTAAGACATGGGCGTCAATGGCATTTGTAATGAATAAATAATTTGACTGACCGAACTAAACATAGTATATTTAATTATAAATAAATAATAACAAAAAACAAAAATCAAGGTTATGAGTAACAAAAACAACACTCCAACAACACAGACAGCTAAACGTGGACGTCCAATCGTAGCAGGTTCTAAACGCCAAGCAGTAATGGCAATGCGTGACGCAAAACGCAACTCAGGTATTGAGATCAAACGTGGTCGTCCTAAAAATCCAATTACGGTTCAAGTAGACGTTAAAGCTAAAACACGTAAAGTAACTAACAGCGTAGCTGTAGTTGACGTTAACGAGGCTTAATTAATACATTTAAGGGTTAAGAAACGCTCCTAATAGGGGGCGTTTCATTATAAAGCACAATACGTATTAGAAAAAATAATAGACGATGAATAACTTAACACAGTACCTAACTGAGATTAAAACCGAGTTACAAGAACTATATGAGGATCTAGACCATGAACTAATGAATAGTGATAATCAGGATCTAATAGACGACTCATATCATAACGTAACATCTAAGCTCGAATCAGCACTATCCGAATTAGAAACACTAATTAACGATGTTGATAGCGGTATATATGATAGTGACATAAACAGGTTTGAAGACGACGAGTCGTTAGAGGTCGACGAATAATAAAGGTGTGTTAGAGGTCCTCTCGCGGATGTTAGAGGATCTGTCTTGTCAAAGGACCCCCGGTAATTGAGGTCCATCGACGGGAGAGGTTGACCGCGAAAAGAAGGGCATGTGTTCTTCGATCGTACACACCTCTTCACATCGACGCATATATACTTATATATAACCATTTCGACATACATTCCATGGATTGTAAAGAAGAGATTTTTATAGTCTTTTTAGTCGACGCAAGGTATATACATATATTTTAAGATCCGGACATTAATAGACTAAGATCAACCAATTGCTTCTTCGGTAGGTCTATTAGTGGAAACAACCAGTCACTGTATATCCTAAGGGAAGGTGTGATCGAAGAAGATATAGTCAAGTAGCGGAATGGTAAACGCAGGTCGTAGGTAGCACCACTCACATCCAGCCTTAAACGTGGTGAGTAATACAGGTTCGAATCCTGTCTTGACTACTATAGTGTATTGATTATTAACGCACTATAAAAATGAGCGGCTGACCGCGACTTTTATGTTATCTTTATTATATAATAAAATGACAAAAGATATGAATAACACGAAAGAAAATTTAAAGACATTAATACAGTTACCTATACACCAGTATAATGCAATTATTAAGTTAATTAACCCAAAATTAACAAATGAAGATCTACAACCAATGTTTCCAGAAGGTTGGGATGATAATAATAAATGGCCTAAGTTTACAAACAATTATGAATCGTTTCGTAAATATCAAATTCAAATTGATGAAGAATTAGAACGCCAAATGGGTTGTTAATTGACCCGGATTCGCTCACTATATTTAATTATAAATAAAGAAAATATGAACATAGAATTTACAGGAGCAGAAAAAGTATTATTTAAAGCAACTTATGAGTTTGCAGTTAATATTGAAAAATTAAGTCATGAAGACGCAACAGAAAAAGCGATGAATAAAGTGATTATGAAACGTGCATTTTCAAACAAATTAAAATATAGACACTAAACTAAAAAACTATGGATATGAAAAATTTAATGACAAGATTGAGACCAGAAATGGTTGAAGTATTTAACAAACGTAAGGAGTTATATCCACACACAGCAAAATGTTTAGAGAAAGAGTTGGAAACTAATTATGTGGTTTCAGATATTAAGTATTCTAGTTTTGTTGAGTTGGAAAGTATAGCTTATGAAGCTAAAGTTGATTACAACAACGGTTGGGATTTTTTTAACAATATAATATAATTTTATGCGAGTAGATTTATGCCAGAGTGAGTTAAATGAGCTTATATACGCCTTAGGTGTAGCTCAACGTGAAGGTAAATTGTTAGATAAAAGAATTGCTGACCGAGTAGATATTCAATTACGTAAGGCCCTTGATGCTGAAAATGAACGCCTGGAAAAGGTATTAGAGAAAGATCAGCTTGATCATGATATGAATTTTAAATATGCGTTCGCTAAACTTGGTAATTATTAATTTATGAATTTTTATCATCTACAAGCATTCATTAACAAAATAAAAAATAAAAAAATGGTATTTGAAATTACCGACAAACAAATTTATCGTACAATTCATTGGACGGTTGAAACTGGAGAAGATACTTATTTCGTTCAATGTCAAGAAGATGAAATAATGGATTTTTGGCATATTATAAGTGATAATGATGGTATAATTGATCGTGAATCTGAACTTGGTAAACAACTAATTGAGTTGTGTCAAGATGACCTATAATTGTATATACATATATCTATAAGAGAATGGCAAAGAGAAAGTCGAAAGCAGAACCTAAAATAACCGTTATCAAGCGAGTAGGCAAACCATCTAAATATCATCGCTCAAGATTAAAATTAAATAAAGACGGTTCAATAACAGTTTATGAATAAGAGAAAAATTGAAGATTTTTTATATTTCCTAACACTTTGGTTTTCCACATCGGTAATTGTGTTATGGTTAATTGGATTTATTTTTACACTAACAACTAAATAAAGTTTATGACTTACATCAAACAACTATTGGGTATTAAAACCCATGTACAAACCAAAATCCAAACTACATTTAGAACTGTAGGTACACATCAACTGCCATATGAAGAGTGGTGTAAAGAGTTGAGAGTTAGTATGTTACACGGAAGAAGTGTTGTTTACATGGACTAGAACGTTAATAATTAATTGTCTATAGCAGGGATGTCCGGGACTTGATTGACCCGGGCTACCTTGCTATCTTTATTATATAAGAAGAAACGGGAGAAAAGCGGAACAGGAATAATAGAATTGATTGACCGCAACTGTTTTGATAAATTTAAATATAAATAAAATGACAAAAAATATGAACACAAGTATGAAAAAACGTGGTAGACCAAGTAAAAAACAAGTAACTGAGTATCAAGTATCAGTTCCAACATTAATTGATTTTGATATTGTTAAGTTGAACAACTTAGATATTGATCCACGAATGATGGAAACAATGAAAAGTGGTATGTCAATTGATGATTTGATTTCACACGAAGGTGGTATACCATGTGCAACTAATATTATGTGTATAGGTGATCCAGGAGTTGGTAAAACAACTGTGTTATTGGATTTGTTAGCTGGTGTTCAGAATCGTGGTAGAAAATGTTTGTTCATTTCAGGTGAAATGGGTAAAAAACAAATGTTCAAATACACACAACGTTTTCCACAATTCGGTAACATTCAAACATTGTTTATGTCTGATTATTTAGAACATAATACTAAAGATGTAATTGAACAAGTTATGAATATGGGTTGGGATTTGATTTTGATTGATAGTATAGCTGAGATTATTGAAGGTGTTCGTGATGACAATAAATGGGATCGTAAGCAAGCTGAATCATGGTTAGTTGATTTGTGTGTTAAGAATAATAAAGGTGAAAATAAACAAGATAAGTTCACATCGTATTTATTGATTCAACAAGTTACTAAACAAGGTGATTTTGTAGGTTCAAATAAATTAAAACACATGACAGATGCAATGATGGAAATGCGTAGAAGAAGTGATCGTGATGGTGGTGGAACATATATGAATTTTATGAAGAATAGAAATGGTAATGTGGATATGCATTTTAGTTATGAACTACAAAACGATTACATTTACTACGGTACAATATCAAAATCTGAAGTTGGGGAAGATGAATAATCTTCACCTCAGCTCTTTAATTAAATTTATTATATAAATAAAAATAAAAAAATATGCAAGTAAAAGAATCAAAAACAAATTGGCACTTCAGGATTAGTTTATTTAAATCATGTCTTCGAATTATGGCTGGAGTGACAATGATTAGGGGTGAATTAGTAATATCAGGAGTATTGTTTATATTAGCTGAATTATTAGGTATTATTGAAGAACTTTAAAAAATAGAAATTATGTATACGAAAAAAGATTTTAAATGTGTTGATGGATTTTATTACATAGGAAATGTAATTGATGTGGATGGTAATCCGTGGGTTGAAGAAGAACAACTTGAATTGATTATAATGGAACTAAATAATGGTTCTGAAATTGAAGAAATGAAATTAGAAAAAAGTGTTGCTTTTGTTCAGTTTACAAACAACATAAACGATTCATTAAATTATATACACTTAAATTAATTACAACTATGAATATAAAAATGAACAAGGTATTGCCTGTTATTATTGAACAGCCTTACACTAAAAACACTCCAGAATGGAGAGTTCAAAACTGGTGGAGTTGGGAAAAGTATTTTATTGAAGAAGTAGAGGCTAATAAAATCTATACTTTGATTGACTTGATTAAGTCACAACCTAAAATAACACCTAAAAAAGGAGATATTATCTATGCTTCTAAAGCAAGTGAAATACCACGTTTTAAACTTAAAGAGTTTATCAAGGATAATAACTTAAAAAAGACATCTAGAGTTGGAATGGCTAGTGTAGTTATAATTAATAAAGGATATTTTAATGAGTTAATTAGTAAATTAAAACGTGATGAATGTAATTTTATTAAAGAAGATTTCATGGATGTTATTATAAAAAAGAGTAAAAATAATTTAAGTGAAGGTGTTTATAACATTTATAAAAATGCTATTGATAAAAATAAAGTTGGATTTGTTAGACAGGATACCAATCAGTTAAAAGATCTTTTAAAGAAATACCCAAACCTACTTAATGAGTATACTAATAATACTTTTAAATTAAAAGGAATATCAGTTGATCTTTATCGTGAAAATAGATTGTTAGAGTTATTAAACACTATTGTTGATAATGAGGTACTTATACAAAGCGGAAAAATGAAATTTGTATTTGATGAAGAGTTATTTGTTGAGTTGAATAAAGAAGGAATTGAACTGGATGATGATTATTTAAAAACACTCCGTGATATGCTATTCAGTTCTGATAAATCAAATGTTAAGTTAGGTTTTGAAATGATGTCTAATCTAGTAATTGACCAACCAACACTTTTATCAATGTCATTTTTGTTGAATGAACTATATCATACAACTAATTTTAGACCAAGTTATTATGTATCGTCTAATTCAAATTTAAAGAGTTTATTGAAGGTATTTAAGACAAAAGGTATACGTTGGGAAAGTGATTGGAAGACATTTGGTACTGGATTGAGAATAAATTTTAAAGATGGTAAGGAAGGAGAAATTGTTAAGAAGTTTTTGTTAGACAATATTAACCGTGAATTTAAATTAAGTAATTCAGCCGCTGAGAGTTTAGTTGATATTGTTTTTACGACCGAGGCTCAATAATTAAATTTATATAAATAAAAAGATATGATAAATGATATGCACGGCGACATCGCCAAACACGCCAAAACGTTAATGTTCAAGGAACCGTTTTATGGATTGTTCCTGATTAGTTTGAATAAAGAAATTAGTGATACTGTTTCAACTGCTTGTGTTGCTAAAGATGGTATTAACACTAAATTAGTTATTAGTCCTAAATTTTGGGAGACAATATCTGATAGTTGTAAAGTAGCTGTTTTGAAACATGAATTGTTGCATATAGCGTTTAAACACTTACAAATGTTTGATGAGTTTACAGAAAAAGAATTGTTGAATGTAGCGGCTGATTTAGAAATTAATCAGTATATTGAAGACACTTATAAAGACGAAACTTGGGAGGGCTTAGAAATTGATAAAGCACCTTGGGCTGCTCTTAATTTACCTATTAAAGCGGGTACTAGAAAATATTATGAGTTGATTTTACAAGAATGTAAAAATAATCCGAATGGAGATGTTTGTAAGTTTTTAGACGCTATGAAAGATGCAAATGGTGATGGTGAGTCAAGAAAAATTACATTAGGTGATGGTACTGAAGTTGAAGTAAAAGCATCTCATGAGTTTTGGAAACAGTTTGAGAACATGGATGAGGCAGAAAAAAAATTGATGGAAAAACAAATTGAACATCAACTTAAAGACACTGCTGACCAAGTACAAAGACAAAGAGGACATATACCCGGTGAATTGAAAGAATTGATTGATAGTTTATATGTGAGTGAAGAGCCAGTACTTGATTGGAGAGCTTATTTGAGACGTTTTAATGGTATGGCTAGTAAAGTTTATACTAAGAAAACAAGACGTAAACCAAATAAACGTTTTTATGGTAATCCAGCTCTTAAAATCAAACAAAAGAAAAACACATTAGTTGCTATTGATACATCAGGTTCAGTTAGTAAAGATGATTTGAAAGAATTTTTAAGTGAAATTCATCATATCTGGAAGACAGGAACTCAAATGACTGTAGTTGAGTGTGATGCTGCAATTGGTCGTGTTTATGAATATAAAGGTAAAACACAAGAAGCATTAGAAGTAACAGGACGTGGTGGAACAAGTTATGAACAAGTAATAAGATATCTTAAAGATCATAAAGACAAATATCAGAATTTGATTTACTTAACTGATGGTGAATGTGAGGTTGATACACAACCATGTAAACCAACTTTATGGGTTCATTGTTCAGGAAGAAAAATTAATGAGTCATTACCAGGTGCTAAGGTACAAATTAATTCATAATGACCTCGATTCTTAACTTAAATTTAATTATAAATTAATAACGCAAAAAAATAATAAAGGCTATGGCAAAAACGTCGAAAAAAACAAACGCAAGTGTTTCATTAAATGTTAATGAACTAAAAGATTTCTTGAAACACATTATTGACAACAACCGTTACTTACAAGAAAATAGTAAGCCAATGGTTAGTACAGAAGTAATTGGTGATTCAGGTATTGGTAAAACATCAGCTATTGTTCAGTTAGCAGATGAGTTAGGATTGAATTTCGTTAAATTGAACCTTGCACAAATTGAGGAAATTGGTGACTTGGTTGGTTTTCCAATTAGACAATTCCAAATGAATGAAGGTAAAAAAACTGAATGGGTAGATGAGAATAGTGTTGAAGATTATAGAAAGAAAGGTTTTGAATCAACTGGTCTAAACCGTATGAGTTATTGTCCACCAGAATGGATTAGTGGAAAATCTAATGGGGGTATTTTATTACTGGATGACTGGAATAGAGCTGATATGAGGTTTATTCAAGCTGTAATGGAGCTAATTGATAGACAACAATATATAAGTTGGAAATTGCCTAAAGATTGGCATATTATTTTAACCGCCAATCCTGATAATGGAGATTATTTAGTTAACAGTATTGACAACGCTCAAAAAACGAGGTTTATTAGTGTTAATTTGAAATTTGATCTTAAATGTTGGGGTAAATGGGCTGAACAGTCTAAACTAGATGGCCGTTGTATTAACTTTATGTTGATGCATCCGGAACTAGTAACTAAAGAAGTTAACAGTAGAAGTGTTAGTATGTTCTTTAATAGTATTAGTTCACTTAAATCGTTTGAGGAGTCATTACCACTAATTCAAATGATTGGAGAAGGTTCAGTTGGTAGTGAGTTTAGTACTTTGTTTACAATGTTCATTAATAATAAATTGGATAAGATGATTTCACCAGAAAACATCATAACACAAGATGAACAATATGTTATGAATACACTTAAAGGATTAGTTGGTAAAGATAAAGCTTATAGAGCAGATATTGCCTCAACATTAGGTACAAGGGTTGCTAACTATTTAGAGTTCTATGCTAAAGAAAATGCGGTTGAAAAACCACTTATTGAACGTATAAGTAAAATTGTTACCGAGAAAATATTTGCTACGGATGTAAGTTATAATATGGTTAAATCAATTTATAATAGTAATCCAGGTAAATTTAAATTGATGATGTTGAATAAAGAATTAGTAAAATATATAACTAAATAATTATGAAATTACAACTAACAAAAACAACAGAATTAGAATTAAACCGTCTTAATAATATATATGGAGATGAAAAGTCACCAGAATATGATTATTGGGATAAAATGTCTGAATTAGAAAGACTAATTACAGACGCAGGAATGTATGTTGAAGGAGCGTATGAAGAAAATATATTTAATGACTTAAATGAATGGTGTAGGATTGTAGGTCCTATGGAATATCAACAAACATATCTTAACACACATCCTAATGTTGTTAGAGAGAAAATTGATAGAATGCTAAGAGAAAATATAATTCAAATAGTATGAAACCGTTAAAGAAAATAACACATGAAGATGCTCACTTCTATAAAGTGTTAGACAGTAATAAATTATCACCAGAACAAGTTTGCGACAAAGCCACAGCGTTCACTTTGACTCCTGACCCGGTTAATCCGGGTTGGGACTTAGTGACTTACTATCAAGATAGTCCCTTAGATAGAGATGGCAATTTAGTTCCTACCGAGTATGTTTATGTTCTAGTAAACAAATCAATGCCAGACATGGTTAAAATAGGAATGACAGTACGTGAAGTAGAAGAACGAGCAAAAGAAATTTCAGGAGCAACAGGTGTACCTACTCCATGGATACCAATTTATTCATTTAAATGTTTTAGCTCTTATAAACTAGAACAAGAAATTCATGAACATTTAGATGCAGTTCGTGTATCAGGTAATCGTGAAATGTTTTATATGCATTCAAAAGATGCTATTAGTATCGTTAATCAGTTGGGCGTTAAATACACTATATCCCCGCTTTAAACGGTTAAAAAATGATGTTCGTATATATTTATATAGAATCGCTTATCCACGTTAAATCCCGGGTAAAGGCCGTTGGAAATATTTGGTTGACCTCAATAAGTAAGTTTGGCCTCCCAGGATATTTTCCATATTTTTTATAAAATAGTAAATAAATTAATAATTACTTATGAGTACTAAAGAGATGAAGGAAGTAAGAAATGGGAAGAGAGAGATAGGAGTTAGATTGTTAACATTAAGTAACTGTGATTACTGTACATGGCTGAAGAGTGAACTAGATGCAAAAGGGATATTCTACACTAACATTGACGCTGACCAATTTTCCGAATTCGCTGATGCAATCGAAGAAGAATATCAAACTGAAGTTTACCCAATTGTATTCCTTGACTTAGGAAATGATGAAATAACTATTGTATCTGAAACGAGTTTGGAGACATCAAAAACATTACGTACATTTGACACAATACCACATTTAGTAGGTATTATAAAATCATATATAAAATGAGATATAAACAACCAGTCCAATATAAATTGGATCAATTAGAAAATATGTTAAACGGTTTTGGCTCTCGCTTCTCAGATCCTAAATTTAATATTATGGAAGCTAAAGAAATGCTTTCAGTTATGAAAGATAAAATTGAAGAAATTAGATCATTGATCAATGGCGAAACTGAATAGTAAATATAGAGATATAATTCAAACTATCCAGCTTAATCCTAAATTTATTTTAGGCGGCAGTTGTGCTTTACGTCTTTTAGATTTACTTGATCGTGAAACTGAAGATATAGATATTAACGTTACCCAGGCTTTAACTTTAGAAGATGTAAATATATTAGTTGAACAACATGGTTTCATTACTCCTAAAATAGAAGTAATAAATCAATCAACTAATGAACTTGAAATACAACCACAACCACTTTCTCTATTGCCTAATTATCATCATATTAAATTAGAGAAAGATGGTGTTGTGATTGATATTTTTAATCATGTAGAACTTGATAATAAAATATTAGGTGTTGAACCTAAAGACCAAATTATGGTTATTGATGGTATTAAAGTATTACACCCATTACTAGTCATTTTCTTTAAAACAAGATCTGTGTTATTAAAAACACCAGATAATATTACATATAAAGGAATAGAAGACCTAAAAACAATATTCACTAACCCAGATCAATTATTAAAATATAAGTTATGTTAACACCAGAACAAATTCAAAAGAATTGGCAACAGTTTGAGTTTTATATTAAACATTATATCAGTCAAGAACGAGCTGATAAATTATGGGCGTTCTATAAGAAATATGAAGACCGCTTTGTAATGATGCCCGCGTCTCATAAGTCACAATACCACAACTGTTTTCCAGGTGGATATATTGATCACGTAAATCGTGTTGTTGAAGCAGCTCTTAAAATAGATAATGTATGGAGAGAAATGGGTATGGTTGATACTTATACAACCGAAGAACTAGTATTTTCAGCTATTAATCATGACTTAGGTAAGTTTGGAGATGAGCAAAACGAGTCATATATTGAACAGACAGATCAATGGAGACGAGATAAACTAAACGAAACTTATATGTTTAACGATCGTTTAGAATATATGACAGTACCTGATCGTGGTTTATTCTTATTAATGACTAATGGTATTGAATATAATAAAAATGAATTCTTAGCAATTAGAACTCATGATGGTTTATATGAAGATGCTAATAAAGCTTATTTGATGGGTTTCACACCTGAAACTAAACCACGAACTTCAATTATGTTTGTTCTACATCAGGCTGACTTATTGGCTGCTCGTATTGAATTTGAAAAAGAATGGTTACCTAAATTATTAGGACCACGTGTTGAAAAACCTACTAAAGAAACTAATTTTAAACTAAATAAAAACGCTAACCCATTAATCAAACAAAAGGCATTAAAGAAATTGTCTAACCCAGGTTTAGCGGATTTAATGAAAAACATATAATATGATATTAGGAATTATTTCAATTATTTTATGGGTAGCAACAGTTGTAGGCTATATTATTTGGAATTTAAATCAAAAAGTAGCTAAACTAGAAGCAATTGCTACTAAACAACAAATTATTATTGACAGTGTAGCCGCTATAGTTGAAGAATCAAACAAACAATTAACCCAAGCTGACTTAACTGAGGCATTTAAAGCGGATGACCAGATTGGTTTCTTCTTCCGTAACCTTCAGAATATACAAGATTCATTAACTCACTATCTTAAAAATTAATATGGCTGAAGAAGAAGTATTACTTACTAAGAAAGGGACTGTCCGTAAACGAAAACCAAAAAAAGCAAATGTCTATTTTACCCAAGACACTGAAGATGCTATCTTAGAGTATTTAAAATCAAAAAATACTAAGAAACGAAATCAAATATTTAACGAAAGAATTAACTATGCGTTTCATAAACTGGCTGAGAATATCATTCATACTTTTAAGTTTTACTATACAGAGGTGGATACAATTCCTGAGTTACAACATGAAGTAGTAGCATTTTTATTAGAGAAATTACACTTATATAAACAAGAAAAAGGTAAAGCATTTTCTTATTTTGGCACAATTACTAAGCGTTATTTAATATTATACAACAACGCTAATTATAAGAAACTAAAAGATAGAGCGCCTGTAGAGGCAGCAGATGAAGATAAGACAATATTAGTAGATCTAGTTAAAAATAGTGAAGCAGATGGTGATCAAGTTTATGAGACATCTTCATTCCTGAAACAGTTTACCAAATATGTTGACGCTAAGTTATTTGATTTATTTCCAAAACAACGTGATGCTCAAATAGCAGATGCTATAATGGAATTATTTAGAAAAAATGAAAATATTGATATCTTTAATAAAAAGGCATTATACATCTATATTAAAGAAATAACAGATGCATCAACCCCTCAAATAACTAAGATTATTAAGCGTTTAAAAGTAGTATACGTTAAAAAATATAATGAATATTATGAACATGGTCATGTAACTATGGCTAATTAACTCTTTCTACTCTCCATATTTATATATAACATTATATAACATAATATGGATTTTAATCAAGTTTTATTTAAAGACAAGACTTTCGCTAGTTTACTTGAAGACATATACAAGAACGCTGGACGTAAAGAAAAAGAAATTAAAGCATTAATCGATCAACTGAAGCCTATGATACAGGAACCAGGTGACGCGATGATGCTTGTTCCTTTGTTAAAGGAATATATGGAATTAGCAATTAAGAATGATGATGCCTTAATTAAAATGGCAGGTATTGTTCAACGTGCTATGTCCAACTCAAGTGAAGGTAGTGATAGTGGAATGTTAAGTGATCGTGATAAAGAATTGTTATTCCAAGAAATTAACAATACTGGTCAAAACATTGAAGTAAAACAAATAGGAAATGGGTAAAGAAAACAGTATAACAACAGGTACAACTAGAGCTCGTAGAGTAGCAGGATTATCTAATTCATCTACTTTATCTTCTATATTACCTACATCATCACAGAACTATGGTATTGTTCAAGCTGTTAACCCCACAACTAGAGAAATTAGATACACCCCTATTATAAACAACTTAGCTTCAAACAAAACAGGAGCAGCTATTCCTAAATCAACAAATATGGTTCATTTACCTAAACCAGGATATGTAGTTCGTCTTGAAGTAGGACCTAATACAGATATAACAGTTCCTGGTTCATCAGGTGCAAATGTTGTTTATTATGATCCTAATCCTGTTGGTATATGGGGCTCAATAGATGATAATAAGGTTGAAGTAGCTCCTTCAAAATCTCCAGCCACTCCAGTATCAGATTTAAGTTTAAAAAATATTAATCAAGCTCAAATAGGTATTCCTAATGGTGGATAAAATATATCCTTTTAATATTAACCCAACAGATATTCTTATTCAAAATGAGAATGGAGGAGGTATGCTAATGAATGATCAATTTGTTAGTATTGTAAGTAATATGTTATCTGATGAGAAAAAATTATTAGATGGACAAAATAATACTGATGCGGTTAATGTTCAAACAAATAAATTTTCAAGTGGAATTTTTATAACCAATGGAAATAATGAAAACCCAACATCAGTAAATGATTTAGCAAGTAATAACTTTGACTCATTATCACCAGCTAATGATAATGTAGTTCTTCCTAATCAAAATATAATACCTACTCCATCAATTAGTATATTAACTACCCCAACCCCCCAACCAACACCTCAAACAACACCACAACCAAGTCCATCACCATTAACTTCTGAAGAAATAGAAGAAGGACTTTATGAAGCTAATTTTTTACCTGCTCAAGAAGCACCAGGATTTACAATATATGAGTTCATTGATGTAACAAATAATGATAATGATATTATTACTTTTAATGATTTAACTGAAATTAATAAAATTGAAAATCAAATCAGAGTAAAAAATGGACAACCACCCGTACCTCCAGTTAAAAAAACAGGAACTGTAGTATCACTTATTTCAAATAATGATCCTACATATGGTAATTTAGGTGATTTATATTATTATCCAACATCATTGTATAATCAAAATGATTCAAGTTGGGGTAGTTTAAATAGTGGACTAAAAATGAGTAGTCATGGATGTGCTTATAACACAACATGTATGTTATTAGGTAATGCTACTAAAGATCCTAATAAATGTACTCCATTAAATATATGGAATAATGGAAACAAATCTGTAATGGTATATTGGGATAAAATGGCAGCTACTGTTAACAAAAAAATAACTTTAACTCAAGGTAGTATGGCTCAAATTGATAAAATATTACAAACTAAACCAGTTGGTTTTGAATGGTATGGTGGTATAATATATAAAAATAAAGGATGGGATAAAGGATATAATTTGTATAAAGGAAATGTAAAAGTTAGCCCTAGTGGAAAAAAAGTAACTACTAAAGGTATAAGTTATACATCTTCAAAACAACACTGGATGGTAATAACTGGTAAAAATTCAGATGGAACATATACAATATTTGATCCTGCTGGTGGTGTGATTAGAAAAAATCAAACAACTGAACATATAGAAGCTGGATTAAATAGAATTATTTATATCAATTAAAAATTAACAAATGGCAGCTAATGACATAAAACAACATACTGGAGAACAAATAATTTTATCATCAGGACGTTTAGTTCTTAATTCACGCTCTAATGATGTTTATTTAAATTCTAAACGCTATATTAACTTATCAGCGGGTGATAAAGTAACAATTGATGTTGGTGCTATAGATAGTGATAATGAGGAAAATATGTTTTTAGTTAATGCTCCTAGAGTACAATTTGGATTAGATAAAAATGGAGTTGCTGAACCTATAGTTAAAGGTGAACAATTAGATCAAATAATAACTCAATTAATGGAAGCAATTTCTACTTATACTGATATGGTCCAATCAGCAGCTCTAACACCAGGACCAATTATGTCCGCTATGTTAGGACCTGCTAACTCATTTTTGAAAAGTAGATTTCAACAGATAAAATATAATTTAGATAATTTTAAATCAACTAATTCCTTTACAATATAATGGCTGTAGGAGATAACATATCAAATATAAATTCCCAAGCTACTGAAGCAGCTAATAAAGCTAAAGAAAAAGCAGCTCAAGCGGCGGCCGCAGCGGCTACAGTAGCCGCTACAGCACGCGCTGCTCAAAAGAAAGCTAAAGAATTAGCTGATAAAGCTAAAAAAGTAAAAGAAGTAGCTGAAAAACAAAAAGAAAAAGCAGCACAATTAAAAAAATCATTATCTGATAAAAAGAATTTTTTAAAGGATCAAACAAAAATAAGTCCTGCTGACGCTAAAGCAGCGGTTATGTCTGCTGTTTTACCAATATTAATGAAATTTATTGACGCTGAAAAAGCAGCTAACTTATTAATAAATTCACTCATTAATGATACAAAAACTAAATTAAAAAATAAAGGACGTGTTGTGGTTGTAGATGGTGCTATTACTTTTATTCCAAAAGATAAAGCTAATTATGATCAGTTTAAAGCAGATTTTGAACGTAAAGTTAACCGATTAAAAGCAACAATAAAAATTCTTAAAGACGCTATTAATCTTTTAATGACAATACTTAAAGTAGTTAAAGCAGCTGTTGTTGCTTTTAAAGTATATGCTAAAATATTACAAATAAAATTAAAGATTCAAGCGGCAGCTTCAGCGGCGGAATTAGCATCACCATCTCCATCTAAACCTATAACAATTAAATATCTTATATCTAAACAAACATATGATGATGTTATAGTTCCTTTAAATGAAAAGATAACTAATTATGGTTTAATTGCTTTATCAATCTCTTCAATATTAAAAGTATATCAAAGAATAATTAATAATATTAAAGTAAAATTAGATACTTTAAAATTAACTATTGTAACTTCATCAAGTAATGATAACGCGTTAGCAGTAGCTAGTGGGTTAACTAATATAATTGATCAAACAACTAATGATGAATTAACAGATACTGAATATAGTAATGGAGAACAAACATATATTATTAGAGTAATAACAACACCATCAGGTGCTTTACAAGCTGTAGCATATGATTCATTTACTAACCTAAAAATAACTCAAACAGCTCCAAGTAAATTTCGCAAAGCTGATGAATTAATTGACGAACTTAAACAAATACTAGGATAATAAAATATTTATAAACATGAAAGCCGATACTTTTATAAAATTATTACGAAAAGTTGTACGTGAAGAAGTACAACAAGTTGTGCGTGAAGAATTAGGTCTTATATTAGAAACACCTAAATCTGAAAAAACTATAGCAGAAACAATAAAACCTGCTGTAAAAAATTCAATGGTTGAATCAATCAAACCAGTGAAACCAATACAACCAACTAAATCAATGGGATTTACTAATAACAACGTTTTAAATGACATTTTAAATGAGACAGCTAACGGTAGTGAATGGCGCTCAGTAGTTGATGCAACGTCTCAAATAGCGCCTAATTTTGGTCCTATGAACGGAGCTTATAGTGGGATAACAGAAACAACTGTAGTAAACAGTGTAGACCAAATGTTATCGTCAGCTAGACCCGCTGGAGATGTTACACATGTTAAAATAGATGCGGTCCCTGATTTTAGTGCGTTAATGAGTAAAATGAAAGAAAAAGGACAAATATAATGTTAAAAAGACCTACATATACTTTAAATCCTATAGATATCGGACAAAAACGAGGTATTGGAATTAATGTACTTTTTAATAATGATACTAGTGTATTTAATCAAACATTTACTACTAAAGAACAAGTTAAAGCTAATTTGATTAATTATATATTAACAAATAAAGGTGAACGTTTCTTTGATCCAACATTTGGTGGTGATTTAAGAGCATCTTTATTTGAACCAGATTCATCATTTGATTCTGTAGCAGCTAGATTAGAAAATGAGATATATGCTTATGTACCTAATATTATAATTAGAAATATTATAATTACACCATACTCAGATAGTAATTTAGTGAGTATAACTTTAGATTACTCTATTAATAACCAACAAGATAATTTAGTAATAAATTTATCTACAACTGATTTAACTCAATAAGAATGGCAAATGTACCTGATATAAAATACTTTGATAAAGATTTTAATTCCTTAAAACAGGATTTAATCAATTATGCTAGAACATATTTCCAAAACAGTTATATGGACTTTAGTCCATCTGCTCCTGGTAATATGTTTATAGAAATGGCTGCTTATGTAGGTGATGTTTTATCATTTTATACAGATACTCAGTTACAAGAAACATTATTATTATACGCTCAAGAACGTAAAAATATCATTGCTTTAGCTTACGCATTAGGTTACAGACCTAAAGTAACAACAGCTGCATCTGTAATATTAGATATATTTCAATTGATACCTTCAGATGGAGCTCCTAATTATAATCCAAATTATAGTTATGCTTTAAAAGTAAATAAAAATTCTACTATTAAATCAATATCAAATCCTGATATTACATTCTTAACCCAAGATTCAGTTGATTTTAAATTTTCATCATCATTTGATCCAACTGATGTTACAGTTTATCAATATTATACAAGTACAACCAATCCACAATATTATTTACTTAAAAAACAAGTAGAAGCAATATCAGGACAAATTAAAACAACAACGTTCACATTTGGTAATCCTGAACAATTTCCTACAGTTACTATTAGTGATTCAAATATTATTGAAGTATTACAAATAACAGATAGTAGTAATAATACATGGTATGAAGTACCTTATTTAGCTCAAGATACTATATTTGATGAATCACTTAACTTACCAGTGAACGAACCTAATTATTACAATCAAGATAATGCTGCTCGTTTCTTATTACGTTTAAAAAAAGTAGATAGACGTTTCACAACACGTTTTGATGATGATAATAATTTAATATTAGAATTTGGTAGTGGAGTTACTTCATCACCAGATGAAGTTATTATTCCTAATCCTGACAATGTAGGTATAGGATTAGTAGATGGAATTAGTAAGTTAAATATGGCTTATGATCCATCTAACTTTCAATATACAAATGAATATGGTGTTGCCCCTTCAAACACTACTTTAACAGTATCTTATTTAGTAGGTGGAGGCTCAACATCAAATTTACCTTCAGACGATATTGGATTAAATGATAATGTCTCTACTGTTATTAATAATTATAATTTAGATCCTACTATTGTTAATATAGTTCAAGGTTCAGTTAGATTTAATAATCCAACCCCTTCATCAGGTGGAGGACCAGGTGAGACAACAGAACAAATTCGTTTACAAGCATTAGCTAATTTCCCAACTCAAAATAGAAATGTTACTAAAGCTGATTATTTAGTTCGTGCTTTATCTATGCCCGCTAAATTTGGTTATATAAGTAAAGCTTATGTGGCACAAGATTATTTAGTGTCAAATGATATTGATAAACAAAATTTTATAAATAGTAATCCATTAGCAATCTCAGTATATGTTTTATCAAATAATATTGATGGTAATATAACTCAAGCGTCTAATGTTGTTAAACAAAACTTAAAAACATACTTATCATATAATAAAATGATGAGTGATGCTGTTAATATTAAAGACGCATATTATATTAATATAAAAGTTAATTTTGACATATCTATATTACCAGCTTATAACTCACAAGATGTATTATCTAGTTGTATCAATGTTTTAAAAGACTATTTTAATATAGTTAAATGGCAAATTAATCAACCAATTATTTATTCAGATGTATATAACTTAATAGGCGCTGTTAAAGGTGTTCAATCGGTTATTAAAGTAGATCTAACTAACTTATCAGGTGGTAATTATTCAACTTATAGCTATGACTTAAAATCAGCAACAAAACAAGGTGTTATTTATCCATCATTAGATCCAATGATCTTTGAAGTAAGATTCCCTGATGATGATATTTATGGTAAAATTGTAACTTATTAAAATTAAAATATGAAATTAGATAAATTAAAAGGACACGTTCCAGACTCAGTTATTAGCCAGATTCCTGAAGTAATGCAAAAATTTGGCATTGATACACCAGTTGAATTAGCTCACTTTTTAGCTCAATGTGGTCACGAATCAGGTGGTTTTAAAGTAGTTAATGAAAACTTAAATTACAGTACTAAAGGATTAAACGGAATATTTAAAAAATATTTTCCAACAGCTCAATTAGCTGAAGCATATCAAAGACAACCACAAAAAATTGCTAACAAAGTTTACGCAAATAGAATGGGTAATGGTAATGAGGCATCAGGTGAAGGATACAAATTCCGTGGTCGTGGTTATATCCAATTAACAGGTAAAGATAACTACACAGCATTTGGTAAAGCTATCAATGAAGATATAGCTGCTAATCCTGACTTAGTTGCCACAAAATATCCATTATTATCAGCTGCTTGGTTCTTTAGTAAGAACTGCTTAGGCAAATGTAAAGATGCTTCTGACGCTTCTGTATTAGCTGTTACTAAATGCGTTAATGGTGGTACAATTGGTTTACCTGATCGTCAAAAACACTTTAAAGAATATCACGCATTGTTAGCTTAAATTTTATATTTAGCCCATATTTATACTAGAATAATACTAATATAATGGGCGTATACAAAATATTTCCTTCACAGGATACAACAATTTATACTGACTATAACACGTTGAATACGGGGTTAGATTCTATTCTAGACTTGTCTAAGAATATGTCTAACCTTTATCCTTCGTCATCTACTAGCCGTGTATTGATACAATTTAGTAATACTGATATTACTGATGCTATTTCTAAAATAACAGGTGGTTATACTGCATCTTTAAAATTATACAACGCTAACGTTGAAGGTATTCCAACCAACTTCAATATTAATGTCAATCCAGTATATGAAAGTTGGGACATGGGAACCGGACGTTATGGTGAACAACCAGAACCTAATAATGGATGTAGTTGGAAGTATAGAAGTGCTAATCAAACAAACGCTTGGACTATAACTGGTTTACCAGGTGGTGTAGCTTCTAATTATTTTTTAGCAAATGGTGGTGGTGCTAATTGGTATACTACTTATGGTGTTACTCAATCATTTAATTTCTTTTCAAATAAAGACATTGATATAAATGTAACATCAACTGTTAACGCTTGGGCTAGCAGCTCTATTGTTAACAATGGTTTCATTATAATGAATAGTACTTCATCTTCACCAACTGGTACTGGTTCATTTGAATTTGATCCTAGTTATGAATACACATTTAACTTTTTCTCAAGAGATACTAACACAATTTATCCACCTTGTTTGGAGTTTAAATGGAATGATAGTACCATTACCACGTCATCAGCCGCTGTAACAGTATCTAATGAAGAAATAAACATAGCAATTGCTAATAACAAAAATATATTCTACGATAATGAATATGTAAGATTTAGAGTTTATGCTAGAGAAAAATATCCACAACGTGTTTATTCTTCTCAATCTCTTTATAAGTATAATAAAATATTACCTGTAGCTAGTACTTATTATTCACTCATTGATTTAACTACAAATAATATTGTAATTGATTTTGATAATATAGCAACTAAATTAAGTGCTGATGATACAAGTAGTTACTTTAGATTATATATGAATGGATTAGAACCAGATCGTTATTATAAAATACAAATTAAGTCTATCATTGATGGTGGTACTTACATTTATGATGATGATTATTATTTTAAAGTAGAACAAACTGTTTAATAATGCCTGAACAAGTACAAATACAAAAAACTATTTATAGTTTACAAAGTTTTAATAATGTTATAGATACTAATTTCTCACAATTAGTTAATGTAGCCCCAACTAGTAAACCTATTACTCCAGATAAATCTGTAGCTGAGTTTTTTAATGATTATAATACATTATTTTATGATATTCCTTTATCAGGTTCAGATGAATCTCATTTAGGTTTAGCTACAAGAAGTTTAGATTATTTAGGTATATCTTTAGAAGATTTACAAACAGAAATAAGTAATTTACGTGAAGATAATATTGACTTAAAAAATCAAATTTTAATATCTTCTCAAATTAATATAGGAACACAAATATAATATGGCTACAACAGTTTCAAAAATATTAAACAATAATAATATCCTATCAGGATCATCTTCTCAGTTAGTTGTAACTAGAAATATGGTTCGTAATTTTGGTTCTCCTGAAGACTATGTTGAATTACATATAGCTGATCCCTCTGGAAAGACTATTTACTCAGTAGTTCCTTTTACTAATTATCAAATACCTGGTAATTTTCAGACAATAACTGAGATACAAGATTTAGTATTTGATCCTGCTACTGATATAAAGAATTTAGGTATCCAATATGGTGATTATAATTTAACTTATAATATTTTAAGACCTAAAATTGATATATCATTTAATCCAAGTTTATTTGTTAAAGAAATATCTGGTGATAGAACTGAGCTTAGATTAAGTACTAATAATATATCTAATAATGATGTTATAAATAATACCACAACATTTATAAATGAATTCCAATCAACAGCTTATTTTAAAGAATTCTATTTAAATTTTGGTAAAAATATACTAATACCCGCAATTAATATTGCTTTAGATTTAGGACCATCAACATTAAATGTTGTTGATAATTCTGTTGTATCTAATCCATCACAAGCAGCTACTATATTAATAAAATTATTAAATCCATTACCTTTAAATTATAAAGTTAATGACTTATTAAATATTGTTGATGAAATTTCTAATCCACAAGTATTTGATGTCAATGTAACAATTGACCCAGTTCCTGTAGTTTATCCTACTTTACGTAATCCTAACTTTGATTTAGATTTAGATAATTTAAGAGTAGGACCTACTCCTTATTATAACTTTAATCAAATAACTACTTTTAGTGGTGCTTTTGCTCCTCAATTACAACAATTATTAGGACAATTAAGTGCTTCTAATTTTGCTATTAATGTTGATTATACTGATTATGAAAACTTTGTTCATTTCTCATCTGCAGCTCGTAGAGTAGAAGGATTTAAATATAAGTTAAGTAATATTGAAACGTACGCTTCAGCATCTTCTTCAGCTGCGACAAGTACATCTCCAACTGCTCAACTTGACGCCCAATCATATCAAGCTAAAATAAATACAACAATTCAAAGTTTTGATGGTTGGGAACAATATTTGTATTATGAAACAGGCTCATATTCTTGGCCTAAACAAAATTCAACTAAACCATATATTATCCAATCAATAACCTCATCTGCTTCTCAGATTTGGTATAGTGGTAATTATAATTCAGCTTCATTATACGATGATAATAATCAAAATTATATGTTATATACCTTACCAGGTTATATAGCTGAAAATGGAGATAATGAATTAGCATTTAAGTTTGTTGCTTCTGTAGGTCAAATGTTTGATGATGTTTGGATTCATATTAAAGCGATATCTGAATTATATCAAGCTAAAAACTCATTAACTGAAGGTATATCTAAGGATTTAGTGTACTTTGCTTTACAGTCAATGGGTATTAATACTTATACTGATCAAGATGGTGATAATCAATTCCAATACTTGTATGGTGTAAATGAGAATGGTACTTATAAACCCATAACAGGCTCTTATGAAACACTAATTAGTGCTTCTAATTATCAATTATCAGGACAAGATCAACAAAAAGGAATTTATAAACGTTTATACTCAAACTTACCTTTATTACTTAAATCAAAAGGTACAACACGTTTTATTCAATATTTAAACACTATATTTGGTATTCCTGATACAGTGATGAGTTATACTGAATATGGTGGGGTAGATAAATTAACATCTTCATTTGAATATTCATATGATAGATTCACTTATGCTTTACAATCATCAGGATCAAATCGTATAACTATTCCTTGGAATTATACTTCACAAAGTTTAACTAGGACAGGATATAATGACATTGTACCTAATGGTATTGAGTTTAGATTTAAAGCATACCCAACCGCATCAAATATATTAGCTACTACTTTTGCTACTCAATCTTTATTTTATAGTGGTTCAGTAATACAATTTAATTTATTATATAGAAATACAGGATCATCTGATTCTATATATTCAGGTAGTGTAGGAAATTTTGGATATTTCCAATTTAAATTAGGTGGATTATCAGTGACATCTTCTACTGTACCTATTTATAATACAGGTTCAAATAGTGATTCTGATAATGATACTGATTGGTATTCTGTATTAGTACAAAGAACAAAACCAGATTTAAGAATAGGAGATGTTAGTACTTCTCAAACATATACTTTTTATGTTAAGAATAATGTTTGGGGAGAAGTAGGACATGTAGCAAGTGCTAGTTTAACTACAGCTACAGCTGCTACTAACTCATTATGGTACCGTCAAGGAGCTATGACTTTTTTAAGTGGTAGCAATCCATTTTCTGGTTCAATCCAAGAAATAAGATTATGGTCTAATTATATATCTGAATCAGCATTTGATTCACATGTATTAAATCCTGAATCAATTGAAGGTAATTATACTTCATCCGCGTTTAATGATTTAGCAACTAGATTTACTTTAGGTAATAATCTATACACTTATAATCATAGTCTAACAAGTAGTGTAGCATCAACACATCCAGATCAAAAAACTCAAATATTAAACGCTACATTTGCTAATTTTCCTAACAGAAATAACTATTCATCATTTACTGAAATATATTACGCTGATGTAGCTAATTCAGGATTTGCAAATCCAGTGACTGATAAAATTAGAATTATAAGTGGAAGTACTTATGGTACTCAATTATTACCTAATAAGAGTATTGAAATAACACCAATAACCCCATTAACTAAAGATATACATTTCCTTGACGCGAGTTTATCTCCACAAGATGAAATTGATAAAGATATTATAGCACAGTTAGGTTCAACTTATGATATTGATCAAATAATAGGTGATCCAACTGGTAATGGATATCTTGAATTAGAAAAATTAAGAGAATCATATTTTAAAAAATATACAAAAAGAAACAATTATAAAGATTATATTCGTTTAATTGATTTCTTCCACAACTCATTATTTAGAACATTAGGTGATTTTACTCCGGCTAGAACAAATTTAGCAACAGGTATTATCATCAGACCTAACTTACTTGAAAGATCAAAATATGAAATTGAAGATCCACAAGTAGATTCTAACAATAACTTAACTGGTTCTATTGACTTACTTTCTATTACAGGAAGTAATGGTGGTGACTATACACAACCTACTTATAGTTATGATGTTAATACAAATGTAGGTCGTATATCATTAACATCAGATGGTAGAGATTTCTTTTATGGAGAATTACCTAGCGCATCTATTAATGCTCATTTTACATCATCTAACCCATTTATTTATTTTAACTCAGATAATACAAGTTCATTTTCATCATCAATATGGAATGTAAATTATAATCCATTATTAAATAATGTTGAATTAAATCAAACTTCAAGTATTAGACGTAAATTAACTCTTATAGGCGGTAATGCTGGATTTGTTTCTGGTAGTCAATATATAAGTGAAAGTATTCAATTACAAGATTTCACTTACAAATACACACGTCATATAAATGGAAGATATGAAGGATCTAAAACAACCAGTCAAACATATAACGCTTATTCAAGCGGTGACTTAACATTTGGTAAATCAGCAGCTATTGATACTAATACTATACGTTTTGCTTTCTTCTCAGAAGCATACGCTACAGGATCTGATTTAATAGCGATGCCTGAACGTACTAATTTATATATTCGTTATTTAATTGATGTTAGTGGCTCATTAACTGAATTAACTAAACGTAATTATGATACATTAAAAGAAAATCAAAAAACTAATTTATACGAAGTACAAAGAATATTCAAATCAGGAGAAGTAGTGAATGTTGGTTTATTTGATAATCAAAATCCAACTAAACAAGTTGATTTAGATGGTAATAAACTTATATACCAAGGTGGATTTAAATATGAACCTGTTTTATGGAAACAATATGATAGTGCGTCTTTAACATATACTGTTAGTCCTTCTATTATTGCTACACAATCAAACGGGTATAATATTCAGGTAACAAATGTTAATTATCAAAACTATAATAACCCTAATAACTATGGAGGTGGAGGTCCTTATGGAGTTGTTACTTTTGATATTTCAAACGCTGCCTCTTTAACTCTAACAGGTAACGCTATTGTTACACTCCAATTTATTGTTGATATATATGGACAAGGTCCTCAAATTTATAATGTTAGTGTTACTATACCTCAAGGACAAACTTTTAGTAATCAATTTCTAATAACAGCAGAAGTAAACACTATCAACTCAGTTGGGGTAACTAATATAACACCTCCATCAGGTGGTTCTCCTTCACAGTTTATTTCTTCAATGCTTAATAGAACAGATTATACTCCAAATTTAAAACAACATTCTGCTACAGTAATATCATGTTCATACTCACAATCTATGTTTTTTGGTAATCTTAATTATCACTCATACGAATTTCAAGGTTCAACAACATTTGTGACAAGTTCTATTGATTATGGATTTGATTTAAATCCTGGAGACGTTGTTAGATTTGCCACACCAGGTACTATACCTATAGTATTTTTATATCCACAATTTGAATATACTATTATGAGTGTAAATAAACCAGTAGCATTTCCTAACGCTGGCTCTAATTTTAAACATGTAACATTCACTATTGATAGACCTTTAGATTCAACCTTAGCTCTTCAAAATGGAGAAATTCCGCTTTATATATTTTCTCGTAAAATAGCCAATGAAACAAATATAGTAATTGAACATACTAAACTTCCAGGTAGCACATCTGGTGGTATTGCTAAAAATACTAATCTAGCTGTTGACATTGATAATCAAGTAGCTAATATCACAAGTGAACTTAAGAGTAAAATATTTAGTACAGTTCTCATTCCATAACATATTTATATAAAACATATACACAGATGTCATTTTTAAACAACCAATTAGTAACAATTGACGCGGTTCTTACAAAGAAAGGCCGTGAGTTAATGGCTCGTAATGATGGTTCATTTCAAGTAACACAATTTGCATTAGCAGATGATGAAATTGATTATACTCTATATAATCCAACACACCCATCTGGTTCAGCATTTTTTGGTGAAGCTATTGAACAAATGCCTTTATTACAAGCATTTACAGACGAGACTCAAAACTTAAAATATAAACTTGTAACACTTACTCGTGGAACAAGTAAACTACCAGTATTAAATGTTGGATACGCAGCTATTTCATTACGTCAAGCTGCTTCTATCAATATCACACCTCAAACATTAAATTATTTAGGTGCTGTTTCAACATTTGAACCTTCTGGTTATCAAATGACTGTGGGAGATTCAAGATTCCTTAGTACATTCACAGGTACAGGTATTGATACAACTGGATTAAACATAACAAGCCCAATTCCAAACTCAGCTGGTTCTAGTTTATCAGCAAGTCAAATTGGTACATCATTTAGTTTAATTGCAACAACAATTAATACTTTATTTGGTACAAATGCTTTACCTGGTGCTTCAATATCAACAACTATAACAGTAATTGGTAGAGACAGTGGTGCTAGAATTACTATACCTTTAACAATTATTAAAACCTAATTAATATATGTCTTTTACAGCTTTCAACCCTGAAGACTCAGTAATAAGTTCAGATGCTACCATTGCCCCTATGTGGACAGGTGATGTGACTACGTTAACTACTTTTTTTACTAGTTCAACCCAAGAATCAGCAGCTCCTGGAAAATTCTATTTAGATGTTTACCAAACTGCTTCTGCTTTAAGTAGCGCTGAAGTTCAATTTTCAGTAGCGTATGGTCATATAAGTGGTTCAGGTTCAGCTTATTTTAATGCTTCTATACCATCTAAAACTCCTACAAGAGATATATATGGTCAATTTAGATCATTGATATACGGTGATGAAAATACTTCATTCACTTTTGGAACATCAAATAATCCATCTAAAGATATTATTATAGTATCAATTAATAGAGCTCGTTTTAAAGAATCATTTAATCCTGGTTCATTAACACTTAGAATTACTAGTGGTAGTAACTCAATTACTTTAACTGACGATTCTACAGTAACAACTACTTCAACTTATATTGGTACATCTCGTGTTTATCAATTATTAAGCGGTTCATCTAATAATGTGTCTTCTTCTAACTATACAGTTAGTGGATCTTATGGTTTAATGATTCCTGATGAAGGATTAATTATCTTAAACCCAAGAGCATTAGCTTTAGCACCAGGTGCTTTAGGTGGTGTTAGTGCAGTATTCAATGAATTTAGTTCATCTCAAGTTTCAGATGCTAATTTAACTTATAATATTAACAATAGAATGATATATACTATGATATCATCATCTGCTGTTACAACACCTACTTTTAGTTTACAAAACTATGAAACAATTTCTTCACGCTACTTCTTTGTTAGAGTAAAAAATGGTGATTATAATTATACAACTAACCCAACTATAATTGATTCAAACGGTAATTTATTATATACTCAATTAGTTTATAATCCACAAACTTATATCACATCTGTTGGTTTATATAACAGTGGTGGTGACTTAGTCGCTGTGGCTAAATTAAATAAACCATTAGTTAAAGATTTTACTAAAGAATTATTATTAAGAGTTAAATTAGACTTCTAATGTTACGCCCATGTCATCTTTTAAAAGAATTAATGTATCTGACTCGTTTGTAGTTCCTTATGTAGCAAATAAGAACTGGGACATTTTATCTAGTTCTTTTGCTGAGAAACAAATAACAGTCAATGTAGGCGTTAACATAACCAGTTCAGTATTTGATCCAATTGATGAGAATAATACTAATGGAAGTTATGATCGTTTAATATACGATGTTGTTAACTCCACTTATTATCCTAACTTTTTACCATCAGGATCTGTAGTAACAGCTTCAAGACAAAGTACTATCTTAAATGATGGTACCTTATCAACATCATCATATTATAATGGATTTGTTGAATTAGGAAACTTAGATACTATAAAGTATTTTCCTACACAATCAAACTCAGTCATTTACACTATAAACATCCCTCGTCAGTTAACTGGTGAAGGAGTTTTACCTACTACATTTGAAATATATTTTAATAAACAAGCTACTTGTGAAAATTTTAGTATTACAAATACTGGATTTGGACCCGCGGATGTAGAGTATGTTTTATGTGGTGAAACAGGTTATACATCAGAAACAATATTAACATCAACTACAGTTTATAGATGTATTGATAGTAGTGTTCCTATTAATGTTATTAATGGAACTGTAACTACATCTTCTTTAGGTTCTTGTACATCATCTCTATCAACATATAGTAAAATATATGATGATGGAAATTATAACTTATTATATAGTGGAAGTAATGTGAGTTCATCTATCAATACATTATTATCTCAAAGTTCATATGTAGGTAATGTATTTTATGAACAAAATATTGCTATTTTAACTATTATACCTAACAATATTAGATTAACAGGATGGAGAGGAATTAATCCTTATTGTGTCCAAACATCACCATCACCTACACCAACAGTAACACCAACTAAAACACCAACACCAACTGTAACACCAACAATAACAATAACACCAACTAAAACACCAACACCAACTGTAACACCAACAATAACAGTAACACCAACAATAAGTGTCACACCTAATGTCACATCTACTCCAACACCAACTATAACACCTACTGTAACACCAACAATAACTGTAACACCAACACCAACTGTAACACC
>Ga0214923_10000542_pt1 | contig 56909 bp, 55 predicted proteins | sample LL1510_MetaG_FD_177993 | JGI IMG/M metagenome (GOLD analysis project Ga0214923, IMG submission 177993) | Freshwater microbial communities from Lake Lanier, Atlanta, Georgia, United States - LL-1510 | ecosystem: Environmental > Aquatic > Freshwater > Lake | place: USA: Georgia | collected...
TACTTTTTTAAAATCAACACCTTCAGGTAAATTCTCGAGAGTTCCGGCTAATAAATTATCAATTGCAACAACCGAATACGCCTCTTGCAATAACATTTTACAGAGATTGCTACCAATGAAACCTGCAGCTCCCGTCACGACTACTTTTTCACGCATGGGTCGAGAAACTCCTTAAACGAATAGCTGTCAATTCTTTGAAGTTTTTTATCGTTCCCCAGATCGGATGGTAGCGAGTATCGCTATCGTTGGACCACTCGACTGGAAATTCCGCATGTTTGAGTTTTAATTTTTTAGCTATCAAAAGAGCCTCAATATCGAACATAAACCCATCAGTCTGAACTCTTTGAAAAATCGCTTTTCCAGCTTTTTGGGAATAGATCTTAAAACCACATTGAGTATCTGAAACTTGAACTCCCATAAACCCCTTCACTACAAACCAAAAAGCTTTCGACCCTAATTTTCTATGAAGAGGCTGTTGTCGCTTTATTTTTGTTTCTTTCAGTCGTCTCGAGGCCAAAGCATAATCAGCTCCCCGCTCAATCTCTTCAATTCCCTTACTCAGAAAAGAGAAGGGAACACAGAGACCACTATCTGCAAAAGCGATCAAATCACCTGTTGCGTGCTCAACTCCATAGCGAATCGCAAACCCCTTACCTCGATTGGCCCCATAACTGAGAATTTTGTAGGAGACTTTTTCAGTCGATAGCATTTGACTCCACTCCCGAGCTATATTTTCAGTGTCGTCTTTACTTCCATCGTTCACTATTAAGACTTCAGATTTAAAAGTCTGAGCCATCAAGAATTTATGCGATGCGTCTAAGTCTAGGTGGATTTTTTGAGCTTCGTTAAATGCAGGAATGATTAGACTTAATTTCATTAAGTTTGGATACCTGAATAGTTTCCAAAGGGCAACTATGAGCTAGTTCTTAAGCTTTTTGGCTTTGACACAGAAAATAAAGGTTATCTATAGTGTCGCCCTATGATTATCACTCGAACCCCTTTCCGATTCACCCTAGGCGGTGGAGGGACAGATCTCCCCTCTTACTACAGTAATTACGGGGGATTAGTCTTTAGCGCAGCTATCGATAAGTACATGTTTATATCCGTTAATCGCCCTATCGTGGATGATTTAGTTCGAGTTAAATATTCCAAATCAGAATGTGTAGAATCGGTTAAAGATCTCCAACACGAACTGGCCAAAGCAGCTTTGGAATTTACAGGTATTGAAAATGCTATCGAAATTCTCTCCATGGCCGATATTCCTGCTGGAACGGGTTTGGGATCTTCGAGTTGTTACGTAGTAGGCCTTCTTCATGCTCTTCACTGCTTAAAACGGGACATTCCTAGCCAGCCCCAAATTGCAGAAACTGCCTGTTACCTTGAAATGGATGTTTTAAAAAAGCCTGTAGGCAAACAAGATCAATATGTTGCAGCAGTGGGTGGTTTGCCTATTCTAGAAATAGAAAAATCAGGGAAAGTGAATGTTCGAAGAGCTCACATTTCTTATGATGTGATGGATGAACTCAATCGAAACACTCTCGTTTTCTATACAGGCATGACCCGCTCCGCTGATGAAATACTTAAACACCAAGATAGTTCTGTAAAAAGAGAAGATAAAACTGTCACCGATAGCCTCCATCGAATCAAGGAGATCGGCTACGAAACAATTGAAGCTATTGAGTCTGGAAATTTAGACAGATTTGGGCTTCTGATGGATGAGCACTGGGAAAACAAGAAACGACTTTCCTCAAAAATTGCTGATCAGAGAATCCATAAGATCTATGAGATAGCTAAAGCCAATGGAGCCTTAGGGGGAAAAATCACCGGTGCGGGTGGGGGCGGATTCTTTGTTTTTTACACCAATAATCGCCACCAACAATTAAGAAGAGCTTTGCACCAAGAGGGGCTTCGAGAACTTCGCTATCGATTTGATACCGAAGGAAGCAAAGTTTTAGTCAATCTCTCTGACAGTCGAGGTCGTTATGACAACTCTTTCCCCCACTGGGCTAAATCGGCCCGTTACAATGATATCGGGATATCGGGGACTTGCTGAGACTCTCATTGAGACCTTCATTAAGGCACAGCACAACCTGTCCGTTCTTGTAAAAAACTCTGCTGCTATAGCCAATCTACAAAAAAAATATCCGTCCGTACTATTTATTGAAGGAAACATAAAAGAACAAACTGATTGTAAAAATTGGATTCAACAAACCATCCAGAAATGGGGTAAAATTAATAATCTCATAAACAATGCTGCGATTACGGGCCCCTGTGGCAAACTGGAAGTATTGCCATTTGATGAGTTTGAAGAAACTTTTCAAATTAACTTCCTCTCTCCAGTTTTTTTAACCAAAACGGTTCTACCTCACTTTCCCAAGGTAGAATCGGGAACTGTCATAAATCTCTCGGGGGGGGGTGCGGCAGCCCCGCGCCCATATTTCGGAGCCTACGGAGCCAGTAAATGTGCCCTCGTTAGATTTACGGAATCTTTATCTATCGAATATCCTGATTTGAGATTTTATTCAGTGGCACCCGGAGCTCTGAGAACGCCAATGATGGAGGGGATATCAAAAATATCAGTCGATAAAATTGGAAAGGAAAAAGAAGAAGCTCTTCAAAGATTGGAACATGGGGGAGATGATCCACAGAAAGCAGCTGACCTCATTGAATGGCTTTGTAGAAATCGGCCTAGGAAATTAAATGGAAAACTGATTAGTGCAAAATGGGATAACTACTCAAACTCAGCTGAGGATAAACAACCCCTGTCTCTTTGGACCTTAAGAAGGGTTGATAACGTTTTGGTTAAAAGCCTAAAAGAATTTGAGGAAAAAACTTAAGTGGCCTACCCAGCTTTGTTCTTGGACCGAGATGGTATCTTCAATGAACTCGTGTTCCGAGATGGAAATTACCACTCCCCTCGAAACTGGGATGAAGTTAAACACTTCTCTCTAACTGGACTAAAAAACATTAAAGATTTGGGATTCAAACTCATCATGATCACAAATCAACCAGATATTGAGCGTAAAATTATTTCTCAAAAATTCACGGACGAGCTTCATGACTTCTATAAAAAACAATATGACCTCGATGGAATTTATGTCTGTCCCTATTCATCTAATGAGCATCCTCTAAAAAAGCCTAATCCCGGATTATTCCTATTAGCTAAGAAGGAAAAGGATCTTGATTTTTCTAAATCAATTGCTTTGGGAGACACCGAGAAAGATTGTTTAGCCGCTAAAAATTGTGGGATTCCTATTGCTCTTTGGAACCGAGAATACAACCAAAACGTTAATTCCGATTTTAGAGTCCACAACTTAGTTGAGCTTGAGACTATTATCCTAAAAATGATTAAACAATTTTAAATTATTCACCTACTTCTTTTCCATCTATACGAATCACCTTTAAGAAGCAGCTTGAATGTTCCTTTTTGCTTTCCGAGGTTATTGGACGCGACAGCACATGACTCCCAAGCTTTTTGCTTACCCACTCCCTCCGTATAATCAAGCAAAATGTCCACAGGAAATAGTTCACATCCTAAATGCAGATTTTCCGACTTTAATGAAGATGCTTCACTTAAAATGAGCAGAACCTTATTTGACCCATGAGTTAGCTTAAGGGCTAAAGAGTCTCGGGCCAAAGAAACCACAGCAAGTTGAGAGACTTCACTTTGGTAGAGAGCACCCCCAGGCCTAAGAAAACGAATTGGAATAGATTTAGTTTGAATGAGTTCTAGAATCGTGGCCCAATTTGGGTTTGGGAATACTAGAGGATTAGTCCAGAACTCTTTAATTCTGATACCCGCCTTAAACATTCCATTTAATCCAGATGTAGATAGTGACGTGTTTGAACTTAGAACGATGACATCAATATCTTTAATCTTTTGTTTTTTTAAAAAAAACAAAAGACTTCCCTCAGCATCACCCGCATTGATTAGAATAATTTTTCCGTCAGGCATCTTTATCAATTGAGCCTGAGCCTTTTCTTCCTCGGGACCGCCTTTGATTAAAGTCCACTCTACAAATGGGCGTCTATCGATCAGATAAGTGAAAGCAAAAAAATAAAGGCTCACTAAAGAAAAGGCTATCAATAACCACTTTATCAAAAAGCGCCGCTTAGCCGTTCCGGGGGACAAATTGGTTTCCAACGTACCTCCAACTTATATTAAGCTCTGCAGTATTAAACAGTTTCCAGCCCACTTTTCAAGGTCGGCCGCCTATGTATAACAACTTAACTAAGCGCATTATATTTCGATGTCAAAGTTAGCCGGAAAAATGATAAAATTGGGAACCGGTCACTTCAAATCACTTAAAAAGCGAATACATTGTTATGAATAGAAATAGTCGAATTTATGTTGCGGGTCACCAGGGTCTTGTCGGATCTGCTCTCATGAGAGCACTCAAAAGCCGAGGCTTCACTCAACTAATCACTGCCTCCCGCAACGAACTTAACCTCCTAAATCAAGAAGCTGTTAAACGTTTTTTTCATCGCCAGAATATTGATTATGTTTTTGTGGCTGCAGCGAAAGTGGGAGGAATTATAGCCAACAGTTCATATCCAGCAGATTTTATCTATGAAAACTTGACCATCGCGACCAATATTATTCACGCGGCTTACGAGAATAAAATAAAGAAACTGCTGTACTTAGGAAGTAGCTGTATTTATCCCAAATCCTGTCCTCAACCGATTAAGGAGGACTATCTTTTATCGGGCCCATTAGAGCCTACTAATGAAGCCTATGCCATTGCTAAAATTGCGGGATTAAAACTATGTGAGTTTTTTAGGTCGCAGTACGGGCAGGATTTCATCGCCGCCATGCCAACAAATCTATATGGGCTCTTCGATAATTTTCATCCTCAAAATAGTCATGTGCTACCAGCTCTAATTAGGCGATTCCACGAGGCTAAAATGTCGGGCGCAGAGAACGTGGTGGTTTGGGGTAGTGGAAAACCCGTTAGAGAACTTCTCTATTCTGATGACCTCGCCGATGCGCTTATCGTGTTAATGGAAAAGTATCAGTCTGGTGAAGTCATCAATGTAGGTACAGGAGAGGGGCTCACTATTGCAGAGATCGCATATCAAGTTAAAGAGGTCATCGGGTACTCTGGAAACGTTGTTTTTGATAAAAGCAAACCCGATGGCACCCCCAAAAAAATATTAAACATTGATAAAATCTCAAAACTAGGCTGGAAACCCTCGACACCTTTGAAAGAGGGAATCAATCGAGTCTATCAATGGGCTCTTGAAAACCATGTGTTCAGCTCAGTTGAAAACATTCCAAGAAAAGCAGTTTAGGTTGACCTTAGAGTCCCATCCTTTTATTTTGGACTTCAGAAAGACTTTAAAGAACTCTTAGTATAGAGGCGGTTCTATGTGTGGAATTATTGGTTACAATGGCTTTCAAGATCCGAAAGGAATTTTATTAGATGGATTAAAAAAGCTGGAATACCGTGGATACGACTCAGCCGGGATTGCCATTCAAGAAAATAAAGATATTTTAGTCTACCGATCCGAAGGAAAAATTAGCAAACTTGAGACGAAACTTTCTTCTCAACATTTCAAAGGTTCGCTGGGGATAGGTCACACCCGATGGGCGACTCATGGAGCCCCCACAGAAAACAATGCTCACCCTCATAAAGTAGGCAGCATAGCTTTAGTTCACAATGGAATTATCGAAAACTACTTAGAACATAAATTAGTTCTAGAACAATCGAAAGCTAACTTTAACAGTGATACTGACACCGAGGTTCTTGCCCATCTTATAAACCAAGGGATTGTCTCGGGCCTATCGCTTAAGGATGCCTGCCTCAAAATCCTCCCGATACTGAAAGGTTCTTATGCCTTTGTGGTTATTAGTGATACTCACCCCGAGCAAATGATTGGCGTAGCAAATGGAGCGCCCCTAATTGTGGGTCTTGGAAAAGAGGAAACCTTTTTAGCTTCAGATGTTCAAGCCATTTTGAGCAGAACCAATAGAGTTATTTATCTCAAAGATGGGCAAGTGGCTCTTTGTGATAAGAACCAAGTTGAAGTTTTTACTTCAACTGGACAGCTGCTAAAACCTGAGATTAAAACGCTTCGTTGGACAGCGGACCAGATGGAAAAATCGGGTTATCGGCACTACATGCTAAAAGAAATTCATGAGCAATCTCAAGCGATCGCGAACACGATCAGTGGAAATATTGATCCCTCCACAGAAACTATTCTCATTCCGGAACTTAAAAAATTAGAAACCACATTGAAAAACCTTAACCGGATATCGATCGTAGCTTGCGGTACTGCACGTCATGCTGGTTTAGTTGGAAAATATTATCTAGAAAAGTTGGCAAGGGTTTCAACAGATGTAGATTTCGGATCTGAATTTCGGTACAGACAACCGGTTTTAGAGAAAAACTCTCTGACTCTTCTCATCTCTCAATCCGGAGAAACCGCAGACACTCTTGCTGGGCTCCGTGAATCCCGCGCTCAAGGAGTGCCCACACTATCGATTTGCAACGTTAGAGAAAGCTCTCTCGCGAGAGAATCAGATGTCGTGCTCTATACAAATGCGGGACCTGAAATTGGGGTCGCATCCACAAAAGCATTTACGACCCAGCTAACTTTTCTCTATATGCTAGCCGTTCAATTAGGAAGAATTAGAGGTGTTATTTTAACTGAACAGGCCAAAGATTTTGCATCCGATCTCATGCATCTGCCTATGCTGGTTGATTCAGCCTTGCGACTTGAAAACAGTGTGGAAAAAGTCGCACAAACCTTTCAAGACAAACCCTTCTTTTTTTATATGGGAAGAGACAATCAATACCCTATCGCTCTTGAAGGCGCATTAAAACTTAAAGAAATCAGTTATGCACATGCTGAGGGTTATCCGGCGGGAGAGCTGAAACATGGACCTATAGCTCTTATTGATAGGCAAGCCGCCGTTATTGTTCTTGCAACCCAAAACAAACCATCGAAAATTAAAAAACAAGGTGATGAAACTGAAAATATTCTATCAGAAAAGATTTTGAGTAATCTTCAACAGGTCAAAGCCAGGGGTGGGGACATCTTAACGATCGGGACTGAAGGAGATTCTATTTTCAATAAAGAATCCAATTATTTTATCGGCATTCCGAAAGCATCTTGGGCTTTAAATCCCATTCTGTCGACGATTCCGTTGCAACTGCTTGCGTATCATATCGCCTCGTTGAGAGGAACCGATGTCGATAAGCCACGCAATCTTGCAAAGAGCGTGACGGTAGAATAGTTTTAGGCGGCAGATCCTATGATCGTTTCGGAATTATAAAGTGAAAAAATTTCCTGAGTAGGTCCAGTGGCTACTACTTTACCACTCTTTAAATAGACACATCGGCCACAAAGAGACTGAACAGCATCTTCATCATGGCTTACGAAAAGAATTGTCCGCCCACTATTCGCTACGGCTTTCATCTTTTCTAAACATTTGACTTGAAATGCCATGTCTCCCACAGCCAGCACTTCATCAACAAATAAAACGGGTTGCTCTAAATGAGCCGCTACAGAAAATGCAAGCCGTACATACATACCCGAGGAGTAATGCTTAATAGGTGTATCAATAAACTGTTCCACTTCAGAGAAATGAATAATCGCATCCAGTTTTTTTTCAATTTCTCTTCTCCGCATTCCCAAAATAGCACCATTGAGAAAAATATTTTCGCGTCCCGATAGCTCAGCATGAAATCCAGTTCCCACTTCCAAAAGAGCAGATGAACGCCCACGAATGACAGCTCTTCCTTCAGTAGGGAAAGTTATTCGAGATAGGATCTTCAACAGGGTTGACTTACCACACCCATTTCTGCCCACCAGCCCAACAATTTCTCCTGGCTGCACAGTAAAAGAGACATCTTTAAGTGCCCACAAAGTACTACTAGGATCCTCTTCACGTCGGAACCCCTTAATTAATCCTGAGATACCCTCATTCTTTAGACTCGTTGAAACTGAATTCATAAGTTCTCTAATTGAGTTCACCCCAATCATTCCGAGTCGATACTTCTTTGAAATATTTTGAACTTCGATTATTGGTTTCATAATTTAAATCACATCTACAAATTCACTTTCAATTTTAGTAAAAAGAAGGATCCCCAAAAAGACAGTGCCCAGCGAAAAAACCAATGCAGAGACTAGGTAAACCGGGCTCAAAGCTGCAGTACCCAGAAAAGCCGAACGAAAGAAATCGATAGCCGCAATAAGAGGATTAAACAATATGATCCATTGATACTTTTCAGGAATTTTACTAACGGGATAAACAATTGGAGTACCATAAAACCACAACTGTAGTAGAAATTGTAAAACATGGTTTAGATCCCTATACTTTACGGTAATCGCAGCAAAACACAGCCCCACACCCAGACTTAAAAGAGCTGTAATTCCTAGGCTAATTGGAGTCACAATCAATATTTCTAGAATACTTAGATGAATTGATTCGCCCTGAGGAGTAAAGATTTTATAATAGAGAAGAATGGATAAAAAAACTGCGAACTGAAAGAAGAAAATGAGAGATTTTGAAATGACTACCGACAAAGGCATTACTAATCTTGGAAAATATACTTTTCTAAAAATATAGGCACTGCTTATTAAAATGTCTGCCGTTTGGATGAAAGCAGCTGAAAAATAACCCCAGGTGACCAACCCGCTTAAGTAAAACAATACATGAGGTACTCCATCTGTGGAAAGCCCCCCTAGCTTTGCAAAAATCACAGTCAAAATTCCAGACATTATTAGGGGTTGAAGAATATTCCACACAGGGCCAAGAGCTGTTTGTCGATATCTGGAAATGTACTCCTTCTTAACAAATAATGTAATGAGATCGCGGAATTGCCAAAGCTCAATCCAATCAATTCGGAACCACTGTTGTTTAGCTTCAATAACAGTGGTCGAATTTAAACGGCTTGCGTAGACTCTTTTTAAATAAGCTCGCATTTGAGTGTTTCTTTTCGATTGTTTAGAAAAAATAGAAGATTTAGCTATTATCCTACATTTAAAGAAATTCTCGAAGAGACTTTTTTAATAATTTAGCTCAGCGAGTTATATCAAGGGTGGATTCTCGCGATAGCAGGATTACCGTTCGACGTGCCGCCCAGGACAATTTTATAACCGTCGCGAAGAATACGAGTCGCAATTGAAACGCCGGGCATTAAATTATTATTAGAATTAATGGGAGGAGTATTAACAAAGGTTCCATTGGGTTGATAGCGCCTGATCAACATTTGATTTGAACTCTGCCCCGATATCAAAATGTTATCAACCGAGCCGAATGGCTCTATCGTAACATCTACCCCCTCGTTTGAAATAGGGTCTTGGGTAATCCCCGAGGCTCCAAAGCTCAAATCGCGCGTTAAATTGCTTACCAATCGGAACAATGCAAGCTGATTTGATAAACTACCAGTGACAATAGCCCTACCCGCCCGATCAAAAACTATAGAGTTCGCAACACCTGAGTTTCCAGGAAAAAACACAGTAGGGTCACTCAGCGTTAAGGTGCTTGAAGAGGGATTAAACTTCATAACTGAAATATTTAAGTTAGTAGATCCAACAACCCAGATATTTCCTGATGAATCTTTGGCTATTTTTTTGGCTTCGTTCGTGCCCGATGGAGGACGAACTAAGGGGTCACAATTTCCATTGGCTTTGTCGCATATCGCCACTTCAAACTTATCGCCCACAACGGCTACTTTTCCCGGAGCTGCGGCCTCAATTCCAATCGCTGATTCGGTAGTAGCGCCTGCATCAAGGCTCGTCACAAATTCCTCTCTCCAAGTATTTCCAGCTTGGAGAGTGAGTTTTCCAAAAATCCAATCTGAATTTCCAGCAATATTTGCCGTACCCACAAAATAGACGTCGGTGTTTTCAACTAGCACCGCCCTAATCCTAGATGAAGCTCCAGTAGCGTTAGTGTAGGAAAGACTATTGATAACAATCCCATTACCATCCAAAGCTCTCACCGACTGGCTTCCGGCAATCAAGTACCCACCTTGATATTTACTCAAAGCTGTTACTTCGCCGCTAAATCCTAGAATATTTCTCCCCCCTGATCCAAAAGATGAATCTAAAACAAGTCTTTGGAGGGTAATTGAGACGTTTGCAGAGTTTAGAGGCGCAGAGGTTGCCGAGAGAGTGGCTAAACCAACGTTTAGAGCGGTAGCCTTAAAAAAGAGCCGGCCAGATGGGACCGAAGGAGTCAGCAATAATACGTTAGTGGGATTAACCTCATTGGTACAATTCGTAATATCTTGATAGAAAAGGCCAGCTCCTGAAGAATCAACGGTAATCGACCTAGTACTATCTGAAAAGCTATTCCCTAAGCCATCTTTCAAGGAGAGAATAATAGCAGAGCTACAAACGCCTAAATTGAGACTGCTCGGTGCTGAATCGAAGGTTAAATTTGTTGATGTGTGGGTTACAGTAATTGACTGTGAAGCATTAGTTAGAACCACGGGATTTGTAGAACTCGCAGTGATCGTCACATTGGGCAAATCGGAAGTGACCTTAAAAAACAAAATCTTGCTTGTTGTATTTGCAGCCAAACTAAAAGATGAAACAGCTGAAACTCCATTCGCACAATCTGCAGCTGTATTATAAAAAGAACCTACTCCACCAGAACTTACGTTGATAGTCCTATTAACTTCATTAAAAGGATTTCTTAACCCATCTCGAACAATTACATTAAACTGAGAGCTACAAACGCCTAAATTAAGACTGCTCGGTGCTGAATCGAAGGTTAAATTTGTTGATGTGTGGGTTACAGTAATTGACTGTGAAGCATTAGTTAGAACCACGGGAATTGTAGAACTCGCAGTGATCGTCACATTGGGCAAATCGGAGGTGACCTTAAAAAACAAAATCTTGCTTGTTGTATTTGCAGCCAAACTAAAAGATGAAACAGCTGAAACTCCATTCGCACAATCTGCGGCTGTGGTGTAAAACGAGTGAGTTCCTGAGTTTAAATTAATGGTTCTATTAGCCTCATTGAATAGGTTTCCCTCAAAATCTCTGGCTGTCACCGTGAGAGCCCCACTACACACGCCGAGGTTCAGTGAGTTTGGAGCATTATCAAAAGTCAGTTTTACAGCCTCATGAGTGAAAATGGGGCTACTAACTCCCGGCACAACGGGTCCGTTCTCTCGCTCTCGAGAACTACCAGCCCAGTTAACTGCCGAGGGCACGTCGGTGGCTTGTGTTCCCTCATAATTATTAGGAATCTTCAACCAAATGGCCTGTGTTTGACTCTGCTGTTTTTTTAATTGGAGATTATTGATACTAGTTGAACATGTACTGTCTGAGAACAGGGTTAATCCAGATGCAGTACTGCCAAAACTTAATGCAAAGTCATCCTGCATACTAATTGGCATCGAATTGTTCAAACCATCTAAGGCTTCGACTGTGATTGGGGAAGTCTGACTGCCAAAGCATTGCCCCCTGTGAATTTTTTGATTGGGTAAATTATTAATTCTTAACTTTGTCACTGTTCGAGTAACATCGGCATCGAGAACTAAGCTTTTTAAAAGCGTGTTCTCCGCCGAAAAACTCAATCGATTAGATGCTCCACTACTGTAGTTATATTGGGAAACTTTATAATACCTTAGCACTTTGCTCTCTTTCGGTTGAAACTCCACCGAACTGATACTAATCGTGCAAGCGCTATCCGAAAAAAACTGACCAGTTACCGCTCCTTTTGACACTAAGTTAACTATTGTTTTAGTTCGAGCCGCTACTTCCACAGAACGAGCATTTAACAGGATGACTTCCACGGGTTCGCATAAAGTAAGCCGCACTTTTTTTTCTTTGGAAGCGCTTTGATTTAGCGCTAGTAAGTCAAAAGAAATTGCGGTTTTTTGTGGGAGTAGCTCCGGATCAAAATCAGGAGAAAAAGTTACGGTCTGCTTAGATAGGTTCTGCTGACCTTCAACTGACATAAAACCAAATTGGCATGAGGCCAACATCAGGCAAGCGATTAAATACCCCCCTTTTAATAATCCTTGTTTAAAAAGTGCTGTCATTTGTGCACTCGAACCCCAAAATTTAATATTAATTTCACCTTTAGAGTCCAATTCACGTGCCAAAAGATCTGACAACTGACTAGTAAGTCGACAGAAAATCACTTTCTAAAGATAAAGAGAAAAACTTTTATTCAACAAATCCATACTTATAGAATAGCGAATGAAATCTCTTGAATTATGTGGAAAACTTCACAAAGTTCCAAAATTGAAAAATGCCAATAGTTTGCACATTTTTTAGTGATGTATGGATAACTATCTAAGATGAAAGGATTTTAAGTGCACAGTTCTTTTACACTCGAGAGTCCAAGTCTGGAATTCTAAGTTAATATAACTATTTCAGATATTTGAATAGAAATCAATGGAGCCACTGCCTTAAAAATGGACACCGGCATCCAAGACGATCACGGGCTTAAGTCCTACCCCATTTAAATTGAGCCCTGAAAACTTAGGATCTTGAAGGTATTGAATTCCGGCTGCAAACCCTAGAACAATTCCGAACTTCGTAGAAACTCGATATCCCGCAGTCAGAAGAGATTGGAACGAAGCCTGTTGCTGCTCAACAGTTCCAGTCGAAGTTGACATAAAAGCTAGCCCCAAAGCTAATTGGATAAACAGCTCCTTGAAAAACTCTTTCGGGTAATAATTTCCGGTCAACAACACTGAGATTGAAGAGAGTGTTTTATTAGAGGATTTAATATTTAAATAACTTGGCATGATTCCAACTGATATTTCTGGCTCCACCAATCTTTGAAAGTGCAATGAGGGATACAAAAATCCAGGCCCCAAGCTACCTCCCACAGATAACAAGTGAAAGGGAGAATTATTATCCCCTAAGTTGCTCGTCTGAAGCGTCTCCGGGTGAATAAGTGCAGCGGGTTTTTGAACTCGAGTATCGGATACAACTCTATCCCCCCGAGCTATTTGTGAACTTCCGATTTTTAATTTAACTATCGAGAAATTATCTTTTGATTTGACGACAATCCCACAGTCCAACTCTTGTTCATTCTGCAACACACAAACTCGATCATTGACCTGCCATTTTCTTGTAATATCATGACTAATGGCTACCGTTCGAGCATCAGAGGCTACTCGTAAAACCTCGGCGGCTGTTAAAATCTTCGGAAGTATCAATGTTAAAAAAAGTACTAAAAAAGGTAATGATTTTGCCATTGAGAGAAGATCACTGAAGATCGCGTATTGAGATTTTTTGATTGAGTTTTTCAATTCAGTTTCGGTCTCTCTTCCCTTACCACTTAAAACTAAACAACCCCTGCACCCAATATTATCGGCAAGCTCGAGGTCAGACAACTTGTCGCCCACTGTGAAACTCTCTTTCAAAGCAAGTGGATAACCCTTAAAACTCCTGGGAACAAGATCGGTTTTGGGCTTCCTGCAGAAGCAATGGTCATCAGGATGGTGAAAACAATAAGCAAAACCTTCGATTTGTACATTGGCCTCTGCTAGTAAGTGACAAACTCTCTCATGAACAGTTTTAAAATCGCTATCTTTTATGATCCCCCTTGCAACTCCCGATTGATTACTGATGACGAATAAAAGATACCCCTTTTCTCGCATTAGTTTTAAGCCCTCAACAGCATTGGGAACCAAAACAACTTTTTCAGGATCATTAGGATAGTGAGTATCTTCGATAATTGTACCGTCTCGATCTAGAAAAACAGCAACTTGTTTCATGATTATGAAAGTTGGGTAAAGTGCTCGACTTCTTGCGAAGCCATTGCAATTTGTTGGCAGCCCAACATCAATGCCTCCAAATGGCTCAATGGCCAAGCGTTAGCGGCATCGGATAACGCTTTGGAGGGATCCGGGTGAGTTTCTGCAAAGAAACCATTAACTCCCACTGCAGCCCCGGCTCGAGCGATATAGGGGATAGCTTCCCTCATTCCAGAAGTCACATCTCCCAAGCCCCCGGGAAGTTGAACCGCGTGGGTAATATCTAAAATCAGGGAAGCCCCACTTTTCTCCATTTCTGAAAAGCCTGCAAAATCCACTACCAATCTTTGATACCCAAAAGAAACACCTCGCTCAGTAATCCAATAAGCGGAGGCTTTGAACTCCTGAAGCTTACTAACGATCTGTTTGACGTTGGATGGGCTCAAAAATTGTCCTTTTTTTACATTCACACCTTTCCCTGTCCTGCAGGCCGCTTCAAGCAAATCGGTTTGTCGACAGAGAAACGCTGGTATTTGAATAATGTCTGCCACTTCGCTCACGGGAGCTGCTTGATGAACCTCATGGATATCGGTCACAACAGGAAGGGAAAACTCTTTTTTTACCCATTCGAGCTCTCTAAGCCCCTCTTGCACACCTAGTCCTCTGAAGCTTTTATGAGAAGTTCGATTGGCCTTATCAAATGAGGCCTTAAAAACAACAGGGATGGTGTATTTCTCGGAAATAATCTTAACCCTCTCAGCGATCGTCCTTAAAACATCTCGGTTCTCGATCACACAAGGTCCGACCAGCCAAAATGGATTTTTTTTCCCCTCTTTTTCAAGTTTTTTCTTCAGGTCCTGCATGGACTACACCCTACCCTGCCTCTTTATTTCAATCAAGCCCACAAGACGTGGTGACGAATTTTGAAAACTTGTGATAAAAATGGGGGCAGAAAGGGCCAGGTTTTAAACCGAAAAACCTCTTGAGTGACATGGCGAACTCGAAACAGTTGGAGCTTTTTAACTTAGAACATCGGGCCCGTCCTGTTCTCAAGTGGGCAGGTGGAAAGTCTCAGCTACTAAGTCAACTGATCCCTCATTTCCCAGGGGCTTTTAATCGATATATCGAACCTTTTTTAGGGGCTGGGGCGATCTATTTTTCCTTAAATCCTAAATGCCCAGCTATTATCAATGACGCCAACCCAGAACTTTATGAGTTGTATCTTGTTCTACGAGATTACCCCCGAGAGCTCGCTCAATGTCTTGACAGATACTCGCGGCTTTACTCTGAAAATTTCTACTATGAACTGAGGGCATCTCGTCCAAGAACTCCAATTTCAAGAGCTGCAAGATTTATTTTTCTCAACAAAACAGGGTTCAACGGTCTTTATCGCCTCAATTCCAAGGGGCAATTCAATGTTCCCTTTGGCAAAAGAAAATTCTGCCCCCTACTGTATGAAGCCGAAAACCTTAAAAAAGTTTCTGAACGGCTTAAAAGAAGTCAGATCAAAAATATGGATTTTGAAAAAGTGATTCGCCTCGCAAGAAAAGGTGATTTCGTCTACTGCGATCCCCCCTACTCCCCACTTTCCAGAACTTCATCATTCAACTCCTACATTGCGGGAGGATTTTCTCATGAAGAACAAATTCGACTGAAAAGTGCTTGCCAAGATGCGACCGACCGGGGGGCCATTGTTGCTATTTCGAATTCAGCCGCTCCCCTTATTTTAGATCTATATCAGGATTGGCGAATTCACTTGATAAAGGCCAGGCGCAGTATCAATTCGAAAAGCCACCTTCGCGGGCCCATCCATGAGGTTTTAGCTCTACCTTAAGCCTTTAGTTTGCAAGTCTCCCATCGGCCAGAACAATCACCCGGTCAGCAAACTTTAAAACTCTGGGATCATGGGATGAAAATATGAAAGTAGTTCCATTCTTTTCATTTAGTTCGCGAAACAGCAAAAGCAACTTTTCTGAAGTTATTGCATCTAGGTTAGCTGTGGGTTCATCGGCAAAAATTATTCTGGGCTCGGTCACCAAGGCTCTTGCCACGGCCACTCTCTGTTGTTGACCTCCCGATAATTCATTGGGCATTCTATCCTCTAATCCCTCGAGCCCCACCTCTGCAATACAACGTTTTGCTCTTTCAATTCGCTCATGAAACCGCACTCCTTTTAGAGCCAGAGGATACTCCACATTCTCAAGGACACTGAGCACTGGAAAAAGATTGTAAGACTGGAAAATAAACCCAACATCATTTCTTCTTAAATTAAGAATCTGTTGGGGGAGGAGGTTTTGCAGGGAACGATCTAACAATAGAACTTCACCGCCACAGAATTCATCAAGTCCTGCCGCGATATTAAGCGCTGTGGTTTTGCCCGAGCCTGAGGGGCCAGCCAAAGCCACAATCTCACCCTGTTTAACCGAAAAACTGACATCATGAATCCCAGATTTCTCCTGATTGTAGAATTTACTTACTTCACGAAACTCAAGAATATTCATCAGTGACTCCTAAGGGCTTTAATTGGGGTTAACCGACCTGCTTGTCGAGCGGGAAAATAGGATACTGCTAAAGCAAGAATCACAATCACTGTTGTAACAACTAAACTATTGGAAAACCGGACGATGGGGTAACTCACCGTCTGAACTACAGCTCCTTGAATCACGAAATCTTTCGAAGTGAGCCATCTCAGGTCAAAACCGACTTGGTTAAAAAATGTTGTCACTAAAACCCCAAAGAGGTTTCCCAACAAAACCCCAACCCCTGTCAGCAGCAGAGTTTCAGTAATCACCATCTTCATCACTTCCTCTTTAGCAGTCCCTATAGCTAGCATTACTCCAAACTCTTTTGTTCGTTCCATGATGCTCATCAAGATGGAATTAGCGATACCCAAGGCAGCGACTCCTAAAATCAAAAACATCAGCATACGGTTAACTGCCCGATCGAGTTCAATCATTGCAACTACAGGTCGCTGCAACTCCTTCCAAGAAAGCATTTGTACATTGGGCTCTTTTCCCTCAAGGGCCTCAAAAGAGCTTCGAAAGTCATTAAGTTTTTCCTCGTCCTTGAGAACAATCGCTATTTGATGGGAACTCTCATCAGAAATACTCAGAATAGCCCTTGCTTCTTTTAAATCAATAAATGCGAGCGATTTATCGGCATCTGACCCAGTCTCAAAAATACCCTCCACCCGAAACAGCTCATTACCTACCGATCCGTCTACACCTTGAGTCAGCAATACTATTTTTGAACCGATAACCGCATGCAAAGTCTCGGCAGCCTTGGCTCCCAGAACGATCGACTTATCTTTTTGCTCAGAAAAAAAAGTTCCCTGAATCAGTTTATTAGCAAAGTCTGTGACTTTAGACTCTTCGGAAGGTCTTATCCCCATTACCATGATATTGGTCGATCCTCTTGCAGAAGATGCAAGCCCCGAAAAAATAACCCTCTCGGATAACGCCCGAGTATTTTCCTGAGTCTTTAGCCAATTTACAATTGGGGGGCTCTTTTTGAGGTATAATTGAGTTGAACTATTTTTTTCAAAGTTCTTAATTGCAACCGCTAAATGACCACTGTGATAGCGAATGATATTGTGAATTACCTGTTCGTGAAAAGAATCGTAATAGTTTCTCAAAAAAACTAAAGCCATCACGCCCAAACCTATCGCATTAACCGTAATCAAAGTGCGACGCCGGTTTCTCCAGATATTTTTCCAACACAACTTAAGAAAATAGAGATTCATCTATTCCTCATTAAGGAGTGGCTTTATTCAACATGTCTGTCGACCAGCCAGACGTTAAATTGAGTCCATTTTGAGAAGTGTTTCGTAAAGTTTCTTGCTCAAACCACTTTGATGGAATTTGACGATCAAAAAGAATCTTCTCGTAAGTCACTACCGTTTCATCAAGAGGAGAATCCACATTTTTGATCTTCAAAACAGTAGGAGTCACTCTATCGTCCATCTTTTTAAACCCGGACAATTGAAGTGTTCTTACGAGCTTTCCTTTTTCATCAAAATACTCTTCTTTCACGGGAAGATTATCCGAAGCTCGTGCCCAATATTTAATTTTTCCCCAAACCACTGGAGCATTGGGCTTTGGATGGCATTCAATAAGGTGAATGTTCTCTTTGCCAATCTTTTCAGTTCTAATCAATTTGTGATTGTAGTCCGTAGAAAGCGAACTTAATTTCATTAAGTCATCGTTAGTAAAGTCACTTCCCATCCAAGATTGAAGCATCACCGACGTGGGAACTCTTACTGTTTGGTCGGTCTTGGGAAAAAAGTTCCACATTTGGTTTTCGACACGTAAAGAAGTTACACCGGTCTCTTTGGCCGGAGACAGAATGACCACTAGAGACTTACCCTTACCTTCAGTCCATGACCTTAGTTTAAGTTCTCTCTGATAGGCCTCATGGTTAATGTTCATCTTCATCACCATCTGGGTTGAAAGGCCACGCATTTGACTTTCCCCCGACTCAACTACCGAAGTAGGATTAATGGAAGCCCACAAGGCTTGAGATCCTAAAAGTATAATTAGCCCCCCGAAAGCTTTCATATTCCCCCCTATTAAGAAATTTGACTGGCAGCCTAAACCCTGTTTTTTAAGCTGTGATTAGGGGACGGTGAGTTTTCCGATGTTGTGACACCTATTTAAAATATAATTAGTTAAGTATTTGTATTTGATTGTTTTTTTGTTCTATTTTTCTCGTTTCAACCCCATAAAAACCCAAGAAAAAATCGCATTTTTATGCATTGCATTAAATATTGCTATTTGTTAGAACCGTGGAAATTTTTGAGGGGGATAACATGGCTTTAGTTCAATCGCTAGGTCTAGGTTTAATATCTCTTTTCTTGCTGGCCTCTACCGGATTTGCTCAAGAGACTCTCTACTCTAAAATAAAGATCCCCCAAGCCTGCGAATCTGATTATCAAAACGGAAACACTTTTTTAAAGCACCTCGTTCAACAAGGGTTTGACCTGGGGGACAGAAGCCAAACAATCACAACTTTAGATAAAGCACTCTCTGCATATCCAGAAGACGATGAGTGTCGATTCTATTTTTCAGTGGGAATGTTTGATGCTCAAGGACTCTTACAACAAATAGTCACATTAGAATACTTCCTCGAAATCCAAAATGCTGAGAACCAAGGAGCGTTAGGTCAATTTACTGGTATCGAAGAGCTCTATCAGTCTCGGTTCCAGAAATTAGGGTTAGACTCCTCCTTAATTGTAAAACTCAAACAAAATGTGCCACTAAGATCGGAGGCCATAGGAAAACTCTCGCTCACACTCAATGCCATCGCCGAACAAAAAAACGAAGCTGTATTTTTGGGAAGATTTGTCTTTCTGGGAGCTCCCTTTGCTCCTATGACCTTGTTTGATTATGTTTTTGATACCAATGGAAAAATCAAAAAAGGAGACAACAACCAAGAGCTCATTACTGAAGGTTCTTATCCAAGAGCTGCTAAAGCCAATTTCGAAAGAGCCATTGAAGTAGCTAAACAATATCTGGATTGGCGCCCCAGTTTGTTTTTTGGTGAAGACTCTTTCTGGCGAGGAGCTTGGTGGATGTATTTTGGCACTTCCTATGAGAAATCTTTAAGAGAAGTGAAAAACGACGGTTACTTTGATCTTTTCTCAAAACATTTCTCGTTTGCAAGAAAACTGAGACTTAACACTGAGCAGTTTAGGAAAATTCATCAGCTGATGCTGGATAAAGAGCGGGCGACTCTCAGCCGAGAGATCGGAACCTACGAAAAAATGTATCGGTACCGTTGGGCTCCCCTTTTTGTTCCCGTGGGAATGTACGTTGGCTCGGCCTTACTTATCAAAAGCTCTTGGTTCGTGGCTCTTCCGGCAAATACCTCATCTTTCACCTTTGTAGGTGGAGGACTTGCGACGGCTTCCAATGCATCCGCGGCCATTAGTTTGCTTACAATGTCCTCTTACTCGACCATGGGAGCTAGAGCCGCTTACTTGGATTATCAAACACGAAAAACCCATGGGTTACCCTTTTCGATAGCAGACACTTTAGATTTCATAGTCGTCGCCACTTACCAATCTTTTCCGCTAGCTGCGATTACCCCAGTAATAGTCGGAAGCTCGGTTTACAGCGCCCATGAATCCCTATTAGCTGCCAGAAGCCTGTTGAGTAGTGCTGCTTCTGCGGGGCAAACTATTCAGACTCTTGGGTTTGAAGGATCCCTTCAAGCGGCAAAAAGTTATATTTTCCAGATTCCTGGAAGACTCGTAACCCTGCCACAATTTCTAGCCCAGAAATGGCTAGAGTCCTGGTACAAAAACCCCAAAATTCTTATCAGTAGTTATGGGGCAGATATTTTAATGACTCTTCTTTTTGATTGCGGTTACCGCCAGATGAATCTTAAAGGGAAGGACGTCTGTGTTTGGAAGGATGAAACAGGGGCGCATTTAAACTCTCAGTTTCTTTATTCAGTCACTTCTACAATTATCGTAGGCGGCATTTCAAAACCCGTCACTTTAATACCTTCATTCGGTTTGCGATGGGTAACCTATCGAGGGGTCACTCTCTTAAGTGGGGTTCTTAGCCAGCTTCTTGTGAGCGGGAAGATCGACAGCCGAAGATTGGTGTTTGATCAAGTTTACGGGGCTGGTCCCTCAACGATTAAGGGCGAATTTGAAAGATACGTTAGGATGAGTGATTGGGTCCAAAACCGGCCGATGGCCCAACAAACCCTTCTTATCATTGCCCTACGAGCTCTGGTTTTATCCCCGATCGAATCTCCAATTAAGATTTACTTCCTGGACAGGTTTGTGAAGGGACAATTGAAGCCTATACAGGAACTCAAGGAACTCATGAAAGATGTGGTTCATTTAAGTGTAGATGACTTTGATGATTCGGCTTTAGAGCAAGCTATTGAAGCCTTGCGAAATGAAAAAGAGGTTATCGATTCGATAACCTCTTTTTCAAAATCTCTAAAATTGGATTAGATTTTAATAATCTTCAACTTCGATGAGCTCTTCATCCTCTCTTAATCGATAGACTAGAGCTGTCTCAATAGTTTTTGGCTTAAAAGCTTTCTTCAACTCGTTATAAACCAAATCAGGGTCAAAATCCTTACAGCTGTAACAATCAAAGGTGAAAAACGGTTTGAAAATCCTACGCTGAATTCCGCGTGGTTTTGGCTTTCCATCTTTCTGGCCCTTGGGAAAGGTGTGAATACTAATATGGCTGGTCGCAATGATTGCTGTACCCGTAATACCAATATCCGGATGATCCTCGGGTCTTACCTTGTAAACGATAGGTAACCCCATTCGTTGCATTCCAATCTTGTCAGGAAGAGTTTTTAGGAATGAATAAACCACATCAAAAGACATGAGAGACTTCTTGTCGCAATCAAACCCGGAACACATTAAGTGAGGCCAACCGCGGTAATTTTGCTCCATCCATATTCTCCTTTAAAACCAGACTGTCTCTGGATTTCAACGAATTAATGATCTACTTTTTACTCTCTTATTTTAAATTGCAATTAACAATATGCTTTTAGGAAACTTTTTTTTAATATTTTTCTAAGCAATGAAAAATACCTTCTCAAAATCCTCCGATCTTTTGTATTTTAATTCGGCTAATTTATCAATCTGTCCCAATCCAGTTTTGAACGCGATCGATTTCTATCGCCGACAGTTTGAGATCAATCCCACTCAAGGTCTCAAGGAGTCCTGGAAACGACTCTGGAATGTACAATCCGAATTAGCTTATTTTCTCGGGGCCGACCCCTTAGACCTCATTTTGCGCACTAATGTGACTGAAGTCTTGAATACTTTCATCTTGGGTATCCCGATGGTTCAGGGCGAAGAAATTTTGTTGGGAGAATTAGAGTATGGAGCGATTGCCAACATTTGCCGATTTCGAGCCGAAAGAGACAATCTCAATTTGAGAGTCTTAAAATTACCACAAAGCCAACCGGCCCTGACTAAACTCACCTCAGCTAAACTATTAGACCTTGTCACCTCTCAATTCACCCCTCAAACCAAAATGGTAGTCTTGAGTCACGTCCTAGCGAGTTTGGGACTAAAGCTACCCATTGAAACGATCGCTGAAGTCACTCGTCAAAAGAAGATAAAATTTATCGTAGATGGAGCTTATGCCCCAGGGGCCCTGCCCATCGATTTCTCCAGACTGATGAACATCGATTTCTACGGTTGTAGTCTTTATAAATGGCTTCTTGGGCCTAAAGGAACAGCATTTGGTTGGGTCCATCCCAAATCCCAGGAGACTTTGGTACCACTCCAAGCGGGTTGGACAACATTTGAAACCCGAGGAGATTTTAATCATTTTGGAAAGGGGAGCCGCTTTCAAGAAAAGTTCCAGCTCCTGGGATGTAGAGATTTTTCACCTTTCTACGCTCTAAAAGAACTCTTTAATCTTTGGCAGTCGATGGGTCCCGAAACCGTTAGAAACCATATCTTTCACCTCAATGAACTCTTCCAGATGGAACTACAAAAAAAACTGGGTTGGGGAGTCCTTTCCCCGGGCGATCTTTCTCTGGTGGCTCCCATGACAGTATTCAGGCTTCCTGAAAAAGTTCAACCTCATGGACACAATATGTCCCAATATTTTCTCAATGAACTAAAGCTACAACTCCAAGTTACCCAACTCTCTACAGGCTGGCATGGGATCTTTTCACCTCATATCTATAATTCAGATTATGAGGTCGAAACGGCTGTTTCAAGGCTTAAGGCTTTGGATTAAGCCCTGCTATAGCTAATTTTTACCAGAACTTCCAAAACGCTTCTCCACAATCTCCTCAAATGCTTGAATCGGGTAGGCGCCTTTCAAAGTCACACCAGCCACAACAAATCCTGGAGTTCCTTGGATAGCGTATTGCTGAGCTTCCGCTTGATCTGCTTCGATATGCTTTTTGACAATAGGAGACTCCATGTCTTTTTTAACTTTGTTTAAATCTGCTCCAACTTTTTTAACCATCTCATCCAGAAACTCTTCACCGCCCCCAATGCGATCTTGGTTTTTAAAAACCTCATCGTGAAAAGCGTAAGCCTTCTTTGGACTTTGCAACGCAATGGCCTCAAACCTTTTTGCTGCCGGCATGGCCATGGGATGAAAGGGCAACGGAAGGTGTTTAAACATCACAACTAACTTCTTACCATATTTTTTCTTCAATTCTTCTACTGTCTCGAAGCCCCTTTTGCAGTAGGGACACTGAAAATCGGAGTACACAAAAAGTTTAATTTTAGCGTTTCTGTCACCGAGCACGGCTCTATCCTTGCCCATCTCAGGATTTTTAGGATTTTTAAACTCTTCATCCCTTTGAGTCTGTTCCGCTCGAGCTTGCATGAACCGAATGAATTCCTCATCATTCTGAGGCATACCCTCAGCTCGGATGATTGATGAAAAAACTAATAAGCTCAGAAGCAAAACATTCATGTGAGTTCTCCTTATCAAAAATGTAGTTTAGCTTATCAAAGAAAAACACCATTGCCTATGTGAAGCGAATTCGTCTTTCTGCCTTTATGCGTTATCAAATTGGTATAGCCAGCTAAAAAGAGACTAGGTATAAATTTAGATATGAATAAAAATATCTTTTTAAGCATCTTTGTTTGTTTGGTTATAACCCGATTCTCCCTTGGAGATGTATTCAGTTACACTCTTGAAGGTTATCCAAAAGAAGAACGCTCTTGCTATTTGCAATCAAAAACTATTGGAGAACTCTTTCAGTCTGCTACAAACACCAAAGTCCTACATGCTGAATGCGTAAAAGAAACAGAGACTGGGTTCGACTTCGTCATTGAATATGAATCAGGTGCAAAACTTGATTTCACATCAACAGACTACCGTTTTGGAGGTGTGTATCAAAAAGGTCGCTACGAAAAAGTGAAAGATTGTATAGACAACCTGCCTGCTCAATCGCAAATCTTTGAAAAAGCTACAGGACTCAAAACGATGTTTAGTTACTGTGCCCATTCGGGACTATCCTCAGGCAAACCTTGGGAAATCATCATCACGGCCCCTGGAAAATCCTCTATTCAACCAGAACTCGGTGGCTTCATGGTTTTTACCAAGCCCCAAAAGGTTACTTTCTCAGAAATATTTAGCGGCTTAGAAACTGCCCTCTCAAGGCACGGATCGATCTTGGCCGATTTGGTCTTTAGTAGTAGCTTTCCCATGGGAGAGGCAAGCGTTCATTACTTCTCTAAAGAACACTTAAACTTTAGTTTAGACCATGTCACTAAAGTGCCCAAAATAGAAAACTGCCTGGCCCAAGTTGAAGAAGCCAAATCGTGGTTTAAATCCTCATCTAACCCTCCCTTCACTATTTATTGTGGGGGGCCACAATTTGGAGAGTTTGAGCTTAATATGGGTGTCGTAGAGAGAGCTTCTTTTACTTATCAAAACTCAATAGAAAAATTTAAAACCTTTGATGAGTGCGAAGAACACAAAACCGAAGTTCTCAGTCATTACACTGGGAGCTCCTTAAAACAAACTTTGGGTGGGTTGTGCTCGCGAGACTTTGAAGAAAAATCTTATATTGTCGTCATCTTTAGACAAGCAAAGCAATAAAACCCAATTATATTTTTTCTCTTACCGCCTCGGCTATAGCTAATGCGGCGGTAAGACCCGGGGACTCTATTCCCAAGAGATGTATAAATCCCTGATGGTTTTCAATTAGAAAATCCTGATAGGGAAAACCATCACTAAATAGCTTAGGGCGGACTCCGATTTGGCCAGGTGAAAGATCGTTTAACTCTAGATTAGGTAAATAACGCCGGGCTGAAGCGAGAAAATGGGGCCTTAACGAGTCCCAATCGCAATCATAAAGGTCTGAGATATTTTGATAGCTGTGATTGGAAGACCAATCTACATCCGGCCCCAACCGCACCCTACCGCCCAAATCGCTAGTTATATGAACCCCTAAGCCATCTTTATTGGGAGTGGGGTATACCATACTCTTAAAACTCATTGAAAATTTAGATGATAGATTAAAATATCTTCCCCGACAAAATCGATGTTGGTATTTGTTTGTTCTCAATGCTTGGTTAGATAGCTCAGCAGCTGGTAGTCCTGCGCAATTGATCACACGCTCGGACAAAATAGTTTCAAGCTCGCCATTCCTATTTTGAACTAAAACCTGCCATCCTCCCTGGGAAGGTTGGAACCCTTTCACTTCATGAGAGTACGCAACGACCGTATCTTGTGCTCTTGCTAATTGCTCAAGCCGTGCCATTAAAGCATGCGAATCAACTATTCCGGATTCCGGAAAATAAATTGCCTCTTTAGCTTGTACTAGAGGTAACGAACTCTTTAATCTCTTGGCTGATATCGGATCATTTGGAACTTGAACTTCATCTGAATGAGCTTTTAATCTATGCAAGTAGTCTTGCTCAATCGAACTCGTTGCAACTACAAATTTTCCACACTTTTTAAAAGGAATGTTGAATTCACTACAAAACAAATAAAGAAGTTCTCGTCCTTTAATACAAAATGCAGTTTTCCTAGATTCCCTAGGGTAATAGATGCCACTATGAATGACTTCACTATTTCTTGAGGAAGTTTCTTGCCCAAATTTATCGTTTTTTTCAATAAGTAAAACCTGTTTGTGGCAAGATAATTTATAAGCAACTGCTAGACCTACAACTCCAGCCCCAACAACAACTACCTCTGTCTTGATTGAACTTTTCAAGGCTGGCAACTTAATGATTCTGATAAAAATTCATGAAGTGATGTTTTCCAACTTCCCATACTATTTTTCCCTAATTGCCGCAGTAGTTTTTTATTCGACATAGCTCCGTACTTAGGCCGTAACGCTGGAAGATTAACTTCAGATATTTTTTTAGGTATTAACTTAGTGGAAAGGTTTAGTTCCGTCTTAACAAAAGAAAAAACTTCAAACCAAGTCGTGAAATCATCGTACGCAAAATTGAACAATCCTCGGGCATCTCTTTCAATAAGCTCCAAAACCGTCCGACTCACATCTCTGGTCCAAGTAGGCGCTCCCCACTGATCATCAAAAGGAGTGAATGTCTCTTTTAACTTAAGACTAGTGAATCGTTCTCGTCTCTTCCCGTACAACCACTGCACTCTTAAAACTAAGTTGAGTGGATTTTTAAGAACTTCCTTTTCTCCCATTAACTTAGTTTCACCATAGTAATTAGGTTTAGGCGGACTGGGAATATCCTCCTCGGTAAGTGGGGTTCTGCCACTACCATCAAAAACATAATCTGTAGAAAAGTGAATCACTCGGATCCCTTTGGAGTTAGCGATAGTTGTTAAATTTTGGGGACCTACAGAATTTACCAAATAAGCCTTCTCTCGCTCTACCTCCGCGCGATCAACGTCTGTATAAGCTGCTGCATTGATGACACAGCCAATTTCATTTTGCTTAAAAAAGCTTTCTACGGCTTTGAGGTCAGTAATATCTAAATCTTGGTGAGTGGTAGGAATCACTCTTCCTTCACCTAACTTTTTTAGTATCTCGCCGACCAAATCGGTGCCCAACATTCCGGCAGCACCAGTGACGAGGATCGGTCTCCTTTTGTCATTTGTGACAATCATCCTAATTATTTATTTAACATGAGTTGATTCGCGACGTTTAAAGATTCGAAGGTTCCCGCATCAGTCCAGTTGCCTTTAAAAACATCATAGGTCAGGGTTCCTTGACTTACATAGAAATTATTAACGTCTGTAATTTCTAACTCTCCACGGCCACTAGGTTTTAAAGTTTTAATGACGTCGAAAATCTGATTGTCGTAGAAATAGATTCCTGTCACGGCATAGGAACTTTTTGGGGCTTTGGGTTTTTCCTCAATACCTATAATTTTGTCTCCTTTAAGTTCCGGCACTCCAAACCTCTGTGGATCTGTAACTTTTTTTAACAAAACCTTTGCACCTCGGGATTGTTCATGGAAGTTTTGTGCGTAAATATTGAGTTCATCATCAAAAATATTGTCTCCCAAGATCACACAAATTTTGCAGCCGTAACAAAAACTCCTAGTTAAATCCAAAGCCTGGGCGATTCCTCCCGCCTGGTCTTGTACTTTGTAGCTAAATTCACAACCATAATCTTTTCCCGAGCCTAAGAGAGTTACCACATCTCCCATGTGTTCCACTCCAGTAACTACTATGATTTCTCTTATTCCTGCCTTAATCAACTTCTCTACAGGATGCAAAATCATGGGTTTTTTACCCACTGGTAAGAGATGTTTATTAGTTACCTTGGTTAGAGGAAATAATCGAGATCCAGTCCCGCCGGCTAAAATTACACCTTTCATGAACTCACCTCTTTAGAATTTTTGTCAGGAAGACCAAATTTTTTTTCATAGTTGGCTTGATAATATTTCAAATAATCAGCCCCTCTCACTTTCTTCCACCAATCTACATTCCCCAGGTACCAATCCACAGTTTTTCTCAACCCCTCTTCAAAAGATACTAGAGGTTTCCAGCCTAGTTCATTTCTAATTTTTGTGGAGTCAAGGCCGTATCGACGGTCATGAGCCGGACGATCTCCCACATAAGTAATTAATGAATGTGGCTTTTCTAACAAATCTAAAACCTTTTTTATCACATCGATGTTATGGGCTTCTCCAGAGGCACTAATATTATATATTTCTCCAGAACGACCCTTCTGCAGAACCGCATCGATACCCCGGCAATGATCCACAACATAGATCCAATCTCGTATTTGTTTTCCATCACCATAGACGGGAATGGGTTTGTTCTCCATAGCATTGGCAATTAACAGCGGAAGTAACTTTTCAGGGAACTGATAAGGGCCGTAATTGTTAGTACACCGAGTGATTAAGACAGGCTGATTGTAAGTTCTTGAGCTAGCCAACGCTAAAAGATCTGCAGAGGCTTTTGAAGCTGCATAGGGAGAATTTGGATCAAGAGAGCTTGTCTCAACCGAAGTGGGGTCTTCTAAACTTAGAGAGCCATAGACTTCGTCAGTGGATACGTGAACCAACCGTATATTTCCCATCTCGCGAGCCAACGCAAGCAGGTTTTGGACTCCCAAGATATTGGTTCGAACAAACGAATCTGGGTCTAAAATGCTTCGATCAACGTGAGTTTCAGCTGCAAAATTAATGATAGCATCAAAAGACTGACCTTTTGCCCAGCTCTTCAAACTAGAATCAGCTATGTTTTTTTGTGAGAACGAATAGCGACCGGGCGCTAAGGTCTCAAGGTACTTGGGCATATCAGGGTGAGCAGCATAAGTAAGCGCGTCTATATTAACAACTTTCGATCTGGGATAGGTCTTCAGAAAATACTCAATAAAATGAGAGCCGATAAAACCACATCCCCCTGTTACCAAGATATTCATATTTGCTTGTCTCTTTTCTATCAGTAAATTTCCCCTCATCTTAGGCACATCAACCCCATAAAGTCACTAAATTGACTCGGGGAATAAAACAAAAACCGGAGCTGTTTGGGGTACATTTTGTCATATTTTGCGGGTTGAGCTATAGTTCCGACCATTATGACGACGTTAGTAACTGGGTCGACTGGGTTTTTAGGGCAATACTTGATGTCCCATCTAAAAAGTCTTAATCCCAATGAAAATATCTATGGTTGTGCGCTTAACGCCCCAGAAAATTCAGATTGCCGTACCTACATTATAGATCTTACAGATCAATTGAAGGTTTTTGATCTTATTAGAAAATTAAAGCCTCAGAGAGTTTTTCATTTAGCTGGAATAGCTAAAGTCTCGAATGAAATTACATTTGAATCCTATTTTTCTCAGAACACCCTCTCGACTCAATATCTTCTTGAAGCTCTAGTTTCACTCGATTGCCCCGTAGAATTCTTCTTAGCCAGTTCGGTTCACGTTTATGGCAACCAATCATACTCTGTCAATGAGCTCGCTGAAACTAAGCCTGAGAGCTCCTATGGATTCAGTAAATATTTAGCAGAGGAAACACTAAAATCTTTCTCTCTTCAGAACCCTAAACTAAAAACTCTGGTAGGAAGACTCTACAGTTGTGTAGGTCCAAAACAACCACTAGGTTTCGTAACCTCAGATATCTGTAAAAAAATCAAAGACCTAAAAAAAACAGGGGCTAAAAACCTTGAGGTTGGACCCATTGATAGTATACGTCGATTCACAGACGTTCGAGATGTCGTCAAAATTCTTCCTATTCTAATGAATTTAGAACTTACCTCTCGATTTGAGATATTTAATATTGCCCAACCCAAGGAAATTCTGGTCGGCGAAATGATTCAAACATTGTTGGATCTTGAGGGTATAAATGCCCAAATTTTAAGTAGACCCAGCGCTGATAATTCGTTCAAAGGACTTAAAGTAGACACTTCAAAAATGGGTCGGCACATCCCTCCTAGTTTCTTTCGACCTCTTGAATCAACCCTACAAGACATTTTAGATTCGACTCCCTGTTGAATTATTAGGAAATCCTCATTACGATGACCCAATAAATCTTAGGAGACCTATTATGGCGATTGAAAACTTAGTTATCATTGGATCAGGTCCCGCAGGTTACACAGCAGGTATCTACGCTGCTAGAGCTAATTTAGCCCCTCTTTGTGTTGAAGGTTATCAGTCGGGCGGGCTTCTTATGTTAACTAGTGATGTAGAAAACTTCCCGGGATTTCCTGAAGGAATGATGGGTCCTGATTTAATGTCAAAATTTCGTAAGCAAGCCGAGAGATTTGGAACCCGATTTATTTCAAAAAATGTAACTCAAGTTGATTTCTCGTCTTTTCCTTTGAAGGTTTTCATTGAGAATGAAGAAATTTTAGCCAAAGCAGTTGTCATCGCCACAGGAGCTTCCACCAAGTGGTTAGGCTTGGAATCGGAAGAACGTCTGTTGGGAAAAGGGGTCTCGAGTTGCGCCACTTGTGATGGGGCTTTTTTTAAAGGAGCAAAACTCGTCATTGTGGGTGGAGGTGACTCTGCAATGGAGGAAGCTACTTTTTTAACGCGATTTGCATCAAGCGTGACTGTAATTCATAGAAAAGACACTCTTCGTGCCTCGAAAATTATGCAAGATAGAGCCTTTAAAAATCCTAAGATTAGCTTTATTTGGGATTCTGAAGTTATTGAGGTCTTGGGCCAAGATGCAGTCACTGGTGCTAAAATTAAGAATCTCAAAACAGGGAATGTCAGTGAAGTTCCCTGCGAGGGATTTTTCGTAGCCATTGGACATGAACCAAACACTACTTTCTTAAAAGGCCAAGTGGAGCTAGATCCGAAAGGTTACGTAGTTTTGCCCAAACGCCCCACAACCGTTACAAGCAAAACTGGTGTTTTTGCTGCTGGAGATGTCCAGGACACAGTTTATCGCCAAGCCATTACTGCAGCGGCTTCTGGATGCCAGGCTGCAATAGACGTTGAAAGATATTTAGAAACTTTACATTAAACCTCCCGATAGCCATATCACCATGGCTACTCAAGCGAAAGGTTCTGTAAATAACATGGGACAATCGAGCAGTCTAAAATTTGATTATTCCGCAGAGCAGATTCGGGATACTTGCAACTCTGAAATAATTAAACTCAAATCCCACTTAGACCAAATTAGCAAATTAGATCCTGAAACAGTCACTTTTGAGTCAACCGTTCTTGAAATGGAAAAGCGAACGAGTGAGTTTGGGAATAAAATCAATCCTGTCATCTTTTTGAAGTATGTCTCACCTGTGGCGGAGGTCAGAGAAGCTGCTGATGATGCCGAAAATTCAGTCCAACAACTGTTTGTGGATATCTATTCAAGAGAGGATATTTTTCTAAAAATTAAGAGCGCTCAGAACAAAAGCCAGACTCTAAGTAATTTGGAAACCAAGTTGTTGGATGAGTATTTAATATCCTTCAAACGAAATGGACTTGAACTTGATTCAGAAGCCAGAGCAAAGTTTATCGAAAAGAAAAAGCGCCTTGTCTCGATTGAATCTGAGTTTGCTAATCGACTTGTAAATGAAAATAACTACTTTGAAGTAACTTTGGACCAATTGAAAGGCCTTCCTCAAACCTACATTGAATCCTTAGAAAAAACCAACTTGGGAAAATTCAAGCTTACTATGTCCTACCCTCACTATTACCCCTTTATGCAAAATGCGCATAATTCAGAAGCTAGAAAAGAATTTGAGTTTCGATTTAACAACCGCGGTGGGGAACACAATCGTTTACTTCTTGAGGAAGCTATTACGCTGCGAAGTGAACTTGCTCAAATGCTAGGTTATTCAACTCATGCTGAGTTGGTTCTAGAACGACGAATGGCTAAATCGCCAGACCAAGTAAAAACTTTTATTGAAGATCTCATCCAGAAACTCCTAGCGAAAGCGAAACAGGAGTTAGGTGAAATGCTTAACGTGAAGAGAAAAGAACTTGGAAACTCAGAGAGCACCATCAATCCGTGGGACTGGCGATATTTCGAAAATATTATTAGAAAAACAAAGTTTAACGTCGATCCGCAGGCCATAAAAGAATACTTTCCTTTGGATGTAGTGATTCCAGGAATGTTTGACATCTATCAAGAGCTTTTCGATTTGAAGTTTATCGAAGAAACCCATGCACCAGTGTGGCATCCTACAGTTAAAAAATATCGAATTGAAAGCCAAAACAAACTTATCGCCTTCTTTTACATGGACCTTTTTCCACGAACAGGAAAATATGGCCATGCGGCTGCATTCACTTTGCTCAATGGGTTTGAAAATGTGGATGGAAGCTACTTAATTCCAGTTTCTTCCATTGTCGCCAACTTCAATCCAGCAACTCCCCAAAACCCATCTCTTCTTCCACACGGAGAGGTAGAGACCCTATTTCATGAGTTTGGCCACATCATGCACCAAACTCTGACTGGAGCCAAATACGCCACTTTTTCTGGGACTAATGTTAAAACAGACTTTGTGGAAGCCCCTTCGCAGATGCTGGAAAATTGGGTTTGGAATAGAGAAACTCTTAAAAAGCTTTCGGGACACTATTTAGATCACAACCGAAAACTTCCTGATGAACTCATTGAAAAAATGATCCAAGCAAAACTACTCAATGTGGGACTTCAAACCTTAAGACAACTCGCTTTTGCAACGATTGATTTGGATTACCACTCTTCGGCTCAAGTAAATTCAACGGAAATTTATGCCAAACACATGAAAGAAATCATGCTAATTCCAATTCAGGATGGAACTCAACCTCAAGCAAGTTTTGGCCACCTGATGGGAGGATACGATTCCGGTTACTATGGATATATGTGGTCTAAAGTCTTTGCCCAAGACATGTTCACTCGGTTTGAATCTGACGGACTTTTAAATTCAGATATCGGAAAAGAATATGTGTATTGGATTTTAAAGCCAGGAGGAGAGAAAGATCCCTTAGAGCTCATTACTGGATTCCTTAAAAGGAAACCCAGTAATGAGGCATTCTTAAAAAGTATCGGGCTAATGGAGAGCCGTTAAGCCCTTTCCTCTAACCATAATTTGCAGAGATTTCCGTAAGTAGTAGCCATTCTCTGTGAAGCTTCTTCTCTGGTGCATTTCTTTTCTCTATAAAGTTTTAATGGTTCCCAGAATACGGTACGCCCCACGGCAAATCCGATCACCCCTTCAACATTAGCGCCTACTTTCAACCATTCTCGAACTTTATTTTCATTCTCTCCACGACCAAGAACAATACATCCCACATCAGATCTACCACCCTGTCTTGCAGCCGCACACACCTTCTCAAAGTCTTGGCGTTTATCCAGACCTTCCAACTTCCAAATATCAGCTTCAACCCCCTGTCGTTGTAGTTCTTCAATCGCCTTCACCATAAGGGAGGGCCTTACATTAAGATCATAAGCTCCTTTATCCCCACCGCATCGCTCTAATTGTTCCTGGGTTGGCGGGACCAATAATTCAAACATGTACTTCTTGTTGGTTTTATCCAGATATCGAGAAAGCTCCGCCAGCTTTGTAGCTTGCCTATCATTGAGTTTCCGATCCCCCTCAGGGTTGTATCTAACTAAAACCTTAATAATATCAGGTTGATATTTTTCGATGTGTTCTTGATAGTTAGGATATTCAAAATCAAATTCATCTTGGCCGCTTTTTTCTACACAAACGCAAACTGTGAAGCCTGCACTTTTTGCTCTCTTGATGACACTTTCTCCAAACTGTTCATCAACCAAAACCCCCATCATATCTCTGGGAAGACCGCTTTTTACTGCTTTTTCAAAACCTTCAAAAATAATATCTTTATAAGAGGCAATCTCTTTCGTTTGTTCGGTCGTTGGCACCCCTTTAATTCCGAACATTTTTTCCTGAAAAGAGGCCCTATGATCAAAAGGCAGTACTAAAAGTTGCTTTTTATAGCCTCGTTCTTTTCTCATTTCCGCCATGAGTTCTCCTTAAAAACTTTGGGTTATTGAAAACCCACAACCTATTCTAATTTCTGGGATTTAGCAACTTTCACTGCCCTAACAACCGCTAACAACTCGCCGCATTAGACAGGACCAAAGATTTGATACCATAGGATTGTTTTTTTAAGTCGGGCTGTGCTATCGTTTCTTCTACCCGATGAAACAGACATCTCTTAAAGAATTTCTTGAATTTCTCAATCAACAAAACAGCCAAACTTTCAAGACAGATGTTGTAGATAAATATTTACAGACTCATCATATCGATCACGAAGAATTCCTTCCTTACACTTTCTTTAGAGAAGAAACTTACGGAAGAAATTTAATTGCCAAAAATGATCATTTTGAGCTTCTCGTGCTTACCTGGCTTCCAGAACAAAGAACACCCATTCATGATCATGCATCACAACGATGTTGGGTAATGATGGGGCTTGGAGCACTAACATTCAAAAACTATGAACCCGTTGGATCTATAATTGATGGCAAAAAATATAGTTTAAAAGCCATGGGTAGGGCTGAGATCATCAAAGCAGGCAGTTCGACGGCATACATTGACGATGGAATTGCGCTCCACTCAATCGCAAACGCATCAAGAAAACCGGCGATCAGTGTGCACTTATATGCGGGACCCGTATCCCAATGCCGAATTTATAATGAGTCCACTAAAATGTTTGAATGGTCAGAGCTAGAATATTTTACTTTCTCAGGAAATACTTGGAACGAACCGACTCAAGAGCTTCACTAAAACCCGATCAATTGAATTCAAGCATTTGTCCCATCGGCACAGTCACGATAGGAGCAATTTTGTTCAACGTTTGTCCATTTAAAATTCTCTCATAATAAGAGATATATTTATCAACCATCTGTTGGTAATGGAACTTCGACAAAGCCCAATCTCTACAATCTGCTGGAGAAAATTGCCCAAGTTGTCCCACAGCCTCAATCATCTCGTTCTCGCTCAAACATATTTTACCTACTTGAGGACCCACCAATTCAGGTAAGGAACCAAATGGAGTAGCCAAAACAGGAGCTCCGCTAACTAATGCTTCCACTACGGCAATACCGAACGGCTCGTGCCAAAGAACTGGGAACAACAACCCTGCCGTTTTTGACAGCCATTGGGCTTTTACTGTCCCATCTACCATTCCCTCCCAAAAAATCTCCCTCCGGCCATTAAAAAACCTTTTGGATCCACCTAAAATTCGAAGCTCTCGATGACTCTTTTGAGCGATTCGAATAGCCCCTTTGACATTTTTAACTGCCCAAGAAGCCTTGGCTAAAAAGACTAAATACTTGCTTCTATCTTTGTGGAAAAGATATTCCTCGGGATCAATTCCGTTATAAACAAATGCCGAGGCCCCGTGCCGATAGGCATGATTCTGGCTTACAAAAACAGTATTGAGGGAATATTTTTCTCCTACTTTGCCGTTACCCCCTATCGTAACTAAATGGGGCTTGTTAGGAACTTGGGAAGGGGTGTTGAAATAATGGAATAAATCAATCGGTAATTTAGAGTCTTTATAATCGTTGAAGGGCACCACCTTGGCGTAAGGGCACTGGCTTTCAGGATCGCAGTACAAGACCACCTCGATCCCCCTTTTGTACAGACCCTTAGCCATCCACCAAACAAGTCGTTCGGTTCCCCCATATCCTTTAACGGGAAATTTTGCGTTGTGTACCAGTGCAACTTTCAAAGTAGCCCGACGTTAATGAAATTTTCAAAAACAAGCAAGCAGTCATTGCCAAGTCCTCAAAGACTTCTTAAAAATAAACTATGGCCAAAAAATATCGTTTTGACATTAATAAGCTTCTTGATCTTCAACGAAAGTTTGTAAAGGAGAGAGATTGGGATACTTTCCATACACCCAAAAACTTATCCATGGCCCTGGCGGGAGAAACAGGAGAACTCGTAGAGATCTTTCAGTGGCTCACCCCTGAAGAATCATTTGAAATTATGGAAGATCAAACGAAAGCCACCCAAATTAACCACGAGCTAGCTGACATTCTTTACTACACTCTCCGAATCGCAGATCGTTTAAATGTTGATTTAGAAAAGGCTATGGTTGAAAAGTTGAAACAAAATGCTAGGCGTTACCCCGTAAAACTCTCCAAGGGCAACGCCAAAAAATATACAGAATTAAAGAAATAAGTTTTTATTATTCGGCCAAGGCCAACTCGGATTTAGAAGCGCTGTAGGCTCTAAACAGATACTCGTCCGCTTCACGAACCCACTCCTTGAGGTATCTCCCTACCCATTTTCGATACTCAGTATTGGAAATGGATATGTCACTAGGTTCCCTACCCATTAATTCAACTTTATGAAGCATCTCAAATCTCAAACCTTTAAGAAACAGTGCTGCGCCTCGAGGATTTTTTCTTTTCAAAGATTCAAAAGTCTTAACTAACTTAGCCGTAGTGTTTCTATCGACATTTTTTCCTACTTCAACGGTAAAGCGAAGATACTCTATATAAGAATCCAAAATATCACTAGTCGACCGCTCAGTATCGACTATGGGAAAGCGCGAAGTTCCAAATGCTGTCCCAGTGCTCAATAAAAAGGTCAAAGCTCCGAGAGCGATAAATTTCAACGAGCTTAATGCTATCATTCTTCTTACTGAATATTTTCTTAAGTTGCGTCTCATGCAATCTCCCCCCAAATTTTCAGACTTTTACACAATTCAACAAACGTACCATCGTAACTCGAGCCCAGTTCAGCCTCTGAATCCCAGCCACGTTAAACTTTTTGACAAATGGCTAACAATTTTCGGCTCGTGGCGAGCGTAAATTGTCTCATTATGAACAAAGTCGTCACCTGCGCAGCTTCAAAGCAGGCTGGAACAGTGCTTGCTAAGTTCGCAGCGCGGCGACTGTCAGTTTCAGTCGGATAAGCATCTGGGGGATCTCTAGTGAACGAAAAGCTCACTCATCAATCGAAGACAATTCTAGGTCGGATGCTACACCCTTCCCTACCCGTGTCTCTGTTCTCTCTCTTACTTCTAACAGGTTGTGGTACTAAGGAGAAGGGCAAGAATGTAGTGAATCATCCCGTGGGCTCTAATTCCATCGACTCACCAATCACACAAGATTTTATCGGCTTTTTCGAAGAGGACCTTCCAGGTTCACCGCTACTATCAGCTAGTAGTTCCAACGTCTCATTTCAAATTATGGCGCAGAACCTATCAGGCTCGGGGACTGTTTCGTTGACTGAACAAAAGTCTTTTGACTATACGGTGATTCCCAGCCAACACCAGGGAGCTCCACCGACTCTAAGTCGCCAAGAGGGAAGACCTACCAACACTATCTCGGCACAACTTAAGGTCAAGGGACGCATCGATTCTAGACTTGGGAAACTTAGTATAACTTTAGAAGGTGACCCCTCCGAGGCCGCAAAAACATTTGTCTACCAACATCAAATAAACATTTTCGGAATCACCCTTTCCAGCACGGATCGAATCGCTATTTTTAAGGCAACAGACCCAATTCCACATTCAATAGATTTTCTAAAAGTCAGCTACACAGCAAAAAATCCAATGATTCACAGATTTAAGATTAGTCAACTCAAGCCCTTCCCTGTTTTAATCCATGGATCCTCATTTCCAAGAAATTCAGAGAAGGCCAATTGGATCAATGTCATTAGCCAGAAACTTAAAACTTTTTTTCAATATGCAAGTAAATAGAGCAAATTTATTGAGAGGAGAAACCATGTCACTAACTGCACTATTAATCACACTAATAGCCGTCAACGGCTTAAATTCTTCTGTGAGAGCAGAGGAATCCTTAACCGAACCGGTAACTCAAATCATAAAAGAGGTGAAGCCATTCCGAACTTTTGTGACGGTTCAAAAATATAATTTAGAGAACTCGGGGAAAGCTGCAGATAAGATTTTTAATGCAAAAATTGAAATTTCATTTCCAAATGGCACTAAAATCACTCTTCCTGAAGGAGGCCATCGCTGGCCTATCAGTAACAGCCAAAGCCAAGAAATAAATAGAACTTTTGAAATTCCCTGGGCTTTAGTTCAGAGTGATGCAACTAAATTTACAATATCTATCATCAGATCGGGAGCTACCTTAGCCCCTTGTGAATTTTCAGTGGAGCAACTAAGCCAATTTAATCGGGGTTACATTTGCAGGACCGATGCAGGATTCCAAGCCGACCAAGGAATTCCGCAAGACAAAATTGTTCGGGAATCTGTCCATGTAAGAGTTTTCACTGACAAGAACTCTACTCCCACCGAAATTCCCAAAGATGCCATCGCTTTGAGAAACTAGAGGGGCGGAGACTAAAATTCGGCTCTTGGAAAATGTCGGGCAAGCAGGTGACCATCGGTTACACTAAAAACAGCTTGCCCAGATACTTTTTGTTTCTTTTTAATATCGAACACAGAGATCACATAAACTAATTCGGCTTGAGATGAGCTAGAGGATGTCCAGATAGCAATATCCTCTTTAGCTGTATCATCCAAACTCCCAGCAATTTTAAATTCGGTTTCCTGGCCACGAAGAACCTCTTTTAAACTAAGCCAGCCTTGAGGGTCGATATTAACACGTTCAATCGACTGATACTGATTAGAAATCACCTTCACTTTTCCAGAGTTGCTTACTAATAAATCGATTTGTAATCCAATTAATTTATAACCGTCCTGAAACACATGGTAAGTCACAAAAGAACCCAGAGGGCTCATACGAGTGCTAGCTTCCAAGCGATGATAGCTTTGAATAGGAAACATTTTTGGATTTTCGAGAATATATTTATTGGCTATGCCAACAACTGATAACTCGGGAGAATTACCCAATTCAATCTTACTAGCTCCTTTAGTGATCTCCGGGCCCAAAAGTTTTGTAGGTGTTCTTACAATAACATTATTTTCCTCACCGGTTTGAGCTAGAATTTGCGCCCCACGAAACGGGTAGAAACTCAAAATAGACACTAACATGGAAAGTGCAAATACAAAGACCAAAGCTTTTTTATTTTTTTTCACAATGTCACCTCGTGAACGCTGTCTGGGCCATTTTCCGTTTGAACTCTAATTAAAACTCTAGTTCCTTGATAATTTTTGTTGAGTAGAACCACCCCTAAAACTGAATAATCCAAGGGGAGCGGGCTATTGGCACCCACCGATATCGTTTTTCCTGCACCCAAATCTCCAAAAGATTGTTGAGGAATGAAGGAGATAAACCCCCCGTTTGGAGCCTCTAAAACTAACCTGACATTTCTAGCTATTTGAGAATTAGTGTTCTTTATTATGAATTGCAGTGAAAAGGACTTCGAAGTCGTGGAACTCGAGGACAACCACACAATCGATCCCTCAAAAAACAAAGGCTGAGCAAGTTTAGGAACTGAATCTTTAAAACCCCGAGACACAAATGCGTTTGTAATAGAGCGACTATGGATTCCGCAATTTAGTTGCTCATCCGCATAGAGAAGCGCATTTTTAAAGTCACTGATCGAAGTGTTTTTTTGAAGCAGTGAAGCAGCTGCAAAAATAGTTCGATCCGCATAATATTGACCCTGTTCGTCATTTTCGGTGACCATCTGCTCACGAATATCCCACAGAACTCGACTGCACCACTGGGACAAACGGTACCGATCAAGGTTTTTTCCCGAAGGATCAAACTCAGAGACTTTTTGAAAGCTTCCAAATTCATCGTTTTGGTCATAAGCAACACGTAATGGTTGACCAGGCGAATAACCTGAAAAATTTTGCGCAATCCACCGGCCTAAATAGCCTCGACCTGAAAGACTTTCGGCCCCGTAATCAGCAAAACATTCGTGAACAGCTGCCCCTTCTGTGAAGTTTGCTCCTGAATCTCCAGCATAATCAACTCCACGACTGCCTGTTATACTTTCAAGAAAATAGTGACCATACTCGTGCCAAAAAATATCCTGTTCCTGCCACGCTGAGTGGGCTGTATCCCCAAATACCTTGAGCTCTCTTGGAGCATTTGAGGTCAATGAGTTGTGATTATAATAAGCGTTAACATCCTCAGGGTGAGTGGTCGACCCCTCGGCACGGACCATCGCATAGAAAGGTCGGCTTCTATCAGTTTGGAACCCAAGTGCCTGAACATAGGAATCAATGGCAGTAAGACTATGATAGGCCATGGTTTCTCCATAGTGAATATCTGTAAGTGGGAATGAATACTCTCCTTTTGAATTAGGAGTTGCCAGGGCTGCTAAACTGTCCGTGATGTTACTGATTCTAACTTTCAAAAAATCATTCTCTAAGCGAGTGGGGATTTTAAGTCCAATTAGGGAATAAGGGTCGAAGAGACTTCCAATAGCGGAATCAAAAGCCTGAAGATTAACATTTCCGGAGGCGTCTAGAGGATTGGGAGTGATTAAAAAAGCTCTAGAGCCGGAGCTGAATGCCTGGGCTCGAATCTGATTCAACTGACCAATATCAAGTGGTGTTCCACCACAGTCAGTGACAATGCGGCCACAACCCGATAGCACATAGAGGATAGTGAAATAAACGCTGATGAGTCTAAACTTTGATGCCTTAACTCTCATAGATGAAATAGACCTTCTCCGACCTATCAATGCACACGGGGTGCCTACGACTCAGGCTCGAAAAAGACTAAAAATCTGCCTCAGAATGGCTAAAGTGTAGACAGAAAGGATTCAAGACCACTCCAGCATCGTTTTTTTTTACCTAAAACAGGGGCTTAGGGAAGTGTTGGGAATTTAGCCAAACTTGTCGAAACTCAAGACGATTTAGCCTTCAGATTCAAGAGTTTTCAGACTGAGCCTTCAGTGTTATGGTTGTCCAAGATTAAAGGGAGGAAAATTGGAAATCCGAAGTGTGAGAGGAATGAACGACCTTTTTGGTAGTGAACTACACCAATGGGCTTATGTTGAGAATCAAATCAAAAAAATTTTTGAATCTTTCGGATACTCCGAGATTAGAACTCCAGCCCTAGAAAAAATTGAGGTTTTTAGTGGAACGGTCGGAAACGAAACAGACATCGTAGAAAAACAGATGTATCAAGTTGTGACAGAATCAGAAACCTATGTTTTACGACCCGAAGGCACCGCCTCTTTCATGAGGGCTGTCCTTGAGCACAACCTTAATGCTACAGGACAACCTGGCCGATTTTTCTATTACTTGCCCATGTTTCGTCATGAGCGACCACAAAAGGGTCGCCTTAGACAATTTCACCAGTTTGGTGCCGAGCTCATCAATGATTCCTCACCCGAAGCAGATGCAGAATTAGTCACGGTGCTCGATCAAATCTACAAAAGCTTTGGCATTACAGAGTACCGAGTCCGAATTAACAGTGTAGGGTGCAATCAATGCCGGGGGGCCTACAAAGAAACCTTAAAACATTTTTTCACACCCAAACTTCAAGAACTTTGCGAACAATGCCAAAAGCGTTTTGAAAGATCGGCCATGCGAATTTTGGATTGCAAAAGAGAAAGCTGTCGCGAAATTGCAAAAACGGCTCCCCTCATTACAAGTTGCTTGTGCAGTGAATGTAAATCACACCATGAAAACTTCAAAAGCTGCTTAACAAAAGCGCAAGTGAGTTTTGAGGAGGATCCTTATATTGTTCGGGGCTTAGACTATTATACTAGAACCGCTTTTGAATTTACTTCAGAACTACTCGGAGCTCAAGATGCACTTGGAGGGGGTGGTCGATATGATGGGCTGTCTGCAAGATTTGGTGCAGCAGCGTTCCCCGCGGTGGGATTTGGTCTCGGAATGGAAAGATTGATGATTGCTCTGCAGGAAAAACAAAAATTACCTCAGTTCAGTTATGCCCCAACATATTTCTTTGCTCCTCTTGGAGAAAAATCTTTTGAAATTCTTTATTCCTTAAGTCTTCAACTCAAGCGTCAGGGAGTATGGTGCGAGATCTCTTATGATAAAACCAAAGCATTAAAGTGGCTTTTAAAACAAGCGAATCGAGTTAATGCTAGCTACTCCTTACTACTAGGCGATGAAGAGTTAAAAAGTGGTATTGCTATATTAAAAAACATGAAACAAGGTTCTCAGGAAAACATACCAGTGGATTCGCTCGAGACCGAATTACTTAGGAGGGCACACCGTGCACCTTAAAAGAACTCACTACTGTGGGCAGTTAAACCTCTCCTTGGCGGGTCAAGAGGTGACACTATGCGGTTGGGTCGACCGCTGGAGGGATCATGGTGGGGTCGTCTTTATTGATCTTCGAGATAGGGAAGGAATTTCTCAAGTTGTCTTTGACCCTGATCACTCCCCAATGGAAATCGCAGGAACTTTAAGACAAGAGTTTGTTATTGCAATCAGAGGAAAAGTACGACGTCGTCCCCAGGGCATGGAAAATAAAAATCTCGCTACGGGCGAAGTCGAGGTTTTAGTATCTCAGCTTGAGCTTCTCAATAAAGCGGCCCAACTCCCTTTTTCGCTTCATGATGATAGCCCCAGTGCGGGAGAAGTCGATGAAAGTTTGAGATTAACTTATCGTTATCTCGAACTAAGAAAACATAACCTTCAGAACAACCTGAGGATACGTCATGAGTTCTTAAAATCAGCTAGGGAGTTTTATTATCAAAATAAGTTTTGGGAGATCGAAACTCCCATTCTTTATAAAAGCACACCCGAAGGAGCCCGGGATTACCTAGTCCCGAGTCGAGTTCATCCGGGGTTGTTTTATGCGCTTCCACAGTCTCCCCAAACGCTTAAGCAACTTTGCATGATTGGTGGAATTGATAGATATGTACAAATTGCTCGTTGTTTTCGAGATGAGGACCTTAGAGCCGATCGTCAACCCGAATTCACGCAGATTGATGTTGAAATGTCTTTTGTGGATGAAAATGATATTCAAGATATTCACGAAAGAATGATGCAAAAAGTGATGCGAGAAGTTCTTGGAAAAGAGGTTTCAGTTCCTTTTCGTAGATTAAAATATCAAGATGCAATGGATAAATATGGCAGTGACAAACCAGACTTAAGAAATAGTTTGGAATTAGTCGAACTCACTGAACAAGGGAAACGAAGCAGTTTTCAAGTTTATCAAGGCGCTCTGTCAAGCGGAGGAATTCTTAAAGGCTTATGTTTTGAAGAAAAAGAAGCTCTATCCCGCAGTGAACTCGATGGCCTACTGAAAAAAGTTTCTCCCTTCGGAGCCAAGGGAATCACTTGGATTCGAATCAAGTCACCGGGAGATTGGCAATCGCCGCAAGCTAAGTTTTTTGATGAAGGGCTCAAAAAAGAGATAGAATCCAAGCTACCTTACAAACAGTCAGCAATGTTATTCTTAATGTGTGGTAAGGATACCATCGTCAATAATGCTCTAAGCGCTCTTCGCTTAGACTATGGAAAACGTTTTGGCTACACCGATGAAAGTCGAAATGAGTTTTTATGGGTGACAGATTTTCCCTTACTTGAATTTAATGATGAAGATGGGAGATTCTATGCAGCCCACCACCCCTTCACTCGTCCCCATCCAGAGGACCTTAAGATCTTCTTAGAAAAAAATGATAAAGCAAGTCTAGCCGCTGTCAGAGCCTGTGCTTACGATTTAGTTTGGAATGGCTTTGAGATCGGAGGGGGAAGTTTAAGGATCTATGATCCGCAGGTTCAAGCGCGTATGTTTGAGGTACTTGGTATTGGTCCAGAAGAGGCAAAAATCAAGTTTGGTTTTTTCCTAAAGGCACTGCAATACGGAACTCCACCCCATGGAGGCATTGCACTAGGAGTCGATCGCATAGCCATGTTGTTGGCGGGTACGGACGCTATTAGAGATGTCATTGCATTTCCAAAAACACAAAAAGCAACTTGCTCAATGAGCGAAGCACCCTCGATCGTTGATAGTAAACAACTAACGGAATTAGGCCTAAGAATTATTCCTCAAGATTTGACTAAGTCTTCGAAGGACTAGTATGGGAAATACTGCTGTTGCCCCTGGGGAACACCGTCTCCAGGCAATGGAATCTCACACAGTGAAATTTTTTGTGCGTACTGATTTATAAAATTTGAGCTAGGATCATAGTTGGCAATTGCTAAAAGCGGGTAATTTTTCAGATCAGCACTAGTCAAGACTCCAGCATAAATTTCCTCTTCAGGATTAAGAACCACTTGCGAAATGAGCTGCTTGTAACCATTCTGAGAATTACCAATAGTTACAGAAGCAATATCTCCTGGAGTGTCTATAGATACTGGCATAACTATCAATTCGAAAGTACCTGCTTGGGCCGTAGATCTAAATGTATAAACATCAAACCTCCAGTTGGGCCCATCACACTGGGTGAACCCATAAGCCCCATTGTAATTATAATTTCTGCGCTTTGCACAGCTTGTGAGAGAGAGGGCCAAAGAACAAACTAAGGCCATCAACCACCATTTTCTCATTACGTTTAATAACTTCCCCTTCATAAACCTCTCCGAAATCAGACTCGATCTCGGATTGAACTAACTGCAAATGAAGCGCCAATGCCCGGTTATTTTAGTAACGAGTTGAAAAGTTGATGTGTTCTTTTAGTTTTCACGAAAATTAAAATCACTGCAAAAAAAAGATACAAGTCTACACTTCTACCCTAGCTTAGAAACACACTGCCAAATTACCTTATCTTTTTATGGGTTTAGGGATTCTAACTGTATTTAGTTTTTACTATGCAGCTGTAGAGGAATTAGACACCGTAGGACTCTCGAATAAAGTACAAATTCGACTAACCCGATAGCGTAGCCCCAAAAGATCATAGTGTTCTAGACCGGGTAACTTACCCTTTAACTCTTTAACGGCTAAAACATCGGGTTTTTCTTCTTTCAAAATCTCTTTAAGTTCCAAATAATTTCTTTGATCGTTTAACATTTGCAAATTGAGGAGATTGAGTTGCTCTTTAGTGGGTTCTAAAAACTGTAGCCCCATTCCACATTCCACTTCCGATCTCTGTCGATCATAAACCACGTGAGCAACCCGAGCTTTTATACAAAGACTTCGGGAGTGTGTAGATAGCATGAAGGCAACCATCCCACCGGTATCAATCGGAAAGGCATCTAACGTTGTGAGAAACAACCCGCCAGAACTGAAATTGATTGCATGAGCTGTTAAGTTTTTCGAGCCGTCAGTAAAAATGACTTTTTCGAAGTAAGGCAATCTATGTTCTCTTCTACGATTGATGAATTGGTTTTTTTCCATCGTTTTCCTCAAGGAAGAATAGCCATAACTGCTGCATCGTCAGTTTCTGGTTGCATTTCAGTTTCCGAAATATCCTCTATTTCACTCAGTGGTTCATCATCTTCTTCATTCAATTTATTTTTATCGTCAATAATTGGCCCCACAGAGGCTTGAAACCCTACTACGGCGGAACTTCTTCGACTCATCTCCCCAAATGGAAACCAATGATCCAATCCTTTTGGATGTATCACTTTATTTATTATGGGATTCTCAAGGAGTCTGTCTCCGGTCCAAGCCACTAAACCTTTGATTCCTGAGGCAAAGTAACTCCCTAATTGCCTTTGGTTAATATCGATTTGCCCCACGATCAACACAGCGCAAACAATGAAACAATATTTGAGTACGGTTTTATACATAGGATTTGTAAGTCATGATTGAAGCGGCGTGAGCAAAAACTACTTATAAACTTAACTTAGTTCATTCTACCATATTTGTAACTGACCAGCTCTAGGTTATAATTAAACCATACCGGGAGGAACTCTCATGTCACAGCACGTCCCTGAATTGGGCTATGAGAGTAACGGAGACTGGCTTCCTATTACTGAATACTCAGTAAAAAGTGGAATGTCTTTAAGCACAATTCGCCGCAAGATCAAGAGCAACAGCTTGGCTTATCGCCTTGATAGAGGCAAGTACCTAATATTCTTTGGAGACAAGGAATTAGGAGATTCGCCCCCAAAGCCTACACCCATGACAAAAGCTCCTGTTGCTAAAGTTACTGAATCGACCGGTGAGAAAGCTACGCTAAGCAGAGCCTCTCATTCCGAAAAAGTCGAAAAGATCTCGAGATTCTCGTCAGAGGAAGAGGCTTTTCACATGGTAAGTGATGCCTATGAGCATGCACTTAAGGAAAAGGATGAGCGGATTAAGCTTCTCGAAGAAAAGAACCGAGATCTTGAAGATCGACTTAACGAACTGCGACTTTTGGTTCAAGTGCTTGAGGAAAAATACGAAGTCCGTTACTAATTACAGACCCAAATTTCAGCTTTTGAAATTTGTGAAAATCGATACGGTTGGCTCTTTGATTTTTTATAAAGAGCTAACTATTCGGGGGATCGTGTGTTTAATTTACATGGCGATATCCCCCGTGTCGCTTGCAAGCTCTATTGATGCTTGGACTGAATCTCTTGAGGCCTTTAAAGCCAATCAACCCCAAAAAGCCTGTCAAACTCTAAAAAGCTGGACATCCGAACTCTCCACAAAAAACATTCGCACCCCAGAAGGAATGTTTAATTTAGCTCTCTGTTCTTGGCAGACTAATGAACCTGACAAAAGTGTTCTCTATGCTTTAGAAAGTTTGAAGCTCCGAACATCCCCAACAAAAAAATGGTCTGACCTTAAACTCTTAAGAAATTTACAGAAAGAGATTGGAGTAAGAGATAACTTGCCATCTAGACTTTCTTTTGTTTTCCGATTGTTTTCCTCATTCGAAACAAGCATTTTGCTTGGGATTATCGGATCTTGGATACTCATCGTTTACTTTACATTTCATAAAAGAATTAAAATAAACTTACTGATTCCTTGCGTCTCTGTTTCAATATGCTGGTTATTGGGTTTAGTCATCATCATCCATCAACAGATGATGGGACCGTTGGCTGTAGTCAGTGGAGACGAAGAAGTTCCAATCTTTGCATTTGATAAGTTTGGAAAATCAACCGAACTAACCCGATTGCCTAAGGGGACTCTTGTCGAACTTGGCACCATTAAAGAAGGATTTTCTCAGATTGTGAGCCCTCTAGGAGGGTGGATCAAAACTGATTTTCTTCAAAGCGACATCATTCAAAACTAATGAGTGCCTGAACTCTGCATTACCGTTTTTAAAAAACTATCTAATTGGTGTGTTAATGGCTCAGCTAGCTCCTGATCGTTCTTAATAAGATCATAATGACTATCTAGTGCTGATTTAAAAGCAGTCATAAAATTATTTTTTTGCCGTTCTGTCTCCTGAACTTTATTAATGACCTCTGCTAACCACTCTTCTGTCTTGACTCGAATATCCTGCGCTTTCTCCTCAACCTGTCTCAATAGTTTTTCTGCATCTTTAGCTCCGAGCTCTCGGATCTGCTGGGCCTCTTGAATAGCATCTTGTTTGATTTTAACGATCTCTTCTTCTCTCTTTTTCCATTGAGAGATTTCAGTATTTAACAGTTCAATTTTCTGAATCAAATCTCTCTCTCTTTTTTGAACTTGTATCCACGTTTTCGCTGTTTGATCTAAGAAAGCTACTACCTCTTCGGGAGAATAGCCCATCATCACTTTCTTGAACTCTTTAGTCTTAAGTTCATCGGGTGAAATTCTATTAGATAATGACTCAAGAAGTTTCGGATCCATCAAAGTTCTCCTAGGTGATTCAGATGAGTTCTAGAGAAAATATAACACAAACTTTGATGAGATTAAAAAGAACGCCGACCAAAAAGACAGGTTCCAAGACGCACCATGGTAGAACCTTCTTGAATTGCCAAAAGGTAATCATCACTCGTCCCCATTGAAAGGATTTCAAACGAGTATTCAGTGCGATATTTTTGATAAAGTTGATACATTTCTTTGAAATAGACTCTACGATCTTCAACTGGATGAAGCATCGGTGGCATAGCCATAAGACCTACCAATTTCAGGTTTTTTAAATCCGACACTCGATCCAAAAACTGACCCAGTTTTTCCGGAGCAATACCGCTTTTTCGAACCTCTCGACCAATGTTGACTTCAACCAGAACTCGCATGACCTTCTTAATATTATCTAACCTAGCATTTAAATCTTCGGCGATCTCCCAACGGTCGAGACTTTGGACACAGTCGTAATCGGTGAGATATTTTACTTTTCTGCTCTGAATATGTCCTATGAAATGCCATTCGATTGATTCGTTATCAATAGCTAATCTAAGTTCATCGCCTTCTTGGGCATAATTCACTGCTAGAAGATTTACCCCGGAGGCAATCACCTCTTTGATCTTCTCCAGAGGTTGATGTTTAGTCACGCCCACTATTTGAATGTTGCGCCCCTTAGCAATTAGGGAAATTTGTTCTCTAATAATCTCTAAGTTTTCGGCAACGGAAGCCATTTATGAAAACCAATCTTGAAGAGAAATCTTGGTAAAAAGACTAAGCTCAAGCAAAAACTTTTCTACAGGAAAACCCATTACGTTGGTATAAGAGCCCTCAATCTTTTCGATGAGAAGTGCCCCCAAGCCCTGAACAGCGTAGCTTCCTGCCTTGTCATAGGGCTCTTTGGTTGAAGCATAATTCTCAATCTCTTTATGGCTTAAAGATTTGAATTTTATTTTGGAAGTATCGAAAGCTTTGAGTTCCCCATATTTTTTTGAAACTAACGCGAATCCAGTCACAACACGGTGCCATTGTCCCGACAATTGGGTCAACATTTTGATGGCCTCAGCATGGCTCTCAGGTTTGCCCATAACCTCACGTCCTAGAACCACTAAAGTATCAGAGCCGATGACAATATCAGATTCAAACCCCACTGCCCCCATCCCACTATGAGCTTTCAACAGCGAATTCTCCATGGTGATCTCCTCTACATTTTCGGCATGAGCAGAGGCTTCCGTTGAACTTGGTTCAATGACTTGAAAATCAAGATTTAGACTTTCTAAAATTTGACGTCGCCTGGGGGAAGTCGAAGCTAATAAAAGTCTTGGAAGAGGGCCCGACATCATAGAGTGTTATTCGTAAGTTGTGACATAGAAATTCCCGGCAGGACTATATGTAAGCAAAAATATAAGGTCAAACGAAGATTTTGCCAATTGCGTTAATTTTTTAAGTTATTGTTTTTATTAGCTTTAGTTGCAATATATAGGGGGTAAAAAGCCAAGTGATGTGGGGTTTTGTGATGCAATACCCCTGAATTTGTGTTATAAGCTGACTCGCCAAAGCGCGGTAATAAGGAAAAAATAATGTATCAATTCAAAGTTGGGGATAATGCAGTTCATTTGTCTCATGGTGTTGGTATTGTCCGGGGAATAGAGGAACGAGAGTTCAGCCCAGGACAAAAACAACGTTTTTATATTCTTGAGATTCAGGACAATGGCGCACCTAAAAAAGTGTTTGTTCCCACAGATAACAGTGCCCAACGATTGAGACCCATCATCAGAAAAAAAGAAGTAGAAAAGGTCTATGAAATCTTAAGAAAAAAAGAGACCTCTGCTTTAGATCATCAAACATGGAATCGTAGATATCGCGAATATATGGAGAAGATTCATACTGGGCAAGTTCATGAAATTGCTGAAGTATTGAGAGCTTTGTTCTTGTTGAAGCACGACAAAGACCTATCTTTTGGAGAAAGAAAACTTCTTGATCAAGCAAAAACTTTACTGGTCAAAGAGTTATCTTTAGCTCAAAATATTCAAGAATCAGATGTTGAAAAAGAACTTGAAGCTATCTTCGGGACCTAATGGTAACTGTTGACGCGATATTGTTGGGGGGCGGGCTAGGCACTCGATTTGCCGAAACCTCGCAAAATTTAAAATCGGAACTTCCTAAGCAATTCCAGCTTTTAGGGAATGTGCCGGTCTTTGTCCATTGTCTTCAATCCTTTATTGATATGGGGATTTTTAGACAGATCGTTCTGACAACTCCCAAAATGCATATTCGAACAGCAGAGGATCAAATTCTGCAGTATGTTCGAAATCCTAATCGTATAAAAATTAGAGTGATCGCTGGGGGAGAAAGAAGGCAGGACTCTTCCCGTTTAGCGCTCGAAGCTTTAGATGAAACTCAACCTAGTCCCACCCGAATTCTGATACATGATGCTTGTCGTCCCTATATCTCTGAAGAAATGACTAAGCAGATCAAGTCTTGTCTCTATGACAGGGCCTATGGAGCTTGGGTTCCAGTCATACCCGTGGTCGATACCCTTAAAAGAGTTAAAGACCAACAGGTTGTTGAAACGGTGGATCGCTCTCTAGTGCATCGAGTTCAAACCCCTCAAATTTTTGAATATACTTTGATACGCTCTCTCATGGAACGCATTCGAGATCTGACTGAACTTAATTTTACGGATGATGCCTCCCTCTGTGAATATTATGGAATCCCAGTTGGTGTGTTCCAAGGGGATGTTCGAAATATCAAACTAACGTACGATTTCGAGTTAGAAACGCTTCAAGGGGTTTTGGCAGAGGCCAAGAGGACAAAATTATGCGCACCGGAATCGGCTACGACATTCACCGGATAATCCCGACGATCAAACCCAGTGCGATCGTTCTGGGGGGAATTACTATCCCCTGTTATTTTTCAATCCAAGCACACTCTGATGGAGACGTTCTTCTTCACGCTCTCGTTGATGCCTGTTTGGGGGCTTTAGCTCTAGGCGACATTGGGCAATGGTTTCCAGACAATGACCCAAAACATCAAAACAGAGCAAGCTCGGAATTTGTAAAGGCTGTAGTGGAAAAAATAAAAGAGCTTGGATATGAAATTCATCAGGTTGACTCTAATGTCTTTCTCGAGGAACCCAAAGTAGCACCGCATAGCGACGCAATACGGTCAAGTATGGCCCAGCTTCTCGGAACCGAACTCTGTAATATAAGTTTGAAAGCAAAAACTATGGAAGGCTTAGGGCCTATCGGCGAGCGAAGGGCTCTAGCCGCTCAAGTCGTGGTCACTTTAAAAGAAATTTCCAAACAGTCTCGGTAAGACGTACATCATGTCTCTCATTCTCACTAATAGCCTTACAAGAAAAAAAGAGCTTTTTGTTCCGATTGAGGATCAACGAGTGAGAATGTATGTTTGCGGACCCACTGTCTACAACTATGTCCATATTGGAAATGCAAGAGTCTTTGTTTTTTACGATATCGTTGAGAGGTACCTTAGGTTTTTAGGCTATCAAGTCGAACGAGTCATGAACTTCACTGATGTAGACGATAAAATTATCGTCAAAGCCAATGAGGAAAAGACTGAATCTATAGCCATCTCTGAAAAATACATCACAGCTTTCCTTGAAGACATGATTGCCTTGAAAGTTAATCCCCCAAAAGTAGCCCCTAAAGTCACTGACCACATCCCTGAAATTATAAAACTTATTGAGGGACTGATAGCTAACCATTCAGCTTACATCTCAAATGATGGCGAAGTTTTTTTCTCGGTTCGAGGTTTCAAAGACTACGGAAAATTATCCGGCAAGAACATCGATGACCTTATCTCTGGTGCCAGAGTTCAGGCCGATGAGAAAAAAAGAGATCCTCTCGATTTCAGTCTCTGGAAACCTCAAAAAAATCCCTCAGAACCATCTTGGGATAGCCCTTGGGGTAAAGGAAGACCGGGTTGGCACATTGAATGCTCCGCCATGTCGATGAAGTATCTGGGGCAAAGTTTTGACATTCATGGGGGAGGTATGGATCTCATCCACCCCCATCATGAGAATGAAATCGCTCAGTCGGAAGCCTTCACGCACAGACCCTTTGCAAAATATTGGCTTCATTCCAATATGCTGACTTTCAACGCAGAGAAGATGTCAAAATCGCTTGGAAATATCATGCTCACGCGAGACTTTATCAAAAAATATTCGGGTGAGGTTTTAAGATACTTTTTGTTATCCGGGCATTACCGTTCGACCATCGATTATTCCGAACAACACATTAGAGAAGTGCAATCTGCGCTCCATCGATTTTACACAGCACTATCCAAGGCTGAATTAGCTGCGTCAACTGCCTCGGTAGCTCCAGCCAGCCCCTCTGCTGAAGAGACCAAAGTAGCTGAATTTGGAAAAGACTTTGATGCTAAATGGAAAGAAGCGATGGATGAGGACTTGAACACTGCCAAGGTTATCGGTTTAGTGTTTGAATATGTTCGTTTCATGAATGCCTATATCGATAGAAAAGGATTTAAAGCCACTCATCAGACTCAGACGATTTGCCGACAATTTGTGGACTCTTTTAAGAAACTTTCCCAAGTCCTAAATATCTTTGGAGAGAACCCTACCCATTTTTTAAATCAGCTCAGAGCCTCAGTTCTTGAAGAACGCAACATTAAATTGAGCGATCTCAATGACAAAATAAGAATAAGGACTGAAGCTAGAGCCAAAAAAGATTTCGCAACCAGCGACAACATTAGAGACAATTTACTATCTCAAGGAATAGAGCTTAGAGATCTGCCCTCGGGAACCGATTGGGATATTTTATTTAAAAACTGACTAAAACCTTTCCCTTCAAATAAGAATAAGGAACCGGCCCCCAGGATCTACTATCAATACTTTGCGAACGATTGTCTCCCATGGCAAAGAAATGGTTTGGGGGAATATCTATAGGACCATAATTGGGCAACTTTTCTGTTTCAGATATCACTGTATAAGGTTCCGAACCCGCCAGTTGCTCGGTTTGTACACTTCTTTGGACAGAGCTAATTTCCCTGGCAGAACTTGAACCCTCAATACGTTTTGCTAATTCGCCGTTTACGTAAAGATTACCATCTTTAATTTCAACTCTGTCGCCGGCTATAGCAACAACTCGTTTGACAAAAGTCGTACTACTTTTCTCTGGCAAACCAAAAGCAACTATCTCTGCTCTTTTGGGACGTGAAAATTTTATGATCTCGTAAGAGGAAAATGGAAGTTTGAGACTGAAAGAGCTCTTGAAAACAAACACTAATTTTCCAGTATCCATCGTAGGAAACATAGAGTTTGAAACGATTCGATACTCTTCGATTACGAATAACCTACAAAATAGAGCCGCTAGAGTAGAGACCAAAAAAAGATTTAATAAAGTTCTACGGTTCATCATCTAATCCTCAATCATCAATCGACAAGGCAGCTAGAAAAGCTTTCTGTGGGATCTCTACGTTGCCCACCTGTTTCATTCTTTTCTTACCCTCTTTTTGCTTCTCTAGAAGCTTTCTTTTCCTAGTGATATCTCCACCGTAACACTTTGCCGTCACATTTTTACGTAAGGGTGCAATTCTTTCTTTAGCGATAATTTTTGAACCAATAGCCGCTTGAATAATGATTTCAAACATCTGACGGTCAATAAGCTCTTTCATTTTGCTTACAAGTTCTCGGCCGCGATAGTAAGCTTTATCTCGATGAATAATCCAACCTAAAGCATCCACTGGCTCTGCATTTACTAGAAGATCCATTTTAACTAAATCGCTAGTTTCCCACCTTGTAAAATCATAGTCCAAACTAGCGTACCCCTTGCTGACACTTTTTAATTTATCGTAGAAGGAGAGAACAACTTCATTAAAAGGAATATCATACTCAAGTAAAATTCGTCTGGGGGAGTGATAATGAAGCTTAGTCTGAGTTCCCCTTCTTTCCTCGCAGAGTTTGATGAGATTTCCTAGATATTCCTCTGGGGTATGAATAGTACAGTGAACTATCGGCTCTTCGATGTGGTCAATATGTTGAACGGGTGGAAGGTCCGATGGGTTTTCAATCTCAAGCATTTCCCCTTTGGTATCGAAAACTCGATACTTTACCGTGGGCGCTGTAGTGACTAAAGAAATATTAAATTCTCTCTCAAGTCTCTCCTGAATAATTTCCATGTGAAGCAGGCCTAAAAAGCCACAACGAAAACCAAAACCTAGTGCATCGGAAGTTTCAGGCTCAAAAGTAAACGAACTATCATTGAGACTTAGTTTCTCCATGGCTGCTTTGAGGTTTGGATACTCGGAGCTTTCCACCGGGAAGATGCCACTGAAGACCATTGGAGTAACTTCTTTAAATCCAGATAGAGGTTGGGTCGCGGAGCCTTTAGCCAAAGTGATCGTATCTCCCACTTTAACGTCACGAATGGTTTTAATGTTTGCGGTTAAAAATCCAACCTCTCCAACTCCAAGTTCTTTCACTTCTTCAGGGTGCGGCGTGAAAGCTCCCAACTTCAGAACTTCATGTTCGGTTTGGGAATACATCATTTTGATTCGCTCGCCGGGTCTTAAAGTTCCGTTCATGATTCTTACTTGAACCACAACTCCTTGATAGGGATCAAACCAAGCATCAAAAATGAGGGCCTGCAGAGGAGCACTAGGATCACCTTTGGGAGGTGGGAAGAACTTAACAATCCCCTCTAAAACATCGGTAATTCCTTTTCCTTCTTTTGCACTAATCGGAACTGCAGAGTCTGTTGAAATACCAATAATCTCTTCAATCTCCGATTTTGCTCTGTCGATATCACTGCCTGGAAGATCGATCTTATTTAACACGGGAAAAATTTCTAAATTATTTTCGAGAGCTAAGTAAACATTAGCTAAAGTCTGCGCCTCAACCCCCTGAGAAGCATCCACAACTAAAATAGCTCCTTCACAAGCAGCTAAACTGCGAGAAACTTCATACACAAAATCAACATGTCCAGGGGTATCAATCAAATTTAAAACATAATCCTTACCATCCTTAGATTTAAAATTAAGTCTAGCCGTCTGGGCCTTGATGGTAATACCTCGCTCACGCTCAATATCGAGCTTATCCATGAATTGCTCTCTCATCTCTCGTTTGCTCAAAGCCCCAGTGAACTCTAAGAGCCTATCTGCAAGCGTAGATTTGCCGTGATCAATATGAGCAATAATGCTGAAGTTGCGAATGCGAGTTGGATCGGTCAAAGGAAAATCTTAATCTATTGGGTTAAACTGTCCGTCTCATCCCCTAATAAGGATAACTGTCCGGGTAGCTGGTTTTGATATTTATCCAATACCATATCGATACCTTCTCTAATGTACTCCGCGATGGGAACTTTGGTCTTCTGATTCAAAACTTTCAAAAGATCATTCTGTTCCGGCGTAATATAGACAGTAGTCGAAATTTTTTTTCTCTCCATTTGCCCACCCCTTAAGCCTTTTGAGACTTCACACTACATGACCATATGTATATGTCAAACCCTATAGCATTGATCAGAACCCATCCACTCCAAAAACTAGCGCACAGCATCATCTAGAGGAGATTTGTTGCCAGCTCAGCCAACTGGGAACGTTCCCCTTTTGAGAGCGTAATATGTCCAGAAACCTGCTCGCTCTTAAATCTTTCAACAACATAAGTTAAACCGTTGTTTGAGGAATCGATATAGGGGTTATCAATCTGATAACAATCCCCAGTCAGGACCACTTTGGTTCCCTCGCCGGCCCTGGTGATGATTGTTTTTATCTCATGCGGAGTTAAGTTTTGAGATTCATCCACAATCAGATACTGATAGGCCAAACTTCTTCCCCGAATATAAGTTAGAGGCTCGATTTGCAGCATTCCTTGATTGATCAATTCTTGCCAAGCTCTTCGAGAAGGTCGCTTTTGGGGCTTTTCACCGCCAGAAAAAGAGACAATGTAGTCGACATTATCAAAAATAGGTTGCATCCAGGGGTTTAACTTTTCTTCTATCTCCCCTGGAAGATAACCAATGTCTTTACCTAAAGGAAAAATAGGTCGAGAAACTAATAACTTTTGATATTTTCCCTCGTCGATTGTTTTCTGCAAACCACAAGCTAGAGCTAATAATGTTTTTCCGGTGCCGGCTTTCCCCACTAAACTCACTAAACTGATCGAATCATCTAACAGAGCATCTAAAACACAAGCCTGTTCTACGTTACGTGGCTTAACCCCCCAAACACCTTGCTCGGGGACTTTCAATGGAACGATCTCTTCAGTAGCTGCGCTAAACCTCCCAGCTACAAAATGATTGGGATCATGCTGATCTCGCAAAACTACGTAAGAATTGGGCAATAGCCCCCTGTCGTGAATGGGATATCTTTTTTCTGCAATAAAATTATCTACTACTGTTCGAGGAACATCGAAAGTGCTGACGCCAGTATAAAGCTCCTCTAGAGTGACTCGAGAGGGTTCGTAATCTACAGAAACTACTCCTAGAGCATCGGCTTTAACTCTTAGATTTACGTCTTTGGTAACAAAGACGACTGGATTATTGGGCTTATCCTGTTTAATCTTTAAGGCGACCGATAAAATCTTGTGATCATTTTTTTCCGGATTAAAATCGGCTGGCAAACATTTCTCAGAATCTCTAAAGAGATCAATAATCAGAGTTCCGCGTTTTCCAACTTCAACACCATTAGCTAATGAGCCTCTTTTTCTAATTTCATCCAAATATCTAGCAAAATGTCTCGCGTTTCGACCTATCTCAGTCAGATCCTTTTTAAATCGATCCATCTCTTCGAGTGTAGTGATAGGAACTACAACGATATTGTCATCAAATTTAAAAATACATTGGGGATCAAAAAGAATAACGCTCGTATCTAAAACGAATGTTTTTTTCAATGTAGAATTATCCTTGTTATGTCGTTAAATAAAGTTAAGCCCACAAGCATCAAAATAAAAACCATCCCAATCTGATTCGCAATCTCCATGGTTCTCAATGAAACTGGTTTTCCTTTGAGTGCTTCAATAGCAAAAAATAGCAGATGTCCCCCATCAAGCACTGGAACTGGAAAAAGGTTTAGCAAAAAGAGATTAATACTGATTAAAGCCATCATTTGCAAAAATGGAACAATGCCCGCATCGAGACTTTTACCCGCAACCGAAGCAATAAGGACAGGTCCACCCAAATTTTTTACAGAGATACGACCCACCGCAAGTTTGCCGAGACTTACCACCATTTTCTTGGCTAGATCATTAGTCTCATGAACAGCTCGGCTTACTAACGCAAGTGGACTTCTAATTTTAAGAGTCACGTAATCTGGCTCATGATAAATCGCCCAGGGAGATAAACCGATCATGTGTTTTTTAGTTTTTTGTTGAGACACAGGATCTTCATGTTGGGTTTCAATGGGCTTTAAGGCCAAATTCAAACTTTGCCCCTCTCTTTCAACTTTGAGCTTAGCTTCCTCGCCCTTGGCACCTTGTCCTTGAACGTAATCTATAATGTCCTCAAAACTGTAGACAGGATTCTCTCCCAGTTGAACTAAACGGTCTCCCGGTTTCAATCCACCTTTTTCAGCAGGGGAACCCGGGCTCAACTGGCGAACAAAAATCTCTGAAGGGTAAATGCCCAATAGAATCCCCAAACCAAATTCAGACACCTCTTTAGTTTGTTTAGGCAAATTTAGAGATACGGTCTGTTCGGGTACATCTTTGGCATCTGGGGTTGGTTTTCTCTTAAAACTAATCACAATGGGTTTTCGATCTGACCAAATAGATGTCAATACTTCATTAATGTCTCCAAAAACCAAAATGGTTTTGTTTTCTATCTTGGTAATAGTATCGCCAGTTCGAAGGCCTGCCAAAAAGGCTATCGACTTAGGATCAGATATCCCGACTACGGGCTCCAGGGGATTCGGACTGAGACCTTTAATGCCACCCGTTTCAATATCCTCTCCGTAGGCATTTTTAGCTCTTACTTTAGCGATTTGTACTGGAATTTTGAGTTCAGTATTAGCTCTGTCGATCTTAATTTCGACTTTCTGCCCTAATAACGGCCTAAGGGATTCATCAAACTCACTCCAATGGGTAACTTTTTTCCCATTCACTTCTAAAATGCTATCTTTGGGCCTTAATCCGGCTTCCCATGCCTGGCTATGTACCGCAACACTTCCAATTCGGGTTGCCACCATCGGTTGTCCTGCAAAAAAGACAACTGAAAATAAAACATAGGCTAGCAGTAAATTTGAAATAGGGCCTGCAGCTACAATGCAAAATCTCTTATAGAGTTTTTGAGTGCAAAAAGCGCGTTCGACTTCATTGGCGGGAACACCCTTGTAAGGATCATCTCCCATCAGTTTGACATACCCACCAAAAGGGATCAGGGATAAGCAGTAAGTCGTCTCTCCCACTTGCTTACTGAAAATTTTCTTTCCAAATC
>Ga0214923_10000545_pt1 | contig 56730 bp, 46 predicted proteins | sample LL1510_MetaG_FD_177993 | JGI IMG/M metagenome (GOLD analysis project Ga0214923, IMG submission 177993) | Freshwater microbial communities from Lake Lanier, Atlanta, Georgia, United States - LL-1510 | ecosystem: Environmental > Aquatic > Freshwater > Lake | place: USA: Georgia | collected...
CCGGCGGGCTCGACGGCCACAGACTGCCCGGCGGGCTCGACGGCGGTGGCCGCACCGCGGGCCGACGACTCCGGCTCCGCAGTCGCCGCGACCATCGGCGGCGAGGCAACCGCCGCGGGGGCGCGGGGGGCGACCGGAGCCGGCACGGCCGCCGGCTTCGCGGCGGGAGCGGCGGGCTTGGCCGTCACGGGAGCCGGCTGCGGCGCGGCCGGCGGCCTGGAGGACGGCGCGGGGGCGGCGGACCCTCCCGCTGCGGGCTCGAGCGTCACGAGCGTTTGCCCGACCTTGACCGTGTCCCCCTTCTTCACGAGCACGCTCGCCACGCGGCCGCCCGGCGGACACGGCACCTCGATGACGGCCTTGTCCGTCTCCACCTCGAGGAGCGCCTGACCGGGCTTGACGACGTCGCCGGGCGACACGAACACCGTCACCACGTCGCCGGATGCGATGTTTTCGCCCAGGTCGGGGAGCTTGAATTCGGTTGCCATGCGGAAGATCGGGCTCGAGGGGCTGCGAAAGGGTATTCGGGGACGCGGATCGGGGACAGGGCGCTGGAGGGAAACGGCTCCGGGTTCAGGCGAGGGCGGCGTCCATTTTCTCGGCATCGACACCCAGCCGCCCGATCGCCTCGGCGACCACGTCGGCCCCGACGGCGCCCGCGGCCGCCAGCCGCGACAGCGTCGCGATCGCGATGCACTCGGCGTCGACCTCGAAGTGTCGCCGCAGCGGCCCACGGGTCTCGCTGCGGCCGAAGCCGTCGGTTCCCAGCACGAAGAGCCCGCCCGGAATCCACGGATCGAGCTGCTCGGGCACGGCCCGCACGTGGTCGCTCGCAGCCACGAACACCCCGTCGGCCGCCGCGACCGTCTCCTCGAGGTAGCTCTGCCGCGGCTTCGCCGCGGGGTGGAGCATGTTCCAGCGACGGCACGCCTGCGCGTCGCTCCGCAGCTGCTTCCAGCTCGTCACGCTCCACACCGTGCTCGACACGCCCCAGTGCTCCGCGAGCAACTCCGCGGCCCGGATCACCTCGCGCAGGATCGCGCCCGACCCGAGGAGCTGCACCGGCGGCATCTTCGCCGTGCCTTTCGCGGCCGCCGCCTCGGCGGCGACGTCGCGGAGCCGGTAGGCCCCCTTGATGATGCCCTCCTCGCAGCCGGGCGGCATCGGGGGCATCTCGTAGTTCTCGTTGTAGACGGTGATGTAGTAGATCCAGTCCTCGCCCTTGGCGTACATCCGCTCCATGCCGTCGAGCATGATCACCGTCGCCTCGTAGACGAACGCCGGGTCGTAGGCCTTCACCGTCGGATAGGCGATCGCGAACAACTGGCTGTTGCCGTCCTGGTGCTGCAGGCCCTCGCCGGCGAGCGTGGTGCGGCCGGCGGTGCCCCCGAGGAGGAACCCGCGGGCCCGGCAGTCGCAGGCGGCCCAGATCTGGTCGCCGATCCGCTGAAACCCGAACATCGAGTAGTAGATGAACATCGGGATCATCGGCACGCCGTGGCTGGCGTAGGCGGTCCCGGCGGCGATGAAGCTCGCGATGCTGCCCGCCTCGGTGATCCCCTCCTCGAGGATCTGGCCGTCCTTCGCCTCGCGGTAGTAGAGCAGCTGGTCGGAATCGACCGGCTCGTAGAGCTGACCCGAGTGGGCGTAGATGCCGCATTGCTTGAAGAGCGGATCCATGCCGAACGTCCGCGACTCGTCGGGCACGATCGGCACGATGTATTTGCCGACGTGCTTGTCCTTGAGGAGCGACGCCATGAGCGTGACCACGCCGGTGGTCGTGGAGACCTCGCGGCCGGCGCTCTTCTCGATGAAGGAGCGATACTCGTCGAGCGCCGGCGTCTTGAGGACCGGCCCCTGCTTCGGGCGGCTGGGCACGTAGCCGCCGAGCGCCTCGCGCCGCTCGCGGAGATACCGCATCTCCTCCGAGTCCTCCGGCGGGCGGTAGAACGGCGCCTTCGCCACCTCGTCGTCGGAGATCGGAATCCCGAACCGCGAGCGGAAGGCCCGCAGTTCGTCCTCGTTGAGCTTCTTCTGCTGGTGCGTGACGTTGCGGCCCTCGCCGACCTCGCCGAGGCCGTAGCCCTTGATCGTCTTGGCGATCACCACCGTCGGCTTGCCGCGGCACTTCATCGCCGCGTCGTAGGCGGTGTAGACCTTCTCCGGGTCGTGGCCGCCGCGCTTCAGCTTCTTGAGCTTCTCGTCGGAGAGGTGGGCCGCCATCTCGGCGAGCTCGGGGCTCGCGCCGAAGAAGTGCTCGCGGATGTAGCCGCCCGGCATGACGACGTACTTCTGATACTGTCCGTCGACGACCTCGTTCATCCGCTGCACGAGCAGGCCCTTGTCGTCCTTGGCGAGGAGCGGATCCCAGTCCTCCCCCCAGATCACCTTGATCACGTTCCAGCCGGCACCGCGGAAGCAGCCCTCGAGCTCCTGGATGATCTTGCCGTTGCCGCGGACCGGGCCGTCGAGCCGCTGCAGGTTGCAGTTGATCACGAACACGAGGTTGTCGAGCTTCTCGCGGGCGGCGAGCGAGATGGCGCCGAGCGTCTCCGGCTCGTCGGTCTCGCCGTCGCCGATGAAGCACCACACGTGCTGCCGGCTCGTGTCCTTGATGCCGCGATCCTGGAGATATTTGTTGAACCTAGCCTGGTAGATGGCCATGATCGGCCCGAGGCCCATCGACACCGTGGGAAACTCCCAGAACTCCGGCATCAGCCAGGGATGCGGATAGCTCGACAAGCCGCCGCCGGGGGCCAGTTCGCGCCGGAAGTTCTCCAGCTTCTTCTCCGACAGCCGGCCCTCGAGGAACGCCCGCGAGTAGATGCCCGGCGAGGCGTGCCCCTGGAAGTAGACCTGGTCGCCGGAGTAGTCGTCGCCGCGGCCGCGGATGAAGTGGTTCATCGCCACCTCGACGAGCGTGGCCGACGAGGCGAACGTGGAGATGTGGCCACCGATGCTCTTGTCCTCGCGGTTGGCCCTGACGACCATCGCCATCGCGTTCCAGCGGATGATGCTCTTGATCCGCCGCTCTATCTCGCGGTTGCCCGGGTAGGGGGGCTGGCGATCGGCGGGGATCGTGTTGATGTAGGGCGTGGTGGCCGAGAAGGGAATGGCCACACCGAGCCGGTAGGCCTCCTGCTCGATCGCGTGGAGCAGGTAGGCGGCCCGGTCGCCGCCGCGGCTGGTGATCACGTAGCGCAGCGAGTCGAGCCACTCGCGGGTCTCGGTCGGGTCGGAGTCGACGGCCGAGACGCCGTCGGAGCGTTCCGGCTGGCCGGTGGCCGAGTCGCCCATCTGCCCGCACGACATCGGGGCGTGGGCGCCCGGGGGGAGTTCCGTGACCTCCGCCGCGACGTCGCTGCCTGACTGCTCGGTGTCGGGGCTGGCCATGTCGCGCTCCGGTGGGTCGATCTGAGGCGGTCGCGGGATTATCCCGCGATTTCCACGCCCCGTAAAGGCCGGCTCACCGCGTCGCGGCTTCGGACCGCGGCCTGTAGATTTCGGTAGCCAGGCCGAAGTAGTTTTCCGCCGAAAACGCCACCGTCTCGCCGAGCGTCGGATGCGGGTGGATCGTCTCGCTGAGATCGCGGGCCGAGCAGCCCATCTCGATCGCGAGCGTGCCCTCGGCCACGAGCTCGCCCGCTCCGGGCCCGACCATGCCGACGCCGAGCACGATGTCGGTCTCCGGGTCGACGACGATCTTCGTCAGGCCCTCGGTGCGGCCGAGCGCCTGGGCGCGGCCGCTGGCGGCCCACGGATACCGGCTGATTTCGACCGCCCGCCCCTGCGCGGCCGCCTCGTGCTCGGTGAGCCCCGCCCACGCGATCTCGGGGTCGGTGAACACGACGGCCGGAATCGCCCGCGGGGCGAAGAGCGCGGGCTCGCCGTGGAGCGACTCGACCGCCACCTTGCCCTGGTGGCTCGCGCGGTGCGCGAGCATCGGCTCGCCGCAGACGTCGCCGATCGCGAGGATGTGTGGATCGGCGGAGCGCTGCCGCCCGTCGACCTCCACGAAGCCCTTCGCGTTCACGACCACCTTCGTGTTCTCGAGGCCCAGGCCGTCGGAGTTCGGCCGGCGTCCGACCGCCACGAGCACCCGCGAGAATTCCTCCGTGCTCGGCCCGTCGGGCCCCTCGAAGTGCACGCGGATCGTCTCGCCGCGGTCCTCCAGCTTCACGACCTTCGTCCGCAGGCGGATCCTCTCGAAGAGCTTTTCGAGCCGTTGCTGCAGCGGCTTGACGAGGTCGCGGTCGGCGCCGGGCAGGAGCGTGTCGGTGAGCTCGACGACCGACACCCGCGAACCGAGCTCGGCGTACACCGTGCCCATCTCGAGGCCGATGTATCCGCCGCCGATCACGAGCAGCGACGGCGGGACGTCGGCCATCTCGAGCGCCTGCGTCGAATCCATCACCCGCGGCGTCGGCAGGTCGAAGGCGGGAATCTTCGCCGGCCGCGAGCCGCTGGCGAGAATGCAGTGGTCGAACGTGATCGTCTGGCTCGGCCCGCCGGCCCCGGCCGCGGCGATTTCGAGCGTGGTCGAATTCGTGAACCGGGCCGTGCCGTGCACGACCGTCACGTTCCGCCGCCTGGCGAGTTGGGCGAGCCCGCCGGTCAGCGTGGAGATGACCTTCTCCTTGCGGCCCCGGAGCACGTCGATGTCGATCTTCGGGCGCTCGAAGTGGATCCCCCAGGCATCCATCTCCCGGGCCTCGGCCAGCACCCGGCCGACGTGCAGGAGCGCCTTCGACGGGATGCACCCGCGGAGCAGGCAGGTGCCGCCGAGCCGCTCGTCGCGGTCGACGAGTGTGACCTGCATCCCGAGATCGGCCGCCATGAACGCCGCGGCGTATCCCCCCGGGCCGCCTCCGAGCACCACCAGTGGAGCGTGCGTCGCCATGCCGGGAGAGTGCCTCGCTCGTCGCCTTGCCTGGTTGCCTCTCGCCGCGGCAGCTTCAGCCTCGGGGCCGCGGTGTCGCTCGAAACGACCGCGATGTTGTAGTTTCGAAGGCGGCCGCGGACAAGGAACGGCCGGAAGCCCCGGCCGGCCCGCGGGTTTCGCCGAGGCGCCGATGACAGGGGCATGTTCCACGCCGCCGCGCGGGCCGTTCACGCTCGACCTGCGGAGCCTCGCCTGCTTCCGGATGGGGCTCGGGGCGGTGATCGTCGCCGACGCCCTGCTCCGCAGCCGCGACATCGGGCTCATGCTCGCGCCGGACGGGATGTTTCCGCTCACCGACCTCCGCGGGTTTTTCGGCGACCGCTGGGCGTGGTCGCTCGCCTTTCTCGTCGACGCCACGTGGTGGGGCACGGCGGTGCTCGCGCTCGAGGGGCTCGCCGGGGCGGCGCTGGCCGCGGGGCTGGGCACCCGCGTCGCCACCGTCGTCGCCTGGGCGGCGGTGGTGAGCATCGTGCGGCGCACCGCGCCGGCCACGAACGCCGGGGACGACTGGCTCTGCTGCCTGCTCTTCTGGGGCATGTTCCTGCCGCTGGGGGCCGCGTGGTCGATCGATGCCCGCCGCCGCGGCGGGCCGCCATCCCGCACGACCCGCTCCGTGGCGACCGCCGCGCTCGTGCTGCAGATCGCCGCGGTGTACCTCGGTGCCGGCCTGTCGAAATGGAACGCCTCGTGGCTGTCGGGCACCGCCGTGGCGACCGCGCTGTCGCTGCACGATCACGGCACCGCGTGGGGCGAGGTCCTCGCCGGGCAGGGAGGCCTCTGCAGGCTCCTCAGCTGGGGAATCGTGGGGCTCGAGACGCTGGGCCCGTGCCTGCTCGTGGCGACCGGACGGAGCACGGTGCGACTGGCGCTCGGAACGCTGTGCATGGCGTTTCACGCCGCCACGGCGGCGCTCATGTCGGTGGGGCTCTTCGCCTACGTCGGCCTGGCCGCCTGGCTGGCGGTCCTGCCGTCGGAGTTGTGGGACGGGCCGTCGCGGGCCCCCGATGCAGGCCGCACCGCCCCCGCGCAGGAGCGGCAGCGCACGACGCGCTCCGGCGGCGAGCTCGTGGCGGCCGCCGCCCTGGCCCTCGCCAGCCTGAGTTTCCTGCACGACAACACCGCCTGGCGTCGGCGGCCGCTGCCAGCCCCGATCGGCGCGGCGGTGCGCGTCGCCTGCCTCGGCCAGGACTGGGGCATGTTCGGCGAGGTTCCGCGGCAGCGGCAGTGGGTGGTCGGTCGCGGACGACTGGCCGACGGCCGCACGGTGGACGTGCTCCGCGGGGGTCGGCCGCTCGAGGAGCTGCTGCCCGCGGGCGGCTCCACGTCGCTGCCGCACCACCGGTGGCACAAGCTCTTCTGGGACCTGGGACGCGCCGAGCGGCGCCGGTTTGCCCCCGCCGTCGCCGCCGCGCTCGCCCGCGACTGGAACCGGCGGCACGCTCCCGCGGACCGGCTCACGACGCTCGAGATCCGCGCCGCGAGGCTCGGCGACGACCCCGCCCCGGGCACGCTGCATGAACTGCTGCTGGCCTCGTGGCCGGCGCGCGACGCCGCGGGCGGTGGCAGCCTCGACCGCTGGCTCGACGGCCGACCCGGGCCCTGATTGCCCGGGCGACCGGCGGGTGGCACACTCCATACGGGGTCCACGACCACCGTCGCGAGAGTGGCGAAACTGGCAGACGCGCTGGATTTAGGTTCCAGTGCCGCAAGGCGTGCGGGTTCGACTCCCGCCTCTCGCAGTGACCTGCGCGGCCAGTGACGCGCGTGGGCCGCGGGCCCCCGATGTTTCGCGAGCGTTTCGTCGCTCCAGCCATCCGGCATTCGCCCGCACGCGTCAGCGCAGCGGATTGGTCGGCTGCGTGGCGACCCCGGCGGCGGCGGGCGGCCGCCGCGCCGGCTCGGCATGCGCGGCGGGCGTCGCGGCCTGCCGCCGTTTCGGCGACGTCGCGCGGGCGGCGGCTGGGGCGGGAGCCACCTCCGGCACGGTGGGCCTCGCCAGCCTCGACGCCTGCAGCCTGAGGCTCTCCCGGCGGAGCCGCTCCTGGTAGAGCGACGTCTGCTGCAGCATGGCGAGCCGCTCCCGACTGCGGAGCCGCAGCGCGGCCTCGTCGAAGAGATTGTCGGCTTCGTCGTCCCGCCGCGGCTCGGCCGGGCGGGCGGGCTGCGGCGGCTCCGGCAAAGTGTCCGGCTGGAGCGGAGCCGATTCAGCGGCCGGTTCTTCGGCGGGGGGTCGCGGGCCGGACGGCCGTCCACCGGCGTCCGGCTCCGGGGCCTCTTCGGGCACCGCCAGCTCGAAGCCGGGCACGGGAGACTCCTCGTCGACGGTCGGCACCTCCGACTTCGGCGGCATCACCGGCGCGGCAGGTTCCGCGTGCGCCGCCTGCACGACGCCGAAGCCGGGCCAGGTGCGCCACTGCGTTCCATAGAAGCCGAAGCTCGCCGGCCGCACCGGGCAGCAGGCTGGACACCCGGCCGCGTCGCACCCGCCCCCGCAACGTCCCGCCTTCCCCGGGCCGCAGTGGCCACGCCCGCAGGCGGACCGGCCGCACCCGCACGCAGCGGCCCCGTCGCGGCAAGCCTCGACGTCGTCCGCCGCGGGGGCAGGGGGGGGTTTCGGGGTCGACGGCACGACGCTTCCGATCCTCGGCAGGAGCGGCACCGCCGGGGCGCTTCCAGGCAGTGCCGAGAGCACCTCCGAGCCGCGCACGACCGCGCCGGACCGGCCTCCGCAGATCGCGAGGCAGCCCGCCAGCGCCACGGCGAGCGCCTGACAACGCACGGTCGGATGGGGGCGGAGGATGGTCATGTGCGAATCGGCACGGGCGGGCGTGTCGAGCCCTCAAAGTCGCTGCAACCGGTACATTCCGGTCTGAATCCATATCGTCGCGGCAAGCCAGCCACCTTCGGCTGATTTTTCCGCCGCGCCGATCCACATTCCCGGTACCGTGGCCCCGTTTGCCCAGCCTTCCCCGCCGCGGCGGGTCGGGGACGTGGGACCCCGCGCGGGGGGCGCTCGAGGGGTTCGGGTAGGATGAGTCACCGGCGCCGTCCGGCAGAGCACTGTGGGTGCGTCCGTGAAGAAGGTCAATTTGCGACTGTTGTCGATCCTCGTCGCCGTGGTCGTCGGCGGCGCGATCGGCGTGTTCTGGCTCCATCGGTTTCAGGTGGCGCGGAACGCCGGCAGCCTCGCCCGCCTCGCCCGCGCGAAGCTGGCCGAGGGCAGGACCGGCGAGGCACTCGCGCTCCTGTCCCGCTACGTCGCCTATCGGCCCGACGACAGGGAGGCCTACGCGGAGTTCGCGGGGCTCGTGCTCGATCGCGCCGATGGGCCGGGTGCGACCCGCAACGACGTGGCCCGGGCCTACGGCGTGCTCGAGACCGCGGTGCGACGCAATCCGGAGGACGACGCGCTGCGCCGGCGGCTGGCCGCGTTCCAGCTCCGGATCGGCCGGTTCGGGGATGCCCGCGAGCACCTGCAGATTCTCCGCGCGAAGGCCGATCCCGCCGGCGGGGAGGGCGGGCCAGCCCCGCTCGACAGGGCCCAGGTCGATCTGCTCCTGGCCCGCTCCTGGGCCGGCACCGGCGATTTCGAGGAAGCCGCCGCCCTCGCCAGCCAGCTCGTCGGCTTCGACCTCGAGACGAAATCGTTCGACCCCGAGAGGACTGCCGCGGCGGGAAGCACCGAGGCCTTCGTGCTGCTGGCGGCGATCCTCGAGGAAAAGTTCGAGGACTCGGCCTCGGCCGACAAGGTGCTCGCGGAACTGGTGAAGTCGAACGCCGACGATCCCCAGGCCTGGCTGGCGCTCGCCCGCTGGCATCGGCAGCGTGGCGAGGTCGCATCCGCCAAGCGGGACGTGGCCGAGGCCGGCAGGCTCGCACCGGACGAGGTGGAGCCCCTTCTCGCGGCCTTCGAGATCGCGCTCGTGGAGCGGGATTTCGCCGCCGCGCGGAAGCTCGTCGACAAGGGCCGGGCGGTCGCGAGGGACGACGAACGCCTCGTCCGGGCGGCAGCCGCGCTGGCCATGCAGCAGCAACAGCCCGACGAGGCGGTGAAGGTGCTCGACGAGGGGCTCGCCGCGCTGCCGGCCCGCCCGACGCTGCTGTTGATGCTCGCCGACGCCCTCCTGCAGCGCAACGACATCCGCAGGGTGGAGCAGACGATCGGCAAGCTGAAGGAGGCGCTCGGGCCCGCCAGCCCGGCGGTGGGGCTCCTCGAGGCCCGCGTCCTCGTCGCGAATCAGCGCTGGCTCCAGGCGAGGCAGAAACTCGACCAGGTCCGGCCGCTCGTGGCGGGTTCCGCCGACCTCACCCGGCAGGTCGATCTCTACCTCGGGCAGTGCCACGAGCAGCTCGGCGAATTCGACGAGCAGCTGGAGGCCAACCGCCGCGTCCTCACCGACGACCCGACGTCGCTCGCCGCCCGCGTGGGCGCGGCGACCGCGCTCGTGGCCGCCGGCAAGCCCGACGAGGCGTTGCGTGAATTCGAGATCGTCGCCACGGCGATCCCCCGCGACCGGCTGGCGGCGATTCCGCAGGTGTGGAACCCGCTCCTGCAGCTGCGCGTCTCCGCCCAGATGAAGCGGCCGGCCGCCGAACGCGACTGGTCGGGAATCGACGGCCTGCTCGACACCCTGCAGGAGTCGGCCGGCATCTCCGCCGGCCAGATCGCGCTGCTCCGGGCCGACGTGCTCGTGCGCAAGGGGGAAACCTCCGCCGCCACCGAACTGCTCCGGGAGGCCGCGGAAGCGGACCCGCGGGACCCGCAGCTCGTCGCCGCGCTGGCCACGCTCGCCCTGCGCGACGGCGACGCCTCCGCGGCCCGGGCCCTTCTCGACGACGCACCCCGGGAGATGGCCGACAGCCCGCCCCTCCTCCTCCTGCGGGCGCAGATCGCGGCCCGTTCGCCGGCGGCGGACGCCGGCAGGGAGCTCGACGCCATCGAGGCAGGCGCCGCCTCGCTTCCCTCCGAGCAGGCCGCGCGGGTGCTGTCGATGGTCGCGACCGTGCGGCTCGGCCTCGGCGAGGCCGATGCGGCGCGGCGGCTGTGGACGGAGGCGCTCGCCAAGACCCCCGACGACCTGCGGCTGCGCTGGGCGCTCTTTGAACTGGCCCGGGAAGGAGGCGACCTCGACGCCATGCGCACCGCCGCCGCCGACATCGCCCGGGCCGCCGGGGCGACCAGCCCCCAGGCCCGCGTGGCCAGGGCGGGCACGCTCATCCAGCAGGTGCGGCAGTCGCAAGCCGAGAAATTCTCCCGCGACCGGGTCGCCCTCGAGCAGGAGCTCACCGCCGACGACCGGCGTGCACTCGACGAGGCCCGCAACCTGCTGATCGAGGCGGAAAACGACCGGCCGGCGTGGGCCCAGGTGCAGCAGCTGTTCGCCGACGTCGCCGGCCTCCGCGGCGACCTTCCCTCGGCGATCGACCATCTCCAGCGGGCCAGTCGCATGGGCCCCGTGAATCCGTTGGTCGTGCGCCAGCTCGTCGGTCTCCTGTACGCGGCGAATCGCTTCGACGAGGCGCAGCAGGCGCTCGCCCGGATCGGGCCGGAGGGGATCGGCGGGTTCGAACGGATCACGGCGGAGATGGAACTGCGTTCGGGCAACATCGACGAGGCGGTGGCCCTCGCCGAGACGAGCGTCTCGTCTGACTCGACGAACACGGGTGAACTGCTCTGGCTCGGGCAGTTGCTCAGCCGCTCGGGCAGGGCAGAACGGGCCGAGGAGGTGCTCGAGCGGGCGGTCGAGCAGGGGCCCGACCAGGCCGAGACCTGGCTGGCGCTGTTCAACCACCAGGTCGCCACCGGCCGCCGGAGGCTCGCGGAAAAGACGCTCGATCGCGCCGCCGGGGCCCTGCCGGAGCCGGCCCGCCAGCTCGTCGAAGGGCAGGGATTCGAACTGCTCGGCCGCCTCGACGATGCCGAACGGAGCTACCGGGGCGCGGTCGCCGCGGCGCCGCGCGACCCGGCGGCATCCCGTGGGCTCGCGTCGTTCCTCGTGCGCCGGGGCCGCCTCAACGCCGCGCGGGAGGTGCTCCGCGACATCATCGCCACCGTCGACGACTCCCCCTCGGCGCGGGCCACGAAGATCTGGGCCCGCCGATCGCTCGCCCAGCTGACCGCGGAGGTGGGTGGCTACAAGGCGCTCGAGCAGGCGTTGGCGATCCTGGAGGGCAACAAGGGCTCCGACGGCAAGCTGGGCCCCGACGACATGGCGCTGGAGGTCGCCCTGCTCGCCGAGCGGCCCGAACCGGCCAGCTGGCGCCGGGCGGTCGCGCTCCTCGAAACCCTGGGCCGCGCGCAGCCGCTGTCGTCGAGCCAGCGGCTCCAGCTCGCCCAGCTCCGCGAGAGGGTGGGCCGGTGGGCCGACTGCCGCGAGGACCTGATCTCGCTCGTCGCCGCCCCGAACGCCCCCCCCACGGTGCTCGGCCTGCTCGTGGAGAGGCTGATCGAGCACGGGGAGCTGACCTCCGCGAAGACCTGGCTGGGCAAACTGCGGTCCACGAACCCCGACGGCCCCGCCACGCTGGCGCTCGAGGCGAAATTGGCCATGGCCGAGAGCGACCGCCCCACCGCGGTGGCCGCGGCCCGCAGGCTGATGCCGGCGGGCGACGTGCCCCTGGAACACGTGGTGCAGCTGCGGTCGATCGCACGGCTCATGGAGGACCTCGGGTTTCCCAAGGCCGCCGACAAGCTGCTCGCCGACTACGCGCGGCGGGCGCCCGAGGGGGCCCTGGATCGCGCCGAATTCCTGGGCCGGCAGCGCCGCGTGGACGAGGCGTTCGACGCCCTGGAGACGGCCTGGGGCCGGGTGCCGCTGGCCCGCATCCTGCAGAGCGCGCTGGTGGTCGTCCGCAGCCAGGGCCGCGTGCCCGAGGCGGCCGTGGCCGGCCGCGTGGAGCAATGGTTCGCCCGCGCCCGCCGCGAGGATCCCGGCTCCGTCGTGATCGAGCTGCTCCACGCGGAATTGCTCGACCTCGAGGGGCGGACAGCCGAGGTGGAGGCCGCCTACCGCGCCCTTCTCGCCCGCCGGGATCTCGAGGGGCCCCAGACCGCCATCGTGGCCAACAATCTCGCCTTTCACCTCGCGCGACCCGACTCCATCGACGAGGCGAAAAAGCTGATCGACCGGGCGATCCTCGAACTCGGTCCTCATCCCGATCTGCTCGACACCCGCGGCGTGGTGCGGCTCGCGGCGGCGGAGACGAAGCCGGCGCTGACCGACCTGGAGGAGGCGGTTCTCGATCCGTCGCCGCTCAAATTGCTGCATCTGGCCCACGCCCAGGTGGCGAACCAGCAGGTCGTGGCGGCCCGCCGCTCGCTCGACCGCGCGAAGAAGCTCGGCCTGGCCCCGGACCAACTCTCCCCCGGCGAGAAGACCCGCTACGACCTCGTCGAGTCCGCACTCTCCTCCCCGCCCACATAACCACGTCGCCGCACGTCACCACAAACCGCCTCGGCCCGTCCGCCCGCCGCGCAACCCGCCGCGAGCCGGCTCCGCTCAGCCCTGCAGCGTGCGCGACCGCGCGAGGGCGTCCTCGGCCTCGGCGATCCGGCCCGCTCGCACGCACGCCACGCTCAGCGCCGTGTAGCTGAACGGATCCGCCGGCTCCAACTCGCACACCCGCCGGGCGTGGCGAATCGCGTCGTCGTGCCTCTCGAGCCTCGTGCACCAGGCGGCGAGGGCCGAGTGGGCCAGGGCGTAGTCGGGCTCGTCGGCGACGAGCCGCTCCAGCGCCGCCACGGCCTCGGCGAATCTCCCCTCCCCCTTGAGCGACTCGGCCTCGGCATACCGTTCTTCGCGTGTCGTCATCTCCACCGTCGGTGCGACGCTCCGGTTGTATGCCACGTCGATCGCGGAATACGACCAGCGGCCGACGAGGAGTCTACCGGCCTGCCATCGAGCGGGGAGTCCGAGCCCGCGCGACGGGGCCGGACGGGGGGGAGGGGCGGCCGGGGAAAACTGTGCCTCTCCCGGAAAATTGCCATTGAATCCACGCAGCCCGCAAGCCGATAACCGTCTCGGTCGCGTCGATCCACGCGATCCTCCCCGTTCGCCCCAGCCCGTCAGGCGCGCCTTGAGCATCCACCCTTTCGCCGCCGTGAGTCCGGGAGCCCGCCTGGGGACGGGGGTCTCGGTGGGGGCCTTCGCCACCGTCGAGGACGGCGTCGAACTCGGCGACTTCTGCACCGTGGCAACCGGCGCGGTGGTGAAAAGCGGCGTGCGGGCCGGCTGTCACAACGAGTTCGGCGAGCACTGCGTCGTCGGCGGCGCACCGCAGCACGCGGCCCGGCCGCAGCAGGTCGGCACGGTCGTGATCGGCGACCACAACGTGTTCCGCGAATACGTGACCCTGCACCGGGCCCTGAAGACGGGCACGGCGACGGTGATCGGCGACCACAACTACATGATGGCCACCGCCCACGTGGGGCACGACTGCGTCGTGGGCAACAACTGCATCTTCGCCAACGGCGCGCTGCTCGGCGGCCACGTGCAGGTCGAGGACCGGGCATTCGTGTCGGGCGCCGTCGCGGTGCACCAGTTCTGTCGCATCGGCCGGCTCGCGATGGTGGGCGGGCACGCACGGGTCGTGCAGGACATCCCCCCCTACATGCTCGTCGACGGACAGAGCGGCTGCATCGTCGGGCTGAACGTCGTCGGCCTGAAGCGCAGCGGACACTCGGCGGAGGAGATCGCCGAGCTCAAGGCGGCCTACCGGACGATCTACCGCCGCGGGCTGCCGTGGCGGCAGGTGCTCGACGCGCTCGACGCGGAGTTCCAGGGTGGGACGGTCCGGCACCTGGCCCGGTTTCTGTCCGCGGGCAGCCGGGGCTTCGCCCAGGAGCGGCGCGTGCCGCCCGTCACGACCTTCCGCCTCCGCGTGGCCGAGGATGGCACCGCGGCCGAGCCGTCGCTCCGCTCACGTGCCGGCTGAGGGCCCCGCGTCCGCTCCGCCGCCGGCGAGGTCGATGCCGTGACGCTGCAGCTTGCGGCGCAGGACGGAACGGTCGATTCCGAGCATTTTCGCCGCCAGCGACTTGTTGTGCATCGTGGCGGCGAGCGTGCGCTCGAGGTGCACACGCTCGACGTCGGCCAGCGTGGGCCACTGGTCCGCAGCCGCCGTCGCGGCCTCTCTCGGCGCGGCCGGCGCCGCCGGCTTGACCGCCGGCTCGACGCGAAAGACGCCGGGCAGGGACGTCGACGAGAGGATGCCCTGGGCCGCGGCCTGCACGAGCGGCGACACGTCCGCGGCAGGGCTGCGTGAACCGGTCGTCGCGGGCGGCGGGCACGCCGCGGCCGCGTCGGCGGCCATGAACCCGGAGAGCGCCTCGGGGTCGATCTCGTCGCCCGATGAAAACATCACCGCCCGCTCCAGGACGTTTTCCAGTTCGCGCACGTTGCCCGGCCAGGCGTAGGCCTGCAGCACCCCGATGGCGGCGGGCGCGAGCGTGCAGGTGGGCATGCCGTGCCGCGCGGCGAGTTCCGCGAGGTAGCGGCCGGCGAGCACCGGCACGTCCTCGGGCCGATCCCGCAGGGGCAGCGTGCGGATCGTGACGACGTTCAGCCGGTAATAGAGGTCCTCGCGAAACCGTCCCGCGGTCACCTCGCGGCCGAGGTCGCGGTTCGTGGCGGCGACGATCCGTACGTCGACCGGGATCTCCTCGTGGCTGCCGACCGGCACCACCGTGCGCTGCTGCAGGACGCGCAGCAGCTTGGCCTGCAGTTCGAGCTCCATCTCGCCGATCTCGTCGAGAAAGATCGTACCGCCATGGGCCGCGCGGAAGCAGCCGAGCGTCGACGACGTGGCGCCCGTGAACGAACCCTTGACGTGCCCGAACATGTGGCTCGCGAACAGCGTGCCGGTGGTCACGGCACAATCGACCGGAATGAAGGGTTTGCCGGCCCGCCCGCCCGAGGCATGGATCGCACGGGCGATGAGTTCCTTGCCGGTGCCGCTCGGCCCCAGAACGAGGACGCTCGATTGATGGGCGGCGACGAGCCCGATCGCCCGCCTCACCTGGTCGGCCCACGGCGACACGCCCGCGATCCGCTCGAGCGAGAACGCCCGACCACGTTGCTCTGCGGTGGATGCCATGCGCCGGGCCGGAGGTTCGGAGCCGACGGCGGCACCGGGGGGGGCACCGCCGTCGCGGGTCGGCGGTGGGGGCGGACCGACCATGCTCGCGGCCGTTCCGCCCGGAAAACCGCCTCGACAATATACCCCTTGCCGGCGGCCATCGCCACCGGCGAGACGGTGGTGCGGGTCGGAGCGGTTCGGCCGGTGCGCGAAAAAATCTCGGCCCCGGATTCGCCCGGTCGGGAAAGGTGGGCAAAGATTGAGGTGGTGGATCGCGCCCGAACGGTCCGCCGCCATTCCGGACGACCACGATGCCCCCCGCCTCCCTTCCGTCCACCGTGCCCGGCGTTCCGACCGACGGGGCATGGGCCGCGCGCGGCGGGCGTCCGCGCCGCTGGCCGTGGCTGATCGGCCTGGCGGCGCTCGCGGGGCTCGGCTGGCTCGCCTCCGACCGGCTCCTCGTCGACCGGCGGCCGATCGTCGTGGGCCTGCTCCACTCCCAGACCGGCCCCATGGCGGTCAGCGAGAAGTCGATGATCGACGCCGAGGTGCTGGCGCTCGAGGAGATCAACGCCGGCGGCGGGATCCTGGGCCGGCCGGTCCGCTGGGTGATCGCCGACGGTGCGTCCGACCCGCCGACGTTCGCCCGCCAGGCCGAGAAGCTGATCCGCGACGACCACGCGGCCGTGGTGTTCGGATGCTGGACGAGCGCCAGCCGCAAGAGCGTGCTGCCCGTCGTGGAGGCGGCCGACCATCTGCTCGTCTATCCGATGGCCTACGAGGGCCTCGAGCAGTCGCCGAACGTCGTCTACACGGGCGCCGCCCCCAACCAGCAGATCACGCCGGCGGTGCAGTGGTGCCACAACACGCTCGGCGCACGCCGCTTCTTCCTCGTCGGGTCCGACTACATCTGGCCCCACTGCGTCAATGCGATCATCTCCGACCAGCTCGCCGGCCTCGGCGCCGAGCGGGTGGGAGAGGCGTACATCCCGTACGGCAGCACCGCCGTCGACGCCGCGGTGCGGGAGATCGTCGCCGCCCGACCCGACGTCGTCCTGAGCGCCGTGGTCGGCGACTCGGCGCTGGCCTTCGCCCGCGCGCTGCGGGCCGCGGGCGTGCGGCCGGAGGAGATGCCGGTCGTGACGTTCTCGGTGGCCGAGGACGAGCTGCGCACCGGCGCCCGCGAGGACTTCGCCGGCCATTACGCCGCCTGGAACTACTTCCAGAGCATCGACCGCCCGGAAAACCAGTCGTTCGTGCGGAGCTTCAAGGCCCGCTACGGCGGCGACCGCACCACGTCGGATGTGATCGCGGCGGCCTACGACAGCGTGCGGCTCTGGGCCCAGGCGGTCCGCGAGGCCGGCACCACGGAGGTGCACCAGGTGCGCAACGCCCTGCGGTTCCAGAGCCTCGACGCGCCGGAGGGGATCATCTCGATCGACGCCATCACGCAGCACACGTGGCGGCCCGTCTCGATCGGGAGAATCCGGCCGGACGGGCAGTTCGACATCGTGTGGACCAGTCGCACGGCCGTCCGCCCGGTGCCGTTCCCGCTCTCCCGCTCCCGCGAGGCGTGGGAGGAATTCGTGGCCGACCTCCAGCGCCGCTGGGGAGGATCCTGGGTCAATACGGCGGGAATCGACGCGCCGGGCCGTCCGGCCCCGCCGCCCGCACCCTGACCACGCAGGCGAACGCCACCATGAGCCCACTCGACGCGAGCTTCCCGGCACCGCTCCCCTCCGGACCGCACGCCATGCAGCGGTCGATCGCGGGGCGGCTGCTGTTCTGGTTCCTCGTGATCGCGCTCATTCCGTGCGCGATCCTCACGGCGATCACCGCCCGGATCGCCACGAGGGCGCTCGAGAATTCGGTCCGCAACAACCTCGTCCAGATCGCGGCCGCCAAGGCGGGCGAACTCGAGGCCTACGCCATCGAGCGGGTGCGGGACGGCATGGCGATCGCCCGGGCGCCGTCGGTGGTGAGGGCCGTCGGCGACCTCGCGGCGCCGGCAGCCCGGGGGGTGGCGCCCGACGAGGGCCGTGGCGGCGGGCCCGCTCCCGACGCGGGGCCAGTCGAGGAGTTCCTCGGGTACGCGGCCAGTTCGTTCGGCTACTCGGAGGTGCTCCTGCTCGATCCCGCGGGCCACATCGTGTTCTCGCTGGAGAAGCGGTTTCCGGTGGGTGCTTCGCTGCAGTCGGGCGGGCTGGCCTCGTCGGAACTGGCGGCCGGCTTCGACCGCTCCCGCACGCTGCTGCAGTCGGATCTCTCCGGCTTCCAGGTCTATGGCGGCGGCCAGCGGCCGCTGGCCTTCGTCACCAGCCCCGTCTTTTCGCGGGGCCGCGTCGCGGGGGTGCTCGCCCTGGGGCTCGGACCCGAGCGGGTCTGGCAGGTGATCGCCGATCGCAGCGGCCTCGGCCGCACCGGCGAGGTCGTGACCGGCGAGCAGCAGGGGGCGACGGTGCTCGTCACCTCGCCGCTGCGGCACGCCCCGGACGCGGCCTTCCGGCTGCAGATCCCGCTCGGCGGCGCGCAGGGCGTCGCCACGCAGCGGGCGGCCAGCGGCGCCCGCGGCTACGGCGTCCTCCACGACTATCGGGGGGAGGAGGTGGTCGCGGCCTGGTGCTACCTGCCCAGCTTCCGCTGGGGGATGACCGTCAAGCAGGATGCCGACGAGGCGTTCGCACTGGTCAACTTCCAGCGCAACGCGATCATCGGCCTGTCGCTCGCCACGATTCTCGGCGTGACCGTCGCCGCGCTGGCCGTGGCCCGCACCATCTCGGCGCCGATCCGCACCGCCGTGGCCGTGGCCCGTCAGGTGGCCGGCGGCGACCTGCGGGCCGACGTCGGCGCGGCGGGCGACGACGAGACGGGGGCGCTCCTGACCGCGATCCAGACCATGAACAACGATCTTCGCGGCCTGATCGGCCGCATCCAGCGGTCGTCGGTGGCCCTGATCTCGACGGCGACGGCCATCCAGGCCACGAGCAGCGAGCAGCAGCAGGTGATCGCCGACTACGGCGCCTCGACGAGCGAGGCGGTGGCCGCCGTGAAGGAGATCTCCGTCACGAGCCAGGAGCTGGTGCGCACGATGACCGAGGTCAACGACATGGCGGCCCACACCGGCCAGATGGCGGCGGAGGGCCGCGGCAACCTCTCGGGCATGGACGCGACCATGCGGCAGCTCGCCGAGAGCACCACCTCGTTCGGCGCGAAACTCGCCGTGATCAGCGAACGCGCGGCCACCATCAACCTCGCGGTGACGACGATCACCAAGGTGGCCGACCAGACGAACCTGCTCTCGATCAACGCCGCCATCGAGGCGGAGAAGGCGGGGGAGTACGGGCTCGGCTTCCTCGTGGTGGCGCGGGAGATCCGCCGCCTCGCCGACCAGACCGCCGTGGCCTCGCTCGACATCGAGCGGATGGTGAAGGAGATGCAGTACGCCGTGTCGGCGGGCGTGATGGAGATGGACAAGTTCGCCGAGCAGGTGCGGGGGGGCGTCCGCGAGATCGGCGGGATCGCCGGCAAGCTCGGACAGATCATCGAGGCCGTGCAGGGCATCTCCGGCCGGTTCGGGCAGGTCACCGAGGGCATGCGGGCGCAGTCGCAGGGGGCCGAGCAGATCCGTGAGGCGATGGTGCGGCTCGCGGAAGGTGCGTCGCGCACCGCCGCCTCGCTCGACGACTTCAACAGCGCCACGATCCACCTGCGGGAGGCGGTCGGCGACCTCAAGGAGGAGGTCTCCCGCTTCACCGTCTGACGCGGGCCGCGTCCCATGCACATCCTCGCCTTCACCGTCGCCGGCCAGCCCTATGCCATCCCCGCGCGGACGGTGGTCGAGGTGCTGCCGCTGGTGCCGGCCCGGCCGCTGCCGCTCCTGCCCGACTACATGGCGGGCGTCTTCACCTACCGCGGTCGCATGGTGCCGCTCGTCGACCTCGCCAGCCGGTTCGGGGCCGCGGCGGGGCGGACCGGGGGCCGGCTCAGCACGCGGGTGATCGTGGTCGAGTTCGCGCCCGGCGGGCTTGCCGGGGCGATGCGGCTGGGGCTCGTGGCCGACGACGTGATCTCGATCGAGGAGGCCGCCGAGACCGATCCCGTCGCGCCCTCCTCGGGCACGGTCCCCTTCCTCGGCCGCCTCGTGAGGCTCGGGGGCACGACGGTGCAGATGGTGGTGGTGGAGCGACTGCTGCCGGACGACCTGCTCGCGGGTCTCGCGACGGTGGCCTCCGGAGCCGTCGGGACATGAACACGGCGCCCCCCCACGACCCGCCGCCCCTGCCCGCCGCGGAAGACCTGCTCGCCCGCTGGATCGGGCTCGACCCCGACACCATCGGTTCGCCCGCGATCGCCCGGGCGGTCCGCAGCCGGATGGAAGCCCTCGGAATCCCCGACCCGGCGGCCCTCGTCGACCGCGCGGCCGCCGACCCCGCGGAACGCGACCTCCTCGTCGAAGAGGTGGTCGTCGGCGAGAGCTGGTTCTTCCGCGATCCGCAGGTGTTCGGGTTCGTCGCCAGGTTCGCCCGGTCCCGGGCCGCGCTGCCCGGCCGCGGACCGCTCCGCGTCCTGAGCGCGCCCTGCGCCGCGGGCGAGGAGCCCTACTCCGTCGCCATCGGCCTGCTGGAGGCGGGTCTCGCACCCGGGCAGTTCACGATCGACGCCGTCGACGTCAGCCGCGCCGCCCTCGCGCGGGCCCGCGAGGCGCGGTACACGGCCAACGCGTTCCGCAACGCCGACCTCTCGTTCCGCGACCGCTGGTTCCACCGCGAGGGCCAGGCGTCGGTGCTCGACGAACACGTGCGGCGGCTCGTGCGATTCGCCTGGGCGAACCTCCTCGACGAGTCGCTCCTCGGTGAGACCCTCGGGGCCGGTCGCGGCCCGTACGACGTCGTGTTGTGCCGCAACCTGCTGATCTACCTGACGCCTGCGGCCCGGGCCCGCGTCGTGGCGACGCTCGAGCGGCTGCTCGCTCCCGACGGCCTCCTCGTGCTCGGAGCGGCCGAGCCGCCGATCATGACCGGCGACTGGATCCCGGCCGGCGACAGTTCGATCTTCGCCGTCCGACGTGGCGTGCGGGCTTCCCCCACCCCGGCCCCGCCGACCCGCCCGACCCTGCGGCCCGCCCGGCCGCAGCGGCCTGCGGCAGCACGGGCCGCCGCCGAGCAGCCGGCCGCCGCACCCCCGAGCCTCGCCGAGGTGCTCGAGGAGGCGGGGGCTCTCGCCAACGCGCGACGGTTCGCCGAGGCCCTCGCGGTCTGCGAAGCCCGCGCCCGGCAGGTCGGGCCCGAGCCGCAACTCTTCTTCCTGATGGGCATCCTCCACCAATCGGCCGGCGATCCCGACCGGGCCGAAGGCTGCTTCCACAAGACCCTCTACCTCGACGCCACCCACGACGAGGCGGCCCTGGCCCTGGCGCTGCTCGCGGCCCAGCGGGGCGACACCGCGATGGCGGAGCATTACCGCCAGTCGGCGGCCCGCATCCTCGCCCGGAAAGAGGCCCCATGAAGGACTCCGCGCCGGTGAAAGCCCCGGTGGAGGAATGCTGGCGCCGGATCGGCGTGGCGGGCGATCGCAGCTGCCCCGAACTCGCCACGTTCATCCACTGCCGCAACTGCCCCGTCCTGGCCGAGGCGGCCCGGACGTTTTTCGACCGCGAGCCGCCGCAGGGCTACCTCGAGGCGTGGAGCCGCATCATCGAGGAGCCCGAGACGCCGCCCGACCCCGACGCAGCGAGCGTGCTCGTGTTCCGGCTCGGCCGCGAATGGCTGGCCCTGCCCACGAGTGCGCTCGTCGAGATCACCACCCTGCGGCCGCTGCACCGGATGCCGCACCGCGCCGCCGGCGTGCTCGAGGGCCTGGTGAACATCCGTGGGCAGTTGCAATTGTGCGCGTCGCTCCCGGCCCTCCTGGGGCTGGACCCGGCGGCACCGGGACTGGCCGCGGAGCCGGCGCCCGCGGCCCGGCTCCTCGTGCTCGAGCGGCCCGAGGGGGCTGCGCGCGGCCGCTGGGTGTTTCGCGTCGACGAGGTGGCGGGCGTGCACCGCGTCGCCCGGGCGACGCTCCGGGCGGTTCCTTCGACGGTCAGCCAGTCGGGCGGTCACTACAGCCAGGCATTGTTCGACTGGCAGGATCGCTCCGTGGGCCTGCTCGACGCCGCGCGGCTCTGCGACGGGCTCGACGAGGCGGTCGCGCGATAGCGGCGAGGAGGATGGCGTGGCGGAAGACCTGAGCGGATTTTCGATGCTCGAGCTGTTCAGGCTCGAGGCCGAGAGCCAGACGGCCGTGCTCTCCGCGGGCGTGCTCGCGGTGGAGGAGCTGGAGCGGTCGCCGCGCACCGTCGAGGCGCTGATGCGGGCCGCACATTCGCTCAAGGGTGCCGCCCGGATCGTCGGCCTCGATCCGGCGGTGCGGGTGGCGCACGCCCTGGAAGACTGCTTCGTGGCGGCGGGCAAGGGGCAGTTCCGCGTCCGGCCGGAACACGTCGACCGGCTGCTGGCCGGCATCGACTTTCTGGCGTCGATCGCCAAGGCCGACGACTCGCTCGACCCCGCCGGCCGCTGGGCGGACGGGGCCGCCGCGCTCGTCGCCGACCTGGCCGCGATGCTCTCCCCCGCCGCGGCCGCCACGGCCGCCGCGCCGCCGGCTCCCGGTGAACCGACGCCTCATCCTCCCGGCCCCGCGGCCGAACCGCCCGCCGCGGCTCCGGCGGTTCCCGTCGCCGCGGCGTCCCCCGCTCCGGCGGCGGCCCCCGAGGATGCCGCCCCCGTGGCCCAGCCGGCCGACACCGCGAAGCCGCTCGAACAGGCCGACCGGGTGGTGCGGGTGTCGGCCGAGAGCCTCACGCGGCTCGTCGGCCTGGCCGGCGAGTCGCTCGTGGAGGCGCGGCAGCTGCGCCCCTTCGTCGACGCGCTGCTCCACCTCAGGGCCACGCAGGTCGACCTCTGCGACACGATCGCCGCCGCCGAGGAGCGGCTCAAGGGGGACGACGTGACCGTGCCCGCGCCGCTGGTGGCGATGCTCTCGCGGGCCCGTGAGCGGGCCGACGCGGCGCTCGACGGCCTCACGCGGCAGGCGGAGGACTTCGAGGGCTTCGCGCGGCGCAACGAGGATCTCTCCAACCGCCTGCACCACGAGGTGATCGTGAGCCGGATGCGGCCGCTGGCCGACGGGATCCGCGGCTTCCCCCGGCTGGTCCGCGATCTGGCCCGCACGCTCGGCAAGCAGGTTCGGCTCGACGTCCACGGCGAAGAGACCGGCGTCGACCGCGACATCCTCGACAAGCTCGAGGCGCCGCTCGCGCACCTGATCCGCAACGCCGTCGACCACGGCCTCGAGACGCCGGCGGAGCGCGCGGCGGCCGGCAAGCCCCCCCAGGGCACGCTCCGGCTGGAGGCCCGCCACCGGGCGGGCATGCTGCACATCACGCTCGCCGACGACGGTCGCGGCATCGACGTCGAGCGGCTCCGCGGGCGGGCCGTGGCCCGGGGACTGGTCGCGGGGCAGGTCGCCGGCCAGCTCACCGAGCTCGAACTGCTGGAGTTTCTCTTCCTCCCCGGCTTCTCCACGAAGGACGAGGTCACGGAGATCTCCGGCCGGGGCGTCGGCCTCGACGTCGTGCAGAGCATGGTCAAGGGCGTGGGGGGCACCGTGCGGGTCGCCACGCAGCCCGGCCGCCAGACGGTGTTCACGCTCCAGTTGCCGATCACGATGTCGGTGATCCGCGCGCTGCTCGTGGAGATCGCCGGCGAGCCCTACGCCTTCCCGCTCACCCGCATCGACACGATCCTCCACTGCAGCCACGCCGACGTGCAGACGGTGGAGGGCCGCCAGTACTTCCGCCGCGACGACGCCTCGATCGGCCTGGTGCCTGCGGCCCAGATCCTCGAGATGCCCGAGGGGGGGCAGCCGGCCGATCCGCTGCCGGTCGTCGTGATCAGCGACCGCGGCCAGCAATTCGGAATGATCGTCGACGCCTTCCTCGGCGAGCGCGACCTCGAGGTGCGGCCGCTCGATCGCCGGCTCGGCAAGGTCCCCGACATCAACAGCGCCTCGCTGCTGGAGAACGGCAACCCCGTGCTGATCGTCGACGTGGAGGACCTCGTCCGCTCGATCGACAACGTGCTCGCCGGGCGGCGGCTCTCGCGGGTGGAATTCGAGCGGCTCGCGGAGCAGTCGCGGCGGCGGAAGCGGGTCCTGGTGGTCGACGACTCGATCACCGTCCGCGAGCTGGAGCGGCAGTTGCTCCAGGCCCGCGGCTTCGCGGTGGACGTGGCCGTCGATGGCATGGACGGCTGGAACGCGGTCCGCGGCGGCCAGTACGATCTGGTGGTCACCGACGTCGACATGCCGCGGATGGACGGCATCGGCCTGGTGTCGCTGATCAAGAACGATCCCACCCGCAGGGACATCCCCGTGGTCATCGTCTCCTACAAGGATCGCGAGGAAGACCGGCTCCGCGGCCTCGACGCCGGCGCCAACCGCTACCTCACCAAGAGCAGCTTCCACGACGAGACGTTCGTGCACACGGTCGTCGACCTGGTGGGGGAGCCCCTCGCGTGAGCCGCCTGCCATGAGGATCGGCATCGTCAACGACGTGCGGGCAGCCTGCGAGGCACTGCGGCGGGTCGTCGACAGCCTGCCCGACCACGAGGTGGCCTGGACGGCGGCCGACGGCGTGGAGGCGGTGGCGCTGGCCCGGCGCGACCGCCCCGACCTGATCCTCATGGATCTGATCATGCCGCACCTCGACGGCGTGCAGGCCACCCGGCAGATCATGGCGTCGGCGCCGTGCGCGATCCTCGTCGTCACGGCCACGGTGAGCGGCAACATCGGGCTGGTCTACGAGGCGATGGGCTTCGGCGCGCTCGACGCCGTCGACACGCCGATGCTCGGCGCGGCCGGCGAGGTGAGCGGCGCGGGGGCGCTCGTGGAGAAGATCGGGATGATCGCGAAGCTCGTCGGCGCGGCCGAGTCGCGCCGGCCGGGGCGGCCCGCGACGGCCTCCGGGCCGCCCAGGCTCGTCGTCGTGGGAGCCTCGACGGGCGGGCCGAAGGCCGTTTCCGACCTCGTCGTCCCGCTGCCGCGCGACTGGAACGTGGCGGTGGTGATCGTGCAGCACGTCGACGTCGCCTTCTCGCAGGGCCTGGCCAAGTGGCTCGGCGACCGCACCGGCCGCGCCGTCCGCGTCGCGGAACACGGGCAGCAGCCCGCCGCCGGCGACGTGCTGCTCGCCGGCACGAACGACCACCTCGTGCTCTCCAGGGCACGGACGCTCGAATACCGTGCGGAGCCGCGCGACGTCTTCTTCCGGCCGAGCGTCGACGTGTTCTTCGAGAGCGTGGCGGAGCACTGGCCGCAGCCGGGCGCGGCGCTCCTGCTCACCGGCATGGGGAAGGACGGCGCGCGGGGGCTGCTCGCGCTGCGGTCCCGCGGCTGGCACACGATCGCCCAGGACGAGTCTTCGAGCGTGGTGTGGAGCATGCCCAAGGCGGCCATCGACACGGGCGCCGCCTGCGAGGTGCTCTCCGTCGGCCAGATGGCCGGGTCGCTCACGGCGCGCCTGGCGGTGTGAACCCGGGCCGCGGGCCCGCCTCGATCGTCCGCATCGCCTCGAGGACGGCGGTCTCGCCGCAGCCGAAACCGATCACCTGCACGCCCACCGGCAGCCCGCGGCTGCCGCGGTCGGCCGCGGCGGCCGCCCGCGCGACGGGATCCCACGACGCCCGTCGGCCGGCCTCCTCGTCGGCCCGCACCGTGGTCACGGGCACGCTGCCCGTCGCGAGGTCGAGGAGGTTGGCGAGCAGGCAGGGAAAGGCGGCGACGAGCAGCGTCGCGGCGGTGCCGTGCGGCAGCGCCGGCAGGGCGGACACGGGGCACACGACCGCATCGCACGTCCCGGCGAGCGCGGCCACGCGGTCGGCGAGCGCGGTGCGGGCGGAGAGCAGGCCGGCCACGGCCGCCGCATCGCGCGGGCCCGTGGCCAAGACCGCTGCCGCCTCGATTCGCCGGCCACACAGCCGGCAGCCGGCGGCCACGGCGGGCCGCAGCCGGCGCGGCAGGCCCGCCAGGCGCACGAGTCGGGCCACGGCCGGCATCGGCCGCGTGGCGGTGAACAGGCGGCGGATGTCGGCGCCGCCGTCGGCGGAGATCAGGGCCAGGTGCAGCCACGCCGCCTCGACCGCGAGGCCGCCGTCGAGCCGCGTCGTCGGGCAGCCGGCCGCGGCGAGACGGGCCACTGCCTCGCGGACGGCGCGGCGAACCGCGGCCGACGCGGGCAGCACCCCGCCGTCGTCCCACCAGCCGATGCGGAGCGGCCGGGCGGGCGCGGCCCTGCCTGCCGCCGGCGCGAGAGCCTCGAGCGCGAGCGCGAGATCGTCGACGTGCCGGGCGAGAAACCCGGCCCGCGGCCGCGCGGCCGCCAGGCTCGGCAGCGTGTCGAACCCGCCCCCCTCGCCGAGCACCGGCGTGCGCGGCACGAGGCCCGCCACGCCGCACGCGTGCGCCGGCTGTCGGATCGAGCCGGCCAGATCGGTGCCGATCGCCAGCGGCACGACGCCGGCCGCCACCAGCGCCGCGTCGCCGCCGCTCGACCCGCCCGGGCCGCGGTCGGCCGCGAACGGGTGGCTGGTGCGGCCCCACACCGGGTTGTCCGTCTCGTGCAGCCACATCGCCTGCGGCACGTTCGCCTTGCCGACGACGACGGCCCCCGCCGCCCGCAGCCGGAGCACGATCTCGGCGTCGTGGTCGTCGCCGCCGTCGCGGCCGGGAATGCCGAGCGTGGTCCGCAGCCCGCGCACGGGAAAGCATTCCTTCACGCTCACCGGCACGCCGCCGAGCGGCAGACCGGCGACCCCCGCCAGTTCGGCCGCGGCCGCCTCGTGCCGCGGCTGGACCAGCGCGTTGAGGCGGCCGTGCGTCGCCCGGTACCGGGCCACGTGGTCCGCGAGCGTCTCCACCGGCGAAAGGCGGCCCGCGGCGACGGCTCGGGCGATGGCCCGGGCCGATGCGGCGGCACGGCCGCTCAAAAAAGATCCTCGACCGGGGCCGGCTTGGTCACGAGCCGACGGCACTCGCTCGCCCAGACGACGTCGCCGTCGAAGAGCACGCCCAGCACGAGCACACGGTCGCCCGGCTCGGCCCGGGGCTCGACCCGCGAGATCACCGACACCGTCCGGGGCTCGGCGGCCTCGACGGTGATCCGCGTCGACCAGTAGGGCCCCACCTGCCTGGTCCCGTCGAACGTCGCCAGGAGCACGGTGCCGTCGGCCGCCCGCTTCCTGGCCGACAGCCACATGCCGCCCAGGCGCGTCAGTTCCGCCCGCAGCTCGCCCTCGGCGTTGATCGTCGCGCACAGGCCGTCGAGGCGCGTTGCGGCCTCCGCGAAGTTCCGGCCGGAGTCGGTGGCGATCTTCTCGACGAGCACGAGCTGCTCGGCGGCCGCCGCCAGTTTCTTGTACCAGGCGACGAGCAGCCTGCGTCGCTCGGGCGCCTCCGGCTCCGCGGCGGCGACCGCCTCGAGCGCCGCGGCGGCCTCTGCCACGGCCGCTTCGAGGGCCGCGAGGTCGAGCGGCTCGGGCTCCGGCGGTGGCGGCGGCGCGGGGGCCGGCGGCGCGGGCTCCGCGAACAGATCGTCCGCCGGCCGCGGTGGGCTCACGGGCATCGGCGCGGGGGCCTCGGTGCCCTCCGCGACGGGGGCGACCACCGGCTCGCCGGCCGGCTTGTCGTTCTCCACGACCGGCTCCTCCGCGGGCTCGGCCGCCGTCTCCGCCGCGGGGCTTTCCCCGGCGGGAACCGGCAGGTTGTCGAGCGGCGATGCCGCCGCGACCGTGGGCCCCGACGGGGAGCGGGCGCCGCCCGGCTGGAACTTTTGTGGGAGCAGGAACGCCACCTGCTCCGGCAGCATCCGCGTCAGTTTGAAGGGGTCCTTCTGGAACCCCCAGATGAGGATGGCATACGTGATGGGAATCGCCATCAGGCCGCCGAGGACGATTCCCACGAGCTGGCCGAGCCCGCCCCCCTTCCCCCGCGGAGGCTTCACGCGGGCAGACGCCGCGGGCGCTGCCACGGCCGCGGCGGCACCGGCCACCGTGAGCAGGGCGCCGGCTGCATCCGGGTTCGCCGGGACGGCACCCGACTCGCTCGCACCGTCGAAACCCGACGCGTCGAAAGACGGCTGTTCGTCGGACGAAAAATCGTCGAGCGCGTTGTCGGGCGCGTCCGTGGCGTCCCAGTCCTCGGCCACGTCGTCGCCGGCCGGGTCGATCTCGCTCGGCGACACGATCCCGGAGAATCCCGTACCCACCTGCACGTGCGACGACCCCGCCGCGGGATCGGCCGTGCCGGCTGCCTCGTGCACGTCGTCCGCGGCGAGGCCGCCGAAGTCGGGGAGTGCTTCAGGGAAGGGGGCGGGCGCATCCTCCGCGGCCTCCGGAGCGATATCGCCTCCAGGCAGCGCGTCGGGCTCGTCGAGCCACGCCGACACGTCGACGTCCGAATCGCCGCCGGTGACACCCGAGGCGAACGGTCCGACCGCCGGACCGTCGTCGACGTCGCCGGAGGCATCGAACGAAAACGTGAAACCGTCCGCCGCAGGCTCACCCTGCGGGTCGTCGATGCCGGCCCACGGATCGGGTGCCGAATCGTCTTTGTCGTCGACCATGCCACTCCTCGCCCGGGCGGATGTTCACTCTGCCGTGAACCATCCGGATTCTACCACCGGCCGGGGGCGGGCGGAAAAGGGCCCGGCCCGTCGCCCTCGCGGGATCGTCAGAGCCCGTGGGCCTCGCCGTAGCGGCGCTGCAGGCTGGACACGAGCCAGCGTTCCGACGCCGGGCCGCCACACGCCTGTTCCACGAGCCGCTCCGACTCCACGAGGCGGCCGTGCGCGTGGACGTTTCGCCGCAGCCAATCGAGGAGCCCGGCGAATCTCCCGGCCGCCATGTCGCGGTCGAGCCGCGGCAGCGCCGCCTCGGCCGCGTACATCAACTGCGCCGCGAACAGGTTGCCGAGCGTGTACGTCGGGAAGTAGCCGACGAGCCCCGCGCTCCAGTGGATGTCCTGCAGCACCCCGTCGGCGGCCGTGGGGGGGCGGATGCCGAAGTCGCGTTCGAACCGCTCGTTCCACGCGTCCGGCAGGTCGGCGACGGCGAGCGAACCCTGCACGAGCGCCCGCTCGAGGTCGAACCGTAGCATCACGTGCAGGTTGTAGGTCACCTCGTCGGCCTCGACCCGGATGAACGACGGCCGCACGGCCAGCACCGCCCGCTGCACACCGCGGGTGGTCGCGCCAGCGAGCGGACCCGGAAACGCCTCCCGAGCGAGCGGGAAGCACCACTCCCAGAACGCGGCCGACCGGCCCACGAGGTTTTCCCAGAGCCGCGACTGCGACTCGTGAACCCCCAGCGACGCGGCCTCGCCGGGGGGCAGCCCGCGCCAGGCGGTCGGCAGCCCCTGCTCGTACAGTCCGTGCCCTGCCTCGTGGAGCACGCCGAACAGGGCCGTGGGCAGGAATCGCTCGTCCCAGCGCGTGGTGATCCGGCAGTCGTGCGGCCCCATGGTGGCGCAGAAGGGATGGGCCGTCGTGTCGAGCCTGCCGCGCGAAAAATCGAAGCCGATGCGGGCGGCCACCTCGCGCACGAACCGCTGCTGCGCCGCCTCGGGAAAGCTCCCGCGGAGGAGGGTATCGTCGGGACGGCGCGGAGACCCGACGCAGGCCCGCACCAGGTCGACGAGCTGCCCACGCAGCGCGTCGAACCGAGCGGCGACGGCCGGCCACGAGGCCCCCGGCTCGTAGTCGTCCATGAGCGCGTCGTAGGGATCGCGGTCGGGGAGCTGGCAGGCCGCCTGCTCCCGCTTGAGGGCGAAGACCCGCTCGAGCCAGGGCCTGAGTTTCTCCCACGCCGACTCCGCCCGCGCCTCGCGCCAGGCCTGCTGGGCCTCGACGCACGTGCGCGCGAGTTCCTCGACCAGCCTGGCCGGCAGACGGGACTGCTTCTGGAAATCCCGGTTCAGCAGCCGGATCGTGCCGGCGACCTCCGCCGGACCGGAGCGGGCGAGCGGCCCGGCTGCGAGCCGCGCCAGCCGGTCGCCGTGGGCCGGATCGGTGCGGATGCCGTGGACGAGCGCTGCGACGGCGGCGGCCTGTTCGGCCCGGTAGCCGCCGGCCCGCGGCGGCAGGAGCGTCTGCTCGTCCCATCCCAAGAGCGCCTCGACCGATGCCAGCACTGCAGCCCGCCGCGCCTGGCCGCAGGCCTGGTCGAAGAGTTCCTCGGCGGTCACTGCCGCGGCTGTCGAGGTGGACATGCCGGCAGAGTATGCTGGCGAGGCCGAGGAGAGGCAATCGTCCATGCTCGACGCCCTCGTGGTCGCCCCTCATCCCGACGACGCCGAACTCGGCATGGGAGGCACGATCGCGCTCATGCTCGCCAGGGGTCTCAGGGTCGGCATCCTCGACCTCACCGACGGCGAGCCGACGCCGCTGGGATCCCCCGAGATCCGCGCCCGCGAGACCGCCGCGGCCACGGCGGCGCTCGGCATCCCGTGGCGCGAAAACCTGGGCCTGCCCAACCGCCGGCTCCAGGCCACGCTCGCGGCTCGCGGGCTGCTCGCCGGGGTGATCCGCCGCACGCGGCCCCGCTGGCTCTTCGCCCCCCACTGGGTCGATGCCCATCCCGACCACACCGCGGCCACGCGGCTCGTCGAAGCCGCACGCTTCTGGGCCAAACTCACCAAGTGCGACCTGCCTGGCGAGCCGTGGCATCCCGAGCGGATCTACCACTACGCCTGCGTCCACCTGAAGGGGATCCTCCGCCCGGCGTTCGTCGTCGACATTTCGTCGACGTGGGAGATCAAGGCGCGGAGCCTCGCCTGCTACGCCAGCCAGTTCCCCCAGACCGCCCCCCGGCCCACGGTGCTCGAGCGCGTGGCAGCCTCGGCAAGCTGGTGGGGCGGGCTGATCGGCACGACGCACGGCGAGCCGTTCACGGCCCGCGAGCCGATCGCGCTGCGGGGCTTCACCGACCTCTTCTGAACCGCCCGACTCGCCCGGATATCGGGGTCGAGCCGTCCGCGTTCCCGGACGGCTGGCCCGATCGCGGAGACTCGGGGGGCGATCGTGGGAAGGGTGCACGGCCACGCGGCCGACGGCCGATACCACCCTGGGGCAGGTCGTGGAAACCGCGCCCTCCCTCGTCCCCGAAGAGCCCCTCGATGCCAGCCCGCGACATCAACGTCATCGCCCTCGTCAAAGGTGGCGAGCGCTACGTCTTCCTGTACGACGACGACAGCCGGGCCGAGGCCCTCAAGACGCTGGGGCGGTACGCAGCCAACCCCGACCTGAGTTTTTCCTGGTACGACGCGGCGGTGCTCGGGCAGAAGGTGCGGCAGCACGCCCCGCAGGCCAACCGCCTGCGCAGCGTTCCTCCGGCCGACCGCACCGCCTGAGCCGCGGGACCCGAGCAGGGAACGCCGCCAGGGGACGTGAGCACCATGGCCGCCCGCCCGCCCGCTCCCGGCACGTTTGCGGCGGCGATCGAACGCTTCCTGCGGTTCATGGCCGCCGAACGCGGCGCCTCGCAGCTGACGCTCAAGAGCTACCGCGAGGACCTCCTCCAACTCGAGGAATTTCTCCGCTCCGCCGGCTGCCGCAGCCCCGGAGAGGCGTCGAGCACGGTCCTGCGCCGGTTCCAGGGCGGCCTCGGCGCCGCGGCCTACGCCCCCTCGACGGTGGCCCGCAAGCTGGCGAGTATCCGCAGCTTCTATGCGTTCGGCCAGCGGGAGGGCTGGGTGCGGGCCAACCCCGCCAAGCCACTCCGCGGCCCGCGGCGGCCGCGGAAGCTCCCCGGGTTCCTCACCGCCGAGGAGATCACCCGCCTGCTCGCGACGCCGAGCCCGGTGGACCCGGGCGGCCTCCGCGATCGGGCGATCCTGGAGCTCATGTACTCCTCGGGGGTGCGGGTCCGCGAACTGGTGACCCTCGACGACGGCGACCTCGACCTCGCCAACGGGACGATCCGCGTCCGCGGCAAGGGCCGCCGCGAACGGCTCGGCATCGTGGGCTCGCCCGCCCGGTCGGCGCTGCGGCTCTGGCTCGCCGCCCGCGCGAAGCCCTCCCGGACACGGGCGGGGCACGGCCAGCCGCTGTTCACCAACCGCCTCGGCGGCCGGCTCTCCGTGCGGGGCGTCGCCCGGCTCCTCGACAAGCACCTCGCCGCCGCGGGCCTCGGCGGTCGGGCGAGCCCCCACACCCTGCGCCACAGCTTCGCCACCCACCTCCTCGACGCCGGCGCCGACATCCGCAGCGTCCAGGAACTTCTCGGCCACAAGAGCCTGGTGACGACGCAGATCTACACGCACGTCACGACGACCCGCCTGCGCGACGCCTTCGACAAAGCCCACCCCCGCGCGCACTGACACCCTCTGATCGGAAGAGCGCCGCGTTCGAGTGGGCGGCCGAGGCCACCCGGATGTGGAGCCGCGAAGGTTCTGAGCGACTCCACGAGGGGTAGGCGCAGGGCCACCCAGTACCCCGGCCGCCGGCTTTAGCGACCAGCGAAGCCATGGATGGCGCAGCGCCAGTCGCTAGGAGTGAGCGCAGCCCGGAGGGCGCAGTGAACGTCCGGCGACGGGGTCTGGGTGGCCCGGAGCCGGCGGGGCACGACAGGCTGAAGCCTGTCCCACATGTGGGACAGGCTGAAGCCTGTCCCACATGCCCATACCTGCCTCGCGGCGCTCTTCCGATCACCGAGCGTCGCGAGGGGAGCGGCGGGCGGGTTACACGAGGCCCCGGCGGACGGCCCAGACCGCGGCCTGCGTGCGGTCGGAGACGGCGATTTTTCGGAGCACGTTTTGGACGTGCTCCTTCACGGTCTCGACGCTGATCGTCAGCGATTGGGCGATCTCCTTGTTGGAGAGGCCGAGGGCCATGTGGCGGAGCACCTGGGTTTCGCGCTGCGTGAGGGGGATGTCGGGGTCGGGCGTGGCGACGCGGTTGGCCATGGTGGTGGCGACCCGCCGCAACTCCCCCGCCCGCATCGGCAACTGCCCGGCGGCCGCGCCCGTGATCGAGTGGACGAGTTCGGCGCGCGTCGAGCCCTTGAGGATGTAGTCGTGGGCGCCGGCGGCGACCGCCCGGGCGACGTAGGTCGGGTTGTCGAACGTCGAGAGCATCACGCAGCGGACGTTCGGCGCGTCGTGACGAATCTTTTCGAGGGCGGCCAGGCCGTCCTTGCCCGGCATGCGGATGTCGATGAGGACGACGTCGGGCTTGAGCTTTTTGGTCAGCCTGATCGCCTCGTCCCCCGTGGAGGCCTCGCCGACGATCTTGACCTCCGAGCCCGAGAGCAGGCTCGCCAGACCCCGCCGCACCACCTCGTGGTCGTCCGCAATCACCACTTTCACAGCCATCTGTTTCATGCCTTCCGCGGCCTCTCGCCGCCGTTGGAGCCGAACCGTGTGACCACAAACCGAACGTCCCATCCGCGGGGCTCGGTCACACCGTGCCGAGCACCGCCACCCTCACGCCGTTCGAACAATATCAAAATTTTTTCCAATCTAAAACGGACCCAGACCCCTGGTCGGACCCTGGAGAGCACCTTTTCTATGGTCTGGTGAGTCCGTCCCCAACCACCCGAGCGGGCTATGGAACCCTAGCGCCGGGCTGGACCGCGGGCACCCGGCGGGGCGGCGCGGGGCCCCGGGCGGCGGATCGCGGGGGACACTCGGGACTTCAACCGGGTTTGCCGGGCGCGGGTTTCGCGCCCCGGGCGGCGGCCAGCATCGCATCGGCGCCGGAGGCACGCAGGCTCCCGGCCACCGCCCTGCCCAGAGTTTCGGGGAGGTCGTCCGGTGCGGCCGTAGCCTCCGCCGTGATCGCGTGCACCACACCGTCCCGGTCTTCGAGCACGCACCCCCCGAGCACCAGGCCGCCCTCTGGATCGTGGCGGGCCCAGCCGCCGATGGGGGCGAGACAACCGCCTGCCAATGCCGCAAGGAAACTTCGTTCCGCCGCCACGGCCGCGCGGGTGGCCGCGTGGTCGAGCGGCGCTACCGCGGCCAGGGCCGCCGCGTCGGCGGCCCGCGTCTGCACGACGAGGGCGCCCTGGGCGACTGCGGGCCAGAAGCCGGGGGGCTCGAGCACCTCGGTGATCCGAGCCTCGAGGCCGAGCCGCTCGAGCCCTGCGCCGGCGAGAACCAGCGCGTCGTAGGCCCCCTCGTCGAGCCGGCCGAGCCGCGAGTCGACGTTACCCCGCACGCCGCGCACCACGACGTCGGGCCGCAGCGACCGCACGAGCATGTGCCGCCTGACGCTCGACGTGCCGACGACCGCCCCGGGAGGGAGGGCGGCGAGCCCGGCGTGGCGGCTCACGAGCACGTCGAACGGCAGGGCACGCGGCGGCACGCACGCCAACGTCAGCCCCGCCGTCTCGGCGGTGGGCAGGTCCTTGAGGCTGTGCACCGCCGCGTCGATCCGTCCGTCGAGCAGCGCCGCCTCGAGTTCCCGCACGAACACGCCGTCGCCGCCGATCGCGGGCACGGGCCTGTCGCCCTGTTCGTCGCCCACGGTGGTGATCGTCTGGATCGTCACGGCGACCCCGAACTCCCGGAGCCGCGCGGCGACCCAGTCGGTCTGCGTGCGGGCGAGGAGGCTCGCGCGGGTGCCGATCCGGAGGGCTGGGGGCGGAGTCATGGGCCCTCGTCACCGGGGGGCGAGGGCTCGCCGAGCCGGTCGGCCCTGGCGAGCGCCGCACCGTGCACCGCCGCCGCGCCCGCCCCCCTCGACGCGGCCGCGCAGGCGGCGAGGGTCGCCCCGGTCGTGACCACGTCGTCGACGAGCAGGATCCTTCGCCCGTCCAGGCGCCCGCGGACGCGGAACGCGCCGGCCACGTTGCCCGCCCGCTCCTCGGCGGGGAGCTCGTTCTGCATCCGCGTGGGCCTGGCCCGCAGCAGCACCGTCGTCACGGGAACCCGCAGCCTGCCCGCGACGGCCCGCGCGATCTCCTCGGCGGCGCTCGTGCCCCGCTGCGCGCGCCGCCACCAGTGCATCGGCACAGGCGCCACGGCGTCCAGCCGGGCCTCCTCGAGCCGGGCCCGTTGCTTCTCCACGAGCAGCGTGGCCAGGGCGCGCGCGAGGTCCTCCCCGCCCGGCCGCTTCACCCGGAGAATCGCCTCGCGGAGCGCGTCGGCGTAGCCGCCGAGAATCATCAGGCCGTCCCAGGCGGGAGCCGCGCGGCGGCAGTCGCGGCATGCGGCGGCCGCCGCGCCGCAGCGCGGGCACCGCTCGTGGTCGCGGGCGAACTCGCGGGCGCACCGCTCACACAGCCCCGAGGTGGCGAGGTCGTCCTCGGCACGGCACGCGGGGCAGCGCGGGGGAAACAGGAGGTCGCCTCCCTCGCCGGCCCAGCGCACGGCCTGCCGACCCCAGCGTTGCGCCCAAGAAATCATGCGTTTTTCGCGCGTCCCACTCAGATTGACGGTGGCCCCGGGCTCCTCCTATCCTCCGCGGCCCGCCGGCACACGTGCCCGTGCGGCCGCCCGTGGCGTGTGCCGACCGATGCTCATCGACCGCTACATCACCCGGGCTCAGGCCCACGCCTTCGGCATCGTGTTCGTCAGTCTTGCAGGCCTCACGTTCGTTGTCGATGCCTTCACGAACATCGAGGAATTCATCGCCCACGGGGCCCAGGCAGGCGGCCTGTGGCGGGTGCTGGCCGGGTACTACGGCTGCCGGCTGATCTCATTCTTCGACGCCACGAGCCCGGTGATCGCGCTGGCGAGCGCCATGTTCGCGCTCTCGTGGCTGGAGCGGCACAACGAGCTCACCGCCCTTTTGGCCGCCGGCGTCACCCGCTGGCGGATCGCGCGGCCGACCCTCGTGTTCGCCGCCGCGGTGAGCCTCGTCGCCGTGGCGAACCGGGAGTGCGTGCTTCCGCACGTGCGCCACGCGTTCACCCGCAACGCGCAGGATCTCCGAGGCGACGCCACCCACCCGTTCGAGGCCCGCTACGACCACCGCACCGAAATCCTGTTCCGCGGCCGCACCGCCAGGATGGCCGACTGCCGGATCGAGGCGCCGAGCCTCCTGCTCCCGCCGGCACTCGCCGAACTGGGCCCACAGATCGACGCGGCCGAGGCGTTCTGGCGGCCCGCGGCGGAGGGCCGGCCGGCCGGCTACCTGCTCGTGGGCGTGACGGAACCCGCCGACATCGACCGCCTCGGGCCGCCCCCCGACGGCAGCCCACCCGTCGTGCTCACCCGCACCGCCGCCCCCTCGCTCGAGCCGGGGCAGTGCCTCGTCGCCAGCGACGTCACCTTCGAGCAGTTGATCGGTTCGACGAACTGGAGCCAGTACTCGTCGACGCCCGACCTCGTGCGGGCGATCGCCAACCCCAGCCTCGGCGTGGGGGCGGACGTACCGCTGCGGGTGCATGCCCGGTTCCTCGCCCCGGTGCTCGACATGTCGCTCACCCTGCTCGGCATCCCGCTCGTCGTCGGCCCGAACCGCCGCGGCATCTTCGCGGCGGTCGGACTGTGCGTCGCCATGACGGTGGTCTTCTTCCTCGTGACGCTCGGCTGCCACGCCCTCGCGGCGGGCTACCTGCTCAGCCCGTCGCTCGGGGCCTGGCTCCCCGTGCTCGTCCTCTCGCCACTGGCGGCCTGGCGGGCGCAGCCGATGTGGCGGTGACGACGGTCGTGCAGATTCCAGGGACGACGGCCGCCGTCGGCAAACCCTCCGCAATCCGCCGCAACCCCGCGGCCCGCAACGGCTTCCGCACCCTTCTTGTTTCGCCAGTCCTTTTTTCTCTACCCGGACCCCCACGGCGGCCGATGCTACTGGTACGAACGGGAGTTCGGTTCGGAGGGCCGCTCGGAGCGGCTTTCCCCCGGCAAAGGAGTGCCACGGTCATGCGGATCAACACCACCAGATTCGGGCGGATCGACGTCGATCCGGCCGACGTCCTCACCTTCCCGAGCGGCCTGCCGGGGCTGGAGGACTGTCGCGAATGGGCGCTGCTCGCCGACGCGACGAACGACGCGCTCGGCTGGCTTCAGAGCACGACCCGCGGCGACGTCGCCCTGGCGGTCGTGAGCCCGCGCCGCTTCGTACCCGACTACCAGGTGCGCATCCCGCGCAGCGAACTCACGCCTCTGGCGATCGACGACATCCGCCAGGCGCAGGTGGTGCTCGTCGTCAGTCGCAACGGCACATCCCTCACGCTCAATCTCAAGGCTCCAATCGTCATCAACCTCGAAGCCCGCACCGGCCGTCAGGTCGTCGCGAGCGGCGAGCTCCCGATGCAGTACGAACTCGCCACCCGCCAACCCACGCTGAAAAAGAGCGCATAATACGAGTGGCCGCCGGCGGTTTCCCGCCCGCCCCACGAAAGGATTCAGGAAGGACCCTCCGATGCTCGTACTCTCGAGGCAACGCGACGAAAGCATCATGATCGGCGACACCATCGTCGTCACGATCGTGGACATCCGGGGAGACAAGGTCCGGCTCGGCATCAACGCGCCGGCCGAGATCCCGGTGCATCGCCAGGAGGTCTACGAGGCGATCCAGCGGGAAAATCTCCGGGCCTCGCGGCTCGAGCCGGGCGACACCGAGGGGCTCGGCCGCCTCGCCGGCCGCGGCCAGCCGGGCGGACAAAACGGCCCGCAGAACAGGCCGACGGACGGCCCGCGGCGATAGCCGTTCCGGGGATCGGGGCTATAGTGTGCCCATGAGCACACACGCCCCCGCCGCGCCCGCCGCCACCGATGCCCTGCTCGTCCGCGTCGGCCACAGCCCCGACCCCGACGACGCGTTCATGTTCTACGCGTTGGCCGCGGACAAGATCGCCACGGGCCGCTACCGGTTCGTGCATGAACTCGTCGACATCGAGACGCTCAACCGCCGGGCCTTCGCCGGTGAACTCGAGCTCACCGCCCTCTCGATCCACGCCTACGCGCATTTGGCCGACCGTTACGTCCTCTGCCCCTGCGGCGCGAGCATGGGCGACGGCTACGGCCCGATCGTCGTCGCACGGCGGCCGCTCACGAAGGACGAGACGGCCGCCGTCACGATCGCGGTCCCCGGCACGCTCACGAGCGCCTTCCTCTCCCTCTCGCTGTGGCTGGGCCGTCCGTTCCGGCACGTGGTGGTGCCGTTCGACCGGATCCTCGACGTCGTCGAGGCCGGCCAGTGGAACGGCGAACCCGTCGACGCGGGCCTCGTGATCCACGAGGGGCAGCTCACCTACCAGGAACAAAACCTGCGGCTCATCGTCGACCTCGGCGTGTGGTGGAAGGACCGCCACGGCCTGCCGCTCCCCCTGGGCGCCAACGGCGTCCGCCGCGACCTCGGCCCCGCGGCGATCCGCGACATCACCCGGCTGCTTTCCGAGAGCATCGACTGGGGCCTGGACCACCGCGCCGAATCGCTCGACTATGCGATGCGCTGGGGCCGCAACCTCGACGCCGCCCGCACCGACCGCTTCGTCGGCATGTACGTCAACGAGTGGACCCGCGACTTCGGCGAACCGGGCCGGCGCTCCGTGAAGCTGTTCCTCGAAGAAGCCTTCGAAGCGGGCCTGATCCCGCAGCGGATCGATCCCGAATTCGTCGAGCCGTGACGGACGGGCTCGACGTCGGGCGTCAGTTTGGTCTTCTGTCGCGCACAACCCGGCTCGGGGCTGCCCCGACCGTCTCGCCGGACGTTCACTGCGCGCTTGCTGTCGCGCCGTCGCCGCCGTCCAGGCGTCGTCTCCGGCTTACGGTCGCCGGGCAAAGCCCGTCTCCCACGCCTTCGGCGTCAGGGCCGGAGGCCCGGTTGAGCACCAGCGGGCGGAGGCCCGCCAAGCGAACAACGGCACGATGCCGGGTGTTCGCGTGAGGATGGCTTCGCTGGTGAGTAACGCCGTCTCGACGGCAGGGGCAGCCCCTCGCCTCCCCGTATTCACGAAACCCCTCGCCATCGTGGCCTCGGGTTTCTTCACGAACTTCCGTTCGCTCTCGAGAGCCGGGCCTCCAGCCCGGTAGTCCAAGCAGTTGAGGAGGCTTCGGGCTCCCCAGTGCCCCGGCCGCCGGCTTTAGCGACCAGCGAAGCCATGGATGGCGCAGCGCCAGTCGCTAGGAGTGAGCGCAGCCCGGAGGGCGCAGTGAACGTCCGGCGACGGGGTCTGGGGAGCACGAAGCCGGCGCGCAACGCGTGACCTCACGTGGCGAAAGACGGGGGCTCGTTGCCCGGCTTCCACTTGATGTTGCAGCCGAGGCTGGGCCGCTGTTCGGCCGGGACCGGGCGGCCGGCGAGGAGCGCGTCGATGGCGGCCCGCAGGTCGGCGCCCGTCACGGGCACGTCGTTGCCGGGGCGGCTGGCGTCGAGCTGGCCGCGGTAGACGAGCCGGCGGGCGCCGTCGAACAGGAAGAAGTCGGGCGTGCAGGCGGCGTGGTAGGCGTGAGCCACCTCCTGCGTCTCGTCGTAGAGATACGGAAACGCGTAGCCGCGCTGCTCCGCCTCGTGCACCATCTGCTCGGGCGAGTCGGCGGGATGCGATGCGACGTCGTTGGAGCTGATCGCCACCACGCCGATGCCCCGCGACAGGTAGTCGCGGCCGAGGGCGGCGAGCTGGTCGGCCACGTGCTTCACAAACGGGCAGTGGTTGCAGATGAACATCACGAGCGTGCCCTTCGGCCCGGCGGCCTCGGCGAGCGCGACCGTGCGGCCGTCGACGTTCGGGAGGGTGAAGTCGGGGGCCGGGGTGCCGAGCGGCAGCATCGTGCTGGGCGTGCGAACCATGGGGTGGGCTCCTGGGCGAGACAGGGATCGTAACGAAAAGATCCTTCAGCGTTTCAGAAACACCCGCCGGGCGTTGGCGGTCGTCGCTGCCGCGAACTTCTCGAGCGCCTCGCCGCGGGCGATCGCCAGGCAGCGGGCGGTGTGCACGAGGTGCCCGGGCTCGTTGCGGCGGCCGCGCACCGGCTCGGGCGAGAGGAACGGGCTGTCGGTCTCGATGAGCAGCCGGTCGAGCGGTACGGTCGTCGCGACGGCCCGCAGGTCGCCGGCCGAGCGAAACGTGACCATGCCGGCGAACCCCAGGTGGCAGCCGAGATCGACCGCCTCGGCCGCCTCGGCGGCGGTGCCGGTGAACGAGTGGAGCACGATGGCGAGCGGCCCCCGCGCGACCGCCGTTCGAAGCATGTCGAGCGTGTCGCGGATGCTCTCGCGGGTGTGCACCACGAGCGGCAGGCCGAGCTTCTGCGCCAGGCGGATGTGCCGCTCGAAATAGTCGCGCTGCAGGTCGCGGGGGGCGGCGTCGCGGTACCAGTCGAGCCCCGTCTCCCCGACGGCCTGGGCCCGGCCCGACGTCACCAGCCGCGTCACGCGATCCCACTCGTCGGCCGCCACCTCGTGGACGTCATTGGGATGGATGCCGGCGGCACACGCCACGCCCGGCTCGCGGGCCGCGAGGTCCGCTCCGGCCTCGCTGTCGGCCGCCCGCGTGCCGATCACCGCGAACCCCGTGACCCCCGCGGCCCGGGCGCGGGCGAGCACCTGCGGCAGCTCGTCGCCGTAGCGCATCGGATCGAGGTGGCAGTGGCTGTCGAAGAATACCATCGCGGTCACTACCTGAGGCAAACGACTTCCTCATCCGAACGAGGGAGGCGAGGGGGTCGGCGAACGCTCGACGAGCGTCGGGCCGCCGCGGCCCGAGCGAGTCGACTTTTGCCGCCCCCGAGCCGGAGCCGTACCGACGAACGGGTCGAGCTATCCCGCGGCGGCGCGCGGCCGGGCGAGCACCTGCTGAAGGTCGTTGAGGTGGGATCGGGTGGACGTGATCGCCTCGCGCACGAGGCCGAGCCCCTCGGCATCGCCCCCCGCCGCCGCCGTGCGCTCCAGCTCGACCACCTGCGACTCGAGGCCCGCCACGATCCGCGGCAGCAGCACCCGCAGGTCGAGGTCGTGGGTCGCGGTGAAGCGGATGGGATAGGGATGACGCGGCACCGGGACGCCGCGCTCCTCGAGGATCGCGCCGGCCCGTTCGAGGAGGCTGTGGTGGTCGTCGACGAGCTCGGCGAGTGCGAACTTGATCTCCTCGGAGCCGGGGTAGGTCCAGATGCCGGCGTCGGCGACGTACAACGCCAGCGACGAGCCGAGCAGCGAGACGAGTTGCGACAGAGGCTGTGCCGTCGTGTCCATGGGATGCTCAGGAGGCGAACGCCCCGGCGAGCTGCGCCGCTGCATACAGGCCCGACCAGAAGAGGCCGAGGCCCACGACGGGCAGCACGAGGGCGGTCACGAGGGCGCCGGGCAGCGAGACGAGCGGGAAGGGCTCGGTGGCCCGTTCGGCCGGCGGCGGGTCGAACGTCATGACCTTCAGCACCCGCAGGTAGTAGAACAGGCTGACGACCGTGTTGAAGCCGCCGACGACGAGCAGCACGAGCAGGAGCGGCCGCTCCGCCCCCGCCGAGATCGCCTCGACGAGCGCCGAGAACACGAGGAACTTCGACACGAAGCCTGCCAGCGGCGGCAGGCCGATCAGGCTCACGAGCACGACCGCCGTCGCCACCACGATCCCCGGGCTCGTCCGCACGAGCCCGGCGTACGACGAGATCTCCTCGCTGCGGAGCGTGTTCCGGAGGAAGGCCACGATCGCGAAGGCGCCGAGATTCATGAACACGTAGGTGCCGAGGTAGAAGGCCACGGCCGTGACGGCGTCGCGGGTGCCGGCGGCCGTCACCCCGGCCATCGCGATCGCGGCGGCCACGCCCATCATCAGGTAGCCGGCGTGGGCCACGGTGGAGTAGGCGAGCAGCCGCTTCATGTTGGTCTGGCCGTAGGCGGCGAGGTTGCCGAGCGTGCAGGTGACGGCGGCCATCAGCCCGACGAGGTAGACCATGAAATGCCGCGTGTCGCCGAGGGCGGCGAGCGTCTGGGCCGCCGCTTCACCGCCGGCCGGGACCCCGAGCGTGAAGGCCACCCGCAGCAGGAGCGCCACGGCTGCGGCCTTGCTGGCCACGGAGAGGAACGCCCCCACCTCGGCCGCCGCCCCCTCGAACACGTCGGGGCACCAGAAGTGGAACGGCACGGCCGACAGCTTGAACGCGAGGCCCACAGCGAGCATGAGCCCGCCGAGCGAGAGCACCATCACGCTGCCGCCCGCGGCCCCGGCGTGGGCCGTCTTGGCCAGCTCCACCGTCATGCTCGGCAGGTGGCAGGTGCCGAGCACTCCGGCGAGCAGGCTCAGGCCGTAGAGCATGATCCCGGCGGCACCGGCGCCGTACACCGCGTACTTGATGGCCGCCTCCGAACTCGCCTTCCGTCCCTTGAGCAGGCCGGCGAGGGCGTACGAGGGGACGCTCGCCATCTCCACCGCCATGAACACCATGAGCAGGTGGTTGGCAGACGCCATCAGGCACATGCCGAGCGTGCCGCCGAGCACGAGCGTGTAGAAGTCGGCCCCGTCCTCGCGGTCGGGAATGCCGGACACCTTCGTGAACAGGATGTAGAGGGCGAGGAAGCCGAGGAGCAGCAGCCGCACGTAGGCCGTGAGCGCGTCGTAGACGAGCAGCCCCGTGAACAGTTCCTGCCGCCCGGCGAGCAGGTCGCCGCCCGCGGGGAGCGACTTGAAGTCGCTCCAGGCGTACCACAGGCCGAACCCCACGCCGCCGAGGGCCACGAGGGCCGAGTCGGCATGCCGCAGAACCGGCAGCATCCGGCAGAGCAGGAGCAGCACGACCGTGGCCGCCAGGCACAACTCCGGCCGGAAGAGCGGCAGCGACACGTCGAGCGTGTTGGCGAGCGTGTCGGTGATGAGCGAGCCGAGATTCATCAGTCGGTTCCGGGAATAGTTCTCGTTGAACAGGCCGTGTCAGCGGGCGGCGACGTCCTGGCCGGGCCCCTGCTCCCCGATCGCCGCCACGGAGGCGGGCTTGGCGTCGTGGACGCGGCGGGTCCAGTCGGCGAGCGTCTCCACCTGCCGGTTCACGCTGGGCGCGACGTAGTTGAAGAGGATCTGCGGGGCCACGCCGAACAGGATCGCGAAGAATACGAGCGGCGTCGCGATCGCGAGCTCGCGGGGCGTGATGGCGGTGAGGTGGTCGCCATGGGGGCCCTTGTACTCGGCGCCGAGGTACACCCGCTGGATCGCCCACAGGATGTAGGCCGCCGTGAGGATCACCGTGAACGCCGACACCACGGCGAGGGCACGGCTGTAGTTCCAGCTCGAGAGCGTCACGAGCACCTCGCCGATGAAGCCGCAGAGGCCGGGCAGGCCCAGGCCGGCGAAGAAGACCGCGATCGCGAGGCCCGAGTAGACCGGCATCCGGTTGAAGATGCCGCCGAACTCCTCGAGGTTGCGGTGGTGGACGCGGTCGTAGAGCACGCCCACCATGAAGAACATGCCCGCCGACGAGATGCCGTGGGCGAGCATCTGGAACATGGCGCCGTTCACGCCCTGCGCCCAGGCGTCCCAGCGGTAGTCGTGCCCCGCGACGGCGCTCCACACGCCGAGGCCGAGCATCACGTAACCCATGTGGCTCACCGAGCTGTAGGCCACCATCCGCTTGAAGTCCTTCTGGGCGAGGGCCGCGAAGGCGCCGTAGACCATCGAAACCACGCCCAGGCCGCAGACGAGCCAGGCGAGATCCAGGCCCGCCCCGGGGCAGATCGGATAGCAGATCCGCAGGATGCCGTAGCCGCCGAGCTTGAGGAGCACGCCGGCGAGGATCATCGAGATCGGCGTCGGGGCCTCGACGTGCGCGTCGGGGAGCCAGGTGTGCACCGGCACCACCGGCACCTTGATCACGAACCCGATCAGGAGCAGCAGGAAGGCCCACTTCTCCAGGCTCATGCCCCAGATCTGCGTCGCCGCGAAGGGCGAGTTCGGCAACTGGCCGATCTGGGCGAGGGCGAGCAGGTTGAAGGTGTGCACCGGCGCCTTCGCATCCCTGACGGCCCGCACGGCGTCGGCCTGGGCGCCCGCGTCGAGGGCCGGGCTCACGACGTGGCTCGCGAGCAGCTGCTCGGGCGAAAGCTGCCGTAGGTCGCTCGTGAAGTAGAGCATCAGGATCGCGAGCAGCATGAGCACGCTGCCCAGGAGCGTGTAGAGGAAGAACTTGATCGCGGCGTACTCGCGGCGCGGCCCGCCCCAGATGCCGATCAGGAAGTACATCGGCAGGAGCATCACCTCCCAGAACACGTAGAACAGGAAGAAGTCGAGCGACACGAACACGCCGAGCATGCCCGTCTCGAGGAGCAGGAAGAGCACGTGGTAGGCCTTCACGTGCTTCGTGATCGGCCAGCTCGCGGCGGCCGCGAGCATCGAGAGGAACGTGGTGAGCACCACCAGCGGCAGGCTGATGCCGTCGACACCGAGCAGGTATTCGATGCCGAAGGCCCTGATCCACGGCAGCTTCACGACGGCCTGCATCCCCGTATCGCCGAGCCGGAACTGCGCCGGCCCCGCGGCCCCGAAGAGCTGCGGCCAGGCCATCCAGAGCGAGAGCACGAACACCACGGCCGTGGTGAAGAGCGTCGTCCAGCGGATGAACTCCTCGCGGGCCTTGGGAACGATGGGCAGCGAGAGGAAGGCCGCGACGAGCGCCGGAAGGAAGACGATCGCCGTCAGGGGCCAGAGGGCGGGCTGCGTGATTGAGGCTGCTGCGTCCATGGGAAAGTCCGTGCGACTAGGTTTTCGAAGCGGTTTGTGAAACGTGTGTCGTCATCAGCCGGCCATCGACGTCCGGAAGAGCAGGCTCGCCAGCACGAAGAGGGCCACGGTGCCGACCACGATGAACATGACGTATTGCCGGAGGTGGCCGGTCTGGAGCTTCTTGAGCTCGAGGCCGGCGTGCCAGGTGGCGTTGGCGGTGGCGTTGACCAGGCCGTCGACGATCGTGCGGTCGATCCAGGCGTCGATGCCCGCGAGCTGCCGGGCCGTCCAGGCGAGGCCCTCGATGATCCGGTCGATCACCCCCCGGTCGGTGCCGCTGGCGAGCTCTGCGATGCCGAGCGCCGGCAAGACGAACAGGGCGTGGTAGAGCTCGTCGAAGTACCAGCGGCCGGCGAGGAAGGAATAGACGGGCCTGAAGATCGTCGCCACGACCGCGGGCGAGATGATCCGCACGAGATACATGAGCGCTGCCAGCACCACGCCCGCCAGGGCCGTCGCGAACGCCGTGAGCGTGGCCGTCACGTGGATTGCCCCCTCGTGGCTCTCGTGCTCCGCCGGGAAAGTCAGGTTGCCGAACACGAACCCGCCCGTCATCCCCTCGGCCGTGCCCGCGGGGCGGGCCTGTTCGAGGAGGTTCGGGAGGCCAAACCCGCCCGGCAGTGTCCAGCCCGCGGCAACGGCGAGCACGGCGAGCACGACGAGCGGCGCCACCATCACGCCGGGCGACTCGTGGGCGTGGTCGGCCACGTGGTGGTCGCGTGGCTCGCCGGCGAACGTCATGAACCAGAGGCGGAACATGTAGAACGCCGTGAGGAACGCGCCGCCGGCCACGGCGAGAAACAGGATTGAATGGGCGGGATTGGCCCGGGAGAAGGAGAGGGCCTGGGCGAGGATCGCGTCCTTCGAATAGTAACCCGAGAGGCCGATCACGAACGGCACGCCGGCCCCGATGATCGCCAGGCACCCCACGAGCATCGTCCCGGCCGTCCACGGCATGACGCGGGCGAGGCCGCCCATCTTCCGCATGTCGTTGGTGTGGCAGGCGTGGATCACGGAGCCCGAGCAGAGGAAGAGCAGGCTCTTGAAGAAGGCGTGCGTGACGAGATGAAAGAGCCCCGCCGCCCAGCCGCCCACGCCGAGGGCGAGCATCATGTAGCCGAGCTGGCTGACCGTCGAGTAGGCGAGCACCCGCTTGATGTCGTTGGCCACCAGCGCGATCGTGGCGGCGATGAAGAGCGTGATCGCGCCGACGTAGGCGATCACGAGGAGCACGTCGGGCGTGAGCACGGGATAGAAGCGGCCCACGAGATAGACGCCGGCGGCCACCATCGTCGCCGAATGCACGAGCGCCGAGACGGGCGTGGGGCCCTCCATCGCGTCCGGCAGCCAGACGAACAGCGGAAACTGCGCGCTTTTCCCGACGCAGCCGCAGAAGATGCCGACGCCCGCGATGAAGAGCAGCCAGCGGCCGAGCCCCATGCTTCGCCAGTCGTCGATCTTGGCGGCGACCTCGGCGGCCGGCGTTGTGGCGACGAGATCGGCTGCGGCGAACTTCACCATCCCGTCGGGCACCTGCAGGGCGTGGCCGCCCTCCGCAGGCCGCACGAGGCCGAAGAGGCCGGGCCGCACGACCTGGGCGCCGTCGGGCCCTGCTGCCTTCGAGTCGGCGAACTGGAGCGTGCCGAGCGCCCCCCAGAGGGCCATCAGGCCGATCAGCATCCCGAAGTCGCCGACACGATTGACGATGAACGCCTTGTTGGCCGCGGTCGAGGCACTCGTCCGCTCGTAGTAGAACCCGATCAGGAACCAGGAGCAGATGCCGACGAGTTCCCAGAACACGAACACCATCGCGAGGTTGCCCGCGATCACGATGCCGAGCATCGAGAAGCAGAACAGCGAGAGGGCCTGGAAGAACCGGGGAAAGCGGCCGGGCCGGTGGAGGTGGCCGCCGCCCGAGAGGTGCACCTCGTGGTCGGTCACGTCGTGCAACTCGTCGTGCATGTAGCCCGACGCGTAGACGTGGATGCAGGTCGCGATGAACGTGACGACGACGAACATCGCCACCGTGAGGGCGTCGATGTACCAGCCGATCGAGAGCCTGAGGCCGCCGCCCTGGTAGAGCGTGTACCAGTCGCCCGCATACGCCACCGGCCCGGCCGCCTCCGCCGAGTGGTCGGAACCATGGCTGCCGCCGTGATGTGCGGCCTGCACCGGGTGGGCCCCGAGCCACGTGCCGGCCGCGAGGAGCGAGAGCACGAGCGAGGTCACGATCGCGGCCGTGGCCACCCAGGCGGCGTTGCGGCCGTGCGGCCCCATCCGCGGCCCGAAGAACAGGATCGCCACGAACGAAGCCAGCGGCACGAGCCAGGCCAGGCCGAGGAGCAGCGGGAGTTGGGCGGCGATGTCCACGGCGGCGCGTGCCTCAGCCCTTCAGGTCGTCCGCCCGGTCGACGTCGACCGTGGCGTGGTTGTTGTAGAAGTTGAGCGTGATGGCGAGGGCCACGGCCGCCTCCGCGGCCGCGAGCAGGATCACGAACAGCGCGATCACCTGGCCGTCGAGCCCGAGCGACGCCGCCCCCTGCCCGCGCAGGTAGGGGGACGCGAAGGCCACGAAGTTCACGTTCGCCCCGTTGAGCACGAGCTCGATCCCCATGAGCACGCCGAGGGCGTTCCGCTTCACGGCCATGCAGACGATGCCGGCCGTGAACAGGATCGCGCCCACCACGAGGTAGTGGGCGACGCTCACGCCGTCGCCGGCGGAGGCGAGCAGGGGCACGACCGCCCCGACGCACGAACCCGTCATCGGGCACCTCCCGCCGCCAGGGCCGAGGCCGAACCGGTCGTCCGGCGCCGCATCTCCGACGGGGGCGCGACCGAGGCCGCCACCTCGATCGCCCGTGGCGTCCGCCGCCGCTTCGCGCGGGCGAGATAGGCCGCGCCGACGAGCACCACGAGGAGGTGCACGGAGACGATCTCGAAGGGCAGCAGGTAGCCGCTGCGGACGCCGGCCGGCGCGCCCGCGGCCGGCTCGTCGACGCGGACCCCCACGAGCGCGGTGCCGAGCGGCGTGGCGGCCGGCGGCCCCTCCTCGCCGAGCCCCGGCCGCCGCCAGGCCTCGACCGAGAAGGCCGCCTGCAGGAGGAGCGCGAGCAGCGACGCCGCCACGATCCCGGCGAGCACGCGGTCGCCCGCGGAGGTCTTGATCGACACGAAGGGGGCCTGCGCGGTGAGCATCACGCCGAACACGAGCAGCACGAGCGTGCCGCCGACGTAGATCATGAGCTGCATCGCCCCGATGAACTCCGCCCCGGCGAGGAAGAAGAGCCCGGCCGTCGCGCCGAGCGAGAGCACGAGGTAGAGGGCCATCCGCACCACGTTGTCGGCCACCACGACCCCGACGGCGAACCCGCAGGCCAGCAGGGCGAAAAGATAAAACAGCAGCGTGTGGAAGTTCACGGCCGCGATCATGATTCCCCCCGTCATGACGCCACCTGTGCCACGGCCTTGGCGGCAGGCGGCGCCGGGCGGGCGGCCGCGCCGCCGGGCCCCTCGAGCCAGCCCTCGCGGATCTCGCCGGCTGGCCGGGCGACGCCCCGCACGACGCCCCCCGGCAGGAACAGCTGCCAGAGCATCGCGCCGGCGAACATCACCGCCGCGATCGGCGTGCAGTACTTGAGGCACGTCGTCATCACCTGGTCGATACGGAGCCGCGGCAGGGTCCAGCGAATCCACATCATCACGAGCACGCCCAGCGTGGCCTTGCCGAGCAGGTTGACCATCCCCAGGAGTCGCAGGAAATAGTTGGCCGTGTCACCCGTCCCGCCGCTCAGGCCGAGCAGCTTCGCAACCGGGATCGGTCCGTTCCAGCCGCCGAGAAAAAGCACGGCGGCCAGCGCGCTCACGAGGAACATCGAGCCGTACTCGGCCATGAAGAAGAAGCTCCAGCGAAGCCCCGAATACTCCGTGTGGAACCCGGCCACGAGTTCGCTCTCCGCCTCGGCCAGGTCGAAGGGCGCCCGGTTGACGCTCGCCACGGCACAGGTCACGTAGACCCAGAACACCACGAACGTGAACGGGTCGTGGAACAGATACCAGTTCGTGAACCAGCCGGCCTGCTTCTCGGCGATCGTGACGAGATCCATCGTCCCGGCGAGCATCACCGGCACCACGACGCACATCCCGAGAGGCACCTCGTAGCTCACCACCTGCGCCGCCTCGCGCATCGCCCCGAACAGCGACCACTTGGAGGCCGACGCGTAGCCCGCCAGGATCACGCCGAACACCTCGAGCCCGAGCACCGCCACGACGAAGAACACGCCCACGTTGAGCCGCTGGCCCACGAAGTCGAACGCGAACGGCAGGGCGATGAACGCGCAGAACGACGCGCAGAAACTGACGTAGGGCGCGATCCGGAAGAGCAGCCCGTCGGCCCCCTCCGGCATGAGGTCTTCCTTCGCGAGGAGCTTGATGCCGTCGGCGAGCGACTGCAGCCAGCCGAACCGGCCGCCCGTCCGCGTGGGCCCGAGCCGATCCTGGATCCGGGCGGCGATCTTGCGCTCGGCCCAGATGAACACGAGCGCCCCGCCGGCGATCACGTTGAGGATCAGGGCCGCCGCCACGCCCGCCACGACCGTCCACCCGAGCCACGGCGGCAGGCCGACCGAATTGATCAGGAAATCAGCCATGCGGAGCGATATTTCCGGGCGAAACCCGACTTCGTGAAAAATCGCACGAAGTGTGCCTTACGGCCGGCCAAATCACAAGTCCCGGCCGGAAAATGGGCATGAAAGCGTCAGCATGTGGGACAGGCTTCAGCCTGCAGGGTGACCATGGAAGACGCGCTTCAACCTTTCGCGGCTCTCTTTGCCCAATCCGGCTCGGGGCTGCCCCGACCGTCTCGCCGGACGTTCGCTGCGCCCATCCATGGGCTTCGCTCACTCGGACTCACTGGCGCTGCGCCATCCTGGCTTCGCTGGTGAGTAACGCCGTCTCGACGGCAGGGGCAGCCCCGAGCCTCGCGCTCCCTGATGGAGTTGAGGAGGCTTCGGGCTACCCGTGTCCCTTGAGCCGGCGTATGTGACCAGCGAAGCCAGGATGGCGCAGCGCAGGCACATCCGAGTGAGCGGAGGGCAGGAAGCCCGCAGCGAACGTCCGGTGAGAGGGATCGGGTGGCCTGAAGCCGGCGCGCGGCCGACCAGGCTAGCGGTCGATCTCGCCCATCACGATGTCCAGGCTGCCCACGATCGCCGGCACGTCGGCGATCAGGCAGCCGCGGCAGAGCTCGGCGGTCACCGAGAGGTTCGAGAACGAGCTCGAGCGGGCGCGGACCCGCCACGGGATCGACGTGCCGTCGCTCACGAGGTAGAAGCCCATCTGGCCCTTGGGGCACTCCGTCTCGAGGTAGGCGTCGCCGGCCGGGAGCTTTTCGGTGAGCTTGAGCGGCTCGCCGAGCGGGCCCTTGCAGGCGGAGTAGCGGTCGATCGCCTGGCGGACGAGGTCCATCGACTGCACCACCTCGAGCATCCGCACGAAGAACCGGTGCCAGCAGTCGCCGAGCACGGCGTCGGCCGGCACGGCGGGGTAGGTGTGGTCGCGCGGGTAGCGGCCGTCCTTCTGCACGGCCACCTCGAAGGCGTAGCCGTCGTACATGGCGGTGTAGACGCTCTCGCCGTCGCGCCGCATGTCCTGGTCGACGCCGCTGCCGCGGAGCACCGGGCCGGAGCAGCCGTAGTCGATCGCCATGGCCGGCGACAGCACGCCGATCCCGGCCGTGCGTTTGACGAAGATCGCGTTGGTGGTGAGAAGGGCGTGGTATTCCTGGATCACGGGCTCGAACTGGGCGAGGAAGGCCTCACACTTCCCGAGCCAGCCCGGGGGCAGGTCGGCCGTGAGGCCGCCGACGGTGATGTAGCTGTAGGTCAGGCGGGCGCCGCAGGCCTCCTCGAAGAGGTCGAGGATCTTCTCCCGCTCGCGGAACGCGTAGAGGAACGGGCTGAAGGTGCCGAGGTCGAGGCCGTAGGCGCCCATCCCCACGAGGTGGCTCGCGATCCGACCGAGCTCGGCGATCAGCACGCGGAGGTGGCGGGCCTTCTCGCTCACCTCGTGCTTCATGAGTTTCTCGACGGCGAGGGCCCAGCCGAGGTTCATGTTCATCGCCGCGAGGTAGTCCATGCGGTCGGTGTAGGGGATCCACTGCCGGGGCGTGAGGTTTTCGCCGATCTTCTCCGCGCAGCGATGCAGGTAGCCGATGTGGGGCTCCACCTCCGACACGATTTCACCGTCGGTGCGGAGCACGAGCCTGAGCACGCCGTGGGTGCTGGGGTGCTGCGGCCCCATGTTGACGAGCATCTCGTCGGTGCGGACGTCGAACTCGATGATCCGCGGATCGTCGTCGATGGCCTGAGCCATGGTGGATGCGCCTCGTGGTGGAGCGTCTAGCGGCCGCGGATGCCGTGGTAATCGAGCGGCATCTCGTAGTCCTTGCGGAGTGGATAGCCGACCCAGTCCTCCGGGCAGAGGATCCGGCGGAGGTCGGGGTGGCCGGTGAAGGTGACGCCCGACATGTCGTACACTTCCCGCTCGTGCCAGTCGGCCGTGCGCCACACGCCCGCCACGCTCGGCACCTCGGGCAGCTCGCCGGGCGTGTCGTCCTTCCACCGGGGCAGGCTCACCTTGAGCACGAGGCTCGCCCGCGCGGCGGTGCTCCAGAGGTGGTAGACGAGTTCCAGGCGCGGTTGCCACGTGACCTTGGCCGCCTTCTTCTGGTCGGGCTCGAACCAGTCGACGGCGGTCACGCACTCCAGCGCGTCGAACCGCGGGTCGGACGATTCCTTCAGCCAGCGGCAGACGTCCACGAGCCGGTCGGGCGCAACCTCGATCCAGGGATCGAGCGCCTCGAGATTCCGGCCGGTTACCGCGCCCGGCAGTACCGCCTCGAGTTTTTCCAGGAACGCCGGCCCTCGCATCTCTCCTGCCTCTTCGTGTCGCCGCTTCGTCTCAGCCGCCGGCGGCCCGCTCGGCCGTCACCGCCCGCACCCAGTCGAGGTCGCCGCGGCTCCACACGTAGGCGAAGCCCACGAGCAGCACCGCGAAGAACGCGGCCATGTCGGAGGCGGCCGTGCGGGCGAGCAGCGTCCCCGCCCGCGCCACCTTCCATTCCGCCTCCACCTGCTGCCGGGTCTTCGTGCCACGCGAGGCTTCGATCCGGCTTTTCACGCCCTCGTCGAGCGGGAAGTGGGGCACCGCGGGGGCGGCCACGCCGAGTTCCTTCATCAAGCCGGCGGCGGCGGGCGTGAGGCTGGAGCCGTCGGCCTGCACCGTGGCGAGCGCGGGATCGGCCAACTGGACGGCCTTGCCGAACACCGTGGCCCACGGGAAGAAGAGGGCCACCTCGACGTCGAAGATGATGAACAACAGCGCCACCACGTAGAACCGCAGGTCGAACTGCACGAAACTGGAGCCGATCGTCGGCTCCCCGCACTCGTAGACCTCGAGTTTTTCGCTGTTCGGCACCCGCGGCCGCACGAGCCAGCCGACGAGCAGATTCACGCACAGGAACCCGCCGCCGAGGGCCACGAACAGGGCCACGTAGCCGGCGATCAGGGCTGGATGGGTGGGGCTCATGCGAATGAAAGACCTGCTGCCTGCTCTACTGGTTGGGACCGCCGTGCACCGGCTCGACGATCACCTTCGAGGCCGCCACCGCGGTAGGGTTGATCGTCGCCCGGCCCCACGCGACGTCGACCGGCAGCCGGGCGAAGTCGACGATCGTTCCGTCGCGGCTGTAGCAGGAGAGGTCGAGCGTCGACCCCATGAAGATGCAGTCCACCGGGCAGGGCTCGACGCACAGCGCGCAGAACATGCACTTCGAGTAGTCGATGGTGAAGCCGGTGACCTGGAAGCCCTTGCCGCCGCTGACCCGCTCCTTGCCGATGTAAATGCAGTCGACGGGGCAGGCCTTCGAACACTGGTCGCAGGCGATGCAGGTGGTGAGGTCGTAACGATGGAAGCCGCGATACCGGGCCGCAACCGGGGCCGGCAGTTCCGGATACTCGAAGTGCTCGGTGAACGTCCGCCGCTTCTGATCGTAGGTGCTGCCGAAAACCCGCAGCGTCACGAGCATGCCCTCGAGCACCGTGCGCACGGCGGTGAACAGATTGCGAAACCAGTCCTTCACGGCATTCACGGGGGCACTCACGGGGTGCTCGCGGCGCGCGACATCGCGACGGCGAGAGTATAGATGTCGCCGAGAGACCAACAAGGCAGCGGCCCGAAACGCCGCCCGGGGCGGGCCGGGCACCGAAGTGTCCGGCGGGGAGCCCGAGCCGGCCGATCCGGAAAAATTCACGTTTCCCGGCGATTTTCCCGGGGCTTCCCCGATCGCCCCAATTCCGCGAAATCTTGACGAACGACTGGAAACCTTTACAGTTCATGGGTTTGAGTAGAGTCCGGCCTGCCGAGGCTCGGCTCGCGAACCCGTGCCAAGGAATGGTCCATGCTGGTTCTGTCTCGCAAGAAGGACGAAAGCATCGTCATCAACAACGACATCACGATCGTCGTTGTGGAGATTCGTGGAGACAAGGTCCGGCTGGGCGTCGAGGCGCCCAAGGAGGTGCCGGTGCACAGGCGCGAGGTCTTCGAGGCGATCGCACGGGGCGAGCCGCTGGGTCCGCCCACACTCTCCCCCTCCGATGCGGATGGCGACGCGCATGGCGATTCCGATTCCCGGCCGCCCGCCGCCGACGCCATTCCCTGAAGGCTCCCGCTCCGGTACAACTTTGGGTCTGTCTTCCGGCCCCATCGTCTAGCGGTTAGGACACGGCCCTTTCAAGGCTGGAACCGGGGTTCGAGTCCCCGTGGGGTCAATCGCTTCCCCGCACACAAGCCGTCCATGGCTGAAGGTCTCTACGACGCAGTGCTGCTCGTCTCGTTCGGCGGGCCCGACGGGCCGGCCGACGTGATGCCGTTCCTCGAGAACGTGCTGCGGGGCCGCAACGTGCCCCGCGAGCGGATGCTGGAAGTCGCCGAGCACTACCACCACTTCGGCGGCAAAAGCCCGATCAACGAGCAGAATCTCGCCCTCCTCGCGGCCCTGCGGGCCGAGATGGCGACCCGCGGGCCGCACCTGCCCATCTACTGGGGCAACCGCAACTGGCATCCCCTGCTCGCCGACACGCTCCGCGAGATGGCCGACGCGGGCGTCGAGCGGGCCCTGGCCTTCGTGACGAGCGCCTACAGCAGCTACTCGGGCTGCCGACAGTATCGCGAAAACATCGCCGCCGCCTGCGCCCCGCTCGGCGACCGGGCCCCCGAGGTCGACAAGATCCGCGTGTTCTTCAACCACCCCGGATTCGTGGGGCCGATGGCCGCCCGCGTGCGCAAGGCGCTCGGGCATTTTCCAGAGGCTGCCCGACCGAACGTCCCGGTGCTGTTCACGGCCCACAGCATCCCGACGTCGATGGCCGACGGCTGTCGCTACGTCGCGCAACTGGCCGAGGCATCGCGGCTCGTCGCAGACGAGGCCGGCGCCGCGACGTGGCGGCTCGTCTACCAGAGTCGCAGCGGACCGCCCACGCAGCCGTGGCTGGAACCGGACATCTGCGACGCGATCCGCGAACTCCATGCTGCCGGTGAGCGCCGGCTCGTGATCGCCCCGATCGGATTCATCTCCGACCACATGGAGGTGCTCTACGACCTCGACACCGAGGCTGCCGATCTGTGCCGCGAGCTCGGGATCGAGATGGTGCGGGCCGAGACGGTGGGCACCGACCCGGCGTTCGTGGCGATGGTGCGCGACCTGATTGCGGAACGCCACTACCAGCAGCCTGGCCGCACGGCGATCGGCGCCCTGCCGGCCAGCCACGACGTCTGCCCCGTCGACTGCTGCCCCGCTCCGTCGCTGCGCCGTCCATGACCGCCGCACGCCGCCCCGCGACCGTGGTCCTGGTGCACGGCTACCTGGCGAATCGGTTCATGCTTTCGCCCCTCGCCGCGCGGCTCCGCGGCCGCGGCTTCGAAGCCCGGAAGTGGGGCTACTGGAACATCCGCTGTTCGCTCCTCGTGCACGCCGAGCGGTTCGCCCGGTGGCTCATGGAACGCGACGCCGAGGCCGGTGTCCACACCCTCCATCTGGTGACGCACAGCATGGGGGGCATCGTGGCGCGGGCCGCGCTCGATCGCTACCGCCCGGACAAGCTGGGCCGCATCGTGATGCTCGCCCCTCCCAACCGCGGCTCGTTCGTGGCCACCCGCGCGGCCCCGACGTTCGGCCGGGTGCTCGAGCCGGTGCGCGAGCTGTCGACCGCAGCCGACAGCCTCGTCAACAGCCTGCCCACCCCGCGCGACGTCGACATCGGGGTGATCGCCGCCGAGTGGGATGCCCTCGTCACGGAGGAGAGTACCCGGCCCCACGTGCCGCACGCGCACACGACGGTGCCCACCTTCCACACGGGCCTATTGTTCCGCCGCGATGCCGCCGATCTGATCGCCTCGTTCCTCGATTCCGGCCGCTTTTCCCCGTCCGAGGCCACGGCCGCTTCCCCATGAACACGACGCCACGCCCTCTCGGAAACGCGCCCGTATCGGTCGGCCCACTCGGCCTCGGCTGCTGGCCGATCGCCGGCATGACCCGCGCGGGCGTGACGCCGGCCGCGGCCGAGGCCACGGTCCGCATGGCCGTCGACCTGGGGATCACCCACCTCGACACCGCCTTCTGCTACGGCGAACGCGGCGAAAGCGAGCGGGCGATCGCAGCGGCGATCCGTGGCCGGCGCAACGCGATCGTCATCGCCGGCAAGTGCGGGATTCATTGGGAGCCCGACGCCGGCGCAACGCCCCCGCGGCGGCAGGTGGTCGACGGCCGGCCCGAGCGGCTCCGTGCCGAGGTCGAAGAGAGCCTGCGGCGGCTCGAGACGGACCATCTCGACCTGCTCTACCTGCACGCGCCCGACCCGGCGACGCCGATCGCCGAATCGGCGGGGGAGCTCCGCCGCCTGCTGGCGGAAGGCAAGGCCCGGGCCATCGGCGTGTCGAACGTGTCGCTCCCCCAACTCGAAGCGTTCATCGCCGCCTGCCCGCTCGCCGCCTGCCAGCTGCACTTCAACATGCTCCAGCGGGAGATCGAACGCGAGTTCCTGCCGTGGTGCAGGAGCCACGGCGTCGCGATGGTCGTCTACTGGCCGCTCATGAAGGGGCTCCTGGCTGGGGCGATGCGCCGCGGCCAGGTGTTCCCGCAGACCGACAGCCGCCACAAATATCCGATGTTCAACGGCGTGGAGTTCGAGCGGAATCTCGACTTCGTGGATCGCCTGCGGCCGATCGCCGCCCGGCTGGGCTGCGATCTGCCCGATCTCGTCCTCGCCTGGACGGCCGAACAGCCGGGAATCACGAGCGTGCTCTTCGGCGCCACGTCGCCCGAGCAGGTCGCGATCAACGCCAGGGCCCTCGCCGTTGAACTCGACGACGAGTCCCGCCGCGACATCGCCGCCGCGATCGCAGCCCGCGGCCCGGTCGCCAACCGCCGGCCAGTCTAGGGTCGTCGAATGCGCCGGCTTCGGGCCACCCGATCCCCCTCGCCGGACGTTCACTGCGCCCTGACCAATCCGCCTTCGGCGGATCGGTGCCCAGGCTCCGTTCACTCGGAGCGACTGGCGCTTCGGCATCCTGCCTGCGCTGGTCGCAAACGCCGGCTCAGGGGACACGGGTGACCCGAAGCCTCCTCACCTGTTTGGACTGCCGGGCTGGAGGCCCGGCTCTCCAGAGCGAACGGAGGTTCGCCAAGAAACCCGAGGCCACGATGGCGAGGGGTTTCGTAAAGACGTAGGCTCGGGGCTGCCCCTACCGTTGAGCCGGCTTTAGCGACCAGCGAAGCCATGGATGGCGCAGCGCCAGTCGCTAGGAGTGAACGCAGCCCGGAGGGCGCAGTGAACGTCCGGCGAGACGGTACGGGGCAGCCCCGAGCCGGCGTGTCACCTGGAGCCAGGCAAGCCGGAGCCACATTCCACGATCGGGCTCACGCCGAGCGGGCGGAGGCGACGCTGACGTACGACTGGCGGACCTTGAGGCAGGTCTGCCGGAAGGGTTCGGGGCGGCTCACGCCGGGCAGTCGCAGCGTCTCGATCGGCCCACGGCGGAAGACGAGGTCGCCGCAGTCAAACCACTCCTGCCCGGGATGCACGACGAGGTCGATCGCGTCGAAGCGGTCGAGGTCGACGTATTGCTCCACCTGCGGGCTGATGCCGCGTTCCACGCTCACGCGCCGATTGGTGAGCCGGTAGCGGCGGATCGCCCACGGAAGCCGCAACGAGAGATAGAGCACCATACCCAGCGGAATCGTCGCCAGAAGCGCGAGCCGGCCGATCGAGATCGGCCCCAGCCCGCCCTTGATGCGGTACACCCGCCCCAGCGCCTGCCCGAGCGCGGTCGACCCGACCGAGGGCCAGACCGTCATCACCGTGGCCTCGGCCACGCTCGGCGGCACCACGCCCGAAATCATCTGCTTGCTCATGCGGCATATCGTAATGAGCGGGAAAAATAAAAAAACCCGCCAGGGCTCGGCCGAGCCCTGGCGGGTCCACATTCCATGATTGTTCCGGCAGTTTCGCCGCGGCCGACGGTCACCCGTCGGACTGGTTTCCCAGTGAAGCGGCAGATCTCTTTCGGTGGCATCCCCGGACGCGGCCTTGCGGCCGCTACCGGGGCACGATCATGTCTCCACAATTCTTTGGACCACTGGAACTCCCGAACCACCGAACCGTGCCGAGGCACGGCGGCGGGCGTTCATTCCGTGGGTGCCTTCCGGGATCCGAAGATCCAGGTCGGCGGTTTCCTTTAGAAAGGAGGTGATCCAGCCGCAGGTTCCCCTACGGCTACCTTGTTACGACTTAGTCCCAATCGCAGAGTTCATCTTCGGCGCCTGGCTCCTTGCGGTTACCTCGGCGACTTCGGATGCCCCCCACTTTCGTGGCTTGACGGGCGGTGTGTACAAGGCTCAGGAACACATTCACCGCGGTATGCTGACCCGCGATTACTAGCGATTCCAGCTTCATGCAGGCGAGTTGCAGC